>Ga0247823_10002493_pt1 | contig 15136 bp, 15 predicted proteins | sample 13C_PalmiticAcid_2_FD_192426 | JGI IMG/M metagenome (GOLD analysis project Ga0247823, IMG submission 192426) | Soil microbial communities from agricultural site in Penn Yan, New York, United States - 13C_PalmiticAcid_Day30 | ecosystem: Environmental > Terrestrial > Soil > Agricultural land...
CGGTGTGGCTCTGGTCGTAGTCGCCGGCCATGTCGCCGAAGCTGTTGCTGGCCGCGTTCGTGAAGGTCGCGAACTCCGCGTCGCCCGTCAGGTAACGGTAGGTCAGGTCGATGTTGGCGCGATCCGAGATGGACCAGGCCAGACCGGCGATCGCTTGAGCAGCGAACTTCGTCGAGCTGTCGTCAGCCGAGAAGGTCACGCCCGGATCCTGGCGCAGACGGCCGACCGTGTCGACGTTGACGCGGTTCACGCCGACGCCGAGACCGACGAAGGGACGCAGGGTCCATTCCGGCGAACCGAAGTCATAAAGGACGTTGGCCATCAGGGTGGTCGCCGTGATGTCGCCTTCCGGCGAGTGGCACGGACCAGTGGCCGGGGTCAGGTTGCACAGGCCTTGCGGGCCCGAGACGGCGCGGACGGTGCCGATGTCGCCCGAACGATAGCCGCCTTCCAGTTCAACGCGCCAGTTGGGGTTGAAGCGGTAGCCGAGGCGAGCAAACGCAGCCCAGCCGTCGTTCACTTCCCAGTTCCAGTTGGAACCGTTGGTCGACGACTCGGTGTTGATGTCGTCGATGATGTGGTAGCCGGCGTCGACAGCGCCGTACCAGCCGTCCGGCTCAGCCGAAGCGGCGCCAGCCGACAGGGCCAGAGCCGCCGCCGCGCTAGATGCCAGGATCAAACTCTTGACGCGCATTGATGCGGCCCTCCGAGATCAGTTGTTCGAGGACGACGGAGACGTCGCCTACCCCACTCCCTATCAGCGTTGCCGTGAGTGGTCGAGCCGCAAACGCCCGATTTACCGAAGGTTGCAACACACCGTGACCCTCAGGCTACACGATTTAATGCCGCGTTAAGCCTATACCGACGCTTGGAATAGGAACTTGACCTGAGCTGCCGCCTGTCGTCCACATCCGCGCGAACCTTGGTCCCACGGAATTTCATGACTTCTATTTGCATCGACGGCTTCAACCTGGCCCTGACCAAGGGAACAGGCATCGCGACCTACGGGCGTAACTTGCTGGACAGCGCCCGTGTCGCCGGTTTCGGCACCCAGGTTCTCTATGGTCCTGCAGCGCGCCGACGTAACGACAACCTGCTGAACGAAACCGCCCTGGTCGATGCCGAGCGTCCGCCGCAGAAGTTGAACCGCAAACGAAAGATCGAGCGCTTCGCCGACACCTTCATGTCGCGCTACGGTCGAACCGCACACGCCATCCTGCCTTCGGGCGAGGTCATCTGGCCGGCGCGATCCGGCGGGCGGCCCGCCGCCGACCGATTCTGGGCCGCGCGCGACCTGTTCACCCACGCCAACCGCTGCTTCGCCGCCTATGGCAAGGAGACGCCCGTCGCGTTCGAAGCCACGGCCGCCGCTCCCGCGCCCGACGTCATGCACTGGACCGCGACCTTGCCGCTGCACGCGCGCAAGGTCCCCAACATCTACACTATTCACGACCTGATCCCGCTGCGCCTGCCGCACACCACCCTGGACGACAAAGCGACCTATCGCGCCCTGTGCGAGGCCATAGCCCGGCGCGCCGACCATATCGCCGTAGTGTCGGAAACGACCCGTCAGGACGTCATCCGTCTGCTGGGCGTCAGCGAGGATCGCGTCACCAACACCTATCAGGCCGTCAGCCTGCCGGAGAAACTGACCTCGCGCAGTCAGGCCGAGGTCACGCTGGAACTGGAAGGCGTCTTCAATCTGGGCTGGAAGGACTACTTCCTGCACTTCGGCGCCATCGAACCCAAGAAGAACCTGGGACGCGTCGTCGAGGCCTATCTGGCCTCGGGCAGCCAGACGCCCCTGGTCATTATCGGCGGCCGCGCCTGGCTGGACGAGGGCGAAACCGCCCTGCTGAACCAGGTGAAACGCGACGGCGGCCCCAGCGCCGACCGCATCCGCCAGTATGAGTACATGCCCTTTTCCATGTTGCTTAGCCTGATCCGCGGGGCCAAGGCCACGCTGTTCCCCTCGCTCTATGAAGGCTTCGGCCTGCCGGTGCTGGAATCCATGGCCCTGTCGACGGCGGTGCTGACCTCGACCGGCGGGTCGCTGCCCGAAGTGGCGGGCGACGCAGCCGTGATCGTCGATCCCTATGACGTCCAGGCTATAACACGTGGCATCCAGGCCCTCGACGCCGACGAAGACCTTCGCCTGGACCTGCAGGCGCGCGGCCTAGTCCAGTCCGCCAAGTTCACGCCGGAAGCCTATCAGACCCGTCTCACGGACCTTTATCGGAAGGTCGGGGTTTCGGCCGCCTGACATGACGACCGCCGCCGCATCAGCCACACGGCTGACCCACCTGCAACGACTAGAAGCCGAGAGCATCCACATCCTGCGTGAAGTGGCGGCCGAGTGCGCACGTCCGGTGCTGCTCTATTCGATCGGCAAGGATTCGGCGGCCCTGCTGCATCTGGCGCGCAAGGCCTTCTATCCGGCCCCGCCGCCCTTCCCCCTGCTGCACGTGGACACGACCTGGAAGTTCCGGGCCATGTACGAGTTGCGCGACCGTATGGCGGCCGAGAGCGGCGCGCGGCTGATCGTGCACCACAACCCCGAAGCCGAGGCCCAGGGCATCAACCCGTTCGACCACGGCTCGGCGGCTCACACCGACATGTGGAAGACGCAAGGCCTGAAGCAGGCGCTGGACCTGCACGGCTTCGACGCCGCCATCGGCGGCGCCCGCCGCGACGAGGAGGCCAGTCGCGCCAAGGAGCGGATATTCTCCTTCCGCGGCCCCGGCCATCGCTGGGACCCGCGCCGCCAGAGGCCGGAACTGTGGAGCCTCTACAACGCCCGCGTCGCACCCGGCGAGAGCATGAGGGTCTTCCCCCTGTCCAACTGGACCGAGATGGACGTGTGGGAATATGTGGCGCTGGAGCAGATTCCCGTCGTGGACCTCTATTTCGCGGCCGAACGCCCCGTGGTCCGGCGCGACGGCGCCCTGATCGTGGTTGACGACGAGCGGATGCGGCTGAACCCCGGCGAGACACCCGAGATGATGTCGGTACGCTTCCGCACCCTGGGCTGCTACCCCCTGTCCGGCGCGGTCGAGAGCACGGCCGCGACCCTGGACGCCGTCATCGCCGAAATGCGCGCCTCGCGCAGCTCCGAACGCCAGGGCCGTCTGATCGACCGCGACCAGGCCGGATCAATGGAGAAGAAGAAGCAGGAGGGCTATTTCTGATGACCTCCACGACGCTTCAACGCGACACCCTGCGTTTCATCACCTGCGGTTCGGTGGACGACGGCAAGTCGACCTTGATCGGGCGCCTGCTGCATGACGCCGGAGCCGTGCCCGACGATCAGGTGGCCGCCCTGCGCGACGCTGACGGACGACTGGACTTCTCGCTTCTGGTCGACGGTCTTCTGGCCGAGCGCGAACAGGGCATCACCATCGACGTGGCCTATCGCTATTTCTCGACGCCCCGCCGCCAGTTCATCGTCGCCGATACGCCAGGACATGAGCAGTACACGCGCAACATGGCCACCGGCGCCTCGACCGCCGACGCCGCCGTGGTCCTGATCGATGCGCGCAAGGGCGTGCTGACCCAGACCCGGCGGCACAGCCATATCGTCTCCCTGCTGGGCGTGCGCCACATCATCCTGGCCGTGACCAAGATGGACATGGCGGCCTGGTCGCAGGACGCCTTCGACGCCATTGTCGCCGACTACCTCGCCTTCGCAGAAGCCGCTGGTCTGCCGACGCCTGTCGCCATCCCCGTCTCCGGCGTGAACGGCGACAATCTGGTCCAGCATAGCGAAGCGGCCGAATGGTACGCGGGGCCGACACTGCTGCAGGTGCTGGAGACCCTGCCCGCAGCCGAGGAAATGGCCCGGCCGTTCCGCATGGCGGTGCAGGGCGTCAGCCGTCCCAACCTCGATTTCCGCGGCTATACGGGCCGCATCACGAGCGGCGTCGTCGCGGTGGGCGATGCGGTCGCCGTCTCTCCGTCCGGCATCCGCTCGCACGTTGAACGGATCGTCGTCATGGGCGGCGATCTGGACCGCGCACAGGCCGGCCAATCCGTCACCCTGACCTTCACCGACGAGATCGACGTCACACGCGGCGATGTTCTGGCCGCCGCAGACGCGCCGCTGGAAGCCGCTGACCAGTTCGAGGCCACCATTGTCTGGATGGCCGAGGCCGAACTGATCCCCGGCCGCGTCTATGATCTGAAGATCGGCGCCCGCACCGTCGCCGCCCAGGTCACCGACATTCGTCATCGGGTGAACGTCAACACCCAGGAAAAGCTGTCGGCGCGCACCCTGGAACTGAACGACATCGGCGTCTGTCATCTATCGCTCGGCCATGACGTCGCCTTCGAGCCCTACGCCGTCGACCGGGAGTTGGGCGCCTTCATCCTGATCGACCGCCTGACACAGGCCACCGTCGGCGCCGGCATGATCAACTTCGCCCTACGCCGGGCGCACAATATCCACCGTCAGCCCATCAAGGTGGATCGCAACCAGCGCGCCGCGTTGAAGGGCCAGAAGCCCGCCGTTGTCTGGTTCACCGGCCTGTCCGGCTCGGGCAAGTCCACCATCGCCAACCTGATCGAGGAAAGGCTGACCGCCGAAGGCCGCCACGCCTACCTGATTGACGGCGACAACCTTCGCCACGGCCTCAGCCGCGACCTGGGCTTCACCGAGGCCGACCGCGTCGAGAACATCCGCCGCGCCGCCGAGGTCGCCCGGATGATGGCCGACGCCGGTCTGATCGTTCTGGTGTCGCTGATCTCGCCCTTCCGCGCCGACCGGGCGATGGCGCGCGAAATGATGGGCGACATCGACTTCATTGAAGTCTTTGTCGATGCGCCGCTCGAAGTCGTGGAAACCCGCGACGTCAAGGGGCTTTACGCCAAGGCCCGGCGCGGCGAGCTGCTGAACTTTACCGGCATCGACAGCCCCTACGAGACGCCGCATTCGCCAGAAATTCATGTTAGGACGGATACGAAGACGCTGGATCAGTCTGCGTGCGCCGTTCTGAGCATCGTTTTTCCAGCGACACAGCCTTGAAGGTTCAATTTATGGTCGAACTGAACCCGTCAGACTCAGGATCATCAAACACGGTGCCGGCTGGAATGCGTCGCGCCGGTCCCTATCGGATGTTCGCCGCCGCTTCTCACCACCTGCGCATCATCGGCGCCCTCATCATGCGCGAAATGGCGACCCGTTACGGCCGACAAGGCCTGGGGTTTGCCTGGTTGGTCGGTGAACCCCTGATCTTCTGTTTCGGCGTCATGATCCTGTGGTCATTCACCAAGCCGCCCTATGAGCACGGCATCCGGTTGGCGCCTTTCGTCATGACCGGCTACATGAGCCTGATCATGATCCGGCACATGATCGGCCTGCTTACCTCGGCGATCCAGTCCAATCTGGGCCTGCTCTATCACCGGCAAATAACGCCGATGCATATTCTTACGAGCCGGATCATCCTTGAGCTCGGCGGCGCTACATCCGCCTTCGTGGTCGTTTACCTGGTGCTGCTGAGCATCAATCAGGTCGGCCTGCCGCATGACTACCTGCTCCTCTACAGCGGCTGGCTGACCCTGACCTTTGTCGCTGTCGGGATTGCGCTGGTGCTGACCGGGCTGGCCATGCGTTTCGAGCTTTTTGAACGCCTGATTTCCCTGATCAGCTACGCCATGATCCCGCTCTCGGGCGTGTTTTTCATGGTCGCATGGGTGCCTGCGGCAGCTCGCGAGATTTACCTGTCCGTGCCCTTGGTGCACGGCGTGGAAATGATCCGGGGGGGAGTTTTCGGCGAATTCGTGCCAACCTATTACGATCCGATCTATGCGATCGCCTGGGGAGCCGTGTTGAATATCGCGGGTTTGCTGCTTATCGCTGGCGCACGCGAACACATGTCTTCCGAATAATCTCCACAAATTTGCTCAGATAAGGCAAATGTCGCGCATGGCCGATACAAAGCTGCAGTACTTGGGTGCTCTACCCAAATTGCTTCCCGCACGCTCTGCGGGCAAACACCGACGCAAGGCGCCAGTCGGCTTCCTGATCGTGGTGGCCCTGCCCACGCTGTTGGCATGCCTTTACTATCTGGTCATCGCCTCGCCTCGTTATGTCTCTGAAGCGCGGTTTGTCGTTCGTTCCGCCAATGTCTCTCAACCGTCGGCGGTTGGTATGGCTTTGCACGTCGCGGGCTTCTCGACCGGGATCAACGACGCCTTTGCGGTTCACGAGTATCTTACCTCTCGTGACAGCCTGCACCAGCTCGACAAGCAGTTCGACCTGCGCGCCGTACTCGGACGTAAAGGCGCCGATGCGCTCGCGCGCTATCCTCGCCCCTGGGAAGGCCCAAGCGACGAAGCGCTTTACAAGGCGTTCCAGCGCTTCCTGACCGTCGGCTATGATTCGACGACCGGCATCAGCACCATTCGTGTCGAGGCTTTCCATCCCCAGGACGCCCAGGCCCTGAACCTGGCCCTTCTCGACAGCGGCGAGAAGCTGATCAACCAGCTCAATGATCGTGCCGCCGCCAACGCCGTGAGCGACGCGGAACGAGACCAGAAGGTCGCTATCGCGGCCGCTGAAAACGCCAAGCAGGCCCTGACCAACTTCCGCAACAACGCCCGCTTCATCGATCCCCGAACCGAAGCCGCTGAAAGCACCCAGATCACGGCAACCCTTCTGGTCACAATCGCCCAGTTGAAGGCAGAGCGCGACCAGCTCGCCGCCGAGGCGCCGTCCAGCCCCCAGCTAGCCCCGCTTGACCGTCGGATCAGCGCCCTCGAGCGCCAAGTCGTCGAGGCGCGCGCGAGAATGGCCGGCGGCGTTGATTCACTAGCGCCCAAGGTCGGAACCTATGAGGATCTGATCCTGCAACGCGAAATCGCCGAACGCCGCGTCACCCAGGCTGAAGCCAGCCTGCTTTCCGCCCAACAGGACGCCGCCAGGCAGAAACTCTACCTGGAGCGCATTGTCGCCCCGAGCCTTCCAGACAAGGGCACGGCGCCGAACCGCTGGAAGGCCATTCTGACAATTCTTGCTTCTTCGTTGCTCATCTACGCCATCGGGTGGCTCGTCTGGGCGGGCATTCGAGAGCACAGGCAGGACTGATGAGCCTCGAGCAGCCCGGCCTGAGGGTCATCCAGGTCTCAAAGACCTATCGCGAGGCCAAGCGGTGCGTCTTCAGCAACGTCAACTTCGAGCTGGGCCGGTCTGGTCGACTGGCTCTTCTCGGTCGCAACGGCCAAGGAAAGTCGACGCTTATTCGGATGCTTGGCGGGATCTTGCCGCCAACCACGGGGCGGATCGAGTGGAACATGACGACGTCATGGCCCATCGGCTTCGCCGGTGGCTTTCAAGGCAGCCTGTCCGGGCTGGATAATGTGCGATTTCTTTCGCGCCTTTATAAGCGTGACTATCACGAGACGCTGGAACGCGTGGATGACTTCGCTGAACTTGGAAAATCCCTCAGCGAACCCGTTCGGCATTTCTCTTCCGGGATGCGCGCCCGGCTTGCCTTCGGGCTCTCTCTCGCGATCGAGTTCGATTGCTATCTGATCGACGAACTGGTTGCGGTCGGCGACGCGCGTTTCCAGAGAAAATGTCAGGAGGCCCTCTTCCAGCACCGGGCCCACCGGGCCTTTCTCATGGCGTCACATGACACCAACCTGGTAGCCAAATACTGTGACCGAGCCATGATCATCGAAAGCGGCAAGGCCAAGATCTTCGACGACATCGGCGAAGCGGTTGAAGTTTACACTTGGCTCCGCGCCGCCTGACCATGTCTGATCCCAAGCAAGAATTCTGGCTGATCATTCCGCCCTGCGCCGACAGGGACGACTGGGTGGCCACAATCAAACCTCTGGCCAAAAGCGCAGGCTTCACCGTGTTCTCCTCGGCGGCCGAAGCCAGTAAGGCTTCGCCCGGCAAGGCTCTGATTCTGACGCGCGACGCGAATGAACCTCGTCAAGCGGGCGCTGCTTCCGAAAACCTCGCAGTCATATTGAGCGACGCGGGCCCCTTGCTCCCTGAGATCGACACCGCGAGCGAACCCGCGCCGCGACACGCCGCAGTAAGGAATGCATCCGAACTCATCCTGCGAGGCTGCGCCGCCTATCTGGAGCGCGTTTTCACGGCGGATGCCTTAAGGCGGGCTCCGGCGGAAATCTTTCCCGGCCTTAAACTGTCCGGTCCCGCATTGGTCGCTGCGTCTGATCGCAACCGCGCCCTCAGCGAAGCCTTTTCAGTTTACGCCGCCGACCAGAGCTTCTGGGGCAGCGAGATTTTCGACATCAACGCCAAGGACGTTCGCCACCATGACGGCCAGGTCGTTTTCGACCTGACCGGCCGCCCGCGCATCCTGATCTTCGGCCCCTACATAGTCATGCCAAGGGGGCGCTGGAGAGCTGTCGTTCGTCTCGGTTTCAGCGCTCCCACGGCTAAGCACCGATACAGGGCCGACTGGGGGACACAAGAATTATACACCTCTTATGAATTTCGTCCCGCCCGGGATGGCATGTTCCAACTTGAGATCGAGTACGAGTGGGACAAGCCCTCGGCTTCAGAATTTCGCCTGCTCCTGCTTGAGGGCGCATTTGACGGCGAGATAACCTTCTTCGGAGCCGAGATCTCCAAGATTGCTTAGCATCTTCCAAGACGCTTCAGACCTTCGGGGAGCGCGACTAGAGGGGCCCACCAAGCCTCGTTGTCGAGATACCAACGGACCGTAAACTCAAGCCCGTCCGAAAAATCCACCTGCGGAGCCCAACCCATTTCATGTCGGATCAGACTGGAATCAATTGCATAGCGCCGGTCATGGCCTGGACGATCCTCAACCAACTTGATCCGTTCAGCATACTCCACGCCGTTCGCGGCAGGCCGTATCCGATCCAGGATCGCGCATAGCGTTTGGGCCAACTCTAAATTGGTATGCTCAGCGCCCCCTCCGACTGCATAGGTCCGCCCCGAAGCTCCGCGTTCCAGAATATCAGCCAAGGCACGCGCGTGATCGTCGACGAACAACCAGTCCCGGATGTTTTGGCCATCGCCGTAGATCGGCAAGTCTTCGCCGCGTAACGCCCGCAGAATCAGTGTCGGGATCAACTTTTCAGGGAACTGACGGGCACCGTAGTTATTGGAGCAGTTGCTGACGATCGTTGGTAGGCCAAAAGTATGTCCCCATGCTCTAACCAGATGGTCAGACGCAGCCTTCGACGCCGCGTACGGGGAGCGTGGATCATAGGAGCTGGTCTCGCTGAACAGACCTTCATCGCCCAGGGACCCAAACACTTCATCGGTAGAAACCTGCAGGAAACGAAACCGGTCGCGCGTTTCCCCCGACAGACGACGCCAAGCCGCTAGGGTTTGGTCCAGAAGCACCTGGGTTCCCACGACATTGGTCCTCACAAAAACGGCGGGGCCATCAATCGAACGGTCGACATGCGTTTCCGCAGCCAGATTGGCCACGGCTTCCGGCTGGAAGTCAGCCAGAGCGGCTGCGACAGCAAGTGGATCGGCTATGTCAGCGCACACGAAGCTGTAGGCGGGTTGATCTTCAAGCTCGACCAGCGAAGCCGCCACCCCGGCATAGGTCAGCAGATCCAAAACCCGAACCTCATGACCCCGCCTCAAGAGCTCACGCGATAACGCTGAGCCAATGAAGCCCGCCCCGCCAGTCACCAAAATTCGCAAGCTCTTCTCCCTTGTCGCCGAATGGACGGGCTAGCTGCTAATCTGCCTCAGGTCCACGATCGACAGGGTCATGGCGCTGTCCCCGACAAAGGGAGTTTCCAAATCACGTAGCCGCGGCCAGTTCCTGTCCCGATCGGTCAGAATCGCTTTTTCGATCGCCAACGGCCAAGCGATTTCCAGGTCAGGATCGTCCCAAGCCAACCCCGCTTCATGCGCCGGTGAATAGGAGGCCGATACCTTGTAGATTACTTCGGTGCCCGGCTGCATGGTAACGAAGCCATGAGCAAAACCATGCGGCACAAACAACTGGTCGCCGTTCTCGGCCGACAGTTCAACCGCGTGATGATGACCAAAGGTCGGCGATCCCTCCCGCAGGTCGACCACCACGTCCAAGATAGCCCCGCGCACGCAGCGGACCAGTTTGGCCTGAGCGTCGGGCGGCCGCTGAAAATGCAGACCGCGTATCACGCCGGCAGGTTCGGAGCGGGAATGATTGTCCTGAACGAATTCGCAATTGATCCCGGCGGCGGCGAAGCGCCTGCGCGACCAGGTCTCCGAAAACCACCCCCTGTCGTCGCCGTGACGTGGGGTTCGCAGAAGAATGACGGCCCCCGTCATGACCCTGTCGGCGCTCCCGCGTCGGGCGAAACGGCCTGGGCCACCTGGGTCGTCAGCATGGCATAGGCCCTGTCCAGCGCCTCGTTACGGACGAACAGCGGCTGCGCCGCAGGCGCTTGCGGCGGCTCATAGGCGCCGGGGGTCGAGCCACCGTTCAACGGCGCGCCATAGAAAATATGCGCCCCGATCTGACGCACGCGCGCCAGACGTTGCCCCCAGGACGGGCGAACATAGTTGGCGTGATAGTTGACCGAGTTCCGGGGCAGCTGACTGGCCGAACGCCCCTCATAGACCTCTCGCGCAATACGCTCCGCCCGAGCCCAGGCGACTGCATTGACCGCGCGGCGCCCGATCGATCCGTCGCAGGTGAAGGTGAACTGGCAAGTGCGGCTGTTACGCTGATAGACCACGTCGCACACCCGCTTGGGATAGGCGCGGTGCCGCGACCGATTCAGAACCACCTCGGCCACCGCCGCCTGCCCCGCCTCGCTCTCGTTGCGCGCCTCGTAATAGATGGCCTGGGTCAGGCATTCGAGATCGTTATCCGGCACGCGCGGCGGCGTCTTCAGGTCCAGAGTCGGCGGCGTATAGCCGACGCGGCGAAGGGTGGGCGCGGCGCCGGGATTGACGGCGGGCGGCGCAAAGGTCGCTGGCGGCTCGACCCGGTAAGACGTCGTGGCGGCCCGCGCCGGACGACGATTCTCGGCGCGGGGCTGCGGCGCAGCCCGCGGCGCATCGGTCAGGCGAACGCCCGTCCCTTCCCTGATCATGGTCTGCATGCGAGCGTTCAGGCGGGCGCGTCGGTCATGGTCGCTGTCGAGCGGCGTTTCGACGACCTGTGGGGCATAGGCGGCGATCGGCTTGACCGCGGTGACCTCAGCCTGAGCGAAGGGGACGCGATTGGTCAGGCCCGCCCAGACGGCGCACCCCAATCCCCCAGCAATCACGACCGAGACGACGCCGCGCATCATCCCCCCCAAAGTTTCGCGTTCTCCATATCAGGCAGGCCCCTGAGCGCCAAGCCGAGGACGCCGTTTCGCCCGATTGGCACGGCCGCCGCGAAGCCCTATCAAGGCACTGTCATGCAGACCGCCCGCCGCGCCGGCTTTTCCCTGATTGAAGCCCTGGTCGTCCTGGCGATCGGCGGCATGGCGCTGGCCGTCATCTTCTCGATCGGCATCAAGGCTGGCGACACCGGCTTTTCACTGGGACGACGCGCCATGTCGGTCGCCGACGCCGACGTGGCCATCAGCGACCTGCGCGCCATTATCCGCAGCCTGAGCGTGCGGCCGACCGCCACCATCATCGAAGGCGTCGACAGACCCATCCTTGCCGGCCCGGACCGGCTGGAGGCCGACGCGGTCATGGAGCGGGCCACCGGCTGCGCGCCTCAGGGCTGGGCCGGGCGACTGACCCTGGTCATCGAGACCCAGGGCGACGAAAAAGTGCTGACGTGCCAGGCAGGATCCCGAAAAACGCCGATCATGACCCTGCCGCGCGGCGCGACGCCCGCCTTCTCCTATTCGACCGACAGCACGCTCTGGACGCCCGCATTCGAAAGCCCGAGCGCGCCCTCCAACACCGTGAATTCGTTCCGCAGCTTTTCCCTGTGGGTGCGGCTGAATGCGGGTCCGACTCTGGATGTCGTGGATCTGGCCGCCTCAGGGCGCCCCGAGCGATGGACGAGGCCCGATGCGCCGCTCTGATCGCACGGCCTCGCGGCCGCCCCGCGCCGGCTTCGCCCTGCCGGCCGTGCTCGCTGTCACGGGCGTGGTGACCCTGATCTTCCTGGTCGCCATCACCGCCCTGGCGAGCCTGACCGCCGAGGCCAATTCGGCGCGGGCGCGGATGCGTTTTCTGCAGCGCGCCCTGAGCGCCGAAGCGGCCCTGTCTTATATGGCCGCCACGGAACCCATGAAGGCGAACGGCCTGTCGGTGAACGACCTTCGCGCCTTCAATGAATATGGCGAAACCCAAATGGACGCGACGCCGTCCGGACTGGCCGTGGAGCTGGTCCGGCTGGACAACCGCCCCTACCTCATGGACGTCGACGGCCCCCTGGTGCTTCGTCTCCAGGATCAGGCCGGGATGATCAATCTGATGCGGCTGCAAGGGCCGACGCTGACCCGACTTCTGGAAAGACTCGGCGTGGCGGCCTCCCAACGCGACATCCTGGCCGCGCGTTATCAGGACTATGTCGATCTGGACGACCTCCGCCAGCCCAACGGCGCCGAGCGTCGCGACTATGCCGATAGCGGGCCGCCCAACCGTCCTCTCTTGCGACCCTCGGAATGGCTTTCGGTGCTGGGCGCGCGCGACGCCGTGGATCAAGGCCGCTGGCGCGCCATGCGCGACAAGCTGGCGTCCGACCCCATCTCCAGCGCGATCAACATCAACACGGCCAGCCCGGAAACCCTGGCGGTGTTGTTCGACCTGACCGAGGATCAGGCCGCCGCCGTATTGCGGGAACGCGAAATCGCGCCGCTCCTGTCGATCAACGCGCTTGAAACCGTCACCGGAGCCCAGCCGGCCTGGGACTACGAGCAGGTCTACACCTTCCCTGCCAGCGCCATCGTCTTCACCCTTCGCGACACCCGTTCAGCATGGACGTATCGAGGGCGGCTCTCGCTAACTCCCGCCGGCCTTGAGCAACCGCTCTGGATCGATCAGACTGAACTTACAGAGGCTCCCCGCCGAGCCGTGGCCGACACATCCGATGCAACTCGACTTTCTTACGCCCCGCGTTGAGCGGCTCAGCCATGACGGCGTCATCGATGTCGTCCACCCTGGCGGCGTGTTGGGACGAATGCTGCGTCGCCCCGTCCTGTTGCTGGCCCGGGACCTTTGCGCCTTCGGCCTCTTCCAGACCGCCGCCCTGCCGCGTGGTCGGAGGCGCCAGGCCGCCGTCCTGCACGCCCGCGTCGCGGCGCCCTACGTCAGATCCAACTCGGCTCTGATCAAGGCGGGCGACGACTTCAGCGTCTGGTGGTGGGACGCGGACCGCGTCGAGACCCTGCTGGCGGCTCGCGGCACGACGGCTCGTCCTGTGATTAGTCCCGAGACCCTGGCGCAGCCGCGCGGCGAGGGCTGGCGCATCGTCCGGCTGAAGCTCGGCTACGAAGCCCAGTTGTGGCGCGGCAAGGCCCTGATCGCCTCGGCCTGGCGGCGAGATCGCTATGACCAGGCCGCCTGGTCGGCCTTCGTGCGGCTGCAGCGCGCCGCCGAGCCCGCGCCGGAAAACCCGCCCGCGCCGACCGACCTGCCCGTCGCCTTCGATAATCGTGACGCCTTCGCCCTGGCGCCGGTCGAGCTGACGCGCGAGCAACTGGCCCTGACGGCCGGCGGCGGCATGGTCCTGACCTCGCTCTGCTTCGGGGCCTTCCTGTTCGGCCAGGGCTATCAGCTCTCGAAGGACACGGAACAGGTCGAAGTCGAGACCGCCGAAATCCGCGCCTCCACGCCGCGCCCCGCCGCCGTGCGCAATCTGGACGCCAGCCAGAAGAAGCTGATCGCCTATCGACAGATCGAGGAGCAGACCAGTCCGCTGAGCGCCGCCGGCGCCGCCGTCGGCATCCTGGCCTTCCACGACCTGACGCCCACGTCGCTGAACGCCGAGACCGAGACCCTCAGCTTCGTCCTGCCCTACGCCGCCATCGAGAAGATCGCGCCCCTGGTCGATGATCTGGAAAGCTCGGGCTATTTCCACGATGTCCAACCGCGCACCGACGGCGCGGGTCAGACGATGACGCTGGAAATGAAGGTGCGCGAGGCGGCGCCGCCGCTGACGCCAGAGCCTTGAACTAGGGGGCCGCGGCGCCCTTGACGGGGGTCGCCTGCAGCCGGATGAACCGACAGCTCCCATCATCGGTGCGCAGGGTCATGACCACTCGATCCTGATTGATCAGGTTGGCGCTGACGGTCGAGCAGCCGCCGCCCTCGGCGATCTCCAGGGCCGGCGCCAGGGTGTAGCGCCAGGGCGCCCGCAGTTCGAGCAGGCGATCCTCCTCATCGCGGGGCATGGACGGGTCCACCACCCGCAGCGGCGTGCCCGTGCGATTGGCCTCGCGCCGCAGATCCGAGACCTGACGCTGGAATTCGAAGAAGACCGCATGCGAGGTGGTCTGATCCAGCATCCGCGCCGTGGACGGCATGATGATGGCGGTGCTGAGGGCAAAGATCGCCAGCACCACCAGGACTTCAATCAGGGTGTAGCCGGCCCTAGAACGCCGGGGCGGCGCGGGATCAGCGCGCCTGATCGGAGCTGACATCGGCATTGGCGCCCTGACCGCCCTCGGCGCCGTCGGCGCCGTAGCTGATGACGCGGGCGCGATTGTCCGGCGCGGCGTCGCCAGAGGTCGAAGCCGCCGGAGCGACATAGATATAGGGACGCGCCCAGGGATCGGACGGCAGAGCTTTGTCCAGATAGGGACCGGACCAGCCGGGAACCTGTTCAGCGTTGGCCTGCATCAGCAGCCCCAGCCCCTCCTGTTCAGTCGGCAGCCGGCCGATATCCAGACGCATGGTTTCCAGCGCAGCTTCCAGAGAACGGATCTGCAGACGGGCGGTCTGGGTCTTCGACTTGTCCAGTTGCGCGAACAGACGCGGCCCGACCACCGCCGCGATCAGGGCGATAATCGACAGAACGACCAGGATCTCGAGCAGGCTGTAACCTTCCCGCGTTCTTTGAGATTGGTGCCAAGAGGCAACGTTCATCGAAAAACGATAACGAAGACGGAGCCGGTCGCGGTGCATCAGACGATCGCCTTGGATTTCTAACTGTTATGAGCGTGTAACGTTGCTATAGCTCAGGGCAAATGGGGGGTCGATGCGAAATGCGGACCCGTGTGAGCAACACTG
>Ga0247823_10002494_pt1 | contig 15135 bp, 12 predicted proteins | sample 13C_PalmiticAcid_2_FD_192426 | JGI IMG/M metagenome (GOLD analysis project Ga0247823, IMG submission 192426) | Soil microbial communities from agricultural site in Penn Yan, New York, United States - 13C_PalmiticAcid_Day30 | ecosystem: Environmental > Terrestrial > Soil > Agricultural land...
CGCGCACCATGCCCAGGTTGCGGCGGATGCGGTAGCCGGGCAGTTCCATGGCGGTGGTCACCATGGCGTCGCTGAGGTGCAGGCCGGTGGCAGGCGAAGGCGCGTAGGCGGAGGACGAGTTGTAAGGGTCGGTCATCGGGCGTCCAGAAGAGGCGTCGTGCGCAACAGGGCGCGACGCGGTGGATCAGGGGTCGAGGTGGCTGCGGAGTTCGGTGACGACGGCCTGCCAGTCGTGGAGGTCGTCGGTCTCTTCCCACAGTTCCCGCAGTTCGGAGTGGTCGGCCAGGATGCGGGTGAGCGCGTCCCGTGCCTGCGTGGCCAGATCGGCATCGATGGTCGGCCGGATCCGCGCGAGCCAGTCCGCCAGCCCTTCTTCCCGCTGTGCCGCGAACGTAGGGCGTCCGCGTGCCGCGGCCACAATCTCGGCGGCGACGATCGCCAGCGTGGCATCAGGCGCCTCCACGTATTCGGTAGACGTCAGTACGTTGTCCAGCACCTCACGGACCAGCGACAGGTCGCCGCTGTCCAGCAGATCGATCATGAAATCGCCCGCGTCGTCGTTCTCGAACGAGCCGATGCCCCAGGTGCCCATGTGTGGTTCCTCAGTGAATGCGTTACGGTTATTTGGCAGCCGCTGATTGTTCTGACGCATCTTCATGCATCTAATCGGTGTCGTACATGGGACGATTACGCGTTGGCGGTGAGCCAAGCGAACACGGAGAGGGTGAACAAGGAAAAGCCGGCATACATCATGATCGTTGCGAACCGCTTGTAGTGGCGCTCGTTGGGACGCTCGTCGTAGTGGTCTAAGACGATGGATGCCATGATCAGGCAGGCACAGATCACTGCGCCATACATGAACCATGCCGCGCTGCCGTACAGGTGCAGTCCTTTCATGTTGCTGCCGCGCCTGAAGTCGATCGGCAGGTAAAAGTGCTCGTATATCCAGCAGTACGTGCCATACGTGAACAACAGCGTGGCAGTGGCGATCAGGATGATCCTGTCCCGCCTGTCGATCCTGTTGGGTACATGTTTCTTCTTCACGGCACCCGTCCCCCTCGCGCCGCGGTGAACAACGCATACCACTCCTCGCGCGAGAGCTGCACCTCGTCCGCCGCGGCACAGGCCACCAGGCGGACGGCGTCGGTGGTGCCGACGATGGGTTGGATGCCGGCGGGATGGCGCAGCAGCCAGGCGAGCTGGATGGCTTCGGGCGTCACGGCCTTCGCCTCGGCCAGCTGGCACAGCAGTGTCGCCGTCTCGCGCACCACCGGGTCGGAGAACTCGGACGTGCCGGCGAGCTTGCCACTGGCCAGGGGCGACCAGGCCTGCACACGGACGTCGTGCAGGCGGCAATAGTCCAGCGTGCCGGCGGCGGACGCATAGGCATGCCCGGTGGTGTTGGCGACCACGCCCTCGTCGATCAGCGGCAGATGAAGCAGGCTGATCTCCACCTGGTTGGCCACCAGCGGCTGGCGCACATGGCGGCGCAACAACTCGATCTGGCTGGGCGTGTGGTTGCTGACACCGAAGTGCCGCACCTTGCCGCTGGCGTGCAACGTATCGAAGGCGCGCGCGACCTCTTCCGGCTCTACAAGTGCGTCGGGACGGTGCAGCAGCAGGACGTCGAGGTACTCCACGCCCAGCCGCGCCAGGCTGCCGTCCACCGAAGCCACGATGTGGTCATGGCTGAAGTCGTACCGGCCCGGGGTGCCGGGCGGATCGTCGGCGAAGCGGATGCCGCACTTCGATTGCAGGACCATCCGTGCGCGCAGGCCGGGCGAGGCGCGCAGCACGTCGCCGAAGACCTGCTCGGACTTGCCGCGCGCGTAGATGTCCGCGTGGTCGAACAGGGTGATGCCGTGGGCCAGCGCGGTTTCGACCAGCCGTTGCGCGTTGCGGCGCTCGTCCGCGGTGATCGGCGAGGCATCCCACGCTCGGCTCAGGTGCATGCAGCCGTAGCCGATGCGGGACGTGGCCAGGCCATCGGCGAGAGGATAGGTCTTCATGGGCGCGGCACGCAGGACGGGAACGGCATCATGCCAGAGCGTCGCACCGTGTCAGTTGCGCTGGCGTTCGGCGGCCAGCTTCTGCTGCAGCGCGTCGGCTTCCAGCGGCCGTGCGAGGTGGTAGCCCTGCACGTCGTCCACGCCGAGCGCCTGCAACGCCTCGAGTTCCGAGGCGGTCTCCACGCCTTCGGCCACCACATGCGACTGGGTCTGGCGGGCGAACTCGATCAGCGCGGCCGCCAACGCACGTCGCGGCGAATCGGAATCGATGTCGCGGGTCAGGCTGAGGTCCAGCTTGATGATGTCCGGATGGATCGCCAGCACGTGTCGCATGCTGGCGTAGCCTGCGCCGGCATCGTCCACGGCGATGCGCACGCCGGCCTCGCGCAAGGGCGCCAGGCGGTTGTTGAGCAGCCCGTAGTCGTCGACCAGCGAGTGTTCGGTGATCTCCAGCACCACCCGGTGCGGGTCGAGGTCGTCGATGTAGCCATCGATGCCGCCGCTGATGATCGTCTGCGGCGACACGTTGAGGGCCACGTAGAAGTCGCCCGGAATGCCGCGCAGGCCCTCCAGCGCCGACAGGATGGCATTGAGTTCCAGACGGACGCCCAGGCCGATCTCGCGCGCCTCGGCGAACCACACGTCGGGCGTGCGCTGCGGTTCCAGCTTGAAGCGCGACAGGCATTCCACGCCGATGATGCGGCGTTCGCTGCTGCGGTAGACGGGCTGGTAGACCACGTGCGGCTGGCCGAGCTCCAGCACGGCGGTGACGCGCGCCACCTTTTCCTCGTGGGCGTGCACGGCATCCAGGTCGCCGTCGATCTGGTAGGCCAGCAGGTCGGCGAAGGCGCGCATCATCTGCAGGTCGCGCTGGCTGAGCGACAGGTTGGAGGCCAGGCTGAAACAGCAGAACGTGCCGTACACGCGGCCATCGCGCAGCTGGATGGGCACACTGAGGTGGGCGCCGATGGGCACCAGCGCGGTCTCGGGGATATGGGCGAGCAGGGGGACGGCCGCCGTATCGGGGATCAGTTGCGGGATCTGGCCTTCGACCACCCGCATGCAGTAGCCCTCTTCGAGCGGACTCGAATCACCGGGACGGATCGGCGCAGGGTCCAGCCGGCTCACCACATGGCGGAATACCCGGTCGCGGCCGTTGAATTCGGAGACGAAGGCCACGTCCATGTCGAGGTGGCGGCGCACCGCATCCAGCATGCGGTCCACGTTGCGGCCGATCGCGGCGGCACCGGGGCCGCCCTCCAGCCAGGCGTCGGACAGCAGCTCATCGTGGATTCTTCGATCGATCAAGGCTTCCTCCTGAAGACAGGCGTACGACGAAGTGAACAGCCGTCGGGCCTGCCCCCGCCGCAAGGGCGGACGGGGAGGATGGCGTGGGGACAAATGGGTACGGGCCACGCCGCGGACCTCTCGGCAGGTCCGAGTGTACCTTCATGTCACATAAGGGGAAGTGCCGGCCGGATCAGGCCACGAACGGCTTGAACGCGATCCCCAGACCCTGCATGTCTTCGGGCTCGCCCAGCAGGTCCGAGCGCAGCAGCGGGCGTGCGTCGATCCACTTCTTGCTGACCACCAGATCGAGGCGCTCGCCCTGCGCGGTGAGGTCCAGGCGCGGGATCGCTTCGTTGTCGTGCGAGCGGTGCAGCAGCACGGCCAGCCGCAGCAGCGCGGCCTTGCGCTTGGCGCTGAGCAGCAGGCGGTCGGGCAGGGCGTCGAAGGCGTTCTTCGGGATGCCGCGGCGGTGCGTGCGCACCAGCGCCGCCAGGACCTGCTGCTCCTGGCGGGAGAAACCTTCGATATCGGAGTGCTCCAGCAGGTACGCGCCGTGCACGTGGTACTGGCTGTGCGCGATCACCAGCCCGATCTCGTGCAGGCGCGCGGCCCAGCCGAGCATGCGTGCGTCGTCGTCGTCCAGGCCCCAGCTCTGTTCGACCTGTTCGAACAGGCGCATCGCGGTGGCTTCCACGCGCGCGGCCTGGAATTCGTCGATGCCGTAGCGCTGCATGAGCGCAGCGGTGGACAGGTCGCGCGGGTCGTTGTCGCCGCCGCGGCCCAGCATGTCGAACAGGATGCCTTCGCGCATCGCCGCCTTGCTGACCATCAGGCGCTGCAGGCCCAGCGCTTCGAACGCAGCCTCCAGCACGAGCACGCCGCCGGCGATGATCGGCCGGCGGTCGCTGGACAGGCCGGGCAGGTCGATGTCCTCGATGCGGTCGGCCTGCAGCAGTTTCTCGCGCACCTGCGGCAGTGCCTCGGCGGTGACGGCGCCCTTGGTGAGCTTCATCGCCGCGCAGATCTCGCCGATCGCCTTGTTGGTGCCGGAGGAGCCGATGGCTTCCTGCCAGCCCAGGCTGCGGTAGAGCCCGGCGAATTGCTGGAACTCCGCGCCGATCTCGGTGAGCGCTTCCTTCCAGCGCTTGCGCGACAGCTTGCCGCCGGGAAAGAAGCGGCGTGTGCTGGCGATGCAGCCGGCCTGCAGGCTTTCGCGTTCCAGCGTCTCGAAGCCGCGGCCGATGATGAATTCGGTGGAGCCGCCGCCGATGTCGATGACCAGTCGGCGGTGACCGGCCTTCGGCGGTTGCGCATGGGCGACGCCCAGATAGATCAGGCGCGCCTCTTCTCGGCCTGAGACCACTTCGATCGGCTTGCCCAGCGCGGCTTCGGCCGGCACCAGGAAATCCAGGGGTTCGCGCAGCTGGCGCACCGTGTTCGTCGCCAGAGCACGCACACGCGCGGCAGGGACGTCGCGGATGCGCTGGCCGAAGCGCGACAGGCAGTCGAGCGCACGCTGGCGGGCGGCGGCGGACAGACCGCCCTTGCCGTCCAGGCCATCGGCCATGCGCACGGTCTCGCGCAGGCGGTCCACGACGCGCAACTGCCCGAGCACGGAACGCGCGACCACCATGTGGAAGCTGTTCGAGCCCAGGTCGATGGCGGCCAGCATGTCCCCGTCCTGCAACGGCGGGGAGGTGGGGGATGAGAAGGGCACCATGCGCACAGTTTAGCCGGTGGCGGCGCCGCTGGCTTCTTACACTTTCGCCAACAGCGTGCCCTGCGCCGAATGCGGCGCGTCGTCGCCCGGCGTCAGTTTCCGGTAGCTGCCGTCGGCCAGCAGCTCCCAGGCGTTGCAGTTGTCGTCCAGGTAATTCTGCAGGCCGTCCTTGAACACGCGCGCGGCGATGTCCTTGTCGAGGAGGGGGAAGCAGGTCTCCACGCGGTGCAGCAGGTTGCGTTCCAGCCAGTCGGCGCTGGCGCAGTACAGTTCCGGCGAGCCGTCGTTGCCGAACCAGTAGATGCGGCTGTGCTCCAGGAAGCGGCCGACGATGGAGCGCACGCGGATGTTCTCGGAGATACCGGGCACGCCGGGGCGCAGCGCGCAGGCGCCGCGCACGATCAGGTCGATCTGCACACCGGCCTGGGAGGCCGCGTAGAGCGCGCGGATGATGCGCGGCTCGTTGATCGCGTTGATCTTGGCGATGATGCGCGCCGGCTTGCCGGCCCTGGCCAGCTTGGCCTCGCGCTCGATCTTCTTGATCAGGCCGGGGTGCAGGGTGAAGGGCGATTGCAGCAGGCGCTTGAGCTTGGTGGTCGGCGCCAGGCCGGACAGCTGCTGGAACAGCAGGTGTACATCCGTGCCGATGTCCGGGTCGGAGGTGAGCAGGCCGATGTCGGTGTACGCGCGTGCCGTGCCGCTGTGGTAATTGCCGGTGCCCAGGTGCACGTAGCGGCGCAGCTTGCGGCCTTCGCGGCGGACGATGAGCAGCATCTTGGCGTGGGTCTTGTAGCCCACCACGCCGTACACGACCTGCGCGCCGGCTTCCTGCAGCTTGTCCGCTACACCGAGGTTGGCGTCTTCATCGAAGCGCGCCCGCAGTTCCACCACCACGGTGACGTCCTTGCCGTTGCGCGCGGCCTGCACCAGCGCCTCGACGAGCGCGGAATCCTTGCCGGTGCGGTACAGCGTCTGCTTGATGGCCAGCACGTCGGGGTCGACGGCGGCCTGCTTGACCACTTCGAGCACGGCTGCGAACGAATCGAAGGGATGGTGCAGCAGCACGTCGCCGTCGGCGACCTTCTCGAAGATCGCATCGCTGTCGCGCAGCGTGCGCGGGGTGAAGGCGGGGTACTTCAGTTCGGGGCGCTGCACCAGGTCGTAGACCTGGATGACGCGGTTGAGGTTGACCGGCCCGTTGATGGGGTAGACCGCATTGTCGGGCAGGGCGAAGTTCTGCAACAGCGTGCGCACGATGGGCTTGGGGCAGTCGTGCGCGATCTCCAGGCGCACGGCGGGCCGGTAGCCGCGGCCGACCAGCTCGTCGCGCAGCGCCAGCGCCAGGTTTTCCACTTCCTCTTCGTCGACCACGACTTCGGAGTTGCGGGTCACGCGGAACTGGTAAGAGCCTTTGACCTCCATGCCCGGGAACAGCTCGTCGACGAACACCGACAGCACCGAGGACAGCAGGACGAAGTCGTTCTCGCCGCCGGACACGCGCTGCGGCAGGTGGATGATGCGCGGCAGCGAGCGCGGCGCGCGCACGATGGCCAGATGGCCGGCGCGACCGAACGCGTCCTTGCCCTTCAGCACGACGACGATGTTCAGCGACTTGTTGAGGATCTTCGGGAACGGGTGCGCCGGGTCCAGGCCCAGCGGCGACAGCACCGGCATGATCTCGTTGCGGAAATAGGCGCGCAGCCAGCGCGTCTGCCGCGCGTTCCAGCTGTCGCGGCCGAACACCCGCACGCCGGCTTCGGCCAGGCCCGGGCGGAGCACGTCGTTCCAGCACTTGTACTGCGCATCGACCAGTTCGGCGGCGCGGTCGTGGATCTTGTTGAGCACGGTGGCCGGGCTCATCCCGTCCGCGCCGGGCGGCAGGCCGAAGTCCTGCGCATGGCGGACCGTGGCGGCGCGGATCTCGAAGAACTCGTCCAGGTTGGTGCACGAGATGCAGAGGAAGCGCAGGCGCTCCAGCAGCGGCACCGACGGGTCCTGCGCCTGCGCCAGCACGCGGAAGTTGAAGTCCAGTTGCGACAGTTCGCGATTGAGGTAGAGCGCGGGATCGCGCAGCACGTCTTCACCGGTCAGGGCGGCGGGCGTCGTGTCGAGGGCGGCGTTCATGCGGTCTGGTCCGTCAGGGCGGGAGTGGGGGCGTCCAGGCGCGGTTCGACGCGCTCGGCGCTGAAATGGACGGCGAAGGTGCTGCCGTGGCCGACTTCGCTTTCGATCTCGAGCCGGGCCTGGTGCAGGTTGAGCACGTGCTTGACGATGGACAGGCCCAGGCCGGTGCCACCGCTCTCGCGCGAGCGGCTGGTCGAGACGCGGTAGAAGCGCTCGGTGATCCGCGGCAGGTGCGAGGACGGGATGCCGTAGCCGGTGTCGCGCACGCTGAGCACGGCACCGTCGCCTTCGCGGGCGAAGCGGACGGTGATGGTGCCGCCGACCGGCGTATAGCGCACGGCGTTGCTCACCAGGTTGGAGAACGCGCTGTGCAGTTCCTTGTTGGAGCCGGCCAGGTCCACGCCGGCGTCGTCCTGCACGACGATGGTGTGGCGGCGCTGGCTCAGAGCCTCGGCTTCGCGGCGCAGGGTGGCGAGCATCGGCGCCATCGCGACGTTCTCGTCGGGCAGGCTCTCCTGCGCTTCCAGGCGCGACAGCGTCAGCAGGTCCTCGACCAGCTGGGTCATGCGCTGGGACTGCTTCTGCATCTCGCTCAGCATCGGCGCCCAGTCCGGGTACTCGGTGGGCTCCAGCATGTCGAGGTAACCGTGCACGACGGTCAGCGGCGTGCGCAGTTCGTGCGAGACGTTGGCGACGAAGTCGCGACGCATCTGTTCCAGGCGCAGCATCTTGCTGACGTCGCGCGCGACCAGCAGCCAGTGTTGGTCGGAGTAGGGGATCAGGCGCAGATTGAGGCGCAGGTCCGGGTCCACCGGTGAGGCGGCATCGAGCATCGGTTCGGCGTTGCGGCCGGCGGCGAGCCAGTGCGACATCGGCAGCGGCTGCAGGCGGTCGCCGACCGGCGCACCGATGTCGGTGGGGTACTGCAACCCCAGCAGGCTGCTGGCCGCCTTGTTGAACCATTGCACGCGCTGGCTGTTGCGTTCCACCACCACGACGGCATCGGGCAGGGCGGCGGCCGCGGCGCGGTAGGCGCGCAGCATGTCGAGCAGGCGGCGCTTGCGGGTACGCATTTCGGCCTGGCCGCGAAAGAGCAGGCGGTCCAGTTCGTTCCAGACGCCCTGGCCCTGCGCGGGCTCCAGGCGCTGGCGCGCGGTCAGGCGTAGCAGCACCTTGCGCAACCGCCAGTAGTGCCAGGCCACCACGCCCAGCGCGGCCAGGGTGACCACCGGCCACACGTATCCCAGCAGCAGGCCGACGACCACGGCCAGCGCCAGGATGCCGGCCAGCTGGCCGAGCGTCTTGAACCAGGCGGAACGGATGTGGTGGGGCATGGACCGATTGTGTCAGATGTGTATGACAGCGACGCGCGGGCGCGACGCCCGCGCTTACATCGCCGCGGAGAACCGGTAGCCGGAGCCGCGCACCGTCTGCACCATGTTTTCCAGTCCGTGCGGCTCGAGCGTCTTGCGCAGCCGGCGGATGTGCACGTCCACCGTGCGCTCCTCGACGTAGACGCTGCCGCCCCAGACGTGGTCGAGCAGTTGGGTACGCGAATAGACGCGCTCGGGGTGGGTCATGAAGAAATGCAGCAGGCGGTACTCGGTCGGGCCGATCGGTACCGGCGTATCGCCGGCGAACACGCGGTGGGCGGCGCCGTCGATGCGCAGGTTGCCCACCGCGACGCTGCCGTCTTCGTCGTCGTCGCGGGAGCGGCGCATCACGGCGCGGATGCGGGCCAGCAGCTCGCGGGCCGAGAACGGCTTGACCACGTAGTCGTCGACGCCGGCCTCGAGCCCGCCGACGCGGTCGTTCTCTTCGCCGCGGGCCGTCAGCATGATGATCGGCACGTCCCGGGTCATGGCGTCCTTGCGCCAGCGGCGGGCCAGCTCGAGGCCGCTGGTGCCGGGCAGCATCCAGTCCAGCAGGATCAGGTCGGGGACGCGGTCGGCGATGGCGTTCTGGGCCTCGCGGGCGTCGCCGGCATGGATGGGCTCGTATTCGCCCTTGCGCAGGGCGAAGGCCACCATGTCGCGGATGGCGGGTTCGTCGTCGACGATCAGGATGTGCTTCTGCACGCGGCGTCCGGTGGCGTAGGGGTCTGCGCCAGTAGACGACAATTTTATGACGATTACATGACGGGCCGCCGGGCTGTCACAAGGACCGCCGGGCGGGGTTCAGCGGCGCTCGACGTCCGGGTCGCGGATGCCCTGGCGACGGAGTTCCAGCACCTCGGGGGTGATGGCGGCGATGCGGGCGTCGACCCGGGCGCGGGCGTAGTAGTCCAGGTCGCTCTGCTTCTTGAGATTCTGCAGCTGGATCAGGGCCTGTTCCGGGCGGCCGTTGAGGTAGGCGGCCTCGGCATAGGCCTCGCCGGCGCGCGCGGTGTCGCCCGCCAGTTCATTGGCCCGGGCGAACTGCTGCTGGAAGACCGGGTCGTCGCCCGCCCGCGCCATCAGGGGGCGCAGCACGGCCTGGGCGCGGCGCCCGGCCTCGGCGCCACCCTGTTCGTTCAGCACCTTGGCGTAGGTCAGGGCCACCGGGCGGTTTTGTGGCAGACGCTGGACCAGGGCGTCGAAGCGCCGGTTCGCGGCGGCGGTCTCACCGGTCCGGGATTCGGCTTCGCCCAGGGTCAGGGACACCCACAGGCTGTCCGGGTAGTCGTCCTCCAGGCGGCGCAGTTCGGTCAGGGCGGTGCGGACATCGCCGCCCTGCAGATGGGCGACCGACAGGCCATAGCGTTGCGGGCCCCCCAGCGGCTTGCCGGTCTGGCGGCGCAGGGTCTCGTACTCGCGCACGGCGGCCGACGGGGTGTCGGCACTGAGCGCGCGCAGGCGCTCGCGGGCCCAGTCGAACTCGCCGGTGTCGCCCTGGCTGAAGGCGAGCGAGGGGAGGGTGACCGGAACCGGCAGCAGTGGGTTGTCGCTGCGCGTCTCGGGCAGGGTGATGCCGCGGCGGTCGAAGCGTTCCACGCGTTCGCCCCCCGGGACGGCGGTGACGGTGGTGACCTGTTCCCCGCGCAGCTGGTCGGCGCGCTGGCGCGCTTCGCTGATGCGGGTGGTGGTCACGGGGTGGGTCTGCAGGTAGTCGGGGATGGCCTCGCGGCCGCTGCCGCGCGCGACCCGGGTGGCCTGCTGCAGCTTGGAGAAGAAGCCGGCCATCGCGTCGATGTCGTAACCGGCGCGCGACAGCGTGCGGATGCCGACCCGGTCGGCCTCGGATTCGTTGGAGCGGGTGTAGTCGATCTGCCGCTGCTGCATGAGGCCCATCGCCGAGGCGATGGCCGCCTGCGAAGCATCGGCGCTGGAGTTGCCGCCGGCGGCCTGCGCCAGCACGATGGCGCCCAGCATCCCCAGCAGGATCGGCACCTGGTCGCGTTGCGCACGTTCCACCCCGCGCAGCACGTGCTGCTGGGTGACGTGCGCGATTTCGTGGGACAGCACCGCGGCCACTTCGTCCTCGCGGTCGGCCGTCAGCACCAGGCCGGCGTTCATGCCGATATAGCCGCCCAGCGTGGCGAAGGCATTGATCTGCCGGTCGCGCATCATGAAGAAGGTATAGGCCTGCTGCGGGTTGTCGCTGTCGGCGCCGAGCCGGTTGCCGACGGTCTGCAGCCAGTCAGCGACCAAGGGGTCTTCCAGCAGGTACCCGTAGTTGCGCAATTCGCGCAGCATCATGCCGCCGTACTGGGCCTGGCGCGCCGGGGTAAGCAGCTCGCCGGCGGAGGAACCGATGTCCGGCAACCGGCTGTCCTGCGAAGCCGCCAGCGGCGCCGCGAGGACCAGGGTCAGGGCAGTGGCGAGCAGCAGTGGGCGCAAATGGAGGCTCCGTGGCGGATAATGACGCCGTCATCAGGATGACCGGTCGATGATCCGGGCGAGTGAATACGTGGTTAACCGGACCAGTACCGGTCCGCACTGTTCCATGTCGCCGGCTGGAACCCGACCGGCTCGGCCCGATATCGAGTGCGACCACAGTACGTCCTTTTCGTTCCGGAGAATTCCCTTGAGCGACACCCCGCAAGGCGCCACGGCGCCGGAAATCACCCTCTACAGCACGGCGATCTGCCCGTACTGCGTGGCCGCGAAGAACTTCCTGAAGAGCAAGGGCCAGGCCTGGACCGAAGTGCGCATCGACCTGGACCCGGCCGAGCGCGAGAAGATGATCGCCAAGGCCAAGCGCACCAGCGTGCCGCAGATCTTCGTGGGCGACGTCCACGTGGGCGGTTACGACGACATGATCGCGCTGCATCGCGCGGGCAAGCTCGACGCCCTGCTGGCGGGAGGCGCCGCATGAGCGCCGCCGACGACAGCCAGGACCGCGTGAAGGCGTTCACCGAATTCCGCCAGCGCATGAACAAGCGCATCCTGGACGAACCGAACCAGGTCGTGCGCCGCTTCTTCGCGCTGGACACGCAGACCTACCAGGAAGGCGCGCTGGACGTGAAGACCAAGGAGCTGCTGGGCCTGGTCGCCTCGATGGTGCTGCGCTGCGACGACTGCATCAGCTACCACGTCGCGCAGTGCAAGGAGGCGGGGGTGACCCGGGAGGAATTCTTCGAGACCTTCTCCGTGGGCCTGGTGGTGGGCGGTTCGATCGTCATCCCGCACCTGCGCCGCGCCGTGGATTTCCTGGACCAGCTGGAGGGCGGCGACGCCGCTGCACCGGCGGCCCACGACCACGGCTGAGGCGTTTCGCCCGCCCCTTGCGCCGGGCGTCAGACCATCGTCGATTTGGGGCCCCGAGGGGCGCTCGGGCATAATGGCGGGCACAGACCTTCCCCCTTGCGCCCGTCCCGGCCCCGGCCCGCGCGCGCCCCTGTTCGGAAACCCCACTCAATGACCCAGACGATTACGGTCATCCGCGGCGACGGTATTGGCCCGGAGATCATGGACGCCACCCTGTACGTGCTCGATGCCCTCAAGGTCGGCCTGACCTATGAAGAGGCCGATGCCGGCATGGTCGCGCTGGAGAAGCACGGCGACCTGCTGCCGCAGGCCACGCTGGATTCCATCCGCAAGAACGGCGTGGCCCTGAAGAGCCCGCTGACCACGCCGGTGGGCGAGGGCTTCAGCTCGATCAACGTGGCGCTGCGCCGCCATTTCGACCTGTATGCGAATGTGCGCCCGGCGAAGTCGTTCCCGAACACCAAGTCGCGTTTCCCGTCGGGCGTGGACCTGATCACCGTGCGCGAGAACACCGAAGGCGCGTACATCGGTGAGGGCCAGTCGATTTCCGAAGATGGCGAGACCGCGCTGCTGACGCAGAAGATCACCCGCAAGGGCTCCGACCGCATCGTGCGCTATGCCTATGACCTGGCCCGCAAGACCGGCCGCAAGAAGGTCACCATCGTCCACAAGGCCAACATCCTGAAGACGACCTCGGGCCTGTTCCTGAAGGTCGCCCGCGAAGTGGCCGCGCAGTACCCGGACATCCAGACCAACGAGATGATCGTGGACAACACCTGCATGCAGCTGGTGATGCGTCCGGAGCAGTTCGACATCATCGTCACCACCAACCTGTTCGGCGACATCATCTCCGACCTGTGCGCCGGTCTGGTGGGCGGCCTGGGCCTGGCTCCGGGCGCCAACATCGGCGTCGATGCGGCGATCTTCGAAGCCGTGCACGGCTCGGCCCCGGACATCGCCGGCAAGGGCGTGGCCAACCCCTGCGCACTGCTGCTGGGTGCGGCCCAGATGCTGGACCACCTGGGCCAGCCGGAGAAGGCCGAGCGCCTGCGCGCGGCCATCATCGCCACGCTGGAAGCCAAGGATTCGCTGACCCCGGACCTGGGTGGCGAGGGCAATACGATGTCGTTCGCCAAGGCGATCGCCAGCCGCGTCTGAGTCCGGCAAGCACCGCGACGCACACCAACGGGACGCTCAGCGTCCCGTTTTTGTTTGCCTATGTCCCATCCATGGGGTTGGACGCTACGCTGGCGGCACGCACAATCCGCGGCCCCACGCAGAAGGCCCTGCCATGTCCGTCCGTCCCAGCGCCCTGGCGCTGACCCCGCTGCTGCTGTTCCTCGCGTTGTTCTTCGGTGCCGGGCTGTACTACACCGAGCAGGGCGATGCGATGGGTTTCTATCGCCTCCACGCGCCGGTGGCGATCCTGCCGGCGATCGCGCTGGGGTTGTGGATCGCGCATCGCGCCGGCATCAAGGCGATGGATACGCTGCTGCAGGGCATCGGCGACAGCAACATCATCCTGATGTGCCTGATCTTCCTGCTGGCCGGTGCCTTCGCCATGGTCACCAAGCAGATCGGGGCCGTGGACGCTGTGGTCGCGCTGGGCGTGGGCGCGCTGCCGCCGGCGCTGATCCTACCGGGCCTGTTCCTCGTGGCGGGCTTCCTCTCGCTGGCGGTGGGCACCTCGATGGGCACCATCGCAGCGGTCACACCGATCGCGCTGGGCGTGTCCGATGCCGCCGGCATCGACCGCGCACTGGTCGTGGGCGCCGTGTTGGGTGGCGCCACCTTCGGCGACAACCTGTCGGTGATCTCGGATACGGCGATCGCCGCGGCGCGCACCCAGGGCTGCACGGTGCGGGAGAAGTTTCGCGAGAACGTGAAGATCGCGCTGCCTGCCGCCCTGTTGACCCTCGTTGTGCTGGGCGTCGTGGGGGACGCCTCGCCCGTGGAGGCTGCCGAGCCGACCTCAGTCTGGCTGGTGCTGCCCTACGTGCTGGTCCTGGCCCTGGCCGTCACCGGGCTGGATGTGCTGGTCGTGCTGACCATCGGGCTGGTGGTGGCGGGGCTCTTCGGCCTGTGGTTCGGGCCGGCGGACTACGCGCTTCCCAACTTCGCCGACGACATCTATGCCGGTTTCGAGGGCGTCGTGGAAATCACCCTGCTGGCCTTGTTCATCGGCGGGCTGGGTGCGCTGATGAAGGCGAGCGGGGGCCTGGACTGGCTGGCGAGGCAGATCACCCGCATCGCCCGCGGCAATACCGGCCGTCGCACCGGCGAGTGGTGCATCGCCGCGCTGGCCTCGCTGACGGACGTGTTCACCGCCAACAATACGGTGGCCATCCTGATCAGCGGCGGCGTGGCCCGCGACATCGCCGAGCGTCATGACGTCCCGCCCGCGCGCGCGGCCAGCGTGCTCGATATCTTCGTCTGCATCGTGCAAAGCCTGCTGCCTTACGGCGCGCAGATCCTGTTGGCGGCCTCGTTGGCCAGCCTGTCGCCGCTGGCGCTGATGGGCAAGGTGCACTACTGCTGGCTGCTGGCTGGCGTAACCGTGCTGTTCATGGTCTGGCCGTCGCGCCGGGGCAGGGCCGCCGCTGTTGGCGGCGCATAAAAAAGGGCGCCCGAGGGCGCCCTTTTTCTTTCCGCATGCGGCAAGCGTCAGTCGCGCGATTGCAGCTTGGCCAGCAGGCGCAGGAATTCGATGTACAGCCACACCAGCGTGACCATCAGGCCGAACGCGCCGTACCACTCCATGTACTTCGGTGCGCCGGCTTCCACGCCCGACTCGATGAAGTCGAAGTCCAGCACCAGGTTCAGCGCGGCGATCACCACCACGAACAGGCTGAAACCGATGCCGACGATGCCCGATTCGTGGATCAGCGGCATTTCCTTGCCGAACAGGCGCAGGCCCATCGACACCAGATAGACCAGGGCGATGCCGCCGGTCGCGGCCACGACGCCCAGCTTGAAGTTCTCGGTCGCCCGGATCAGGCCGCTGCGGTACGCCGCCAGCAGGGCGCCCAGCGTGCCGAACGTCAGCAACACGGCCTGGAACACGATGCCCGGGTACTGCAGTTCGAACACCGCCGAAATCGCGCCGAGGAAAAAGCCTTCGACCAGTGCGTACATCGGCGCGGTGACCGCCGACCATTCCTTCTTGAACACGGTGACTAGGGCGAGGATGAAGCCGCCGATGGCGCCGCCCAAGGCGTAGATCATGATGCCCGGCGCCACAGTGGCCACGCCGTCCGGGCCGGTGACGACCGACTGAGTCCAAGCGAAAGCGGCCGTCAGCACC
>Ga0247823_10002495_pt1 | contig 15133 bp, 17 predicted proteins | sample 13C_PalmiticAcid_2_FD_192426 | JGI IMG/M metagenome (GOLD analysis project Ga0247823, IMG submission 192426) | Soil microbial communities from agricultural site in Penn Yan, New York, United States - 13C_PalmiticAcid_Day30 | ecosystem: Environmental > Terrestrial > Soil > Agricultural land...
CGCAATGTCCCGCACTTGCCGCGATACTCGAGGGCGGGCACGGTGAAGTCTTCATGCAATCGTTCACGGCATCGCCGCTCATGCCCGAAGGTCCGCTGCAGTCGCTGGTTCCCGCGGCAGCCCTCGCGGCTCTCGGGCAACGCTCCGCGATCGGCAGCATGCGCCATCTCGCCGCGCTCGACTCCGATCGCACCTTGATCGAGGCGCTTCCCCGCGCCGAGGACGCGCGGCTGCTTCCACGGGACCTCGCCACCCTTCCCGCCCGCCCGGTCTACGGCCGCGCTCCCGATGCCAGGACCTTGGCCGAGCGGGGCCTGGCATGACCGGCACGCTCAACCTGACCGAATTGCGCGAAGGCGGCGCGCAGGATCTCGCCGAGGTCAGCCGCATCATGGAAGACGCGTTCGACCCCCGGTTCGGCGAGGCGTGGACCAGCGCGCAATGCCTCGGCATGCTCTCGCTCCCCGGCGTGTGGCTGGTGATTGCCAGCCTCGACGGCCACGATGTCGGCTTCGCGCTCGCCCGCGTCATCGCCGACGAGGCCGAATTGCTGCTGCTGGCGACTCGCCCCGCCGCGCGGCGCCGCGGCGTCGCCGGCGCCTTGCTCCGCGCGGTGATCGCCGAAGCCGAGTCGCGCGGAGTCGCCCAACTCCATCTCGAGGTCCGCGCGGGAAACGATGCCGTCAGGCTATACCGTCGCGAAGGTTTCGAGAAGGTCGGCGAGCGCAAGAACTACTACAGAGGCAAGATGGGCCAGGCGTTCGACGCTCACACCTTTGCGCGCGAGCTTCGCTGATTTTTTTCGTAACTGAAGGTTAACGACTTGCCTTCGGTCTACAATGGCCCGATAGGGTCGCCGCAGGTGGCACTTATAGTCACCGCTAAATTGGGTCGAAGGAAATAAGATGGACGGTTCAGCTGACATTCAGGAAACACTCATCACGCTTACCGCAGATATTGTGGCAGCACATGTGAGCAACAATAGCGTTGCGGTTTCCGATCTTCCTGTGCTTATTCAGAACGTACACGGCGCGCTGACTGGACTTGGTCGCGCTGCTGCTGAGCCGGAAGTGAAGCAGGAGCCCGCAGTTTCGATCCGTTCTTCGGTGAAGCCGGACTTCATTGTCTGCCTTGAAGACGGCAAGAAGCTCAAGATGCTCAAGCGTCACTTGATGACGCACTATCAAATGACGCCGGAACAGTACCGCGCGAAGTGGAATCTTCCCGCCGACTATCCGATGGTTGCGCCGAACTATGCCGAGCAGCGCCGCACGCTCGCCAAGAAGATCGGTCTCGGCACGAAGCGCCGCAAGCGCTGAGCCGACTTGCTTCTTGCCCTCCCTCGCGGGGGTGCAAGGGGTGGGAACAGAAAAGGCCGGGGCGTGATGCCCCGGCCTTTTCTTTTGCCGGCGCGGCAAGAGGGCCTGGTTTCGCTCGCACGCTCCCTTGCAGGGAAGGGAGTCTACGGGCTACATCGGCGCCATGCCGCGGAAAATCGATCTCGAGCAGCTCTGTCACGACAAGGGGCTGCGCATCACCGAACAGCGCAAGGTGATCGCGCGCGTCCTCTCCGACGCCGAAGACCATCCCGATGTCGAGAAGGTCTATGAACGCGCTTCGGCGATCGATCCGGGGATCTCGATCGCCACGGTCTATCGCACCGTCCGGCTGTTCGAAGAGGCCGGCATTCTCGACCGTCACGATTTCGGCGACGGCCGCGCGCGCTACGAGCCTTCGCCCGAGGCGCATCACGACCATCTGATCGATGTCGAATCGGGCAAGGTGATCGAGTTCGTCGATCCCGAGCTCGAATTGCTCCAGAAGCAGATCGCCGAGCGGCTGGGCTTCCGCCTCGTCGATCACCGCATGGAACTCTACGGTGTCGCGCTCGACCGGAAGGTGTAGGGCGGTTGCCCGGAGCCTCCTCGGCAGGAACGGCTGAAGCGATGGACCCGCGGCGTGCGCAGGCCGCTGAAGGTGTGGCCATCAGGCTTACCCCGTTCGAGCAGGCCCGGATGTGGGGCCGCATCGCCTTGCTACTGCTCGCAGTGCTCAGCCATGTGCCGATGCACTATCTCTGGCGCCTGCTTCGCCTCCCCTCGCCCTGGCCACGCTGGTTCCTCGGGCGCGCCGCGTGGATCGCCGGGGCGCGCGTAAGCAAGATCGGCACCCCGCTCCGGCGCGACGTCTTCTATGTCTCGAACCATCTCAGCTGGATCGACATCCTCGCATTGGGCGGCGCGAGCGGCACCGCGTTCGTCGCCAAGGCCGAGATCGGCACCGCTCCAGTGGTCGGCTGGCTCGCCGGCATGAACCGCACCGTCTACGTCAAGCGCGAGAACCGCCTCGGGGTCGCCGACCAGATCAATCAGTTGCGCGACGCGCTCGCCGACAATTGGGCGATCACGATCTTCCCCGAAGGCACCACCACCGACGGCAAGTCGCTGCTCCCGTTCAAGACTCCGATGCTGCGCGTGCTCGAGCCGCCGCCGCCCGGGGTGATGGTCCAGCCGGTATTGCTCGATTATGGTGCGAACAGCGAGGAGATCGGCTGGATCGGGCAGGAGCGCGGGCTCAACAATGCGAAGCGCATTCTCGCGCGCAAGGGGGGCTTCGCGCTCGAGATTCATTTCCTCGAACCCTTCTTCCCCGCCGACTTTGCCGGCCGCAAGGCGATCGCCGCGGAAAGCCGCCGACGGATCGAGGCGGCATTGGTGGCGACGCTCGGTCACCCGCTGCGACCGTTCCGCTATGCCGAGGAAGCGATCGGGTACAAGGCGCCCTCGCCCAACCCATGATCGTCACCCCGGCCGAAGTGCCGGGGTCCACTGCTCCGCAAGTGAGAAGCAAGAGGTTTGAGCTTGCCGCCTCGTCGCCCGGTCGACCCGGGCACTTCGGCCGGGGTGACGGATTGCGTGAGGGGAGCTATAGCCCCGCGCAAATGAAACCGACCCCGAAAACCTTCCACGTCAAGTCGTTCGGCTGCCAGATGAACGTCTATGACGGCGAGCGCATGGGCGAGCTGATGGCTGCGCAGGGCATGACCGCGACCGACGATGCCGCCGCCGCCGACCTCGTCGTGCTCAACACCTGCCACATCCGCGAACGGGCGACCGAGAAAGTCTATTCGGACATCGGCCGCCTGCGGAAGGGCGCGCGCGAGGCCGATCGGCCGGCACCGATGATCGCCGTCGCCGGCTGCGTCGCCCAGGCCGAGGGTGCCGAGATCGTCGCGCGCGCCAAGGTCGAAATCGTCGTCGGCCCGCAGGCCTATCACAACCTCCCCGAGCTGGTCGCGCAGGCCGCCGCCGGCACCGCCGCCGTCGACACCGACATGCCCGCCCACACCAAATTCGGGGTGCTGCCTGCACGTCGGAAAGTCGGCCCCTCGGCCTTCCTCACCGTCCAGGAAGGCTGCGACAAATTCTGCACCTATTGCGTCGTGCCCTATACCCGCGGTGCCGAGATCAGCCGGCCGTTCGATGCGATCGTCGACGAGGCCAGAGCACTGGTCGATGCGGGCGCGCGCGAGATCACCTTGCTCGGCCAGAACGTCAATGCATGGGACGATGAGGGCGGCCGCGGGCTGCACGGGCTGATCCACGCGCTCGACCGGATCGAGGGGCTCCACCGCATCCGCTACACCACGAGCCATCCCAACGACATGCGCGAGGGACTGATCCGTGCGCACGCCGAGGTCGAGAAACTGATGCCGTTCCTGCATCTGCCGGTGCAATCGGGCAGCGACCGCGTGCTCAAGGCGATGAACCGGTCCCATAGCCGCGATTCGTATTTGCGCATTCTCGATCGCGTCCGCGCCGTGCGCCCCGACATTGCCTTGTCGGGCGATTTCATCGTCGGCTTTCCGGGTGAGACCGACGCCGAATTCGAAGAGACTTTGGGCCTCGTCGACGCAGTCGGCTATGCGCAGTGCTTCAGCTTCAAATACAGCCCGCGCCCTGGCACCCCGGCCGCGGAGATGACCGATGGCTTCGTCCCGGCCGAAGTGATGGATGAGCGCCTCCAGCGGCTGCAGGCGCATCTCAACCGCGACCAGCACGCCTTCAATCGCGCCACCGTCGGCAAGACCTGCCCCGTACTGATCGAGCGCCGGGGCAAGCTTACCGGCCAGATGCTCGGCAAATCGCCTTGGCTGCAGTCGGTCTATCTCGAGACCGATGCCGTGATCGGCGACATGATCGAGGTCGAACTCCGCGCCGGCTATGCCAATTCGCTCACCGGAGTGGAGCGGATGCGCGCGGCGGCCTGATCCCCTGCACGCCGGCGCTGTCGTCTTGACGTCACACCGGCACTTTATTTGCCGCGACGCCCGCCCTCCCCTGTCCATGTATGATTTGCTCTGCCATCCTTGCGACGACTCATGCGCCACGGAACTACCCGCTCCTGCACCGGTTTCCGCCCCAGATGCGATGCGCGTGCCACGCAACAAAATTACGAGATTGACTGCGTTCTGGGGAAAAGAGTCAATTTTGCCGAACCCGAAAGGACCGCATGAGCCGCAAGCCCGTCCCCGCCCAATCCGGTGAACGCTCGCGGGTGGAGGTCACGTTCGACAAACCGCAGCTGCTACCGCAGCTCTTCGGCGAATATGACAGCAACATTCTCGCGCTCGAGGAGCGGCTGGGCGTGTATATCCACGCCCGCGGCCAGCGCGTGGTGATCGAAGGTTCGGCCGAAGCCGTCGCGCATGCCCGCGAAGTCCTCCAGGAGCTGCAGGCGCGGGTGATCCGCGGCGAAGATATCGATACCGGTCTGATCGACGCAGTGATCGCGATGTCGAGCGAGCCGATGTTCACCGGCATCGTCAAGGCCGAAATGCCCGATGGCGGTGGCGGTGGCGGCGCTCCGCCGATCATGATCCGCACGCGCAAGAAGACGATCGTGCCGCGCTCGGTCGCGCAGACGCATTACATGCGCGAGCTGGTGTCGAACGACATGATCTTCGCATTGGGGCCGGCAGGCACCGGCAAGACCTATCTCGCGGTCGCGCAGGCCGTGGCGCAATTGATCACCGGCAGCGTGCAGCGACTGATCCTGTCGCGCCCCGCGGTCGAGGCGGGCGAGCGATTGGGCTTTCTGCCCGGCGACATGAAGGAGAAGGTCGACCCCTATCTGCGGCCGATCTACGACGCGCTCTACGATTGCCTCCCCGCCGAACAGGTCGAGCGGCGGATCGCCAGCGGCGAGATCGAAATCGCGCCGATCGCGTTCATGCGCGGGCGGACCTTGGCCGACGCGTTCGTGATCCTCGACGAGGCGCAGAATACGACCCCGGCCCAGATGAAGATGTTCCTCACCCGCTTCGGCGCGAACAGCCGGATGGTGATCTGCGGCGATCCCAACCAGGTCGATTTGCCCGGCGGCCCGCCGGCATCGGGGCTCAACGACGCGGTCCGCCGGCTCGAAGGCGTCGAGGGCATCGCCTTTTCGTGGTTCACCGCGGCGGATGTCGTGCGCCACCCGATCGTCGGCCGGATCGTCCAGGCCTATGAGGGGCCCAATGCTTGATCGCCCGGCTGAGGGCGAAGCACGCGCGGTCAACGGCGCGCTCATGACGGGGCTAGTGGCTCTGCCGGCGCTTTTTGTCTGGTTCCTGTTGCTTCCCGGATACGCCAACAGTCTGCGGAAAATAGTCTTTATCTACGCCTTTGGTCCGGCAGCTGTCGCCTTTGTCGTAATCTGCATCGAAGCGACTCTCCGTGCTTGACGTAGCGGCCCTCCGCGAGGCCCCCTGGCCCGAGCACGACTGGGAAGCGCTCGCCGCGCGCGCCGCCGACGCCGCGATCGCCCAGTCGCCGTTCGGCGAGTGGCGCGACTGGCCGACGGTGATCGAGATCGCGGTCCGGCTGACCAGCGACGACGAGGTCCGGACGCTCAACCGCGACTATCGCCACAAAGACAAGCCGACCAACGTATTGTCCTTTCCGATGATCCAGCCCGATCTGTTGGAGGCGGTGACCCAGAACAGCGACGATGGCGAAGTCATTCTCGGCGACATCGTCCTCGCCCACCAGGTCTGCGTCGCCGAGGCGGCCGAGCGCGGAGTCAGCGTCGAGGATCATGCCACGCACCTGATTGTCCACGGCGTGCTGCATCTGCTAGGCTATGACCATATGGAGGACGCCGCAGCCGAGGCGATGGAGGATATGGAGCGCGCCGCGCTCGCCAGTCTCGGCCTGCACGATCCGTACTCCGTACGCGAGGACTGAACACGAACATGCCCGAGGGCCCCAGTACCGGACACAGTACCGGCACCAACGAGTCCCCCGAAAGCGGCGGAATATGGCGGGGAATCCGCACCTTGCTGTTCGGCGACGATCAGGAAGAGACGCTGCGCGACCGCATCGAGGAAGCGATCGACGAGCATGAGGACGAAGGCGGCAAGGCACCCGCCGGCGACCTCGCGCCGATCGAGCGCCAGATGCTCCGCAATTTGCTCCATTTCGGCGAGCGCGACGCCGGCGATGTCGGCGTGCCGCGCGCCGACATCGTCGCGGTCGAGGAGACGGTCAGCTTCGACGGGCTCGTCCAGCTCTTCGCCGAAGCGGGACACAGCCGCCTGCCGGTCTATCGCGACGAGCTCGATACGATCATCGGCATGGTCCATATCAAGGACGTGTTCGCGATCCTCGCCACCGGCGCGCCACAGCCCGACAGCATCGCCGGGCTGATCCGCCAGCCGCTCTACGTGCCCCAATCGATGGGCGCACTCGATCTGCTCGCCCAGATGCGGTCGAGCCGCACCCATCTCGCGGTGGTGCTCGACGAATATTCGGGGACCGAGGGACTGATCACGATCGAGGATCTGATCGAGGAGATCGTCGGCGAGATCGAGGACGAGCATGACGATGCGCCGACCGCCTTGCTCGTGCCGATCGACGGCGGCGGCTGGGATGCCGATGCCCGCGCCGAACTCGAGGATGTCGCCGAGACCATCGATCCGCGGCTGGGCGAGGTCGAGGAAGATGTCGACACGCTCGGCGGGCTCGCCTTCGTGCTGGCGGGACACGTGCCTGCAGCGGGCGAATGCCTGCCGCACGCCAGCGGCTGGACGCTCGAAGTGACCGAAGCCGATTCGCGCAAGGTCACCCGGCTGCGCCTCCACCCGCCCCGGAAGCTGGCCGAGGCCGAGGAATAACCATGCTCAAGCGCATTCTCATCGTCCTTTTGCTGCTCGCATTGCTCGGCCTCGGCGGCCTGTTCTGGGTCGGCCGGCCCGACAAGGCGCAGCTCAGCGAGCAGGCAGTGACCGGCAGGACGCCGCAATTGACCCAGACGCGAAGCGAGAGCTTCCCCACGGTCGGGATCGCCAAACCGGTCGGCTGGACGGGCGGCGCGAAACCGACCGCCGCAGCGGGCCTCCAGGTCGCCGCCTTCGCCGACAGGCTCGAACATCCGCGCTGGCTCTATCGGCTGCCCAATGGCGACGTGCTGGTCGCCGAGACCAATTCGCCGCCGCGTGACGGCGGCGGGATCACCGGCTGGGTGATGGCGCGGCTGCTCGGCCGGGCAGGCGCAGCCGTCCCCTCGCCCAACCGCATCACCCTGCTGCGCGACAGCAATGGCGACGGCGTCGCCGACCAGCGCTCGGCGCTGCTCACCGGGCTCAACTCGCCCACCGGCATGGCCTTGGTCGGCAACTGGCTCTACGTCGCCAATACCGACGCTCTCGTCCGCTATCCCTTCACTCCCGGCCAGACCAAAATCACCGCGAAGCCCGAGAAGATCCTCGCGCTCCCCGGCGGCGGCAATCACTGGGCGCGCAACGTCGTCGCCGCGCCCGACGGCAAGACACTCTATGTCAGCGTCGGCTCCGCCTCGAACATCGCCGAGAACGGGCTCGAAGCCGAGGGCGCGCTCTATGCCGGCGGCCCGCGCGCCAATTTCGCGAAGGACGGCCGCGCGCTGATCCTCCAGGTCTGGCCCGACACCAGATACGCCCGCGTCTTCGCCTGGGGCCTGCGCAATCCCAACGGCATGGCCTTCGAGCCGAAGACCGGCGCGTTGTGGACCGTGGTCAACGAGCGCGACATGCTCGGCTCGGACATGCCACCCGATTATCTGACCAAGGTCGATTTCGGCGCCTTTTACGGTTGGCCGTGGAATTATTGGGGCGGCTATGTCGACAAGCGCGTGACGCCCGAGCGCCCCGATCTGCGCGAATATACGCGGCGGCCGGACTTCGCCCTCGGCGCGCACGTGGCACCGCTCGGCCTGGCCTTTGCCAGCGATGCGAAGCTCGGCGGCAATTGGACGAACGGCGCATTCGTCGGCCTGCACGGCTCGTGGAATCGCGAGCCGAAATCGGGCTACAAGGTCGTCTACGTCCCCTTCGCGGACAATGGCTTTCCCGGGCGAGACGCCCGGCCCGTCGACCTGCTCAGTGGCTTTCTCAGCCCCGACGGCAAGACCACGCGCGGCCGCCCGGTCGGCGTGATCACCGACGCGAGCGGCGCGCTGCTGGTGGCCGATGATGTCGGCAATGTGATCTGGCGAGTCAGCGCGAAATAGAGTGACCGACGCTACCTGAGCAGCTTGACGCCTTTCTCGACGAGCTTTTCGCGGACCTTCGACGCGAACAAAGCGAGCATCGGCGGCAGATCGACCTCCGCATGCACCCTGTCTTCGAATATCTGCAGCCGGCTCGCCACTTTCTGACCCATCGCCGCGACGCTGAAGTGGAGCGTATCGCCCTCCCAGCGTTGCTCGACCTGCCCACCGCCGGGCACGATCTCGGCGATCTTGCCGACGCCCCCGGCGATCCGCGCGCGGGCGGCGTCGCGGCCCAATTTGTGCGGAATGTCGACGACGACCGGATCAGCCATTAGCGGGCAAACAGCATTGCATCATCCCCAAACGCCTTGAATTCGAGCGCGTTGCCGCTGGGGTCGCGAAAAAACATCGTCGCCTGCTCGCCAACCTGCCCCCTGAACCGGACGTGCGGCGCGATCCCGAAGGCAATGCCGGCGGCCTCGACGCGGGCGGCGAGCGCTTCCCAATCGGGTATCGTCAGCACCACGCCGAAATGGGGCACCGGCACGTCGTGGCCGTCGACAGCGTTAGCGACCGCCACCGGCTTCGCGTCCGGATCGCGGTGCGCGACGATCTGGTGGCCGTACAAGTCGAAGTCGACCCAGCTCTCCGAGGAGCGGCCTTCGGCGCAACCGAGAATCCCGCCGTAAAAGCCCCGTGCAGCTTCGAGGTCGTGGACGGGAAAGGCAAGGTGAAAGGGACGGAGGGCCATGGCTCCCTTTAGCCCGCCTCCCGCTACCCGTCACCCCGGCCTTGTGCCGGGGTCCACTGCGCGGCACGGGAAAGGCAAGCGGTTCTCGCTTATCCAGCGTATCACGGTGGACCCCGGCACAAGGCCGGGGTGACGATATCGGGAATCGCCTCTCCCGCTTCCCCGAAGGAACGGCTAAGCCCAATCGCGATGCTCTCCCGTCCTCTGCTCACCGCGCTGATCGCCGGCCTCGCCTCCGCCACCGGCTTCGCGCCGTTGAACCTGTGGCCGATCACCCTGCTCGCCTTTGCGACCCTGCTGTGGCTGACCTGGTCCGCCCCGACACTCAAATCGGTGCTGCTGCGCGGCTGGGTGTTCGGCGTGGGGCACTTCACCCTGGGCAATAACTGGATCCAGCACGCTTTCGATTATCAGGACAAGATGCCGCCGGTGCTCGGCTATTTCGCGGTGCTGCTGCTGGCCTTGTACCTCGCGGTCTATCCGGCGTTCGCGATGGGGCTGGCGTGGCGCTTCGCCCGGCTGGTGCCGAGCCGCGCCGGCTCGAAGGAGCCCGATTTCGCCTTCGTGCTGGCTGCCGCCGCTTCGTGGATCCTGACCGAATATCTGCGCGGCGTGCTGTTCACCGGCTATCCGTGGAACCCGCTCGGCGTGATCTGGCTGCCGACGCCGGTCGCCCAGCTCGCCGCGTGGATCGGCACCTATGCCTTGTCGGGGGTGGCGGTGCTCGCCGCAGGACTGCTGTTTCTCGCGGCGCACCGCCAATATCGCCCGCTGGCGATCGGCGCGCCGCTGCTGATCGTCCCGGGCCTGCTGCTGTCGCTGGACCTCCCCCAGACCCGTCCCAACGGTTGGACGCCGCCTCCGCATGTCCGCGTCGTCCAGCCCAATATCGGGCAGGAGGGCGTGGGCGACCCTGATTATCCCGAGCGGGTGCTGGTCAAATTGCTCGAATGGAGCGGCCGTCCGGGCGAAGCGCCGCGGCTGATCGTCTGGCCCGAGGGCACAGTCAATTATTATGTCGAAGACGGCTATCCGGATACGCGCTTCTATCGAAGCGGCGATCCCCGCTGGGTGCGCACGCGGATCGCGGCGCAGCTCGGGCCGAAGGACGCCGCGCTGATCGGCGGGACCGCCTTGTTTTTCGGCGCGGACGGCAAGTTGAACGGCGCCGGCAATTCGGTCTGGGCGATAGCCCCCGGCGGCACGCTCGGCCAGCGGTACGACAAGGCGCACCTCGTACCCTATGGCGAATATCTGCCGATGCGCACTTTACTCGCGCCGCTCGGCCTTGCCCGGCTGGTGATGGGCGAGATCGATTTTGTCCCCGGTCCGGGTCCGCGCGCAATCGAGGTGCCGGGCATCGGCAAGGCCGGCATCCAGATCTGCTACGAGATCATCTTCTCGGGGCAGGTGGTCGATCGCGGCAACCGGCCCGATTTCCTGTTCAATCCCTCGAACGACGCCTGGTTCGGCAAATGGGGCCCGCCGCAGCATCTGGCGCAAGCACGGCTGCGCGCGATCGAGGAGGGGCTGCCGATCCTGCGCTCGACTCCCACCGGCATCTCGGCGGTGATCGATGCACGCGGCCGCGTCCTCGAATCGATCGCGCACGGGCAGGAAGGCGCGATCGAACTGGCCCTGCCCGAGCCGCTGCCGCCGACCCCGTTCGCGCGAATCGGCAACTGGCTCGCCTTCCTGATCGCCGGCACCCTGTATTTGTTCGCGATTGCCTTCCGCCGCCGCGCCCGCTAGGGGCAAGATATAAGGAAAGCTTTATATGGGCATGGCAACGGCCCGGCTTCCTTCCCACGACTCGAGGAAAATCATGCGTTCCAGCTATCTCTTCACGTCCGAATCGGTTTCGGAAGGCCATCCCGACAAGGTCTCCGACCAGATCTCCGACGCTATCGTCGACCTGTTCCTCTCGAAGGATCCCGAGGCTCGCATCGCCTGCGAGACGCTCACCACCACTCAACTCGTGGTCCTTGCCGGCGAAATCCGCGGCAAGGGGATCATGGACGAAGCCGGAAACTGGGCGCCGGGCGTGAAGGACGAAGTCGAAAAGACCGTCCGCGATACGGTCAAGCGCATCGGTTATGAGCAGGAGGGCTTCCACTGGGAGAGCTTCCGCTTCGAAAACAACCTGCACCCGCAATCGGCGCACATCGCGCAGGGCGTGGACGCCGGCGGCAACAAGGACGAAGGCGCGGGCGACCAAGGCATCATGTTCGGCTATGCGGCCAACGACACGCCTGATCTGATGCCGGCGACGCTTTATTACAGCCACAAGATCCTCGAGCGCATGGCCGCCGATCGGCATTCGGGCGCGGCGCCGTTCCTCGAGCCCGATGCGAAGAGCCAGGTCACCTTGCGCTACGAGGGCAGCAAGCCCGTCGCGGCCACGGCGATCGTCGTCTCGACCCAGCATGGCAAGGGCTATGACGCGGGCGACAAGGAAGCCGAGCTCCACGCGTATGTGAAGAAAGTCGTTGCCGACATTCTTCCGGCGGAACTGCTTTCGGACGCGACCGAATATCACATCAACCCGACCGGCAGCTTCGAGATCGGCGGCCCCGATGGCGACGCCGGCCTGACCGGCCGCAAGATCATCGTCGATACCTATGGCGGCGCGGCGCCGCACGGCGGCGGTGCCTTCTCGGGCAAGGATCCGACCAAGGTCGATCGCTCGGCCGCATACATCACCCGCTATCTGGCGAAGAACATCGTCGCAGCGGGCCTCGCCCAGCGCGTGACGATCCAGCTCGCTTACGCGATCGGCGTGTCGAAGCCGCTGTCGCTCTATGTCGACACTCACGGCACCGGCACGGTGGGCGACGACAAGATCGAGGAAGCGATCATGGGCATCACCAAGCTCGGCGGCCTCACCCCGCGCGCCATCCGCACGCATCTGGGCCTCAACAAGCCGATCTACCAGAAGACCGCCGCGTACGGCCATTTCGGCCGCAAGGCCGAGGGCGACTTCTTCCCGTGGGAAAAGACCGACCTCGCCGAGGACCTCAAGGCCGCTCTGGCCTGATCGGACCGCGAACCGTCAAGCAGGGGCCGGGGGAGCGATCCTCCGGCCCTTTGTGTTGCAATCGCCTCTTGCCGCGTTAGTCTTCCGGTGAAGGGATATGAGATGCGCGTGGCATTGCTGGCACTTGCCCTGGCCACCGCGTCGCCGGTCCACGCGCAGGCAGGCGACGACGAAGCTGCGGCGCTCCGGGCCGCAGTCGAGCGCGGCCGGCTGCTTTACGCCTATGACCAGGCCGCGTGGCACGGCACCGACGACATGCTCGCGAAGATCAGGAATCCGGGAGAGCGGCTGGGCGGGTGGATCGTCGATGGCCCGCCCGAATCGGCGCAACTGATCTTCTACGATCGAAACGCGGCCGATCCCCGTGCCGTCTATGTAGCGCGCTTCAACGGCAGCAAACTGGTCTCCTCGCGCGTGCTCGGGCCGGGAGAGGATCGCAGCCTCACGCCGCAGCGAAAGCGCATGATCGCCGCCGTCAGAACCGCGTCGGCAGCTCTCGAGGCCAGCCAGGTCCAGCGCTGCGCGGCGAAACCGTTCAACACCGTCGTGCTGCCGCCTGCGAGCGCGAACGACCCGGTGAGCGTTTATTATCTCACGCCGCAGACCGACACCAAGATCATCCCGTTCGGCGGCCATTATCGCGTCGACGTCTCGGCGGACGGCACAGCGGGCCCGGTCCGTGCGTTCACCAGATCATGCATCCAATTGCCGATCGATCCGCCCGCAGAGAGCAAGGAGGCGAAGTCCGCGCTACTGACGATCTCCCATCTGCTCGATCCGACCCCGACCGAAATTCACGTCTTTTCCTCGCTCGTTGCCGGCAGGCGCGTCATGGTGATCACCGCGGCGAAAAGAATCTGGTCAGTCGATGGCGACGGGAGTATCCGCCCCTTCGATCTCGGTGCCAGATAGCCGGCGCCGGCTGGCATCGCTCGCCGCGGGATTCTACGGAGCTCGTGTTAACCCCGGGGTAACCGCACTTGTTCACTAAGACGGGTGCAAAGGAGCGAGAACGTTGGAGTCGCAGGCAGTGACATCGGAAGTGGAGTCCGGGAAGAGGTCCGAATCGGGCCTCACCATCGCCTTCCAGCCGATCGCCGACATCTCCGGCAATCGCGTCTACGCCTATGAGGCGATCATCCGCGGGCCAAACGGCGAGACTGCCGCACAGATATTCGAATTGCTCTCGCCCGAAGCCAAGGCCACGTTCGACCAGCGCTGCGCCGCGGGTGCGATTCGCTGGGCGATGTCGGCGGGGCTCGGCACCAGCGGCGCGCGCCTGCTGATCCCGGTCCAGGCCGAATCGATCGGCTCGCCCGCCGAACATCTCGAACCGATCCTGCGCGTGTCGCGCCAGGCCGGGCTGATTCCCGAGCGCCTGATCTTCGGGCTCGACGGCTATCGGCAGCTGCCGGGCCGCGATCTTGCCGAAATCATCGACGTCCATCGCAAGGCAGGACCGTTGACGGCGTTCGTCGGTCTCGGCCCCGGCCATGCCGGGCTTGCGCTGTGCGGCCGCTATCTTCCCGATCTGGTGATCCTCGAATCCGAACTCGTCAGCGCGATCGCCAGCAGCTGGTCGCGGCGCCTCGTTCTCGAGGACCTCACGCCGCGTATCCGCAGCCTCGGGCTCAAGGTGATCGCCACCGGCGTCGACAGCGAGCCCGTGCTCCAGCGGCTGCGCGGCTTCGGCATCATGCTGGTGCAGGGCGAAGAGATCGCCAGCCCCGCAGTGCGCAGCCTGCCGACCCCGACGCTGCGCCACGCGGCCTGAACCGTCAGCCGGGCACGCGCCTCAAGCGCCGTGCCGCCGCGTCGACCAGAGCTTCCGAGACTGCCCCGATCACTGCGCCGGCGACGACGTCGCTGGCGAAATGCTTGCCGCGCGGAAGCTGGATCAGCGCCACCAAAGTCGCCGCAATCCCGGCCAGGGCCCGCGCCTCCGGATATTCGCGAGTCACTGCCCTGCTCACCGCCACCGCGCCGGCGGTATGGCCCGACGGGAAGCTGTTCCACGGCCCCTCATCCTTGTTCCCGCCGGGGTCGGCGTACAGCGAATAGCGGCCGTCCTTCAGCATCTTGTGCGGCCGGGTGCGATTGACGTGATGCTTGACGGCGCTCTTGATCCCGGTCGCCACCAATTCGCTCGCCAGCATCCGCAGCCCGGCGCGCAGCATCCGCGGCCGTCTTGGCACTGCGCCGAGCCCGGTCGTGACGATCGACGCACCGAATAAAGGCGGCTGATCCGCCGCCTCGGCGGCGAATCCCGCTGCGCGCACCATGCGATTCTCCCGGTGACGCATGAGCGCAGTCGACACCGCGGCGTCGACTCGCTCGGCTTTGCTGGCCCGGCGTGCGGCCTTTGGCGCCTTGAGCTCTTTCCTTTTCATTTCGCAACAACCCGCGAACGGCCGTCAGGTTCGACGCGCGACTCCCGACGATATGGAGCGGAACCCCGGAGAATCCCTATCGGTGGGAATCCAATGCGGCAACGCACGGAATGGGCGCGGCATGCATTAACCAATACTTCACCTCTCGAACGAGGAGCCCGCATGACCGCCACCAACGCCGCCGCCCTGTCGACCGTCACGCTCAATCGCGCCGATCCCCGGCTCGATCTCGCGATCGGTTTCCGTCCGATGATCGCCAAGGGCGCCGACCGGCCCTTTGCCTGGCAGGCAGTGGCAAGCGGCGCGGAACAGGTGCGAGAGGAGCGGTTCGGCGAGCCCGGCCGCGGCGCCGCGCTGGCGAATCATGTGGCCACCGAACGGCTGGTGGTGGAGATCAGCGCCGACGAGCGTGGCGACCTCGATCACGCCGCAGCGCTCGCC
>Ga0247823_10002496_pt1 | contig 15130 bp, 14 predicted proteins | sample 13C_PalmiticAcid_2_FD_192426 | JGI IMG/M metagenome (GOLD analysis project Ga0247823, IMG submission 192426) | Soil microbial communities from agricultural site in Penn Yan, New York, United States - 13C_PalmiticAcid_Day30 | ecosystem: Environmental > Terrestrial > Soil > Agricultural land...
GAGGAAATTCGCCGCCACCTCGGCGCTGCTGATCGCTGCCATGGGCGTCACCGCCGGCACCGTCAACGCCGCGCCGGTCGAAGAGGCCGCTCCGATCAATTTCACCGCCCAGGAAGTCGACGGCAAGTCCGTCATCACCACCGACGCTGGATCGCTTGTCGTCGAGGACGGCGTGTTCAAGGTCAAGGCCGTCGATGGCACCACCGTTGCCGGCACCCCGCTGTCGTTCCGTCTCGATGACTTCGAGTTCCCGATCGCGGCCGAGATCGCGGGCAACACCGCGACCCTCGCCCCGCAGATCGACCCGGCCAAGGCCGTCTACAAGCCCGTCGCCCTTCCCTTCGAGGACAAGGCGCCGTGGAAGAACGAGTACGACCGTGAGCAGGCCGCCTGGAGCCGCCTGACCTCCACCATCTCGATGGGCGCCACCCTCGGCACCCTCGTCGGTGGTCTCGGTGGCGGCGCCATCGGCTGCGTCCTCGGCGGCATCGCCGGCGCGACGGTTGCCTCGGCCACCATCGTTGGCCTCTTCGGCCCCTTCCTGCCCGCTGCCGCCCTGGGCTGCATCGGCGGCATCCTGGCCGTCGGCGCCCTCGGCGTTCTCGCCGGTCAGATCTTTGTGACCGGCCCGGTCGCGATCGGTGCTGCGATCCAGTATTTCGCCACCATCACCCAGCCGGCCCCCACTCCGGCCCCGGCCAAGTAGTCAGCTAAGGCTGCTTGCACGAAACGCCCCCGCTCGGTGATCCGAGCGGGGGCGTTTCACGTACAAGGCGACCGCCGGGAGACTCGGCCGGCCGACCGTGGTCCAGACCGTCCGAGCCGTATTCAGGCGGTGCGAGCGCGCTGTGCGGGTTCCAGCGCCACCCGCACGAACTTGGCGACCCGGCCGAGCGCCGACCGGCTCTCCGGCATGCTCGGCAGGATGCTCATGAACGCGTGTACCTGACCGCGCCACAGCTCGAGGGTGACCGGCACGCCCGCGGCGGTCAGCCGGTGGGCCATGAGTTCGCAGTCGTAGCGCAGCAGTTCGTCCTCGGCGGCGATGAGCAGCACCGGGGGGAATCCGGTGAGCTCGGCGTTGACCGGCGACATGGCCGGGTCGAGCGGACCGGTCGCTTCGGCGCCCAGCCGGATGACGGCCTCCAGGCTCGACAGCGGAATGTAGGCATCGCGGGTGACGTTGACGTAGCCCTGCTTGGCCCGGTAGTCGAGATCGAGCAGCGGGCTCAGCCCGACCAGCGCCGCGGGCAGCGGCAGGCCGATCTCCCGGGAGCGCAGCGCGGTGGCGAAGGCGAGGTAGCCACCGGCGGAGTCGCCCGCGAAGACGATCTTGGCCGGGTCGGCGCCGTGGCGCAGCAGCCAGCGGTAGGCGAGCACACAGTCGTCGATCGACTCGGTGATCACGCGGCCGGGCAGCTGCCGGTACTCGACATTGAGCACGGCCAGTCCGGTGCGCCGCGCGATCCCGGCGACGATCGCCCGATGCGATTGCAGGCCGCCGACGGCGAAGCCGCCACCGTGCATGTACAGCACCGCGCCGTGCCGCAGCGCGCGCGACCCGCCGGCGGGCCGGACCATCTCCATCCTGAAGCCGTCCAGCTGGATCTGCTCGCGCTCGATGCCGTGCGGTTCCGGCCGCAGCCGAGACAGCAGGTCGACGGCGACGGCGCCGAGCGGGATGGTCGCCCGGTTGATCGGCACGGTCCGCAGCAGCGGCCCGATGACGCCGACGCACGCGCCCATCAGCACTCGTGACGAGGTACTCGTTCGCCCGGAGTTGACGATGATGCCCTGCTCGGGCACGCGCGCTGCCTTCTTACCCACGACAGCGGCGGCGATTCCGCCCACCACACCCGGCCCGGCGATCTTCGACGATCCCATCGCGCACCTACCTCACAGCTGGCGCGTCGACCCCCCACCAGGCGGGCCCGGTATGGATGTCCACGCTGACATCTAACATAGTGATGTTTCACACATCGACGCTCACATAATCAGATGAGCGCCTTGCGTGTCCCAGTTATCGCCCGACACACCCGGAGACAAACGTTCGTGACCAATTCGTCGACGTGTCGGAACCTCCCCGACTCCGCGGCAGGAGGAGCTGGCAGACTTCCCCCATGCGCGGAATCATCCTGGCGGGCGGCACCGGTTCGCGGCTGCACCCCATCACGCGCGGGGTGAGCAAGCAGCTCGTCCCGGTCTACGACAAGCCCATGGTCTACTACCCGTTGTCCACCCTCATGTTGGCAGGGATCGACGACATTCTGGTGATCACCACGCCGGAGGATGCCGACGCGTTCGCCCGGCTGCTCGGCGACGGCAGTCAGTTCGGCGTCGCCATCAGCTACGTGGTCCAGCCCGAACCCGACGGACTCGCGCGCGCGTTCGTGCTGGGCGCCGACCACATCGGCGGCGAGCCCGCGGCCCTGGTGCTCGGCGACAACATCTTCCACGGCCCCGGCCTCGGCGCCAGCCTGGAACGCTTCCACGACATCGACGGCGGCGCGGTCTTCGCCTACTGGGTCAAGGACCCGACCGCCTACGGCGTGGTGGAGTTCGAGCAGGGCCGCGCGGTCTCCATCGAGGAGAAGCCGAAGCGCCCGCGCTCCAACTACGCCATCCCCGGCCTCTACTTCTACGACAACGACGTGGTGCAGATCGCCCGCGAGCTGCGGCCGTCCGCGCGCGGAGAGTACGAGATCACCGACATCAACCGCGCCTACCTGGAACAGGGCAAGCTCAGCGTCGACGTGCTGGCCCGCGGCACCGCCTGGCTCGACACCGGTACCTTCGACTCGCTGCTCGACGCCGCCAACTACGTGCGCACCATCGAGGAACGGCAGGGCCTCAAGATCGGCGTGCCCGAGGAGGTGGCCTGGCGGCGCGGGCTGATCACCGACGACCAGCTCTGTGAGCTGGCCGAACCGATGGTGCGCTCCGGCTACGGCCGCTATCTGCTCGATCTGATCGACCGCGGGAAAGACTGGTAACTACAGGCATGCAGATCCGTGAACTGGCCATCCCCGGCGCGTGGGAGGTGACTCCCCGCCTGCTCGGCGACGACCGCGGGATGTTCTGTGAGTCGTTCAAGGCCTCGGAGTTCGAGAAGGCCACCGGGCGCCCGTTCGAGCTGCACCAGGTGAACACCTCGGTCTCGGCCGCCGGCGTGCTGCGCGGCATCCACTACACCGAGGACCCGCCGGGTCAGGCCAAGTACGTCACCTGCGTGCGCGGCGCGTTCCTGGACGTGGTGGTGGACCTGCGCCCCGGCTCGCCGACCTACGGCCGCTGGGACAGCGTGCTGCTCGACGACGTGCACCGGCGCTCGGTGTTCCTGTCCGAGGGCCTCGGCCACGCCATCCTCTCGCTCGAGGACGGCTCGACGGTCACCTACCTGTGCTCGCTCGAGTACACCCCCGAGTTCGACCGGGATATGGACGCCTTCGACGCCCGCCTCGGCATCGACTGGCCGACCGAGGCCCGCGACGGTAGTCGGCTCACCTATATCCGCTCCGCCAAAGACGAAGCGGCTCCGCCTTTTTCCTGATCCACGTGAAACAGCGCCCCCGAGCTTCAACTCGGGGACGCTGTCAGCGAAACAACCGGCACCACGGTTTCGGCCGCCTCGCGTCCGAGGGGCGAGACGTAACGCCGCAGGCGCGGTATCGCCCCTCGGAGGCGAGGTCACGAGGCCGAAACCCGCGGCGCCAGCTGACGCTGTCAGCGAACAACCCGCACCACGGTTTCGGCCGCCTCGCGTCCGAGGGGCGAGACGTAACGCCGCAGGCGCAGTATCGCCCCTCGGAGGCGAGGTCACGAGGCCGAAACCCGCGGCGCCAGCCGCCATCTACACAGTCTCCAGCAGCTTCTCCTCCGCGGCGGGCGCCGCGACGACCCGCTGCCTGCGGCGCGGCAGGAAGACCGTCAGGGCGACCAGCGCGCCGACGATGGTGACGCCCGCGGCGAACTCGAGGCCCGGCCGGTAGGTGTCGAGCATCTGCTGCGGCGTCGCGCCGGCACCGTGGGTGCCGGAGGTGACGATCGCGGTGGTCACCGCGAGCACGATGGCCGCGCCGACCTGCATGGAGGTCTGCAGCACGCCGGCCGCCAGACCCTGTTCGTCGTCGTCGATACCGCTGGTGGCCTGCACGTTGATCGCCGGGAAGCCGACCCAACCGATGCCGATCAGCAGGATGGCGGGCAGCAGCACGGTCAGGTAGTCCGGCGCGGTGTCGACCCGCAGGAACAGCAGGTAGCCCACGGCCATCACGGACATGGTGACGGCGATGACCGGTCCGGTGCCGAAACGATCGATCAGCTTCTCGGAGAAGAACGCCGACCCGACGACCAGGATGCCGACCGGCAGCAGGGCCATCGCCAGCTTCAGCGCCGACCACTCCAGCGTGTCCTGCAGGTACAGGGTGACGATGAACTGCCAGCTGAAGTACGAACCGGCGACCGCGATGATGGCCAGGCTGGCCCGCACCAGCGACACCTTGCGCAGGATGCCCAGCCGCACCAGCGGGTGCCGCACCCGCTGCTCGGTGATCACGAACGCGGCGAACAGGGCGATCACAGCGAGGAACGAAGCGACCGTGCGGATCGAGGTCCAGCCGACCTCCGGCGCGGTGACCACGGTGTAGACCAGCAGCAGCATGCCCGCGGTGGACAGCAGGGCGCCGAGCAGGTCATGTCCGCCTTCCTCGGCCTTACCGTCCTTGGGCACCAGCACGAAGGCGGCGGCCAGCGCGGCCAGGGCGATCGGGACCGGGAGCAGGAAGGTCCAGCGCCAGCCGACGCCGGTCATCAGGCCGCCGAACAGCAGGCCCATCGAGTAGCCGCCCGCACCGAACACGGTGTAGATGGACAGCGCCTTGTTGCGCGCTTTCCCTTCGGCGAAGGTCGTGGTGATGATCGACAGGCCGGTGGGGGCGGTGAACGCGGCGGCCAGGCCCTTGATGAAGCGGGTGACGATCAGCAGGGCCGGATCGCTGACCAGGCCGCCGACCAGGGAGGCGATCGCGAACACGGCCAGGGCGATGAGGAAGACCTTGCGGCGCCCGAGCAGGTCGGCCGTGCGGCCGCCGAGCAGCAGCAGGCCGCCGTAACCGAGGACGTACCCGCTGACGAGCCACTGCAGGGTGGAGGTGGACAGATCGAGCTCGGCGCCGATGGACGGCAGCGCGACGCCGATCATCGAGACGTCGAGCCCGTCGAGGAACAGGACGATGCACAGGGTGATCAGCATGCCCCAGAGCCGGGCGGACCATGTGGTCGGATCGGTCGCCTGATCTGCGGCCGAGAGCGTTGCTGGCGAAGTCATGCGGCGAACATTACATGCGTGCGCATTAAATGCCAACACATAAAATGCCGTTGCATGGAGATGCCCGGACCACTAAGATGGGGCCATGTCGAACCCGGCCACAGCATCAGCTCGGCGCAATGGAGCGCCCACCGAGCTGGTCGGCCAGTGGCGCGAACTGCTCGGACGGCACGCCGCCGTGAGTTGCGCACTGGAGAAGGCGCTTCAGCACGAACACCGCATCGGTCTCAGCGAGTTCGAGACCCTCGATCGACTGGTCGACGCGGACTGTCAGAAGTACCGGATGACCGAGCTGGCGGGTGACATCTACCTGAGTCAGAGCGCGCTCTCGCGCGCGGTGGCCAGACTGGAACGCGACGGCCTGGTCGAGCGCACCATGTGCGCCGAGGACCGCCGCGCCATCTTCGTCCGGGTCACGGAAAAGGGCAGGGCGGTCTACGACCGGGCCCTGCCCACACACCGTTCGGTGCTCGCCGACTCCTGGTAGGAGCCGGGGTCACAGCTCGCCGGAAGCCGCCGCGCTGATGTCGGTGAACGCGCCGCGATAGCGGTCGTAGTCGTTCGGCTTGTCCAGGTAGGCCGAGCCGGCGAAGGTCTCCACGAAGACCACCGGCGGCTCCGGCCGGTCCAGCGAACCGTCGATACCGAAGTCGAGGATCACGAACCGGCCCGACTCCAGCCCCGCGTGATACCCGGTATCACCGGGGACCACCTGGATTCGCACCGTGTCCAGCTCGGCCAGCTCGCGCAGTCGCGCGCGCTGGCCGGCGAGCACCCGATCGTCACCGATGCGCCTGGTCAGCACCGCTTCGGCGAGCACCACCCGCAATCGCAGCGGCGACTGCGCACGGGTGATCAGCGCCTGCCTGGCCGCCCGGACCCGCAGCCTGCGCTCGAGATCCTCCTCGGTCAGGCCGGGGACGGTCTGCTCGAGCAGCGCCCTGGTGTAGTCCTCGGTCTGCAGCAGCGCCGGGACCAGCCCGTCCTCGTAGATCGACAGGCAGGTCGCGGCCTCCTCGAGGCCGATGTAGACCTCGAAGCCCTCCGGGATCACATCGCCGTAGCTCGTCCACCATCCCCTGGCCTTGGTTTCGCGCGCCAGCGCGGCCAGCGGCTCGACGAGTTCCGCCGGCGCGCCGTACACCTTGCACATGGCCTCGACGTCGAGGCTGCGCAACGACGTCTGCCCCGTCTCGATTCGCCAGATCTTCGCTTCCGACCACTCGAGTTGCGCCGCCGCGGTCCTGGTCGTCATCCGCGCCTGATTGCGCAGGTCACGTAAGTGCCTGCCCAGCTGCCTGCGCGGCATCGTCGAACCGGTGACGCCCTGTGGTGAAGCCATACTGCCCCCCTGTATCCAAATCCGGTCTCCCCCATTCTCTTTCGGAGACCGCCCTACGCAGCCGACAATAGGCGTCGGATCTGCGTACGGATTGTTTCACAATGAATCGGACAACGCGCACCACATAGTTTTGGGGCCTGCTCCAGGCGCGATCGCTACTTCTTCTTCCGGAACCGCCAGAACTGCACGGCCCGCACGTCCTCGGAGAGCTGGTTCACCGGTTCGGCGACATCGGAGAGCGCCTGGAAGAGTCCATCGGCCAGCTCACTGATGTGCTCGACCCGGCCCGCGAGCCGGGCGGCGTTGTCGGCGAACTCCAGCATCAGGCGCACCGAGGCCGCGATGGTCAGGCCGAGCGGAACGGCGACCAGTGCGGCGAGGATGCCCAGCAGAACCGAGGCCTTCCACATCAGCACCGTGAGCGCCACCGGGACGCCGATACCGAAGGAGACGACGCCGAGGATGTAGGCCAGCGGCAGCAAGGTCCTGGTCGCGGGCCTGCGGAACTGGACATCGAGCAGTGAACGCAGCACTTCGGCGGCCCACTGCTTGGCGGATCCGGTACTGCGGAACGGGTCATCGAAGCCCGCGTCGCGCGGTATGTCCGAATCGTCCGGGAATTCCTCGCCTTCGGCGGCCTGCCCCGACCGCGCGCCCGCGCGCTTCACATCGGTCTCTTTCCAAGAGAGCCAGCGTGATTCGGCTTCGAACTCCTCGGGATCTCCGTCGGGAGACGAGGACGTACCCGGCGCATCGGTCATGGTCCGAATCCTGCCCGTTTTCGGCCCGCACGCCAAGCCGGATCGGCTCGATCCTCCGATAGCGAAGGTGAGCGAACTGAGACGAAGCAGACACTCTCGAATATTTTTCGGTAACGGCGTAACAAGACGGCCACCCCCAGCCGATACGACCCATGAACGCAGGAACAGAGCTCTTCGGGGAATGGAGAACACAGTGCGCACGACGTTTCCGACCACCACCACGGGCACCGAGAAGGGTGCCGCCGCGCAGGAGTACGCCGCGCGGGGCTGGACGGTTGCCGAAACGGCCAACGGCCTGTGCCTGATCACCGACGATGACATCTCGGCTATCGAGGTCACCGGTGAGATGGCGGGCGAGGTCCGCCGATTCCTGCGCGCCAACAACCTGTCCGGCCCCGTGATCGAGATCCCGGGCCAGGAGCGTCGCGAGATCCACCTGGTCACCGGCGTCCGCAAGGCCGCCATGGCGATCGAGGCCATGCGCGAGGCCGGTGTCGTCGTGCACACCGACGGTGCCAGCATCCCGCTGCCCCCGACCCAGCTCGCCGCCGGCTCCGCCGCCTGGAGCGTCGCCCCGTCCGAGGCCCGCTGGGTCCCGCCGGTCGTCGCCCTCGGTGCCGCCGTCCGCGCCGCCGCGAGCCGCAAGCGCGCCACCCTGACCCCCACGCTGACCCTGGCCAGCTGAGGTAACCAACAGCCCGAACCCTCGACCGCGACGCCTCCCCGACGTCGCGGTCGAGGGTTTTCGGCGTTTTCGAACCCGGGCACCGCGCGCGGCGTAAGGATGGGGACATGGCTCCGCGAACGCTGCTACGCACCTGTCCGCTGTGTGAGGCCGTCTGCGGCCTGACCATCACCCTCGACGAGGCCGACCGGGTGCTCTCGGTCCGCGGCGATCGCGACGACCCGTTCAGCAAGGGCTTCCTCTGCCCGAAGGGCGCGAGCTTCGGCAAGCTCGACGACGACCCCGACCTGGTCACCACCCCGCTCATCCGCGGGGCGACACGTTCCGCCCCGCGAGCTGGGACGAGGCCTTCGACCTGATCGCGGCCGGGTTCGCCGCGGTCAACGCGGCGCACGGCAGCGGCGCGACCGCGATCTACCTCGGCAATCCCAACGCGCACACCGTCGCGGGGGCGCTGTATCTGCCCGCGCTGATCCGCGCGCTGAGCACCCGGCACATCTACACCGCCAGCACCGCCGACCAGATGCCCAAGCAGGTCGCCGCCGGGCTCATGTTCGGCGACCCGCTGACGGTGCCGGTCCCCGACCTGGACCGCACCGACTTCCTGCTGATGCTCGGCGCGAACCCGCTCGAATCCAACGGCTCGCTGTGCACCGCGCCGGACTTTCCCGGCAGGCTCAAGGCGCTGCGGGCGCGCGGCGGCAAGCTCGTCGTCGTCGACCCGAGGGCGACCAGGACCGCCGACCTCGCCGACGAGCATCTGTTCATCCGGCCGGGCGCCGACGCGTACCTGCTGTTCGCGGTGATCCACACGCTCTTCGCCGAGAACTTGGTCGACCTGCGGATCGAGGTCGACGGCCTCGACGAGCTGCGCGCCGCGTCCCAGGAGTTCGCCCCGGACGCGGTGGTCGAGCGCACCGGCATTCCCGCCGACGCCATCCGCGCCCTGGCCCGCGACCTCGCCGCCGCGCCGACGGCGGCCGTCTACGCCAGGATCGGCACCTGCACCGCCGAGTTCGGCACCGTCACCCAGTGGCTGGTCGACGCGATCAACGCGCTGACCGGCAATCTCGACGCCCCTGGCGGCGCCATGTTCGCCACCGCCGCGGCGGGCGGCATCGCGCGCAGCAAGCCGTTCCGGCCGGGCCGCTGGACCAGCCGGGTGCGCGGGCTGCCCGAGGCGATGGGCGAACTGCCGGTGGCGACCCTCGCCGACGAGATCGAGACCCCCGGTCAGGGCCAGATCCGGGCGCTGGTCACGGTCGCGGGCAATCCGGTGCTGTCCGCGCCCAGCGGCGCCCGGCTGGACCGGGGGCTGGCCGAGCTGGACTTCATGGTCAGCGTGGATCGGTACGTCAACGAGACGACCCGGCACGCGAAGGTGATCCTGCCGCCCCCGCGCTCGGTGCAGTCACCGCACTACGACTTCGCGCTGTTGCAGTTCGCGGTGCGCAACTACGCGCGCTACTCGCCGCCACTGGTCCCGCTCGACGGGCGGCCGTCCGAGTCGGCGGTCATCGCGCGGCTCGCCGCCGCCGTCAGCGGGCAGCCGCACGACGGCACCGGCGCCGCGAGCCCGATCGCCGTGGTCGACGAGCTGGTCATCGCCGGCATGCTGCACAAGGCGGGGATGAGCGACCGGCGCGACGAGCTGGACGGCGTCGACACCACCGAACAGCGCATCGACCTGATGCTCAAGCTCGGCCCCTACGGCGCGTGGAACGGCGGCGAACTGAGCCTGCGCACCCTGCTCGACAATCCGCACGGCCTCGACCTTGGCCCGTTGCGGCCGCGCCTGCCCGGCGTCCTGCGCACCGCAACCGGCCGGGTCGACCTGGCCCCGCGCCTGCTGCTCGACGATGTCGGCAGGCTGCGCGGCAGGCTGGCGGCGAGCGCGCCGGAGATGGTGCTGATCGGGCGCAGGCAGCTGCGCTCCAACAACAGCTGGATGCACAACATCGCCGGTCTGGTCGGCGGATCGAACCGCTGCACCCTCCAGATCCACCCCGACGACGCGACCAGACTCGGCCTCGGCGAGCAGGCCGCGATCAGCTCGGCGGCCGGCTCGCTGACCGTCCAGGTCGAGCAGACGCCGACGATCATGCCCGGCGTGGTGAGTTTGCCGCACGGCTGGGGACACGGCGCGAGCACCACGCAATCGGTAGCCAGCGCGCACGCCGGCGTGAACGCCAATGTGCTGACCGACGATTCGGTGGTCGACGCGATCTCCGGCACCGCGGTCTTCAACGGAGTACCGGTGAAGGTAGAACCGGTCTGATCGGTCCACCTCGGGAAACCCTTGCGCAAACCGGACTTTCGTACCATTCGCAACAATGGACTCGCCCCACGGCTTGTGACAGTCCCCTACACTGGGTGAGATTGCGGTCACAAGCGGGGGTTTCAGCGCGAAACCCGCATCACCCGGTTCGGCTAGCAGAGGGGGCCCCGATGCCCGAGAAACACGTCGGCAGCGACGGAGAGCACGAGCTTCAGGACACGTTGGGCACGACCGAAAGGGCTGGACGCTTCTACGACGACCAGGTGATCGACTACCTGAACCCGTCGATGGTCGAATTCGTCGGGCGGATGGACATGGCCTTCATCTCCACCGCCGACGCGCACGGCGAATGCGACGCCAGTTTCCGGGCGGGCACACCGGGATTCCTGCACGTGATCGACGAACGCACGATTGCGTACCCCGAATATCGAGGTAACGGGGTGATGGCCAGCCTCGGCAACATCCTCGAGAACCCCCATGTCGGAATCCTGATGATCGACTTCGTGCGCGATCTGATCGGTCTGCACATCAACGGCAAGGCTCGCATGGTTGCCGACAGTGAGCTACGGGAGACCGTCGGCGATCTGCCCGCCGCCGAACGCGGCAAGACCTCGCAGGTATGGGTCGTCGTCGACGTGGAAGAGGCTTACATCCACTGCCGCAAGCACATTCCGCAGATGGTGCCCGTCGCGCGGGATCGGCGCGAGTGGGGCACCGACAACGTCAGGGCCAAGGGCGGCGACTACTTCGGCGTCAAGGCGGGCAAGCAGCCCGCACCCGCCAAGGCCAGCTGACCTACTTGATCTTGAAGATCACCGCACGCTGCACGACGAAGTTGATGACGGTGGCGGTGCCCTGCGCGATCACGAACGCCAGCGGCTGCCGCCACCACTCGCCGGGCAGCGCGAAGTACAGCGCCGCGTTGATGCCGACCTGCACGGCGAAGGTGACCGCGTAGAGCACGACGACGGCGATGAACCGCGCCCTGCTCGGCTCGGCCTTGAACGTCCAGCGCCGGTTGATCAGGTACGCGGTCGTCGTCCCGCAGACGAAGCTGATCGCCTTGGCGAGGCTCACCGGCAGGCCGAGCAGGTTCAGCAGCAGGCTGTAGATGCCGTAGTCGACGATCGCCGAGAGACCGCCGGTCAGCGTGAACCGCACGATCTGCGTCTTCAGGTCTACGTCGGTTCCACCGGGCTCGTCGACCAGCGGAATCTCGGCGGGAAGCGGCAGATGCGGTTGGGCTTGCACGTGAGGAAGACTACGAGACCGGCCGCGTGTCCCGCCATGCATGTAGCCTCTTAGCCGATGTCCGAGAACATTCCGACCGCCACCGGCGAGGCGTTTGCGCTGAATACGCGTACGCGCAAGCTCACCGGATGGGGTCGCACCGCACCCACCTCCGCCGAAGTGCTCTCGACCAGCGATCCCGAGTTGATCGTCAAGGCCGTGAGCATGGTCGCCGAGGACAACGACTCCAAGCCGGCGCACCTGCGACGCGGCGTGATCGCGCGTGGCCTCGGCCGCTCCTACGGGGACAACTCGCAGAACGCGGGCGGCCTCGTGATCGACATGCCCGCGCTGAACAAGATCCACCGCATCGACGCCGCGACCCGCCTGGTCGACGTCGACGGCGGTGTCGATCTGGATCAGCTGATGAAGGCGGCGCTGCCGTTCGGCCTCTGGGTGCCCGTCCTACCCGGGACCAGGCAGGTCACCATCGGCGGCGCGATCGGCTCCGATATCCACGGCAAGAACCATCACAGCGCGGGCAGCTTCGGCAACCACGTCCGCTCGATGGACCTGCTGACCGCCGACGGCGTGGTCCGCACGATCACCGCCGAGTCCGACCCCGAGCTGTTCTGGGCGACCATCGGCGGCTGCGGCCTGACCGGCATCATCCTGCGCGCGACCATCGAGATGACGCCGACCGAGACGGCGTACTTCATCGCCGACGGCGATGTCACCGCCACCCTCGACGAGACCATCGCCTTCCACAGCGACGGCTCCGAGGGCAACTACGAGTACAGCTCGGCCTGGTTCGACGCGATCAGCCCGCTGCCGAAGCTGGGCCGCGCCGCCATCTCGCGCGGCAACCTGGCCAAGCTCGACCAGCTGCCCGCGAAGCTGCAGAAGGACCCGCTGCGGTTCAACGGCAAGACCTTCTTCACCCTGCCCGACGTGTTCCCGAACGGGCTGGCCAACAAGTACACCTTCGGCCCGATCGGCGAGGTCTGGTACCGCAAGTCGGGCACCTACCGCGGCAAGGTCCAGAATCTGACGCAGTTCTACCACCCGCTCGACATGCTGGGTGAGTGGAACCGTGGCTACGGCTCCAACGGCTTCCTGCAGTACCAGTTCGTGGTGCCGCCGGAGTCGGTCGAGGAGTTCAAGCGGATCATCATCGACATCCAGGGCTCCGGCTTCTACTCCTTCCTCAATGTGTTCAAGCTGTTCGGCCCGGGCAACCAGGCGCCGTTGAGCTTCCCCATGGAGGGCTGGAACATCTGCGTCGACTTCCCGATCTCGCGCGGGCTCAACGAGTTCGTCAGCGATCTGGACCGGCGGGTGCTCGAGTTCGGCGGCCGGCTCTACACCGCCAAGGACTCGCGGACCAGCGCCGAGTCGTTCCACAAGATGTACCCGCGGATCGACGAGTGGATCAAGGTCCGCCGCAGCGTCGACCCGACCGGCGTGTTCATGTCCGATATGGCCAGGAGGCTGGAGCTCCAGTGATCAACGCAGTTGGCAACCCGCAGACCATCCTGCTGTTCGGCGGCACCTCCGAGATCGGTCTCGCGATCTGCGCCGAGTACCTGCGCAAGGGCCCGGCCCGGGTCGTGCTGGCCAACCTGCCCGGCGATCCGCTGCTCGAGGGCGCGGTCGCCACGCTGAAGGCGGCGGGCGCGACCCAGGTCGACGTCATCGACTTCGACGCGCTCGACACCGAGTCGCACCCGAAGGTCGTCGACCAGGCGTTCGCCGCGGGTGACGTCGACGTCGCCATCGTGGCGTTCGGGGTGCTCGGCGACGCCGAGGAGCTGTGGCAGAACCAGCGCAAGGCGGTCATGACCGTCGGCATCAACTACACCGCCGGTGTCTCGGTGGGTGTGCTGGTCGGCGACAAGTTCAAGGCGCAGGGCCACGGCCGGTTCATCGTGATGTCCTCGGTGGCCGGTGAGCGCGTCCGTCGCTCCAACTTCGTCTACGGCTCGACCAAGGCCGGCCTGGACGGCTTCTACCTCGGCCTCGGCGAGGCGCTGCGCCCGCACGGTCCGCGCGTCACCGTGGTGCGGCCGATGCAGGTGCGCACCTCGGCGACGAAGGCGCACTGGGAGGCCACCGGCTCCAAGGAAGCCCCGCTCACGGTCGATCCCGAGGACGTGGCCCGGCTCGCCGTCGCCGCCTCCGAGAAGGGCACCGAGATCGTCTGGGCGCCCGGCGAGGCCCGCTTCCTGATGTCGGCGCTGCGCCACGTGCCGCGCCCGATCTTCCGCAAGCTGCCGATCTGATCCACCGCTCGTCCTGAACTGCCGCATCCTCTCCGAGGGTGCGGCAGTTCTCGTTCACCGACTACGCCGTGCCCGGCTCGGATCCGTCGTCGGCCGAGCCGACCGACCGGGCCGACTCCACTAGGCTGGCCCGGACCGTGGAGCCCAGTGGAGCCGGAGGATTGCGCGCCGATGACGACCAACGATGAGGTGCGGACGGGGCGCAGGATCGGGTCAGGGCTCGTCGAGGGCGCGACGGCGGCGCTGGTGGCGCTCGTCGTCGCGGCGGTCGGCCTGTACGCCTTCTCGGCGGTGCAGTGGCCTGCGTTCAACTCCTCCAACGTGACTCGGGCGCTGACGACCGTCGGGCAGGTCGTCGCGGTCGCGCTGCTCGTCGTCTCGGTGCTGCTGATCCGGCTGCGCAAGTGGCCGGTGGTCGCGAAACTGGCTTCCTGGGTGGGTATTTCGAGCTTCGTGACGGTGACGCTCGGGATGCCGCTGGCGGCGACCAAGCTCTACCTGTTCGGTGTCTCGGTGGATCAGGAGTTCCGCACCGAGTACCTGACCCGGCTCACCGACAGCGCCGCGCTGCGGGATATGACCTATGTGGACATCCCGCCCTTCTATCCGGCCGGGTGGTTCTGGATCGGTGGCCGGGTGGGCAACGTGCTCGGGATGGACGGCTGGGAAGTGTTCAAGCCGTACGCGATCGGGCTGCTCGCGATCGCCGCGGCGGTGGCGCTGGTGCTGTGGACCCAGTTGGTGCGCGCCGATCTCGCGGTGGGCGCCGCGGCGGCCGTGACCGCGATGACGCTGGCGTACGCCTCGCCCGAGGCGTACGGGGCGGTACTGGTGGTGTTCCTTCCGCCCGTGCTGGTGCTGGCCTGGGGTGCGCTGCACCGATCCTCGGGTGGCTGGGGCGCGGTGCTCGGCACCGGGCTGTTCCTCGGCGTCGCCGCCTGTTTCTACACGCTGTACCTGGCGATCGCGGCGTTCACCGTGGTGCTGATGGCCGTGGTGGCGGCGGGTGTCGCGGTGTACACGCGGCGCGAAGACCTGCGTCCCAGGGTCGGCGGTCCGCGCGCGGTCGGCGGCCCGGCGCCGTGGCGGGCGGCGATCGCGCCGCTGACCAAGCTGGTCGCCATGGGCGCGATCGCCGTGGTGCTCGCGCTGGTGGTGTGGGCGCCCTACCTGCTGAAAATGCTGTCGGGCGCGAAGCTGCCGTCCGGCAACGCCTTCCACTATCT
>Ga0247823_10002497_pt1 | contig 15123 bp, 12 predicted proteins | sample 13C_PalmiticAcid_2_FD_192426 | JGI IMG/M metagenome (GOLD analysis project Ga0247823, IMG submission 192426) | Soil microbial communities from agricultural site in Penn Yan, New York, United States - 13C_PalmiticAcid_Day30 | ecosystem: Environmental > Terrestrial > Soil > Agricultural land...
ACCCAAGACGCCCCCTCCGCCACGCCGGCCGAGCACCCTCACGCCGTGCTGGAGCTGGAACGCTTCCTGCCCTACCGCCTGAGCGTGCTGTCCAACCGGGTCAGCCAGACCATCGCCCACCTGTATGACCAGCGCTTCGGCCTGGCCATTACCGAGTGGCGGATCATGGCGGTGCTGGGGCGGTTCTCGGACCTGTCCGCCGGCGAGGTCGCCGAACGCACCGCGATGGACAAGGTGGCGGTCAGCCGGGCCGTGGCCAAGCTGCTGGAACGCGGACTGATCAAGCGCGATACCCACGGCGACGACCGTCGCCGCTCGGTGCTGGCGCTGTCGGAAGTCGGCTACTCGGTCTATGACGAAGTCGCGCCGATGACCCTGGAGTGCGAACGCCGGCTGTTGTCCGGATTCAGTCCGGAAGAGCGGGAGCAGATCAGCCGGTTGATCGACAAGCTGTCCGACGGCGTGGTCCACATGACCGGCTCCACGCCGTGGAAGCAGCCCGACTGATCCGGAGCGTCGCGGCCACCCGCGCCCCGCCGATATCCAGACAAAAAAAGGCGGCCCGCAGGCCGCCTTTTTCATGCCGCGTGATCGCAGGCTTACTTCACGCCGTGCATCAGCTTCTGCACCAGCGGCGCGATCAGGAACAGCAGCGCACCGGCGCCCAGCAGCGCCCAGAAACCGAAGGTGTATCCGGCAAGCGCCGAAGTGGTGGTCATGCCACCCTCGCCACTTACCTCACCCGCGAAGATGCCGGACAGGTTGTTGCCGATGCCGGTGGACAGGAACCAGCCACCCATGCCGAAACCAACCAGGCGTACCGGCGCCAGCTTGGTCACCATCGACAGGCCAATGGGTGACAGGCACAGCTCACCCACGGACTGGATGACATAGACCATGAACAGCGTCCAGAAAGGAATCTTGCCGGCATCATTGACCAGACTCGAAAGCGCGAACATCAACAGCAGGAACGCCAGCCCGTTGAAGATCAAACCCAGACCAAACTTGCGCGGAATGGACGGGTTGGCTGACTTCATCTTCACCCAGATCCACGCGATCACGGGTGCGAGGGCGATGATGGCCAATGAGTTGACCGACTGGAACCAGGCATTGGGGAACACGAATCCGCCCGCCCCGAACAGGTCACGATCAACGATCTTGTCCGCAAGGAAAGTGAACGAGCTTCCGGCTTGTTCGAAGAACATCCAGAACAGCACGTTGAACACGAAAATCAGCAGCATCGCGATGACTTTGTCCCGCTGGACCTTGCCTTCGCGAACACCTTCCACCAGCAGCAGCAGGCACAACGCGACGAACATGATGCCGAGCACCCAGGCCAGCACGGTAGATGCAGAAAGCGTCTTCTCATAGTTCAGCACGCCGTTTTCCATCGTCGGCGTCAAGGTACCGACCTTGATCAGCAGATCGGCGACTTTTTCGGCAAACCCACCACCCAGCAGGTAGTACACGACAGGAATGGCGACAACCGCGCCCACGAACACGTACGCCAGGCTGCCCAGACCCTGTTTGGCCGCGGGCGGCGTTCCAATACCTTTCAACTGGGAACGGCCGAACCAGAACCAGATCAGGCTGAACACCATGCCGATGCCGGAGGCGATGAACACATACTTGTAGGCAGGCATCTGGCTGGTGCCGAAAACGTGCTCGGCCAGAATGCCGGTCAATACCGGTGAAATCAGCGCACCGGCGTTGATGCCCATGTAGAAGATGGTGAATCCGCTGTCCCGTCGCTCATCGCCCACGTTGTAGAGCTTGCCGACCATCGTCGAGATGTTGGGCTTGAACAGACCATTGCCGACGATGATGGTCGCCAGGCCAAACTTGAATATCTGGTCGTCAGGGATGGATATGGCGAACAGGCCGGCCGCCATGATGACGGCCCCGAGCAGAATCGAACGCTGATAGCCAAGGACGCGATCCGCGACGTAGCCGCCGAAGATGGCGGCCGCGTAGACCAAGGCGAGATAGGCGCCGTAGATGTTGCCTGCCGGTTTCTCGCCGGCCGGGTCGCCCCCATGGAACTGCGCGACGATATACAGCACCAGCGCCCAGCGGATGCCATAAAAGGCGAACCGCTCCCAGAATTCTGTCATGAACAGCATCCACAATGGGCGCGGGTGGCCCAGCGTCTGCTTGAATTCCGGTATCGGTTGCACCGGATTTTGTGTATCGACGGCACCGCTCATGCGGTCTCCCCCCTCGTTATTCAGGAATGACAAATCCACGCGAAAGCCGCGCGGGACGGGGGAGAATTACCGACGTCCGCGGCTCCGTCAATGCCGATTTTCCTGAATACGGGGGGCGCCGGACCGTCCGAACCGCGGCAAAACCCGCCGGTTCCGGAGCAAAGAGACCGCCCTCGCGGCGACCTCAGGGCGCGGGCGGACGGGCGCCGTCGATGGAGGTCCGGACCTCGAACAGCTCCGGGAAAAACGACAGTTCCAGCGCCTGCTTGAGGAAACCCACCCCGCTGGACCCGCCGGTGCCGCGCTTGAAGCCGATGATGCGCATCACCGTGCGCATGTGGCGGAAACGCCAGAGCTGGAACTGGGATTCCAGATCCACCAGGTCCTCGCACAGCGAGTACTCGCGCCAGTAGCGATCGGTGTCCTCGTAGATGCGTTCGAACACCGGCAGCAGGGCATGATCCGAGACATGCGGCTGGCGCCATTCGCGCTCGCGATGTTCCTGCGGCACCGCGTGGCCGAAGCGCGCCAGGTAGCGGAGGAACTCGTCGTACAGGCTGGGCGCGTCCAGGACCTGCTGCAGCGAGGACTGGCCGGCGAGGTCATGCGCGAACACCTTGAGCATGTGCGCGTTCTTGTTGCCCAGCAGGAATTCGATGGTGCGGTACTGCAGCGACTGGAAGCCCGAGGACGGACCCAGCAGATCGCGGAAGCCCATGTATTCGGACGGCGTCAGCGTTTCCAGCACCGACCATTGCTCGGTCAGCTGGCGCAGCACCTGCTTGGCGCGCGCGAGCACCTTGCGGGTCTGCCACACCTCGTCACGCTGCAGATGCACGATGGCCGCGCGCAGCTCGTGGATCATCAGCTTCATCCACAGCTCGGAGACCTGGTGCTGGATGATGAACAGCAGTTCGTCGTGATGGGCCGGATCGGACACCGGCTGCTGCGCCGCCAGCAACCGGTCCAGGCGCAGGTAGCCGCCGTAGGTCAGGCGCCCCTCCAGATCGGTATGAATGCCTGCTTCCAGGGCTCGCTCGTTCTTTTCTACGGACATCCGTCGACAGGCGGGGCAAGGCTGCGGGGCGCAGCGGGGCCGCCAGCGTAACCGATACCGCCGGCCGCGCCCTTCCCTGCCGGCGGTTGCCAGCAAAAACCGGGACTTATGTCATCGCCGTGCAATGCGCGGGCCGGAGGCTTCCGCTACATTGCGCCAACCGGAGCCGACCACGGCAGCATCGGGCGGCGGCGCACGCATTCACGGTCAGGGAGAGTCTGTTGATGAGCATGCCTCGAAGCCGCCGCATGGCGGTCATGCTGTTTTCCGTCGCCACCCTGCTGCTCGCCGCCACGGCGCAGGCGCAGGTGGTGGTCAGCCAGGTGTATGGCGGAGGCGGCAACAGCGGCGCCACGCTGAAGAACGATTTCATCGAACTGCGCAACAACGGCGCGACGGCGGTGAGCCTGGAGGGATGGAGCGTGCAGTACGCCTCGTCCGCCGGCACGACCTGGAGCCGGACCAACCTCGCCGGCAGCATCGCGCCGGGTGGCTACTACCTGATCCAGCAGGCCCAGGGCAGCGGCGGCACGGTCGACCTGCCGACACCGGACGCCACCGGCACGCTCACCTTGTCCGGCACCGCCGGCAAGATCGCCTTGAGCCGCAGCACCACCGCGCTGTCCGGCGCGTGCCCGCTCACCGACGCCAACGTGGTCGACTTCGTCGGTTTCGGCAGCGCCGCCAACTGCTTCGAGGGCGCGGCCGCGACCGGCACGCTGAGCAACACCACCGCCGCGCTGCGCAACGGCGAAGGCAGCATCGATACCCAGAACAACGGCGCCGACTTCAGCGTTGGCACGCCCAATCCGCGCAACAGCGGCGCGGCGCCGCCGGATCCGCCGGTGGCCCGCACCATTCCGCAGATCCAGGGCAATGGCCTGGCTTCGCCCTACGTGGAAAAGCGGGTGATCACCGAAGGCATCGTCACCGCGCTGAAGTTCAACAACGGCTTCTTCCTGCAGGCGGCCAACGACGATGGCGATCCGGCGACATCGGAAGGCCTGTTCGTGTTCACCGGCAGCGCGCCACCGGCCACCGCCGCGATCGGCAACCGGGTACGGGTGACCGGCACCGTCGCCGAGTTCGTGCCGGCCTCCAATCCGCATCAACTGACCATCACCCAGATCACCGGTCCCACCGTCGAGGTGCTGGAAACCGGCGTGGCCCTGCCGGTGCCAGTCGAACTGTCGACCGCCGAACTGGCGCCCGAAGCCCTGCCCGGCACGCTGGAACGGCTCGAAGGCATGCGCGTGAGCGTGGCCCACGCGGTAGTGGTGGCGCCCTCGGGCGGCAGCATCGACGAGAACGACGCCACCGCCAGCAGCGATGGCGTCTTCCACGTGACCCTGCCCGGCGTCGCCCGCCCGTTCCGCGAACCCGGCATCGGCGTCATGGACGTGATCCCGATTCCCGGCGACAAGCATCCGCCGCGCTTCGACACCAACCAGGAACGCCTGATGGTGCGCAGCCGCGGACAGATCGGCGCGCAGCCGGTCTCCGTGGATACCGGTGCCGATGTCAGCGGCCTCTCCGGGGTGCTCGACTACTTCTCCGGAACCTGGGCCCTGCTGCCGGATCCGGCCACCCCGCCGGCGGTGAGCGGCGGCATGGCGCCACAGGCCGTGCCGGATGCGCGCTACGACGAAGCGACCATCGGCAGCTTCAACCTGCTGCGTCTGTTCGACGACGTCGCGGACGGCAACGGCGCGGTCACCCTGACCCCGGCCGCGCTGGACAAGCGCCTGGCCAAGGCGGCGCTGGCGATCTGCGGTTTCCTCAAGGCGCCTGACATCCTCGGCGTGGTCGAGGTCGAAAACCTGCGCGTCCTGCAGTTGCTGTCCGAGCGCATCGACGCGACCTGCCCGCAACGGCCCGGCTACGTGCCCTACCTGGAACCGGGCAACGACGTGGGTGGCATCAACGTGGGCTTCCTGGTCAGCACCCGCGCCACCGGTGACGGCACGCCGCGGGTGGAAGTGCTGGACGTGGCCCAGTTCGGCAAGAACACCACGCTCGCCAATCCCGACGGCAGCACCAGCCTGCTCAACGACCGGCCGCCGCTGCGACTGCGCGCGCGCATCCACCAGGGCGCCGGCGACGGCTATCCGGTCACGGTGATCGTCAACCATCTGCGTTCGCTCAACGACATGGACGATACCGCGCCGGGCAGCAGCGGCTGGCCCACCGGCGGCGAACGGGTGCGCGCCAAGCGCGCCGCGCAGGCCGCCTATCTGGGCGGGCTGGTCCAGCAGATGCAGCAGGCCGACCCGAACGAGAAGATCGTGCTGGTCGGCGACTTCAATGCGTTCGAGTTCAATGACGGCTATGTGGATGTGATGGGCATCCTGGGCGGCAACGCCGCGCCGGCCGACCAGGTCCTGTCCTGGGCCGCCAGCCCGGTGACCACGCCGCTGATCGACGGTTCGCAGCTGATCGCCGATCCCGCGCAGCGCTACTCGTACGTGTTCGGCGGCAATGCGCAGACCCTGGATCACGTGCTGGTCAACGAGGCGCTGGTGCTGGGCGCGGACGTGCGGGTGGATCACGCGCGCATCAACGCGGACTTCGGTGTCGACAACTTCGGCGACGCCAGCGTGGCGGTGCGGTCCTCGGATCATGACCCGGTCCGCCTGAGCATCCGCGTCCCCGGCTTCGCCCGCGCCGACCTGTCGGCGACCGTGAGCGCCGATCGCGGCGGCGCCTCGGTCGGCGACACCGTTGCCTACACCGCCCGCGTGCGCAACGCGGGTCCGGGCGCGGCGACGCCGGCGACCGTCGCCTTCGTGTTCGCCGCGGAAGTGACGCCGGTGCTGGGTCCGATCGCCCCGGGCTGGAACTGCGACGCGCCGGCGCCGGCCGGCGGCAGCACGCGCGTGACCTGCTCCACTCCGTCGCTGGCCAGCGGCGCCGAAGCCGGGTTCAGCCTGCAGGTCGTGGTGCCGTCCAGCGTCGCCGGCGGCGCGCTCGGTCTGGGTGTATCGGCCCATTCGCCGGTGCCGGATCCCGCCAATGCCGACAACACCGCCGCCGTGGCGGTCAACGTGGCCGCGCTGCCGCAGGCCGACCTGTCGGTACGCCTGCTGGGCGCGGCGGTGCCCTTCCGCCGCGGCGCCATCGCCACCCTGCTGGTGCCGGTGCGCAACGCCGGTCCGGATGCCGCCGAACAGGTCAAGGTGGTGCTGGCCAGCAACGTCGAGGCGCGTCACATGGCCGTGGCCGCACCGCGTGGCTGGTCGTGTGGCCGGGTGACCGACACGGCCACCGGCTCGGCCGCGCAGTGCACGCGCGCCACGCCGATGGCGACCGGTTCGACGCAGATGCTGGCGTTCGCGCTGGTGGTGCCGAACCGGCCCAAGCGCGGCACCGTGTTCGCCTTCACTGCCCAGGTGGAGAGCGCCACGCAGGATCCGGACACCGGCAACAACCGCGCGCAATTGATTCGCTGACGCGCGGACGATGAACGGAAAGGGCGCGGCAATGCCGCGCCCTTGTCGTTTCCGGTGACCGATTTCCGGCGGATGGCCGATTCGGGACACCATTCGCGCACGCGCGTCAACCCGGGGTTTTTCCGCGCAGAATCCCGCTGGTCCAACCTCCGGACAACTCCCGCGCGGATGCCCGGCAGCTGACGGCAAGCGCCTGTCACGGCTGGATTTCCCGGCCTTTCCCTGTCCCATGCGGATCTGTGTTGTTGCAGCGCAGGAAGGCCGGTCGGCTCCGGTTCCTTAACATTGGATCCCTCAACATTCGCTGCAACATCCGAAGAGTGACGCCCGGCATGACCATCGCCGCCAAGTTCGAAATCGAATTCCTCCAATACCTCGGTCCGGACGGCAAGCTCGTCCGCGACGACCTGCCCGAAGCCGGGCGCGATACCCAGCGCCTGCGCGAACTGTTCAAGCAGATGCTGTTCGTGCGCACCTTCGACACCAAGGCCATCGCGCTGCAGCGCACCGGCAAGCTGGGCACCTACGCCTCGTGCCTGGGCCACGAGGCCACCCACGTCGGCATCGGCGCCTCGATGAAGCCCGAGGATGTGTTCGCTCCCAGCTATCGCGAGTACGGCGCGCAGTTCATGCGCGGCGTGCAGCCCCGCGACGTACTGATGTACTGGGGCGGCGACGAGCGCGGCAACGATTTCAAGATCGCCCGCCACGACTTCGCCTGGAGCGTGCCGATTTCCACCCAGTGCCTGCATGCCGCCGGCGCCGCGCTGGCGTTCAAGCTGCGCGGGCAGCCGCACCTCGCCGTCGCGACCTGCGGTGATGGTGGTTCCTCCAAGACCGATTTCTACGCCGCGCTGAATTCGGCCGGCGCCTACGAACTGCCGTTGATCCTGTGCGTGGTCAACAACGGCTGGGCGATCTCGGTGCCGCGCAAGGCCCAGACCGGTGCGCAGACACTGGCGCAGAAGGGCCTGGCGGGCGGCCTGCACTGCCTGCAGGTGGACGGCAACGATCTCATCGCCGTACTGGAAGCGATGCGCCGCGCCGGCGAGCGCGCGCGCAAGGGCCAGGGCGGCACCGTGCTGGAATTCGTCACCTACCGCCTGTCCGATCACACCACCGCCGACGATGCCCGCCGCTATCGCGACGACGCCGAAGTGAAGGCGGCCTGGGAGCGCGAGCCGATGACCCGCCTGCGCACCTGGCTGGTCGCGCAGGGCGTCTGGAACGACGCCGAAGAGGCCAAGTGGAAGGAGGAATGCGGCGCGCGCGTGGACGAGGAAGTGAACGCCTACCTCAACACTCCGGTGCAGCCGGTCGAAGCGATGTTCGACTACCTGTACGCGGATCCGCCGCCGGAACTGCTGGCGCAACGGGCCGCCGCGCTTGCCGCGGAGGGCCGCTCATGAGCACCGTGATGGAAAACAAGACCACCGCCAACACCAAGGCGGCCGATACCGTGGCGACCCCGACCGCGATCACCCTGATTGAAGCCATCACCCAGGCGCTGGCCTGGGAGATCGCGCACGACGATTCGGTCATCGTGCTGGGCGAGGATGTGGGCGTGAACGGCGGCGTGTTCCGCGCCACCGCCGGCCTGCAGCAGCGCTTCGGCGCCGATCGCATCCTCGACACCCCGCTGGACGAAACCACCATCGCCGGCCTCACCGTGGGCCTGGCCGTGCAGGGCATGAAACCGGTCGCCGAAGCGCAGTTCGACGGCTTCGTCTATCCGATGGTCGACCACATCATCTGCCACGCCGCGCGCATGCGTTACCGCACCCGTGGACGTCTGCACTGCCCGATGGTGTTGCGCGTGCCGTGGGGCGGCGGCATCCGCGCGCCGGAACACCACAGCGAGGCCAACGAGGCCATCTTCACCAACGTGCCGGGCCTGCGCGTGGTCCTGCCGTCCTCGCCGCAGCGCGCCTACGGCCTGCTGCTGGCGGCGATCCGGGATCCGGATCCGGTCATCTACATGGAACCCAAGCGCATCTACCGCCAGTACAAGGAAGTGGTCGCCGATGATGGCGAAGCGCTGCCGCTGGACGTGTGCTTCGTGCTGCGCGACGGCACCGACGTCACCCTCGTGACCTGGGGCGCGCAGGTGAAGGAAGCGCTGGAAGCCGCCGACAAGCTCGCCGCCGAAGGCATCAGCGCCGAAGTCATCGACGTGGCCACGCTGCGTCCGCTGGACTTCGACACCATCGCCGAGTCGGTGTCCAAGACCGGCCGCTGCGTGATCGTGCACGAGGCCCCGCGCACCGCCGGCTTCGGCGCCGAGATCGCCGCGCGCCTGGCCGAGCACTCGATGTACGACCTGCTCTCGCCGGTCGAGCGCGTCACCGGCTACGACACCCACATTCCGCTGTTCCGCCTGGAGATGAAGTACCTGCCCAGCGTCGACAAGATCGTCGCCGCGGCCAAGCGCACCCTGGCCAACGGCTGATGGAGCGCGCGCGGGTCATCGCCAGGCACCGCGCGCCGGAACGACCGGCCATCCGGGTCGCCGCCGGCGATCCGGTGACGCTGGGCGAGCGCGACACCGACTGGCCGCAGTTCGTCTGGACCAGTCTGGCGAGTGGACTCGGCGGCTGGATTCCGGTCGCCCTGTTCGACGCCGAACATGGCGCGGCCACCGCGACGGACGAGTACGACACGCGCGAACTGGATGCGGAGGCAGGCGAAATCCTGACCCTGCACCACGAAATGGCGGACTGGTGGTGGGCCGAGAACGCGCACGGCCAGACCGGCTGGATCCCCGCGCGCAACCTGGAACCTTTCCAAGCAATACCTGCACAAGAGAAATCCGAATGAGCGACAGCAAGACCTTCAATCTTCCCGACCTGGGCGAAGGCCTGCCCGACGCCACCATCGTCGAATGGTTCGTCAAGGAAGGCGACGTGATCCGGCTCGACGAGCCGCTGGTGTCGATGGAGACCGCCAAGGCGGTGGTGGAAGTGCCGTCGCCGGTTTCCGGCAAGGTGCTGAAGCTGGCCGGCGGCGCGGGCGACGTGGTCGTCACCGGCAGCATGCTGGCGGTGTTCCAGCCCGACCCCAACCTGCCGCAGCGCGCGGAAGGCCAGGACACCGGCCATCACCACGGCCCGGCCCAGCCGCACGCGCCCGAACCCGCGCCGGCCGCCGCCGCACCAGCGCCCGCCGCCGCTGAAACCGAGCGCGACGACGCCGGCACCGTGGTCGGCGCGATGCAGACTTCCAACGCCGTGCACACCGAACAGGCGGTCGCGGTCGGTGGCGTCAAGGCGATGCCGGCGGTACGCGCGATGGCGAAGAAGCTGGGCGTGGATCTGGCCCGTGTGCGTGCCACCGGCGCCGACGGCGCGGTGACCATGGCCGACGTGAAGCAGGCCGCCGCCGACGGTTCCGCGCGCGTGGGCGCGGCACCCGCGACGCCGGCCCGCGCCGCGGTGGCCGAGGCCGCTCCGGCGTCCGCGCCCGCCGCCGCGCAGCGCACCGCGCTGTCCGCCTCAGGCAAGCCGATGCGTACCCAGCCACCGGGCGTGGCCATCAGCGGCCAACCGGAACAGCTCAAGGGCGTGCGCCGCAACATGGCCCGGGTGATGGCCGACGCGCACGCCAAGGTCGTGCCGACCACGCTCAGCGACGATGCCGACGTGCATGCCTGGACGCCGGGCAACGACGTCACCGTGCGTCTGATCCGCGCCATCGTCCGCGCCTGCAAGGCAGTGCCGGCGATGAACGCCTGGTTCGACGGCGACAAGCTCAGCCGCACGCTGCATCCGCACGTGGACATTGGTATCGCCGTGGACACGGACGACGGCCTGTTCGTGCCCGCGCTGCGCAACGCCGACATCCTGGATGCGCGCGGCGTGCGCGAGGGCATCAACCGCCTGCGCGCGCAGGTCGAGGACCGCAGCATTCCGGCGTCCGAGCTCAGCGGCTACACCATTTCGCTGTCCAACTTCGGCATGTTCGCCGGCCGCTACGCCACCCCGGTGGTGGTACCGCCGTGCGTGGCGATCGTCGCCGCCGGTCGCGCCCGCCACCAGGTCACGCCGGTGATGGGCGGCTTCGAGTCGCACAAGATCATCCCGCTGTCGGTCACGTTCGATCACCGCGCCTGCACCGGCGGCGAAGCCGCGCGCTTCCTCAAGGCGCTGATCGACGATCTGGCGTTGCCGGCGTAAGTCCGGCCATCTCCCGCCGCCGGCAACGGCGGCGGGTCGCGTTTCCTGCCCACTCCCGCGGAGAACGGACATGGCGCACCGCAGTCGTCTCGCTGGTTTCATCATCGATTGCCAGACCCACGATCACGAGGCCGCCGCGCAGTTCTGGAGCCAGGCGCTGGGCCTGCCGCGCGGTGAAACCTACCAGGATGGCGAAGCCCACTACGCCGAGCTGGAAGGGGCGCCGGGCGGACTGCACGTCGAGGTGCAACAGGTCGCGCACACCTCGCGCGTGCACCTGGACATCGAGGCCGACGACGTGGACGCCGAAGCCGACCGGCTGGAGAAACTGGGCGCCAAGCGCATCGGTTTCGTCAAACGCTGGTGGGTGATGGAAGCACCGACCGGGCAGCGTTTCTGCGTGGTGCGCATGCGCCATCCCGAACGCGGCGTCGAGCCGAACCACTGGGACTGAGTCCCTCACACCGGACGCGCGAACGAGTCTTCCCGGAGCATCGACATGGCCCATCACAGCCGTCTTGCCGGATTCATCATCGATTGCCAGACCGACGATCTGGGCGCCGCCTCCTCGTTCTGGAGTCGCGCGCTCGGCCTGCCGGTGGTCAGCGCCGATGACGGCGGCGTCGGCCTGTATGACCGGCTGAAGGATGCGGCGGGCGGGCTGCACGTGGAGGTGCAGAAAGTCGATCACCCCTCGCGCGTGCATCTGGACATCGAAGCCGACGATCCGGAAGCCGAGGCCGCTCGCCTGGAACAACTCGGCGCGCGCCGCATCCGCTTCGTCCACGATCGGTGGTGGGTGATGGAAGCCCCCACCGGTCAGCGCTTCTGCATCGTACCGATGGGTGAAGGCGAACGCGAAGGCCTCAACCGCTGGGATTGATCAGCGGCGATCGCGATCCAGCCAGCAGGCCAGGCCCTGCGCGTTGAGTTCGATGTCCATCTCCAGCACCCGCGTCACCCCGGCATCATCGAGCGGGCAGCGCAGCGCGCGGGCGCGTTCCACGTACATCATGGTCAATCCGGCGACCAGGGCGCGATGTCGATCCGGCGTGCCGTCGCACTGCCGCGCCAGCGCGCACATCGCGTCGATCTGCTCGAACAGTTCCGCCGCCAGGCGATCCGGCTCCTCCACCCGGCCGTAGTGGGTGAGGTACATCGCCTGCGGCCGATAGGCGAGCAATCGCGCGATGGAGGTCTTCAGCGCCTCGGGCTCGAACTGCACCGGCGAGGAAGTCGGCAGGATGAACGGGCCGTGCGGACCATCCATCTCGCGGTAGGAGAGGCCGAAGGTATCGCCGGTGAACCAGCTCCGGCTGCGTTCGTCCCACACGCAGTAGTGATGGCGCGCATGCCCCGGCGTGTCGATGCATTGCAGGCGGCGTCCGGCCAGTTCCAGCGCGTGCCCATCCTCGGCGACCACCACGCGGGCTTCCGGCACCGGCCGGATGCGCCCGTAGCTGCGCTCCATCTCCGCTTCGCCGTAGACGGCGGTGGCCCCCGCGATCAGTTTGGCGGGGTCGATCAGGTGGGGCGCGGCGCGCGGATGCGCGACCAGGCGCGCGCGCGGCAGCTGCGCCATCAGTTCGCCCGCGCCGCCGGCGTGATCCAGATGCGCATGGGTGACCAGCACCCAGTCGATGTCGTCCGGTTCCAGGCCGGCGTCACGCGCGGCGTGCAGCAGACGGGGCACCGCGTGGTTGGTCCCGGTGTCGATGAATGCGCCGCGTCCCTGCTCGACAATCAGGTAGGCGGCATCGAAGTGATCCCGCTGGAACGCGGTATCGATGGTGTGGATGCCAGTGGTGTCCATACGCTTGTGGGGTAACGCGAGGATGAAGCCGATTCTACCGGTGACCTGGCGCCGTCACGATGCATCTTTGGTCGCAGAAACACACCGCATGCCCCACTGTGGGAGCGACGTGAGTCGCGAAAAATCGCCCTGACTCAGGCCCTTCATGACGGGAGAGACATGAACGCGATACGGAGAGGTTCCGATTCGCGACTCACGTCGCTCCCACATCAGTCGATCGGGTGCTTCCGGCCGGCGCGCTCAGCCGCGCTCCAGCCACCACGACCGCAGCAGCACCGCCACGGTCAGCACGAACAGGAAACCGCCGTAGCCGACCAGGGTCGCCAGCACCTGCTTCCAGATGGCGCCGGTGCCGATGTCGGCCAGCCCCAGCGCGTAGCCCCAGTACATGCCGAACATGCTGAGCACGAAGGCCACGATCAGGCTGATCGTATCGAAGGCCTTGCGCCGGCCATCGCGTGGCTGCCGCGGAAACAGCCAGAACAGCGTGCCCAGCAGCGCGAACCACGGCAGGAACAGCACCATCGCCAGGAACGGCATCTCAGGCCTCGGCGTCGCGCAGTTGCTTCAACGCCGCCAGCACCTCGGCGACGGGAACCTGCAGCACGATCTCGGTGGTTTCCAGTTGATCCGCGCGCTCGGCCTGCTTGAGCACGGCGATGATCTGGCCGGCATCCTTCGGCGCGTCGAAGCCATTGCTCTGGATCAGCAGCTGGCCGTCGGCGTCGGTGAACTTGAAATAGAACCGCGCGTCCTTGTCGCGATACTGCTTGAACTGCGGCAGCGCGGCCTTGGCCGTGGCCGCCTTCGTTGGCGCCGCCGGCTGCTCGGCCAGGTTGCGCAGGCCGACCGCGTGGCGCAGTTCCGTCAGCAGCGGAATGGCGTATTTCATCCTCAGGCGTTGCGCGCCGTCGCGCAGGATCGCTTCGATTTCCTCCGGCCGCGCCATCAGCGCCAGGTACCGCTCGCGCAGCGGGGTGATTTCCGCATCGATGCGCTCGAACAGTTTCTGCTTGGCATCGCCCCAGCCGATGCCATCGGCGAAGGCCTGGGCGAAGGCGGCGGTCTCCTCCGCACTGGCGAAGGCCTGGTACAGCTGGAACAGCGCCGAGCCCTCGGTGTCCTTGGCTTCACCCGGGCCGCGCGAATCGGTGAGGATCGAGAACACCAGCTTCTTCAGCTCCTCGCGCGGCACGAACAGCGGAATGGTGTTGTTGTAGCTCTTGCTCATCTTGCGCCCGTCCAGGCCGGGCAGCGTGGCGACATTGTCATCGATGAGCACTTCCGGCAGGGCGAAATACTCCTTGCCGTAGACATGGTTGAAGCGCTGGCCGAAATCGCGCGCCATCTCGATGTGCTGGATCTGATCGCGCCCCACCGGCACCTGATTGGCATTGAAGATCAGGATGTCCGCGGCCATCAGCACCGGGTACATGAACAGTCCCGCGGTGACCGCGGCATCATCGTCCTCGCCGTCGGCGCGGTTCTTGTCCACCGCCGCCTTGTAGGCATGCGCGCGGTTGAGGATGCCCTTGCTGGCCACGCAGGTCAGGAACCAGGTCAGCTCGGTGATCTCCGGAATGTCGCTCTGCCGGTAGAACCACACCTTGTCCGGTTCCAGGCCGGCCGCCAGCCAGGTCGCGGCGATCTCCAGCGTTGAACGCTGGGTACGCGCCGGATCCTGCGCCTTGATCAGGCTGTGCAGGTCGGCCAGGAAATAGAAGCTCTCCACGCCGGGGTTGCGGCTGGCCGCCACGGCGGGGCGGACCGCGCCGACATAGTTGCCCAGATGGGGGGTGCCGGAGGTGGTGATGCCGGTCAGGACTCGGGTGGTCATTGCGTCTTTCTGAAGTCTGAACACGGCCAGTTTAACCGCTGGCGGCGCAAACCCCATCCGCGGCGGCGACGCGTTGACACGCACGTCCCTTCCGGAGAACCGCCATGTTCCGCGCCTGCATCCTGCTGCTCGCCTCGCTGTTCCCGCTGGCCGCCTGTTCCCGCGCCGAAGCCGGGCCACTGGTGGACGTGGCGGTGGTCGACCGCGACACCGGCCAATGGCTGCCCAGCTATCCGCATCGCGGTGACCGCTGGGTCGCCGGCGAACCCGGCCACCGCTACGCCGTGCGCCTGACCAACACCACCGGCGAACGCGTACTGGTGGTGCTGTCGGTGGACGGCGTCAACGCCGTCACCGGTGAAACCGCCGCTCCATCACAGGCCGGCTACGTGCTGGATCCGTGGGAGACCGCCGAGATCGCCGGCTGGCGGAAATCGCTGGACGACATCGCCCAGTTCGTCTTCACCAACCACCGCGACAGCTACGCCGCACGCACCGGACGTCCACGCAACGTCGGAGTCATCGGTGTCGCGGCATTCCGCGAGGCCCGGCCTTACTACCCGCCGTACTATCCCGCGTCTCCTGCGC
>Ga0247823_10002498_pt1 | contig 15122 bp, 13 predicted proteins | sample 13C_PalmiticAcid_2_FD_192426 | JGI IMG/M metagenome (GOLD analysis project Ga0247823, IMG submission 192426) | Soil microbial communities from agricultural site in Penn Yan, New York, United States - 13C_PalmiticAcid_Day30 | ecosystem: Environmental > Terrestrial > Soil > Agricultural land...
GGGACGCGATGGCCTCGCGGATCGCGTGGTTCAGCCGCTCGATCACGGCCGGCGGCGTGCCGGCGGGGGCGGCGATCGCGTTCCACGAACTGACGTTGTAGTTCGCGACACCCGACTGCTGCAGCGTCGGCACGTCCGGCAGCGCCGGGTTGCGCTGCGACGAGGTGACGGCGAGCGCCTTGAGCCCGCCGCCGTTCAGCTGCGGGATCACCGGGCCGGTGATCTCGAGCGCGACGTCGACCTCGCCGCTGCGCACGGCCATCAGCACGGCGGGCGAGGTCTTGTACGGCACGACGAGGAATTCCGTGCCGCTCTCGGTCTCGAAGAGCTTGGCGGCCAGTTGCTGCGTGCTGCCGACGGCGATGGTGCCGAGCTTGATCTGGCCCGGCGACGCCTTGGCCTGTTGCAGCAGCTGGGCGACGGAGGTGAAGCGCGAGCCGCTGTCGACGACGAGGGCGAGGTCGAAGAAACCGAGCGTCGAGACCGGGGCCAGGTCCTTCACCGTGTCGTACGGCAGCTTCTTGAACAGCCCGGCGCTCACGGCGTGCCCGTTGCTGATCAGCAACAGCGTATGGCCATCGGGTTTCGAGCCGATCACCGCCTGGGTCGCGACGATGCTGCCCGCGCTCGGGCGGTTGTCGACGACGATGGGCTGGCCGAGGTTCTTCGCCATGGCCTCGGCCACGGCGCGTGCGGTGACGTCGGCGATGCCCCCGGGGGCGAACGGCACCACGAGCGTGATCGCGCGGTTGGGAAACTGCGCGGCGGCGAGGCCGGGCAGGGCGAGCGCCAGCGCGGCGGCGAGCAGCGGGCGGCGGGTGAAACGAGCGGACATCGTCGGATTCTCCCGGGGTTCAGAACGTGTGGCGCACGTCGACGGTGAAGGCCGTCTGGTCGCCGGTCGTGCCCATGAAGGCGGGTTTGGCGTAGCCGCCCTTCACCTGGTTGCCGTCGATCGTCGCGGCGATGTCGGTGCGCTTGGAGAAGCGGTACGACGCGGAGAGGTAGCTGACCTTGCGCGATCCGTCGAGCGCGGCGCTGCCGCCCTGGTCGTCGGACAGGTGGGCGACGCTGAGCGTGACTTCCGGGAGCACCTCGATGTTCGCGCCGAGTGTCCACACCGTGTTCTCCTGCGGGCTGACGGCATTCGTGCGGCGCATCGCGCCGCCGTGGAACGTGAACACCGGCGAGGCCTTCCAGTTGCCGCCGAGGCCCACGATCTTGCGCCGCTCGGTGTCGGACACGTTGTTCATCTGCTGCACGTAGCCGCCGACGAACACGGACCCCGACGTCCAGGTGGCCGACAGGGCCCACGCGTCGCTGCCGTCGTTGGCCGCGACCTCGCCGAAGGTCTTCGACACCGACACCTCCACGCCGCCGGCCTTGCCGTCGACCCGCATCATGTTGTCCTGCCGCGCGATGTGGTGGCTGCTGAAGATCGACAGCGCGAGGTTGTTGGGATTGCCCTGGGGCTGGAAGCGCGCGGCGACCGCGTGCGCGAGCGTGTACTGGTGGCCGAACAGCACATTGCCGTACGGGGCGGAGAGGCCCATGAAGACCTGGCGGCCCCAGAAGCGCGTGGGCGCCTGCACCTGGCCGTAGTCCGCGGTCGCGGAACCCTGCAGCGGGTTGCCGGTGCTCGGGTCGAAGCCGTGTTCCATCGTGAACACCGCGGCCAGGCCGCCGCCCAGGTCCTCGCGCCCGCGGAAGCCGAGGCGGCTGCCGGTGAAGGTGCCGTCGTCCATCGACGTGTCCGACCCGCCGGAGACCGTCACGTTGTTGGCGCGGCGCACGGCGACGTCGACGAGGCCGTAGACCGTGACGCTGCCCGTCGATTGGGCGGTGGCGGAGAAGGGCGTGCACAGCACGGCGAGGACGAGCGGGGTCGAGCGGAAGCTACTGCGGGTCAGGGTCACGCGTGTCTCCTGGGGAGTGGGGTGGAGCGGCCGGACGACGTGCACCTGGCCGCGGGTGCGAGGGGCCGGCAGGAGCCGGCGGTGGAACGGGATCAGTGGGGCGAGGCCTCCTCGGGCCAGTACAGGCGCATGGGGTTGTCGACGAGGAGCCGCTGGCGCAGGCCGGCGTCGGGCGCCACCTGCGCGAGGTGGTCGACGAGCAGGCCGTCGTCGGGCATGTGGTGCTTCAGGTTCGGGTGCGGCCAGTCGGTGCCCCACAGCGTGCGGTCGGGTGCCACCTCGAGCACGCGGTGCGCGAAGGGCACCACGTCGCGGTAGGGGCGCGGCTCGCCGTCGCGGGCCGGCGGACCCGACACGCTCAGGCGTTCGGGGCAGCTGAGCTTGGTCCACACGTTCGGGTGCTCGCGCAGCAGGCGCAGGAACAGCGCGAACGCCGGGCCGTCGGCCGCCTGAGTGACGTCGGGCCGGCCCAGGTGGTCCACGACGACGGGGGTGGGCAAGGCGGTGAAGAAGTCCCACAGGTCCGGCAGGTCCGCGGCCTCGAAGTACACGACGACGTGCCAGCCGAGCGGTGCGATGCGCCGGGCGATCTCGGCCAGTTCCTCCTTCGGCGTGAAGTCGACGAGGCGGCGCACGAAGTTGAAACGCACGCCGCGCACACCGGCGGCGTGCAGCCGCTCCAGTTCGGCATCGGCGATGTCGCGGCGCACCGTGGCGACGCCGCGCGCGCGGCCATCGGCATGTGCCAGCACGTCGAGCATCGCGCGGTTGTCGGCGCCGTGGCAGGTGGCCTGCACGACGACGTTGCGGCTCACGCCGAGGTGGTCGCGCAGCGCGAAGAGCTGCTCGCGGCCCGCGTCGCACGGCGTGTACTTGCGCTCGGGGGCGAAGGGGAACCGCGCGGCCGGACCGAACACGTGGCAGTGCGCGTCCACCGTGCCGGCCGGCAGCGCGAGCTGCGGGCGGCTGGGCGCCGGATGCCAGTCGAGCCAGCCGGGGGTCTTCTCGGGCGATGTCATGGGCCGTGATTCTGGGAAGGCCCGGCCCATCGTCCTAGGGCCTGCGGACGCTAGCTGCTATGCCGGTTCGGCATGGCTCGTGCAGAATCCGGCCGTGGACCTCAAACAGATCGAGTACTTCGTCGCGGTCGGCCAAGCCGGCAGCTTCAGCCGTGCGGCCGACACCCTGGGCATGACGCAGCCTGCCCTGAGCCGGCAGATCCGCGCCCTCGAGGTCGAGCTGCGCGAGACGCTGCTGGAGCGCAACGGCCGCGGTGTCGCGCTCACCGAACCCGGGCGGCGGCTGCTCGCGCGGGGCCGCGAGGTGCTGCAGCTGATGCAGGACACGCGGCAGGAGCTGGGCGCGCTGCGCGGCGAGGCGGTGGGCCAGATCGTCGTGGGCCTGCCGCCGAGCCTCGCGCGGCGCATCACGGTGCAGCTCATCGAGGCCTTCCAGGTGGAGCTGCCCCAGGCGAAGGTCGCCGTGGTCGAAGGCTTTTCGTCGCACATCGCCGAGTGGCTGGCGGCGGGCCGGGTCGACCTGGGCCTCGTCTACAACCCCGAGCCCCACGCGCAGCTCTCGCAGGTGCCGGTGCTGGAGGAGAAACTGTGCCTCGTCGGCCCGGCGGGCGCGTTGCCGCGCGCGCAGGTGGGCCTCGCCGAGGTCGCGGCCCTGCCGCTCGTGATGCCCCAGTGGGGCCACAGCTTCCGCCGGCTGATGGAGTCGAGCGCGATGCTCGCGGGCCTCAAGCTGCAGGTGGCGTGGGAGGTGTCGAGCGTGCCCACCATCCTCGACATGGTCAAGCGGGGGCACGGCTTCGCCGCGCTGACCGGCAGTGCCGTCGCGGCGGGCACCGCACCCGGCGAGGTGGCGCTCGCCACCATCGTCGACCCGGTGATCACGAGCACGCTGTGTGTCGCGTGGAACCACCAGCGGCGGCGTGATGCGCTGCACGTGCGCACGACCGCGATGCTCGGGGAGCTGTGCCGCGAGAGCGGCTGACCGTCACTTGCGGCGCTGCCGCCGCACCGCCGGCTGCAACCCGTCCGTGGGCCCCGTGTAGCGCCCGCGCGGCCGGATCACCGAGTCGACGCCCAGCTGTTCCATGCCGTGGGCCAGCAGGCCGACGCTGCGGGCGATGGCGAACATCGCGAACGCGGCGTCGGCGGGCAGGCGGTGGCGGGCGGCGAGCGAGGCGAGGGCCACGTCCATGTTGGGCGGCAGGCCGGTCAGCGCGACCACGCGGTCGATCAGCCGGGCGATGTGGGCCGGCGGCTTGACGTCGGCCATCAGCGCGGCGGCGCGCGGGTCGCCGTCCGGGTAGATGGGGTGGCCGAAGCCGGGGATCGGGATGCCCGAGGACAGGTAGCGGTCGACCACCGCATCGGCGCCGTCGCGCTCGGCCTCGCCGAACAGCGTGCGCACGCGGCCCGACGCGTCGCCGTGCAGCGGCCCCGAGAACGTGGTGAGGCCCGCGAGCAGGCAGGCCGGCAGCGACGCGCCGGTGGATGCGGTGATGCGTGCCGAAAACGCGGAGCTCGTGACCTCGTGGTCGGCGAGCAGCACCAGCGTCTTGCGCAGCAGCGTGGCGACGGGGCGGGTCTGGCCCCAGCCCTTCGCGAGGCGTTCGTGCAGCGGCAGGGCCGCATCGCCCGCCGCGCCGAAGGCCGAGGCGAGGCGGCCGACGAGGCCTGCCGACTCTTCGAGCAGCACCCGCGGCAGGCGCCCGCGGGTCGAATGGCCGGTGGCGGTGAGCGCGGCCAGTTCGGTGAAGGCGCGCACGCGGCCCGCAGGGGCCGCGGTGGCCGGGCCCGGCGGGAAGGCCGGTGCGGCGTCCATGTCCCAGAGCAGCCCGGCGGCGTCCTCCAGGCTCGCGGTGGCGGCGAGTCCCACCGCCTCGACGCCGCGGTAGTACAGCCGCCCACCGGAGAACGTCGAGATCGACGTGGGGATGCTGGGTTCCGACCCGAACAGCGTGGTGGCCGCGAGCGTCTCCCGCGTGCGGCCGGTGGCCTTGCGCTGCACCAGGCCCTCGACGTCCTCGGCGCGGTAGAGGCTGCGACGCGAATCCGCGGGATCGGGGCTCACGCCGATGCGCCCGCGGCTGACGTAGGCATAGATCGTCTGCGGCCGCACGCCCAGCACCTGCCGGGCTTCGTCGAGGGTCAGCCAGTGCGCCATCGGTCTCTCTCCTTCTTCCAGATCGTCAATGTATGGGTCAACATATTCGAGTGTAAACCCTCGGTTTTGTCGAATCCAACACGCGTGTTCATCGAGTGAATCTTCGAAAGTTGATCTTGATGATCAATATTGACCGATGTCCGGCCCACTGAACAGAATGGCATCACGCGATCTCGAAGTGAGCGGTCGACCCGGTGCACCTCACGAACACGTCGCGCTCCCGATGACTCCTTTCAACGGAAGTACCGCCATGAACCTCGTCCGCACCCTCGCCGTCCTCCCCGTGCTCGCGCTCGCCGCCCTGTCGGCCGCCGCGAACCCGTACCCCTCGAAACCCATCACCATCGTGGTCGGCTCCAGCGCCGGCAGCACCACCGACGGCCTGGCCCGTGCCATCGGCCAGGAGATCACGCTCGAGACGAAGATCCCCGTGATCGTCGACAACAAGCCCGGCGCGAGCGGCGGCATCGCCGCGCAGGCCGCGGCCCGCGCGCCGGCCGACGGGTACACGATCTTCATCACGACGAACACCACGCAGGCCGCGAACCCGCACCTCTTCCGCAAGCTGGGCTACGACCCGGTGAAGGACTTCGCGCCGGTGGGTGCCCTCGTGAAAGGCTGGCTGCTGCTGGTGACGAACCCCTCCGTGAAGGCGCAGAACGTCACCGAACTCGCGGCGCTGGCGAAGAAGCAGCCGCTGACCTTCGGGGCCGGCAGCTCGTCGGCCCGCGTGGCGTCGGAACTGTTCCAGCAGATGACCCACACGCAGCTGACCTACGTGCCGTACAAGGCCAACCCGCAGGCCATCATCGAACTGGTGGGCGGGCAGACCGACATGATGATCGTGGACCTCACGACGAGCCTGCCGCAGGTGAAGGCCGGCAAGCTGAAGGTGCTGGGGATCAGCAGCCCGAAACGTTCGGCACTCGTGCCCGACGTGCCCACCATCGCCGAGGCGGGCCTGCCCGGCTACGAGATCAGCTACTGGAACGCGGTGTACGCCCCCGCCGGCACGCCGGCACCCGTGGTCCAGCGCCTCAACGAACTGATGCAGAAGGCGCTGGCCACCGAAAACGTGCGCCGCTTCGTCGAGCAGAACGGCATGGAGCCGTTCACGTCGACCCCCGCCGAACTCGCGTCCTTCCAGGCCGCCGAATACAAGCGCTGGGGCAGCGTCATCAAGACGGCCGGCATCCAGCCCGAATGAACCCCACCTTCCGCGAGACCGCCATGAAACCGAACATCCTCCAGCTGAACCCGATCCTCGTGCCGTCCGTGAACGAGCGCCTCGACACGCTCTACACGATGCACCGCCTCTTCGAGCAGGCCGATCCCGACGCATACATCCGCGCCCACGGCGCCACCATCCGCGGCGTCATCACCGGTGGCCACACCGGCATCCAGCGGGCGCTGATGGAGCGTCTGCCCGCCCTCGAGGTGGTGGCCGTGAACGGCGTGGGCACCGATGCCGTCGACCTCGACTACGCGCGCTCGCGCCAGCTGCCGGTGACCGGCACGTTCGGCGCGCTGACCGAGGACGTCGCCGACCTGGCCATCGCGCTGCTGCTGTCGACCTGCCGCAACGTGGGCGCGGTGGACCGCTTCGTGCGCTCCGGTGCGTGGGTGCGTCACCCGCAGCCGAGCGCGATCCCGCTCGCGCGGCGCTTCAGCGGCATGCGCGTGGGCATCGTGGGCCTCGGCCGCGTCGGCCGAGCGATTGCGACGCGCGTGGCCGCCTTCGGCTGCCCGGTGCGCTACACCGACCTGCGCGAGATGCGCGACGTGCCGTGGACCTTCGAGCCCGACCTGCTGCAGCTGGCCCGCAACAGCGATGCGCTGATCGCTTGCGCGGCGGCCGACAAGGCCGAAGGCCTCATCGACGCCGCCGTGCTCGATGCGCTCGGGCCGCAGGGCTACTTCGTGAACGTGGCGCGCGGCCGGCTCGTGCGCGAGGCCGACCTGGTGCGGGCGCTGGTGGAGCGCCGCATCGCGGGTGCGGGGCTCGACGTGTTCGTCGACGAACCGAACGTGCCGCCGATCCTCTTCGAACTCGACAACGTGACGCTGCAGGCCCACCGCGCGAGTGCCACGGTGGAGACGCGCACGGCGATGGGCGAGATGGTGCTGGAGAGCCTGGCGCAGGCCCTGGCCGGCCAGCGGCCCACGCACAGCCTCACCACCTGAGGCGTTGGCTCAGAACCCGGCGGTGAGGAACAGCGTCGGGCCCTTGAACTTGTAGTTCACTTCGCCGCGGAAGTCGCTCTTGTTGGCATCGAGCTGGTAGTCGACGTACCGGTAGCCCGCGCCCACGCCCCAGTTCTTCGAGAAGCGCCAGTCGAAGGCCACCAGGAAGTTGACGAGCGAGCCGTCGTACTCGTCGTACGTCAGCGTCAGGTAGTCGATGCGGCCGCGGACCTGGAACTGGTCGGTGAACGCGTACGTGCCGTAGAGGCCCAGCGTGGGCAGCGGCACCAGTGCGTCGTTGCCCTCGCGCTTGAACGTGGTGGTGCCGCCCGGGCCGGAGGCCTGCCCCGACAGCGCGGTGCTGAAGTCGGTGACGTGCAGCCCCAGGGACCCGCCGACCTCGGCCACCGGGGTCTTGTAGAACGAGTAGCCGCCCGTGAGGCGGTACACCGTGGTGTCGAACGTGCTGTTGATCTGCACGCCCACGGGGTAGGTGCTGTCGCCCCAGTCGATCTGGCGCGAGAGGGTCTTGCTGGAGGAGCGGTCGAGCTTGTAGTACTCGAACTCGATGCGCCAGTTCTGCGCAATGCGCATGCCCAGCGAGAAGTAGGGCGTGCCCTTGCGGTCGGCCAGGTCCAGTTCGTCTTCCAGCGTGATCGACGAGCCGGGGCGGGCGGTGGCCGTGGCGTCGAGCCGCGCCGTGGAGTTGATGGTGGGGTAGAAGTAGGACAGTTCGCCCCAGAACTGGTCGTGAAGTCCTTCGGCGAAGGCATGGCCCGACAGGGTGGCGAGCGCGACCGCCGTGGTGGCGACGAATTTCCTCATGGCGAAGCTCCGGTGGTTGAGAGAGCCAGGGATGACCGCCCGACTGGCATGGGGTCCGGCCACGATAGCCCCGAGATCTCCGGTCCGTCAAGCGGGCGGGGACTTCCCTTTGGTGCGGGGTCCGCGCGATCGCGTCCTTCCAGGCGGGGCGGGTATTTGCCCACTGACACACACGGCTGCTAGCCTGGGTGTGTCGTACGTTCGATGGGTCACAGCATGACATTCGGAACCAGCCACGCCGCCCTCCTCGCGGAGTACCAGAGCCTGATGGACGAGGAGGCCGTGCTGTGGGAGGTGATCTCCACGCAGTTCGCCGGCGTCGCGGGCGGAGCGGCGGGGGAACTGCCCGTCGATGCCGACCTGGAGCGCTGGGCCGAGGTGCGCCGGCGCCGGGCCAAGCTCGACACGGTCTTCGAGTCCCTCGTTCGCTCGAGCGTGCCCGCCGCCTGACGCGTGGCTCGACCGGCGCCGAAGGTTCGTCGAGGCGAACTGCAGGAATTCCTGAGGCACGTCGTGACCCAGGGTTTTCCGGTGGGCGACTTTCAGGTGTCGGCCCACGAGTCCGTGAGCGCCACCGGCCGTGAACCCGAGCGGGTCATCAGCATCAGCCGCCTGCAGTTCGGGCGCGAGTTCGCCGTGACCGCGCGCGACGGCTGGGTGAGCGCCGCGGTGCAGGCGCTGCGCCAGGGGCACTTCGGGCGCCCCTGAGACCCCGGGGTTTCAAGGCCAGGCCTTGGCCACCCAGTCGTTCCAGGTTTTCAGGCGCGCCGCGTCGCCGCCCATCTGCGTGACCTTCCAGATCCCGTACTGCTGCTTCTGCTCGGCCGTGGCACGGTAGTCGGTGGTGTTCATCGCGTAGCCGCCGTTGGCCGCGGCCGCGAGCGGCTGGCGCGCGCGGTCCAGGCAGAAGCCGAAACCGGCGGTGGGTTCGGGTTCGCCGAGGTCGGTGTTGCTGGGGTCGCACCGGCGCCACGCCGCGGGGTCGGTGGTGGCGTACAGCTGGTTGAACTGCTGCATGGCGCCGTTGACCAGCTTCAGGTGCAGGCCGGGCTGCAGCTGGTCGAAGTCCTTGAACCGCGCGACGCCGTTGCCCTGCGTGGTGGCGGTGTCGACGAAGTTGACGAGCGACAGGTGCTTCATCGCGTTCCCGCGGCTGTACCGGCCGCGGTTGAGGATGATGGAGCGTGTGTCCGCCGGAACCCACAGCGGCACCGCGTTGTTGACGAACTGCGCGCTCTTGATGCGCGCCTGCAGCAGCCGGATGTGCGAGAGCCTCGTGGCGGTGAGGTGCGCCGGCGTCGCGGTGCCCACGGTGTTGGCCAGCACCTCGTCGAAGCCCGTGAGGTAGGGCCAGTCCACCGAGAAGTTGACCCAGTCGCCCTGGCCGCCGGGGTTCACCGACACCTGCATCTGGTACCACGCGTTCGTGCGGTAGTACGACCCCACCGTGTTGTTGCGTTCCCACGCCAGGTACCACTCGCGGGTGACCTTGCCCGATGCATCGCGGTCGGTCTGGTACAGCATGTGCGGCGCGAGGAAGAACAGGCTCACGGTGTTGAATGGCCAGCCGCGCGCCTCGCCGCGGCCCTTCCAGGTTTTCGCGGCCGCGTCGTAGTCACCGATGAACCACTTCTGGTCGCCCTCGAGGCCGTGCGCCTGCGCCCACTGCCACTGCTTCACGGCGTTCCAGTGCAGCAGGCTCATCACCGCGCGCTCGATGAAGGCGTTGGTGGTGAACGACGCGGGGTCGCCCGCCGTGGTGGCGGTGGACGCCAGCGCCGCGAGGTTGCGGGCGCCCACCTGCGCGCCGTAGTCGCCCGTGGGGCCGATGTGGTCGCCCCGGCCGCCACCGAGGAAGTTGTAGGCCTCGAAACCGGACGGCTGCAGCATCCCCTGGATCTCGTTGCGCTCGGCGGGGGTGAGGTGGCTCCAGTCGCCGAAGACGCCGTTCGGGTTGCGGTGCGACGTGAACCACGTGTCGATCTTGCGCGCCGTGGCCGCGGGGTTGAACGTCCCGTTCGAGAACTTCACGCCGGCCTCGAACGACCCCGCGGCGCCGCCGGCGGGCCACACGTCGAGCGGGTGGACGGTGGGCAGCCAGGCGTTCCAGTCCGGGTACTGCAGCGGCATGGCGACGTCGCGGGCGTTCAGCGTGGCGCCGGCATCCATCACGCGGTCGACGTCGGCCTGCGTGAGGGCGAGTGGCGTGCTGTCGACCGGCTTGCCGAACAGGGCCTTCAGCGCATGCGCCGGTGTTTCCAGCACGGCGTCCAGGCCCGCGCCGGCGGCCCATTCGGACAGCGGCTTCGTGTCGAGCCCCGCACCCGGCTGGTAGGGCGGGTTCCACGGTGCGGCGGCGGCCACGTGGGGCACCGCCTGCAGGCTGTACCGCAGGTAGGCCGCGATCTGCTGGCCTTCCGCCTCGGTGAGCCCGTGGAAGCGCGACCGCTGCACGATGGCGTTGTTGGAGTAGTTGAAGTACTGCAGGTCGCGGCCATCCTCGGCGTGGCAGGACGAACAGGCGGCCTTCAGCTTCCGGTTCACGATGCTCGACTTCAGCAGCAACCCCTGGCCGTGCCACAGCGTCTCCCCGGCGTCCACGGCGGCGCTGCGCACCGCACCGGCGGTTTTCTCGGCGCCGATGTCGGTGCGTTTCACCGGGTTCGTCGCGAGGCTCGTGCCCGACGTGTCGCGCAACTGCAGGTCGATGATGCGGTAGCCGTTCGACTCGCCGTCGGTGCCGTTGAAGCGGAACTGCACGCGGTTGGCGCCCGCGACGAGGCGGGCGCGTGTGGCCGTGTCGAGCGCGAGGCTCATGCGGGTGGTGTAGAGCCCGCCGCGGTTCAATCCGCCCTGCACCCGTTCGGCGTCGTCGAGCGTCACGGTGCTGTCGGTGATGTCCACCCACGCGATGCCGCCGGCCTGGGCCGGGTCCGTTCCGCCGAGCACCCGCACGCTGGCCTTCACCCGGGTGGGCGGCTGGGTCGTGGCCTCGAACTCGGGGGCACCGAAGAAGCCGCAGCGGTGGCACCGGAACCAGAGCCGGGTGGCATCGGCCACCTTCTGCGCGTCGAGGGTCAGGTTCGCGTCGACCACCAGCGGACTTTGCGGGGACCCGTTGCCGAGCACCTCGATCGGCAGTGTCAGCACACCGGTCCCGGTTTCCGGCGCCGCGGGCTCGTCCGCCGGAGGCACGGGCGCCGCCACCGGCGGCACGGTGGCATCGGACGAGGCCCGGTCGTTGCCGCCACCACAGGCGGTCAGCAGCACCGCGGTGGCGAGGGCCGAGGCCAGGGCTGCGAACGTGTGGCGCGAGCGGGAGAGGGAAGACGGGTCCATGCGCGAGAGAGGTCGGAGGGCGGCTGATTACAGCCGAGCCGCGCCACGCCCACAATCGCCATGGGCCCGTTCGGACAAAGAGTTACCAGGGTGACCAGGGCGGTCGGTGCCGATCGCCGATGCGGCACCAAAGTGCAAGGTGACAGCGCGCGCGCCCCTTGCTACGGTCCTGCCGACGCCGTTCCGTGTCGATCCAAGGAGCCTGCATGAGCCCGATCCGGCCCCTCGTTCTCGCCGTGTGCCTGGCCTGCGCTGCCGCGCTGGCGCACGCACAGACGTCCTCCGTGCCCGTCACGGTCGACAACTTCGTCCGCGCCGAGAGCGACCTGTACTTCAACGGCCTCGTGAAGCAGGGCGGCATCGGCAAGCTGCTCCACCGCCGGGAGCCCGCGTCCATCGACGCGCAGACCGTGATCCGCCTCAACCGCGACACCTTCTACTCGTCCGGCGTCTTCGACCTCGACGCAGGGCCCGTCACGATCACGCTGCCCGACCCGGGCAAGCGGTTCATGTCGCTGCAGGTCATCAACGAGGACCACTACACCCCGAACGTGTACTACGGGGGCGGCACGTACACGCTGAACAAGGAGAACGTCGGCACGCGGTACGTCGTGACGGCCATCCGCACCCTGGTGGACCCGGCGTCGCCGCAGGACATCCAGGCGGTGCACCGGCTGCAGGACGCGATGCGTGTGTCCCAGGCCTCGCCCGGCGACTTCACGGTGCCGGCCTGGGACCCGGCCAGCCAGAAGAAGGTTCGCGACGCGCTGCTCGTCCTGGCGACGACCCTTCCCGACTTCAAGGGCGCGTTCGGCACGAAGGCGGAGGTGGACCCGGTGCGGCGGCTGGTGGGCTCGGCGGCGGCGTGGGGCGGCAACCCCGACAAGGACGCGACCTACCTCAACATCACGCCCGCGAAGAACGACGGCACCACCGTGTACCGCCTCGTGGCCAAGGAGGTGCCCGTCGACGGCTTCTGGTCCGTGAGTGTCTACGACGCGAAGGGGTACTACCAGAAGAACCCGCAGAACGCGTATACGCTCAACAACCTGACGGCGAAGAAGTCGGCCGACCAGTCGATCGCGATCCAGTTCGGCGGCTGCGACGGCCAGGTGGCGAACTGCTTGCCGATCACGCCGGGCTGGAACTACACCGTGCGGCTCTACCGGCCGAAGGCGGAGATCCTCTCCGGGGTCTGGAAGTTTCCCGAACCCGCACCGGTCAACTGAAAGGAGCCGCCATGTCGACATGTCACTCGTGGTCGGGGGTGCTGGGCTCGTGTGCCGCGGGTTTGCTGGTGCTGTCCGCAGGGTGCCAGTCCGGTCCCGCGGCCCCTCAGGCCGTGGATCCCGCGGAAGCCCGCGCCATCGCGAAGGAGGCCTACACCTATGCCTTCCCGATGATCGAGAGCTACAACACGATGTTCAAGCAGGTGGCCAGCCCCGCGGCGCCCGAATACGTGGGGGGCTTCGGGCGGTTCCGCCACTACGCCCAGGCCTACACGCCGGCCAACCGCGACGTCGTCACCCCCAACAACGACACGCCGTACTCGTGGGCCTGGCTCGACCTGCGCGCCGAACCGTGGGTGGTCACCGTGCCGGACGTGCCGGGCAACCGCTACTACGTGCAGCAGTGGGTCGACCTCTTCACGCAGAACTTCGCCTACATCGGCTCACGCGCCACGGGCAACGGCGCCGGCCGGTACCTCATCGCGGGACCGCGATGGCAGGGAACGCCACCCGCGGGCATCCGCCAGGTGTTCCGCTCGGAGACGGACATCGTGCTGGTCCTGGCCCGGACTGCGCTCAACGGCCCGTCGGACGTGGACGCGGTGAAGGCCGTGCAGGCCGGCATGGGTCTGCAGCCGCTCAGCTCGTTCGCCGGCACCCCGGCGCCGGCGACGGCGGCACCCATCGCTTTCCCCCCTTACGACGCGGCGCGCGCGCGCACGCACGACTTCATCGCGTACCTCAACTTCCTGCTGCTGTTCACGCAACCGCCGCACCCCACCGAGACGGCGCTGATGCAGCGGTTCGCCAAGATCGGCATCGGCCCCGGCCTGCCGTTCGACGCATCGAAGGTGCCCGCGCCACTGCTCGCGGCCATCGACCAGGGCGTGACCGACGCGAAGGCGGCCCAGGCCGAACGGAGCCGCACCACGCTGTCGTCGAACGGGCTCTTCGGCAGCCGGGCCGACTTGAAGAACGACTACATGGTCCGGGCGATCGCCGCGGAGAAGGGCTTGTACGGCAACTCACTGGTCGAGGCGTGGTACGGCGGCTACGTGGGCGACGGCACGAAGTTGTCGACGATCCACTTCGCTCCCGGGCAACTGCCCCCCGCCAGGTTCTTCTGGTCGCTCACCCTCTACACGCTGCCCGACCGCTTCCTTTCCGACAACCCGCTGAAGCGCTATTCCATCGGGGACCGCACGCCGGGATTGAAGCGCGACGCCGACGGCGGGCTGACGCTCTATGTCGGCCACGTTTCGCCCGGACCCGACAAGGAATCGAACTGGCTGCCGGCGCCGGCGGCGAAGTACAGCGTCGTGGCGCGGGTGTACGGGCCGAGCGAGGCGGCGATGAACGGCACGTGGAAGCTGCCACCCCTCGTTCCCGTCGACGGCCGCTGACGCCAGGAAGGATGCCCATGACCCCGTTGCGCATCGCCGCCCTGGCCGCCGGCCTCGTGCCGTTCGCCGCCGCCGCCCAGACCACGCAGGAGATGAACGCCTCGAACAACCCGCTCACGCCGAGCATCGGCGCGAACCTGCAGGACCAGTACGTGGGCCGCACCTACGGCCTCGGCGACAAGGACAGCAACGCGCTGCTGTTCCGCGGCACGCTGCCGCACAAGCTCTTCGGTCACCCGCAGATCCTGCGGGCCACGATGCCGGTCGTCACCACGCCGGACTTGCCGCCGGACGGGCGCCACACCGGCGCGGGCGACCTGAACCTGTTCGACCTCTTCCTCTTCAAGACGGGCGGCGTCGAACTCGGCATCGGCCCGCAGCTGACGCTGCCGACCGCCAGCCGCGACGAGACGGGCACCGGCAAGTGGCAGGCGGGACTCGCGGGTGTCGTGATCGCACCGCAGCACTTCGGGATGGTGGGCGGGCTCGTGACGTGGCAGCAGTCGTTCGCGGGCGACGACGACCGCCCGAACGTCAACACGCTGCAGGCCCAGCCGTTCGTGATCTGGAACCTGCCGCAGGCCCTCTACCTGCGCAGCACCGCGACGATGACCTGGAACCTGCGCAACGGCGACTACGCCATCCCGATCGGGCTGGGCGCCGGCAAGATCTGGAAGAGCGGCAAGACCACCTTCAACCTGTTCGCCGAGCCTCAGTGGACCGTCGCCCACGATGGCGACGGTCAACCCAAGTTCCAGGTGTTCATGGGCCTGAATCTGCAGTTCCCGCTCTGAGGCGGGGCGCTGCTCACACCCCCATGCGCGCCAGCCGCTCGGCGATGATGCCGTGCGCCTCGGCCATGATGCGGTCGATCAGCACCTTCACCGGCGGAACGTCGTGGATCAGGCCGGCCACCATGCCGCACGACCACGCGCCCGCATCCATCGCGCCCTCCTGCATGATGCGCGGGTAGACGCCCGCCACCTCGGGCAGGATGTCCTCGAACTTGATGCTGGCGCCGAGTTCGCGTTCCTTCACCAGCAGGC
>Ga0247823_10002500_pt1 | contig 15115 bp, 12 predicted proteins | sample 13C_PalmiticAcid_2_FD_192426 | JGI IMG/M metagenome (GOLD analysis project Ga0247823, IMG submission 192426) | Soil microbial communities from agricultural site in Penn Yan, New York, United States - 13C_PalmiticAcid_Day30 | ecosystem: Environmental > Terrestrial > Soil > Agricultural land...
GGGATGATTTCACCATTCTGTGTGACGATTGCTCCTCGGACGACTTCGTCTGTTAGATCAATACCGTACTCCTTGTCCTTGGGAGCCATGGATAGGAGGAACTTGGTGATGTTGTTCGAGTACAGCGTGGAGGATTGCGTGGGTAGTCTCGAGGGCAGATCGGTGTAACCTGGAGAACGTTAGAATACGCCATGAGATGCGTGCCTAAACAACCTACCAATAATCTTGACGTCCTTGTAGGTGACCATCTTGCCAGGCTCAGTCTTCTCGCAGTTTCCACCAGCCTCGGCGGCAAGGTCGACGATGACGGACCCCGGCTTCATGATCTCGATCATGGCCTTGGTGATCAGCTTCGGGGCAGGCTTTCCGGGAATGAGCGCAGTGGTGATGATGATGTCCACCTCCCTCGCCTGCTCCGTGAACAGCTTCATTTCGGCCTCGATGAATTCCTTGGTCATCTCCTTGGCATAGCCGCCTACGCCAGCTCCCTCCTCCTGCAGCTCGACCTCGATAAACTCGGCGCCGAGCGACTGGACTTGTTCGCGGGCAGCAGACCGGGTGTCAAAACCGCGCACAATCGCGCCGAGTCTCCTCGCGGTGACGATTGCGCTGAGTCCAGCAACACCAGCGCCGATAACCAGAACCTTGCCAGGCGGGATCTTGCCCGCAGCTGTAACCTGACCCGTAAGGAAACGACCAAAGTTGTTCGATGCCTCAAGAACTGCCTTGTAACCCGCGATGTTGGCCATGCTGCTGAGTGCGTCAAAGACTTGGGCACGAGAAATCCGAGGAATCAGATCCATGGCAAAGACGACGGCCTTTCGGGCGGCGAGCTTCTCCACCAGCGGCTTGTTCTGCACAGGCTGGACGAAGCTGATGATGGTCTGTCCCTCTCTGGCGCTGTCGGCCTCGGCAGCGCTAGGGCCTCGCACCTTGAGCACGATGTCGGCCTGGTTCCAAATCGCAGAAGCCTCGTCGACCAAGGTAGCGCCGGCCGCCGCATAGGCGTCGTCGAGAAATTCGGCCTCGGCACCCGCGCCTCGTTCCACGAGCACCTTGGAGAACCCCTTCTTGAGAAGGAGGGCGACGTTCTGGGGCGTCAGTGCCACACGGCGTTCATTCGGGTACGTCTCCCGGGGTACTCCGACACAGAGCTGGGTGTAGGGAGTGGAAGGCGTCGCAGCAGTTGGCGATTCAGTCGAGTAGGCCGCCAAGCCGCGCTGAGGCGGCCGTGGCGGGATCGTGGTCATGACCGAGGCATGGCGGGCCAGTTGCAGGGGCCGAGTCTTGCGGACAGTGAGCGCCAGGCTGGTCGGCTTCAGCTGCTCTCTTCGGCGTGTGGATTGCCATGCTCGCTGGCACCCGACGACGGCGCCGAGGGTGAGGGGAGCGGCGTCTGTGGCCCCGAATTAGGACCCAATTGCTCCAGTAGAGGCGTGGATTGACCAAACAAGCAGGATTCCTTACCAAGAAGACCGGCTGCCGTCGGATGAGGGACACGGTTGGCCGGGCGCGAGACGCGACCGGCGTTGCTCGCCAGCGCCGGCCGGAGGAAAGATCGAGGCACCATGGTAACCCGCGAGCGGTTGCGCCGTCAAGGCAGTCACCAAGGGGATGCGATCATGAGTTCACATGCGGAGGCGCGTTGGCACTTGAGAGCCCGCGACGTTGGTGGAGACCCAAGACTGAGTGAGTCAACCGTTCGTTAGCTCGGGGATAACTAGCTTTAGTGGCGAGTTTGTTGAAAACCGGTCTTGTTCGCTGTGTCACCGTTCCTGGGCACACAACATCCGTGGCTTGCAGATGTCAAACCATTGGACGGGGTTTTGGCTGTGAGAAGTTCTGAGACAGCTCTGGGGAATGCAGAGGGTGTCGGTCATGAGGGGGAGCGCGAGCACAACGCACAGGCCCAAGCTCCTTGACCTCCTGCCATCCGATGCTGGGACACCGATCCAAGCTCCCGTCACCCAGGCACGAAAGTACCTACCCCGCCCTTCCCGTGCCGTGCGGGGTCTTGTGTCAACCCATGTTCCGACGAACAACCGGGTTTAACTCGAATATCCGGCGGATATGCGCTTTGCAGAGTCGGCCGGGCTGGGTGGAAGTGGGATCAAATGGATGCAACTGGGCCAAACACGCGCTGCGCGTGGGGTTCCTTGTGGCTTCCGAGCTCGCCAAGCTGCAGAACTCGTCGAATCCGGCTCGAATCCGGTCGTTTGTGTTGCAGAATGCGGGGGTGGAGTCCAGTGGGGTACGTTCAGGCGGGGACCTGAGCTCAGACCCCAACTGTCAGCTGGCCCCAGCCCTGGTTTGAGCCCGACTCCCACCAACCACTCCCCTCCTTCTCCCCTCACCAAGCGCCTTGTCCCTTCCCCATCAGTCCGAGTCCCCCGTGAGGAGCGCCAGAATCCCATCCGCCCATCCGGCGTGTGTCTCGGCGAGAATGCATGGTGTTGCACAACATGGGGAGACACTCCCAGAAGGGCTCGTTTTGCCGTGTGCCACCCACCGCAACCCAAAACCGTCAGCGCCTGGCCTGGTGGCTTGGACCCCGAGAACTGGGAACCACCGCATGCAGATAAAAGGCACGTGGGCAGGTAGGTATCCAAGACATACACAGTAAGCAATGGCATTGACGTTACCATGTCTTGCTCAACAGGCGTGCCAAAAACATGTCCGATACCTCGAGTCGGGCAACTTATCTACTGTGTAACGTTGCCAACTGCCGTCGTACACTGCCAGCATCTGGTTGCATCTCTGTGCTGGGAGTTTTGCCGAGATGCCCATCTGACGGACTGATGAATCAGCTCATATAACGACATGTATGTCGGCTGGCATCCATTTCTGCGCCACAACGCTGGGTCTGCAGGAGTGCAGGTTGGGCCCCAAGAGCACCACAAAAGCAATACGTCGCTAATATTTACCCGTTGTTGCTGGCTCTTTGCCCTGGGCAGCTTTATCCACGAACGCTCGCTCCCTCATCGGTCACCCATGCGGGACGGGTTTGCCACACAGACGAACGTGCAACATCGATGTTTACTCATACCCTTCAACATTCATGCCCACGTTCACCGTTGTTGTTCCACGGCCACTTTTATGATCTCATGCGCTCTCAGTTCAGGCCGGTGCTGGCGCCGCAGGGATGCGCTCTACTGAACAACCGCACCATATCATGCCGATTCCCGATGTATCTCAAGGATTTACACATTAAGTAGGGGAAGACCACCTACAGAAACCAGTTCTCTGAATCTAGCCTAAAAACTGGAAACAAACCCAACGATTGTTGAGGTGGACAAGTCGGGCTTTTGAGAAAAGGATATGATGCGGCTGAGCAGGAGGACATGACGCAAACGGGTCCGCAGCTTTCAGGCTTGCTGCCGAGTATGAACAGGCACTAATTGAAGAGAATGAATTGATTCTTCACCTCTCAAGCTTGATTCAGTTGGAAACATGGCAACTCGAGGTGAATTGGTTCGAAACAATCCCCTTCTTAAGGTAGGTACTCGGGTTAGCTCTTCCCAAACATGAGACGACTCGGGATCGGCAAGGGAATGAAACGTGACACTCTAGGGAGCAGATTGCGGTCGTGGTTTGGCAGTCTCAAACTACCTAGAACTCTAACGAGCTGAGCCCTGTCTGAAATTCCCGCAACCCTTCGCATCCTTCCTTTGCCTCCTTTCCCCAGTGGCCCCTGGGCGAGGATATTTGTGCATAGGTACCTAAGGTAGGTAGTCAACAACTCATTCCTTTGTCCCCCCACAACCTCCGAGTCCTCCAGCTGATCAGTTAAAACACACAACTTTTCAACCGTTTCCTCCTTCTCTTTCAGCCAATTGTCATGGCGTTCATGGCAGGGTCGGAGGATACAGAGCAGCGCAAGGCGGCGCGCATCTGGGCATGCATTGGGGCAGGTTGATGCCGCATCCTCTCGTGCAGGCGGTGATGCAAGCAATCTGACGAGTAAGTGTGCACGGTTAGGTGGTTGACCAAGTCTCGACGGCAATTGCATCTTAGTAAACGCTCATTGAGACTCACGTATTCGGGGTTGGGGGACGATCGGGGGGCAATGGCCGCCTCGACTGGGGTTGCTGCATCGGACCCCAAGGGCATTGCCGTGACGGCGGCAGCGAGAGCTGCGAGAAGAACAGAATAGCGCATGATGGTTGAGAATGGAGATAAATTTGGGTGAAGGGGATGGTCTAGAATGAAGAGAACATTGCGTGGGAGGTGACCATCAATTTATAGACCAGAACGTCGACGGATTGTCTCCGGGGTCGGGACCGCTGGACAGGCCAACAAGGGCTCCCAGCCTGAGGCGCCCTCACGATGTTGTCCAAGAGTCGCCAGAGGTGTTCAGCTTGCCCAGTCCAAATGGAACCCCCCGCCTCCGGCCTCGGGGCAGGGAGATGCCACTGGTGATGGTTACCGAACGCCACCATGCAAGTCCATCTTATCAGATCATCTGATAATCTCTTGGCTGCGTTCCCACCACCCGCGTTTCCCGCTTCCACCCGAATACCGGTCACTGTGGATACAGAAGAGTGTGTATGGAGTGGTAGTAAACAGTTATGTAATAAGTTCTGTTGCTGCCGTCCGTCAGACAAAAGAGTCCGCAAAGGTGCCTAATCCAAGCCACCATCAAAGCGGACACACCATCAGCAGATGCACTCAGGAATCCCGTTTCGGTTGCAAATGTCACCCTGAGACAGCCTGGTAGCAACGGCCGCAAATAGGACACCCCTCTGCGCGATAACAAATGGCGTTCTTGGAAACTGACTACATCCAGATCTGCAGCTGCAAACTCGGCCAGACATGCCCACCTCATCTTCTTCGGTGCGGCCTCGATTTCCCATTTGGATGGCCTTCGCCTTACACGAGGTCCAAAGAGACACTCGGAGCTGACCCATTTTCTACCAACACTCTCCTTGGCTTCCAACTGTTCAAGGTGCAGCGACGGCTGCTGAAGCTTGGTGTAGAGCATTTCTTGATACCCACGGATGGTGCTACTCCTTTGGGTAGGTGGGATGCCAATCATAGGACATCAACCATTCCTCCTCCAATCAGCGACAGCACTCTGCCCCTGACAAGCTCGCCGAGAAGGAGGAAGGCCTCCGTGTCAGGTGTTAAGGAGCTACGAATGTGGTTTTTTGACTTGTATATAAAAGCCCCTGGTGTCCATCACGTTCTCTGAAACATGTGCCCGGGCTTTCGATAAGGTAATCCCACACACTATCGGCATCGTCAAAGATGGCGCCGCTTTCGTCTGCCATCGTTTTACTCAGCAGCCTTGCCAGTCTTGTTGCTGGCCACGGCTATCTCAAAAGCATCACTGTCAGCGGCAAGAATTACCTCGCTTGGCAGGTCGGCCAGGACGACTATGTCACGCCAACCCCTGTTCGCTATGCCCGGAAACTGGCCAACAACGGGCCGGTACCTGACTTTACCACCAACAACGTCACGTACATGCCTACAAAATGAAACCATGTACACAGCGAGGAGGTCACTGACTGGCAGTTTATAGATGCGGCGCAGGGGGCAACATTCCTGCTGGAGGCATCATCGAGTTGAAGGCTGGTGACACCGTGTAAGAGGCCACATGTCACCCACTCCGCCATGACTTGATTTCAGCTGTTGCTAATACCATTTCGTTCAAAGCTCCCTTAATTGGGATCAATGGGGCAGCTCCCACAGTGGCCCCGTCATGACGTTCGTTTTCTCTCTCCCGCCCTCAACCTCGGATCCCCAACCTAACACAGCCCACGCAGCTACCTCGCCCACTGCACCAACAACGACTGCAAGTCCTTCAAGGGCGACACCGGCGCCGTCTGGGTCAAGATCGAGCAGCTCGTCTACAACCCGGCAGGCAACCCGCCCTGGGCGTCCGACCTGCTCCGCGAGCAGGGCGCCAAGTGGTCCGTGACCATCCCGCCCAAGCTGGCGCCGGGCGAGTACCTGCTGCGGCACGAGATCCTGGGCCTGCACGTCGCGGGCACGCGGATGGGCGCCCAGTTCTACCCGAGCTGCACGCAGATCCGGGTGACGCAGGGCGGGAGCACGCCGCTGCCGGCCGGGATCGCGCTGCCGGGGGCGTACAAGCCTGAGGATCCGGGTGTAAGTGGTGACTGTGCTTGGGGTGCTGCAGGAAAGCTAAGCTGACGCGGGGGGTTGTTTTCTAGATTTTGACGGAACTGTGGAGGATCAATCAGGGCCAGATCACTTACACGGCGCCGGGAGGGCCCGTCTGGAGTGAGGCGGCGCCGAACGCGAATCGGGCTGGGCCATGAACGGATCATGGATGGCCTGGGCAAATGGAAAGGCTGGATGGAGAACGGCGATCGAGGACATGCCCACATTCTGGCACGATGGGGATGCATGGACAAGATTCCTGGGTGCACCATGCGGTGGTGGGAATGGGACGCTGCTTGTCAACTAGCTCGTTGCTGCGTTCAATTGCACGTGTGTTAGTTGGTGCTCTAGTTTTGATTTGTGAGAATTACTCACGTCTGGTGTTTGCCTGCTGCAGCCTGCGCCGCACGCCTGAAAAGTCGCTTGATTCGCTTGTTGCCGTTGGCCTGATCAAGGCCCAACAACTTCTGGTTCCAACACACAAAACTGAAAGTCAGAAACACACACACACAGCTCGGGGCGCGGAGGAATGGAGCATTTCTGGGCGGCCTCGGCAACAACAAGCCTGACCGACTCCCCAACGACGCCATCGTCGCCGCCTCTCCTGCGCCTCCCGCCACCCATCCGCCATCGCATTTACCACTTGGTTGGGGTGGCATCGCGGTATGCCGGGGACGCACCCAGATTCGACCTGCATGGCCGCAAGACTTCGGGTTCGGCGCCGAAGCCGAGCATCTTTCACGGCTTGCTCCTTTCCTGTCGCGTCATCTACGCCGAGGCGGCGGCTCTTCTTTACTCGGCCAACCGATTCATCCTCCACTACGACCATGCGAGCCCAGAACCCCTCCAGCCTCTGCACTCTCTGACTGCGTCATCAGTTGCATCTCTGACACGCTTGAGCATCGTCATCAACCAGGCTTCCTGCCACCACCACCATGAGCACGGCGGGTATCCCCATTGCTGCCTCGAAGGCCGCGAACGCGACGGCGGTTGGAATGGCGCATCCTTTTGTAAAACCGATCACGCCAACTTGCACCAGCTACCGCTGCTCTCCCCGGCGTCCGAGGGCGACTGTGGCGACACTCGGGCGGCAGCCCAGGCCGTCCTCAGCAAATGGCACTTGGCGGCAACCTGCCTGTCCTCTGTTACCAGTGGGCGCCTTGAGCTCGCCTTGGTGTGCGATATCGACCCTCGGCACGAGGCAGCACTCGATATTGCCATGTCTGCAACTGCACCGCTCTGTCTTCTACCACGGCTAAAAGACTGCTGTATCCGGCTGTGTAAGACCCCGGATCCACGCCTCCAGCTCATAGCCCAGGAGACCGTCTTCCAAGCCCGCGGCATCCCTCCTCCTTTGTATACAAAGCCTTCAACGCGAGCAACGTTGACAAGCCTCCCACGCGAGCTCCGCCTCCGTATTCTTGAGTATACCGACCTCGTCGTCCCAACCAGGGAGGTTTTATGGAGCCGCCGTGATCAGGGATACCTCACCTCATCCTCCGACTCTACGAGCTTTCGCGGTTACCATCACCGCCGACAGTTTTTCCGTTGCTGGCAGACTGACACGGTTGGGTCATTTGTTGGCTGTTTTTGCCGCCGTCGCCACGCTGCGTTTTCGTTCGCGTGCAAGTGCTGGGCTCCGCCCGGACCTGCCCTATTTCTCATCTGCCGCACCTTACTTGAGGACTCCCAGTTTGTCTTCTTCTCGAGCAACCGTTTTGTTATCCACGACTACCGCCCGGATCCGCCTTGGGCGTTGCCACTACTCGAGGAGATCATCACCGACGAGGATTATGATGGGCCTGTCCCCATCTATGAATACCCAAACGAGCGTCTCGCGGCCTCCCAGTTCCTCCGAGACGTCATCCCCCCTCACTGCATCGCCTACCTCCGCTTTCTCGAGCTAGTGTTTCCGCCTTACCTCCCTCCTAGCTGGCCCCAATCGCACACACCCGCGATGCAAGACTGGTGGGCAATGGGCAAGTGGCTGCAAGACAAGGTGAATGCGCCCGGCCTCACCCTCCGGCTGGTCGTGGTGGAGCCACAGGACGACGACGACTTCCCCTTCAATATCTACAGACGGCTTCCTACCCAGTCCGAAGGCCGTCTCGTCACGGCATCCTACCTGCGTTTGGCATGTCCTCTGACGCTGCTGGTTGACAAGGGCCTCGCTAGGTTTTACGCCAAGCTCATATTCTCCGAGTTCTGGACCAAGGAGTTCCGAGAGCGTCCCGCTATCTACAGGAGCAGCTGGGCGGAACGTAGGGCGAGAGAAACAAAACGCCACATCGAACGGTTCGTCACGGGCAGCCGGTACGAGAGCATGTACGCAAACGATAGGGTGGAGCCGGCAAGAAGTCATTGGGAGCACTGGTACCAGCCCATCTAGTTAGCCTCGCCATGAGTTGAACAGCTACATCTCCGACTATGCAAATGAGCCTCTTGGAACGAACTAGCTTAGAATATCATGCAGTGGGCGGGTGAAGAATTCCCAGTAGCACTTGTGGTTTGATTACAAGACATTTGACCCCATAGGCGACTGCTATCTCAGGCAGCGCTCGCTCCGAACAAATCAAATCAATCAAATATTGGGCCGAATTTAGACTGCCTTATTTGGCTTGGCACTAGCCAAAAGTTGATTTGTTCAAATCGTCGGATTTTGACTTGCAAATCATTTTCTCAAAGAGACCTCAGCTTGCAAATTCCCCAGCAACCGCCCCTCCTGGTCACCACCGCCTTCTGCAACCAACCCGAGAGTCTTGATCCGACGCCTGCCAGCTGCCATTTTGCCGACTGTCAGGTACTAATTCGATCGTCTCCTCGATTGACTTGAACTAAGCATAGACAATCTTGACCTCTTCAAGCCGTCGCTTCTCCTACACACACAGGAGAAGATGAGCCGCTACCGACAGGGTGGTTTCCATCCCGTCAGCCTCGGCGACACGTTCAAAGCCGGCCGCTACAAGGTCTACCACAAACTGGGCTGGGGCGGATTGTCGACCGTATGGCTCGCCAGGGATCAGTCGTATGTGGGCCTCGCCCCGCATCCGTATTACAGCATGCTGATGTTGTATATTTCCCCCAGACTCCAACGATGGGTTTCCTTGAAGATCAAAACAGCCGAAGGCACGCAGCTATCTCGAGAGCTATTGGTTCATCAAAAACCGTCCAAGGCTCTCGCAAGCCCCCATCACCTAGTCCAGCTACTCGACTCCTTTATCCATCAAGGGCCCAATAGGAATCATAAGTGTCTAGTATTCGAGCTGCTTGGGCCTACTCTCGATACTATAGTAGCCGAGTATAACGGGGCCGGCCTCCGCCTCGATAACACGACCGTGCTCCGGATTGCCAGGCAGCTCTTGCAATCCCTGGCAGCCATCCACAGAGCCGGCTATACACACAAAGGTTTGCCTCTCTCTCGTTTCCCAAGTAAATGACCTAAAGCCTGATTTGTTCTATTGTCAGATCTCAGCGGCGCAAACGTAGCCTTCACGACCCACCGGCTCAGCAAATCGTCAGCCAAGGCCATCCTCGAAGTCCTTGGGGCACCCAAGACTGAGAGGGTCGTCCGCTACGACGGAAACCCCCTTACCACTGGTATCCCTAGCCAGGTGGTCAAAAAGGCAGCGTAGGACGACTAGATCGACGAAGACGACGAGGATATATACCTCCTCGATTTCGGCGAAGCATTCGTTCATCGCGCTATACCCGCCCGACTTACCGAACCATCTAATTTACAAGTACCCGAAAAAATATTTACCAGCAAGTTTGATTATCGGATCGATCTATAGCGAGCTAGGTATGTGGTAAGGCTTGTTAGATACCCATTGGTTTGCATAGCGAGGACTGACGGCACGCTAGACAGCTATACACCCTCGTCATTGGCCGGAGGCCGTTTGAATGGCTTTGGGACATGGACCGTCTAGTAGCGCAGATAATTCACTTTGTAGAGGATTTACCATCGGAGTGGCGACTAGAATGGTCGAAGATTAAAAAGAATACCGGGAGGAACTGGCCCGACATCCCAGGTATAATCAACTTCCCTCCCATATGCTTCACGCCGGAACTGGCTAACAGTTGCCATAGACCAAATGACAGGACGATGCAAATTGGACGAGAGATTCGAAAAGTATATCAAGGAAGCAAGCCTAAGGCCTCTTCTCCCCATCATTCGGGGCCTAATACGGTTCCGACCACAAGACCATATCTCCACTCAGGAGGCATTGCGGCTACTAGGTAACCAAAATTAAGCATACCGGTAGTAGGAGGGCAAGAAGTGAGGAGGGAGAAGTCGAGGGTACAAGAGAGGGATATTAGAGGGGCCGGGAGCGGTTCTATACAAGGCAGTACAACAAAGAACGGCGACATATTGCTTGTCTAGTTACCGCATCCTTTTGGCTTTTCCCTCACTGGCTAGCTAAGCTCCAACGCGGCAGCTTGGGAGAGCAAGGAAGCGCGGTCATATATAACATGCATGTAACCTAGGGGGGTTAAGCTAGCAATAGAGTAGGCGACCGACGGAGCAGGGTGAGCCACCTTGGCTCAGCCAGGCCGCTTAAAGCGGCCGGAGCACGGCCGGAGCCAATCCTACAAGAGTGGACGGGTTATGGCGGGAACAAGCGACTTTTGCCCAGAAAGACGGCTCTGCGGAGGCCCTTCCTCCGCCCTCCAGCGAACCCGTCTCGCGTCTGATCGCGGCAGAATTCTGGCACCCGCTTTCCCCGTAACTGACCAGTTCGATTCTAATGGTCAGAGATGTTAGTAGCATCAAAGGCTCGCGTCGTCGCTCAATATCCGGTGCGCCGGACATCGGCAGTACGGACAATATCGAGATATGGATCGTCGTTTTCCAGCACCAAGCTTTGTAAGGGATAGAGTACCTGGTAAGTTGGTATCTCGCCGAGCGCTCACAACACCAGATTGCATCGGGAGGAGCTCCCATTTGATATCCTGTGCATCCACGGTGCCATAGTGACTGTACTGAGACGTATAAAGAAGCGCAATGACTCCGTGTAGACCATGTTCCCCCGGCTCGCAGCACGTTCGCTTTGGTCCAGGGGTCAGTTCCTCGTACTTTGAGCGTTGTCTGTTACCATGAGGTTCTCCACATCGTCTGCGGCTTTGTGCGCCGCTCTGCTCCCAGGGGCGTCGGCAACCATCTACTATGCCGGCGTGGCCCAGTCCAGCGGCGAGTTTGGCGTATGGAGCGCGACGTCGACCAAGGGAGCCGGTCTCCCTGGCCGGTTCGGAGTCGAGTACCAGTTCATCAGCACCTCGGGCGTCGACGTCATGACGGACCAGCACAAGGTCAACCTTCACCGCGTCGCCTTCCTGCTCGAGCGCATGTGCCCGCTGTCGTACGGCCTCGGCGCAAAGTTCAACGAGACACACTTTGACCACTTCAAGCAGGCCATCGATTACATCACCAAGACCAAGGGGGCTTGTCCGTCCCCCGGCTTCTCTTCTGTCTTACCTTCGTACTAACGCCGTCACAGACGCCATCCTCGACCCGCACAACTACATGCGCTACAACGACCCCTCCTCGCAGCCCTTCAGCGGCAGCGTGATCGGCAACACCAGCGACCCGACGGCCGCCACCACGGCGCAGTTCGGCGCCTTCTGGGGCGAGCTGGCCTCGCGCTTCGCTTCCAACGAAAAAGTCATCTTCGGCCTCATGAACGAGCCGCACGACATGCCGAGCGCGCTGCTCCTCGCCAACCTGCAGGCGGCCATCGACGCGATCCGCGCCGCCGGGGCGCCCAACCTCATCATCGCGCCCGGCAACGCCTGGTCGGGCGGCCACTACTGGACCAAGGGCGGGGCCGAGGCCAACAGCAACTGGATCCACAAGCTGGCCGACCCCGCCGGCAACACGGCCGTCGACATCCACGAGTATCTCGACGAGGACTTCAGCGGCGGGCACACGGCGTGCACGCAGGACCCGGCGGCGAACCTGGCGGGCGTGACGGCGTGGCTGCGCGAGCACAAGCTCAAGGCCTTCATCACCGAGTTCGGCGGGAGCAACACCACGGCGTGCACCACGATGCTCAACGGGATCATGGACTACATGGCGCAGAATGAGGAGTACATTGGGTGGACGGCGTGGGCGGCGGGGCCGTTCTGGGGGCCCAACAGCCCGTGCTGTACGGACCAGAAGCAGTTCGGCAGCCTGGAGCCCGGCAGCACGGCCGCGGGCGGCGGGCCGAGTCTGTACGACACCGTCTGGGTGCCGGTGATGCAGAAGAAGGTGCCCGCCAAGCTGCAGTGGAGCGGGCTGGCGAGTGTCAAGGGGGGCGAGCTGCGGGAGAAGCCGTAGACGACCCTACCTTGCGTTAAGGGATTCGCTTGTTGTCATGAAGGTCGAGAGTTGGTGCTGTAAGATAAAAAGGAGGCAAGGGCGGGTTAGGGTTGATGGGACATCCCACCCAGCTGTGGGCAGCTGTTCTCAGTTGTTGACCAAGCCAGGGGCGATCGCTTGTGGCGCGCCCCTGTGAAACGGTTCCCTCACATTTTCTGGAACAGATCGACAAGCCCTGGGGCGCAACACAACAGTGTCTCAGTGCTGATGTCGCAAAATAGAAATATATCGCTTGCCGACGATTATCAGGATGAACAGTAAAGGAAGTCGAGAAAAGGGATGGTTCGCAGTTGTCTGTCAAATTGAGGTTCTACCGGTGACCGTGGAGTGCGTGGGGTGAAGGATGATTGATCAAGCTTGGCGGTCCCAAACGGAATCGAAATCTGCCAGGCGACACCGCCTGCTGGGGGCAGGGCAGACCCGAAACGACTCAAACAACAGGAAGGAGCCGACCCCGCAGTGGGCTTTGGGAATAACGTTCCATGTTTCCACACTCCACTGTCCAACAAAACGCCCGAGGCTGCAAACCGAAGCATTCGAACAAGCACCCGGCTTCGATCGTTGGTCTAGAACCTCTGCCAGGAACGAACGAGACCCGAACAAACGTGGCCGGAATGCCGTGCGGAAAATGTGCTCAGTTCGGCTCGGGAGGCACGCCGGAGTGGAGCAGCGCCCGATTGGCTGAGCTTGCGACGCCGCTCCGGAAGCTTCAACATCCGGGCTGAAACAAGGCCAGGCTTTGTGGCCGTGGCGCGTATCCCACGCAATCGGCAGGCCTGCAGACACCGATGGCAGCAACAACAAGTTTGCAGTTGGTATCCGCCGCAATCAGCTGCCCTGTCGGCAACCCGGCTTCCGCGCCCCCCAGGCAGTCGCGTGGCTCGCGTGGGCAGCACGGAATACTTACTCCGGATTGGCGTATGTCCTACCGAACCGGTCTCGTGGATCGTCGGGATCATCTCAGCCTTCGAAGCTTGATGAGCGGGAGCGCGGCGGGGCCTGATGGGAACTGCCTGTTCCGACAGGAATCGGAAGCCAGGAAGAGCCTGCGGCGTCCAGGAGAACCGGTGCCGCGGAGTCGCCCCAAGTCGCCGCCTTGTCGCCTTGGGAGCTCGGGCCACAGCCAAACAAGGAACTCAGGGACTCAGGGACGTCTGGTCTCGCATCCGAAACAGGGAAAGCCACATGGCTCTCCGGCAAGCCTCAGCGCCGTTTGGCAGACCTTCCACCCGGCTTCTTCGTCTGAACGCCGGCGATGTTACACATCCCGGACGCCCTCCGTCTGGTCCACTCCCAGATCCCTGCCCACGCCAGGCGCTGCTGGCCGTCTAAAAGGTTTGTCACCTCTTCTCGGTCCGCTGTCGATTTCGTTTGTCTCGGTTGCTTCCACTTCCATCCTGCTATGTTGTGTTTGCCCCTTTATCTTTTTCTCCTTTGACCAATTGAGCTTGGTGCGGATGCCGGCGGATTCTCTCGAGTCCGCTGTCATCCCCTAACCCCCCTTCTTGCCCGGCATGCCGCTCAGCATGCCTCGCTTCCCTTCCCTTGCCGCAGCTCATCTTCACGAGTTCGGCGTCCGCTGGCTATCTTCGAGCCAGAAGCGGTGGTCCAACATGACTTTCCGGCTCTCACTCCTCCACGTCTCTGCCGTCGTTATCGTCCTTCTCTTCTCCCTCTTGCTCAAGCAGGGAGAGTCAGCCGCAACAGAACGCGTGTGCACCACTCACGACCATGCCAACCCACTGGCTGAGCTGTTTCCGAACAACGCCACGGGGGTCCTCAATGCGACGCTGGCCATCATCCCGATCCCGTTGGAGACGGCTCGCCGTCTGATCCCGCCCCAGTACGGCATCCTCGAGCGAGCCTACCGGTCCCTCCTGCCCGACTTCCCGGTAGGAATGTACCCCGTCATGGTCCAGGCAGCACACGATCACGACGTCCAATTCCGCGCCTACGGCATCACCATCGACGACTTCTCGGTCAGTATCCCCACCCACTCCAACACCCAAAGGCGAGTACTAACCAGCCACAGCGCGTGGGCTTCGAGTTCCCCTTCCTGGACCTCGCCGGCGACGGCTACTCGTCCTTCCGCTGGGCCCCCGCCCAGCTCATCAGCGCGACCAACGACATCGCCCTGGAGGGCTCCCGCGCGTACGGCACCCTCGTCTCGCCCGCGGCCTACGACCCGCCCTGCGACGCCTACCGCCGCCTCCCCAGCGGCGCCAGCTACTTCAAGGCCGCCAGCCTTGACTCTGGCGACTTTGTCGAGCTGGAGATGAGCCGTACCCACAACAACCCTCCCACCGCCTCCAACAGCAACCCCTACCCGCTGGACTTCTTCCGCAACATCACCAACCAGCCGACTTTCGCCAACGCGACGTCGTGCGACAACATGATCCGCCTGTTCAACACGAGCATGTCGGTCGGCGAGTACGCGCCCGTGCCGGTGAGGGGCCGGGTGAGGGCGCGCGCGTTTCCGTTCCACCGCCTCCACTCTGGGAAGGAGGAGACGGAGTGGACGGGGGTGTATGGCGTGCAGGTCGCCACGCCGTTCATCGAGAATAATTACCTCGATTGTCGGACCATGCGCGGGTATGTGGGGACCGGCGGGCCGGGGGACTCGGATATCGA
>Ga0247823_10002501_pt1 | contig 15114 bp, 15 predicted proteins | sample 13C_PalmiticAcid_2_FD_192426 | JGI IMG/M metagenome (GOLD analysis project Ga0247823, IMG submission 192426) | Soil microbial communities from agricultural site in Penn Yan, New York, United States - 13C_PalmiticAcid_Day30 | ecosystem: Environmental > Terrestrial > Soil > Agricultural land...
GGAGTCGTCGGCGACGGCGGCGCAGTCGACAGCGCCGGCGCAGACGTCCACGACATCCGTATCGACGGCGTTCGCGCCGGTGACGTTCTCGCTGCCGGCCTCCGATGCTTCGACCGCCGTGCCGGTCACGCTCACGTCGGTGACCGTGGGCTCGACGAACTTCGCTCCCGCAACGGCGACGGCGACGGCGCCGGAAACGGCAGCCGCCGTGTCCGCACTCGCGGACCTGCTGCGCGAACACGGCCACGTCGTCACGCCCGGCGACGCGGCGCTGGAGGTCGAAGGCTTCGTGCTGCGCCCGTGGCTCGACGGCATCGAGAACGGGAACGACCGCTGCCGCAGCTACACGCGGATCGCCGCGAGCCATCCGCGGCTCGGCGCCGAGCCCATCGTCGAATATCAGTTCGGCTACGGCGCCGACAGCGCACAGGCCCTGCGCCGCGGCTTCGAGAACTGGTATCAGCTGGATTTCGTCGTGCTGCTCGATGCGCTGCGCGAAACGCCGCTGCACTGCAAGATCCTGAGCTGGAGCGCCGACCAGGCCAAGGATCCGGCCACCGGCGCGCCGCTGTCGCCAGGCAACTATCGCGTGCTGCTCGGCCCCATCCAGCATTTTCTCGGCGATCCGTCGCGTCTGGCCGAAGGCGAGGACCCGGGCTTCTGCCCCTGCTGCCTGTTCACCCAGTCGCTGGCTGCATTCAGGCCGCTGCTGATGCAGGGACGTCTGATCCCGACGCGGCTGTTCGTGTCGCGCCAGGACGACGGCGAAATCCATGCGGACTGCCGCATCAACGGCGAGGACTACGCGCCGGTACGTGATGAATTGGCGCGCTGGGCCGGCGAATGGACCGATCGCGGCCTGGAATGGCGCAAGCAGTACGTGATCGCGCAACCGGTCTGAAACGCGCGAAATGACTTCCCTTCAAGGGCACCTCGAAAAACTTTCGAGGCGCCCTCGGCACGGTAACGTGCCGCTCGCGATCAAGCGCGTGAGCGCTTGATCAGCGGAGACGAGTCCGGACCTGCGCCGGACTCGTCGACTCGAAAAACCGTCGGAACGGCGGTTTTTCGAGGCTCCATCAATGGAACCTCGAACGTTTTTCGAGGTGCCCTCAAGCGAAGCGCGCCGCCCAAAACCCTCCCCTTCAAGGGAGATAGGTCGTCGCCCGGAACCGCAGGTTCTGACGACCTTGAGCGCCCAACGGGCCGACGGGCATCGGTGGGGATGGATTCGCCTTGCGCGATGGAGATCCTGTCGGTTTCGTCGCCGGCGCTCGCCCGGCCGGTGCGCTGATGCGCCCGGCGATACCGGTCGTCTCGAACGGCAGGCTCGGCTTCTATTTCCTGTTGCCCGGCCGGCGCACGCTGCTGCCTGTCCTGTCCGGGCCCGGCATGGCCTTGCCCGCCACACGCGGCGGACGCCGTCGCGCGGCATCCACGGCACCGCTCGTCGCCGCGCGCAGGATGCGCCGGAACGTCGGGCATTCCATGTGGCTGGGCGCACGGCACGCAGCCGCATGACGCAGGCCGTCGCGGACCGCGGCGAGGCGGCGCAGAGTACGGTCGAGCTCGTCGGCCTTGGCCGTCAATGCCCGCCGGTCTATACGCGGACGGCCGTCCGGCGCGAACATCTGCGCCATCTCGTCGAGCGAGAAACCGGCGGATTGTCCCAGGGCGATCAGGGCCAGCCGCTCGAGCACGTCCGCGTCGAACAGACGACGCAGGCCGCTGCGGCCGACCGAGGCGATCAGGCCCTTGTCCTCGTAGTAGCGCAGGGCCGAGGCGCTGACGCCGGAGCGCCGCGCGACCTCGCCGATATCCAGTGTCTGCATGGGCTTGACTTCAAGTCGACTTGAACTGGCAGTCTAGCGCAGCCGCCTTCCCGGCCACGAGGAAACACCGATGAACGACACCGCCATTCCCGCCAAGAATCCGCTCGAACTCTGGGATGGCCCCACCGGCCAGGCCTGGGTGACGAATCAGGCATTGCTCGACCACCTGCTGCAGCCGTTCGAGGACCTGCTCGTCGATACGCCGGTCGCAACCGGCGCCGCGCAGGTGCTCGACATCGGCTGCGGCACCGGCAGCGTCGCCCGCGCCATCACGCAGCGCCTGGGTCCCGACGGACGCTGCATCGGCGTGGACATCTCCAGGCCGATGACCGCTGCCGCCGCGGCACGAACGACCGATCCGCGCCTGAGCTTCGTCTGCACCGACGCGCAGACCTACGCCTTCGCGCCGGCCAGCATCGATCTGTTCGTCTCGCGTTTCGGCGTGATGTTCTTCACCGCGCCGCAGACGGCATTCGCGAATCTGCGCCGCGCCGCGCGCGACGGTGCGAGCCTGCGCTGTGTGGCCTGGCGCAGCGCCGCGGACAATCCGTTCATGACCACGGCCGAACGCACCGCAGCGCCATTGCTGACCAACCTGCCGCCGCGGCGCGCCGACGAGCCGGGACAGTTCGCCTTCGGCGATGCCGCCTATGTGCGCGACATCCTCGAACACAGCGGCTGGCAGGACGTCGACATCCAGCCGGTCGACGTCGTCTGCCGCATGCCCGAAGCGGCGCTGGTCACTTACTTCAGCCAGCTGGGCCCGGTCGGTCTCGCACTGCGCAGTGTCGATGAGGCCACGCACGCCAACGTCATCGCCGCGGTGCGCGCGGCATTCGATCGTTTCGTCGAGGGCGACGAAGTCCGCTTCAGCGCAGCCTGCTGGCTGATCGGCGCCAGCGCCGGCGCAGCGACGGATCGCCGTGATGCATGAGACCTTGCGGCTGCTGTGGGCTGCCGTCCTGCCCGGCGTCGCCGCGACCGCCTTCATCGACCTCTGGGCGCTGCTGCGCCGTCGCGTATTCGGCATTCCCGCGCTGGACTACGCGCTCGTCGGACGCTGGCTCTCGCATCTGATCCGCGGACAGTGGCGTCATGAGGCCATCGCCACCGCACCCGCCGTGCGCGGCGAAGGCGTCATCGGCTGGACCGTGCACTACCTGATCGGCATCGCGTTCGCTGCAGCGCTGCTCGCCGTCGCCGGTTCCGCCTGGCTGCACGAACCGAGGATCGCCCCGGCGCTGCTGACGGGGCTCGCCACTACCGCGGCGCCGTTTCTGCTGCTGCAGCCCGGCCTCGGCGCCGGCATCGCCGCGAACCGTACGCCGCGCCCCTGGCATGCACGCGCTCAGACCGTGCTGACGCATGCGCTGTTCGGCATCGGTCTGTATCTCGCGGCCGAGGCGACGAACAGATTGGCGATGTTCGGTTGACGCCGGACCTGCACGATCTTCCGATGGCGATGGTCATGCCGCTGCGCAGCGGCCGATCTCGCCGCGCACCTGCAGCCTTGAACGCGAGGGCGCAAGTGCTGCATCGATCGCGCGGGAAAGCACGTTCGCACCCGGGCGCATCCCGCTGCGACGGCGCTGCTATGCTCGCGGCGCAGTGCCTGCCGCCATTGACGAGGGACTACGCATGAGCCAGCCAACCCCTGCCGGCGACGCCCGCGTCGCGGTGTTCGTCGACTGCGACAACGTCGCGCCGGAAATCCTCGAACACGCCCTGCTGATGGCCGCCCAGTTCGGCCGCGTCGTCTTGCGCCGCGGCTACGGCACGCGCGAAACCCTCGCGCACCGCTGGCAGGAAGCGCTCGTGCGCTTCGCGTTCACGCCCTGCCTGCAGTATCCCTATGCGGCCGGCAAGAACACCGCCGACATCGCGCTCGCGCTGGACGCGCTGGAGGCCTTGTTCGACCAGCGTGCCGACACGTTCTGCCTCGTCACCAGCGATTCGGACTTCGCCCACCTCTGCCGCAAGCTGCGCGAGCGCGGCGCGCGCGTCTGCATCGTCGGTGAGCCGAAGACCCCCGACGCGCTGCGCAACGCCAGCGACGAGTTCTTCGAATGGATGCGCCGCGAAGCCGAAGCGCCGATCGATACCGGCCCCAGCGAAGCGGCCGCGAAGGTATCGAAGAGCGCGAAGGCACCGGCCAAGCGGGACAGCGCCAAGCCCGCCGCCAAGCGCCGCCCTGCCTTCGTCGTCGACGCGGTCGCGCTGCTCGCCGCCGGCACATCCGACGGCAAGGTCACCCTGAGCGCCCTGGGCCAATACCTCAAACGCACCGATCCGGCCTTCCTGCCCAAGACCTACGGTCATTCCAGCCTGCTGAATCTGGTCAAGGGTTACGACCAGCTCGCATTGCAACAGGGCGAAGGCGGCCACTGGTGGGTGGGCCCGGCCGCGAAGAACAAAGCACCGAAGGAAGTGAAGGACAAGAAGAAGAACGCCGAGTGACGTCGCGAACTCCGGCGTCCTGCTCCGCAGCGATCGTCATCGCGCCACCGGAAGATCCCGCGGCGGCGACGCGATGCGGATGCTACGACCTCTCGTCCGGGCCGGCGCACCGTCGGAGGTCAATTACCTGAGTGCGGGCGGCGATGCTGTTCTGGCGCATGCGCGTCACACCGGCCGTCCCGTTTGCCCTGCGCCGAAGAAAGACGCGGTCGACCCGCTCACAGATGCCGGATATCCGCCGGCGGATTCCACCAGTTGTCGTTGAGTCCGTCGCAATAGGTCACCGGTGCGGCGACGAGTTCGTCCAGCGGCAGATCGTCCAATGCGGCGACGCGCACGCTGACGAAATCGCCGCCCAGCGCATCGATGCGTCCATGACCATGCGTGGCCGTGCCGCACTCGCGGCAGAAGCGATGATGAGTCTCGAAACCTTCGCCGGCGCGTGCGTAGTCGCCGAGGGACTCCTCGCCCTGCAGCAGACGGAACTGCGCCGGCTTCAGACCGGCGACGTTCCAGTTGCGCTGCTTCCAGCAATAGCGGCAGTTGCATTTGCTGCTGCCGGCGAAATCCATCGTTACCTCGAACGCGACGCGGCCGCAGTGGCAGCTGCCGTGGTAGGTCTTCATGCGGGCTCCTGTCGTTGATGGCCGTCGGTGCGGGCGGTGCGTCGATGCCGCGCAATGCGATTGCGCGCCGATCAGGCAGCGGCAGCGGCAGACCCGGCACCGGTCCCCGCGGCGTCCGTACGATAGCGGCCTTCGCCGGGAAATGGTGTGACGCCCACGCGATCGTGACGGGCGCAAGGCCGCCGGCATCGGCCGCGTCCGTCGCCGCCGTAGCGCCTGCTCGCGCCAAGACGCCTCATCCGCCCGCAACCGCGCCAGGCAGCTGCCAGAGCCCCAGCGCGATCAGTGCGGCGCCGCTGACCTTCGCGACACGTTCGCCATCGGGCAGCAGCCGCTCGGCGGCAATCGCCACGGTGGCCAGCAGCATCGCGCGCCAGTCCATGACGCCGACGACGAGCAGCGCTGCGGTGAAACCCGCGCAGCCGCCCAGGCAGTGCAGCCCGAGCCGCGAGCCGTAACGCCAGGCCGTCGCCGCATCGGCACGCCGATACGGCGGTGGAATTTCCCGCGCGCGGCAGCAGGCCAGACGGTGCCGTTTCCAGGCGCTGAACTGCACCAGTCCCGCCAGCGCGATGACGATCGCGGCCGTGGCCGGTGCTGCGCGCGCCAATGCCGGCGACCGCATCAGAACCGTCGCGACCGCGCCGCCGAGCGGATGGATCAGCACGCCGGGCACGCTCCAGACCGCGAAATATGCGAGGCCGGCGACGGCGCAAAGCCCGCCGCCGCGCACGTCGCCGCTCGCGGCGACCGCAGCGCGATAGCGCCAGAGCGGCGGCGCGACGGCCGGCAGCATCATCGCGAGCATCATCGCAATCCACATCGCCGCAAATGACGCATTGGCGGCCATTGCCCCCTGACCCGGCATGCGCATCCAGGTCATGTCCATGCGCCAGCCGCCCGGCATGGCCATGGCGGGCATGTCCGCCATGGCCATGCAACCGTATGCGGTCGCTGCGACGCCGGCGGCGAACAGCAGCGCCGTGATCGCCAGGAAACCCGACATGCCCGCCGCCGCCCGCGCATGCGCAACGCCGCGCGGCGCGACTGCCGGATCCCGCGCCGCGCGGACGGTCACGACACGTACTCGTCGTGACGCCGCCACCAGACGCCCTGCTCGTTGCGGCCCAGCGGCGCGCGGTCCAGCCACTGGTACATGCCCCAGAGACCGTCGAGCCCGCGCGCATACGTCGAATAGACGTGATAGATCGCATCACCGTCGCGCACGAACGTGCTCATGCCGGGCCGGTCGCGCGTGAACGTCGCCGCATCGGTGCCGGTCTGTGCGGCGATGAACTGCACCGGGCTCGCGTCGTCGCTGCAGCTCGCGCCGTTCGATGCGCATTGACCGGATGCGGCAGGCGGCAATGCGGGTTCGCGCCGGTAGTTGTAGTCGATGCCGCCTTCGCGCTGCTGCGCGGCGGTGAAGGCGACACTGAAGTCCGCATTGAAATCGCTGCCGCCCGAAGATGCCCACGGGAACGACCAGCCCATGCGCCGGCGATAAGCGAGCAAGGTCGCCAGCGGAGCGCGCGAGACGGCCATCAAGGTGACGTCGTGGTGGGCCAGATGCACGGCGACGCCGTCGAAACCGTCGGCGATGCCCGAACAGGACGGACAGCCCGCTGTGTAGTCCGGCCCGAACATGAAGTGATAGATCATCAGCTGAGAGCGCCCGCCGAACAGCTCGGCCAGGGTCGCGCTGCCCTGCTCGGTATCGAAGCGATAGCGCTTGTCCACACGGACCCAGGGCAGCGCCTGACGCTGCCGTGCGAGCTCGTCGCTGCGCCGCGTCAGTTCCTTCTCCTGATCGATCAGCTGCAGCCGCGCCGCAAGCCATTCCTGCCGGGTGCCGATGTTGCGTGTCGTCGTCATTGTCGCGATCTCCGTAGGCCTGCGGCCCCGATGGCCGCTGTTGCGCTAGATTGAGCGCCGCGACGCGCAGGGCGGGAGTGACAAATGTGGCGGGATTGCTATGGATTCGCTGATCACGGCCGCGGCGCAGGCGCTGGCCGCCGGTGACGCGCTAGGCGCGCTCAAGCGCATCGCCCTGCGCGACGACGCGCCGGCGCTGGCGCTGCGCGGCATCGCGATGGCGCAGCTCGGCGACCTCGCGCGGGCGCGCGTGCTCGTGCGTCGGGCCGCACGCGCGTTCGGCGCCCGTGCGCCGCGCGCCCGCGCCCGCTGCATCGTCGCCGAGGCCGAAATCGCGCTGGCCGCGCGCGATCTGGACTGGCCTGCCGCAGCGCTGGAAAACGCGCGCGCAATCCTCGACGCCCACGGCGACCCGGCGAACCGCGCACACGTGGACTGCCTGAGCCTGCGCCGGCTGCTGCTGATCGGGCAGCTCGACGAGGCCGAACGCCGCCTCGCCGCATTCGATCCGGCACCGCTGATGCCGCCGTCGCGCGCGGCTTACGAGCTCGTCGTCGCCGGCCTCGCATTGCGCCGGCTGCGCACCGCCGCGGCGCGGCAGGCGCTGGACACGGCCGCGCGTGCGGCCGAACGCGCCGGCATTCCGGCCCTGCGCGCCGAAGTCGAACAGGTTCGCCGCAGCCTCGAAGCACCTGCAGCGCGACTCATCGCCGGCGGTACGCAGCGGCTGCTGCGGCTGGACGAAGTCGAGACCGTGTTCGCCTCCAACCGCCTCGTCGTCGATGCCTGCCGCGGCGACGTGCGCGACGCGCAGACCTGCGTGTCGCTGGCGCGGCGCCCGGTGCTGTTCACCTTGGTCCGCGCGCTGGCCGAAGCCTGGCCGGCCGACGTCGACCGCGACACGCTGGTCGCTCGCGCGTTCCGCGGCCGCTCCGCCGATGAATCGCATCGCGCGCGCCTGCGTGTGGAAATCGGCCGGCTGCGCCGCGCACTGCGCGCCCAGGCCGACATCAGAGCGACCGCGCGCGGCTTCGTACTCGTGCCGCGCGACGAGGCCGAACCCGTCGTGCTCGCACAGCCGACGGATGAAGCGCACGCAGCCGTGCTCGCGCTGCTCGCCGACGGCGAATCCTGGTCGAGCTCGGCGCTGGCGCTGGCGCTCGGCGCCAGCCAGCGCACGGCGCAGCGCGCGCTCGATGCACTGGCCGCCAGCGGCAAGGTGCGGGCGCTCGGCCACGGCCGCGCACGACGCTGGCTCGTACCTGCCCTGCCCGCATTCGCGACGATCTTGTTACTCCCGGCGCCGCTGGGCGGCGACTAACATCGCTGCCATCTCCACGACCACGGGCCGCGCCATGAAACGAACGACCGCCGAAATCCTCCGCGAATACGGGCCGTTCGCCGGCGACGTGGCCGGCGTGACCTACGACGGCCATCAGGTCTGGTTCGCCGCCGGCAACGCACTGAACACGCTCGATCCCGACAGCGGCGTCGCACAACGCGCGATCGAGGTCGCCGCGCACGCAGGCACCGCGTTCGACGGCGAGCATCTGTTCCAGATCGCCGAAGACCGTATCCAGAAAATCGACCCGCACAGCGGCCGCGTGCTCGCGACGATTCCGGCGCCGGGCGGCGGCGGCGATTCGGGTCTGGCCTGGGCCGAGGGTTCGCTCTGGGTCGGCCACTACCGCGAACGCAGGATCTACCAGATCGATCCCGACACCGGCGCGGTGCTGCGCACCCTGGAATCCAACCGCTTCGTCACCGGCGTGACCTGGGTCGACGGCGAACTCTGGCACGCGACCTGGGAAAACGACGAGAGCGAGCTGCGCCACATCGACGCGCGCAGCGGCGAAGTGCTCGAAAGCCTGCAGATGCCGGCCGGCACCAACGTCTCCGGCCTCGAATACGACGGTGCCGACCGCTTCTACTGCGGCGGTGCCGGCAGCGGCAAGATTCGCGCGGTGAAGAAGCCGCGGCGTGAGCAAGGAGCGGCTGCAACGCCGATCCGCCCATAGCACGCGACAGGCGCGTGATGCCGTCGCGACGCAGGGCGGCGAGAAAAGCTGACGACAGCCGCGACGACGCGAAAACCAACGCCGACCGTTGGCCGCCGGGAGATGCAGCTCTCGCCTCGGCTTCCTGCCGATGACCGGCGGACTTCGCCGTCAACGGCGTCACGCGACATCAAACCGTAGGGCCGGCGCCGGGACCGACGATCCCGGCGCCGCACCGCAGCGGCATCGCACGATACCCTCAGACCACCATCAATTACCGGCCGGCTTGCCCAGCAGCACGTCGCGCATCGCCGCACCGACGCCGGCCGCGGACTGCGGGTTCTGGCCCGTGACGAGACGTCCGTCGACGACGACCTTGGCGGTCCAGTCCGGCGCCGGGTGATGCGTGGCGCCGCGCTGCGTCAAGGTGGTGGCGAGCAGGAACGGCACGACCTTGTCGAGTTTGACGGCGCGCTCTTCGCTGTCGGTGAAGGCGCTGAGGTTCTTGCCGGCGACGAGGTAGGAACCGTCGGCGAGCTTGACGTTGACGAGCGCCGCCGGGCCGTGACAGACCGCGCCGACCACGCCGCCGGCCTCGTAGATCGCCTGCGTCACGCGCGGCACGTCGGGGCTGGTCGGAAAGTCCCACATGGCGCCGTGGCCGCCGGCGAAAAAGATCGCCGAATACTTCGCCGCGTCGACGTCGCCGAGGCGTTGCGTATGGCGTACGGCGTCGCGGAACGTCGCGTCGTTCCAGTAGCGCGCGTTGACCGCGTCTTTGAGGTCCAGTCCGTCCACGGGCGGTTCGCCGCCCTGGATCGACGCGAATTCGACGGCGATGCCGGCTTCCTGCAGTTCGGCCAGCGGATGCGTGACTTCGCCGAGGTAGTAGCCGGTCGCCTCGCCGGTGCTGCCTTTGGTGCCGTGGCTGGTCAGCACGAACAGGACGGGTTTGATGTCGGTACGGGCGGCAGCGCTCATGGCGGTTTTGTCTCCTTCGGGCATGGGACTGGCCGGCGTCTTGGCCGGGATGGGGGCGGCGATCGCGAACAACAGCAAGGGCAGCAATTGACGCAGGGGCTTCATGAAGTTCTCCGCTTCGGCAGGGAACTGCACTGTATTGCTGACTCGTCAGCCGATAAATTAGCCAGCCAGACATTCATTTGTTCCCAGGAAGACAAGATGAGCCGTCAATTCGACTACCTCGGCGACGTGGAAGCCTTCCTGGCCGTGGCCGAGCACGGCTCATTCACGGCCGGTGCGGTCGCGCTGTCGACCACGGCCTCGGTGCTGAGCCGTGCGGTCACGCGGCTGGAGACACGCCTGGGCAACCAGCTGCTGCGCCGCACGACGCGGCGTCTCGGACTGACCGCGGCCGGCCGGCTGTATCTCGACCAGGTGCGCACGGCCTTCCATCTGCTCGACGAGGCCGAACGCGACGCGCAAGGCCAGCAAGCCGAACTCAAGGGACGCGTGCGCCTGAGCGTGCCGACCACCTATGGCCACTACCGCCTGCCGCCGCTGCTCGCACGGTTCGCGCATGCGCATCCGGCCGTCGAGATCGAACTGAACATCACCAACCGCAACGTCGACCTCGTCGCCGAAGGCTTCGATCTGGCGATACGCCTGGGCCAACTGCCCGACAGCGGACTCGTCGCGAGAAAAGTGGAAGATGCAGCACTTTGCCTCGTCGCCGCGCCGGCTTATCTGCGTGCGGCGGGAACACCGCAGATACTGGACGACCTGCGCCACCAGGCCTGCCTGCCCTTCGTCATGCCGAGTACGGGCCGCATTGCCGCCTGGGCGTTCAAGGACGGCCACGCCGATATCGACTGGCTGCCGACCTCGGCGATCCAGGTTTCCGACGACGTGCTCGGCGTGGTGTCCCTGGCCCGGCACGGCCTCGGCATAGCCCAGAGCTACGATTTCATCGTGCACGACCTCATCGAACGCGGCGAACTCGTCGAACTGCTGCCGCAACTGCGCGGACGCACGCGGCCGTTCTCGATCGTCTACGCGCCGCACCGCCGTCAGCCGGCCGCGGTGCGGGCGTTGATCGGGGTGCTGACGGAGGGGGCGGAAGCATCCGCTGCTGCCACGAGCGACTGATCGTCGCGATCGACACACGTGCCGCTGCCCGTTACCCGTTCACAAGGGTCTTCATTGACGCTGTTCCGGAGCTGCCGGAACATCCGCTACCTGTCCCCGTCCGGGGAGCTGACCGGCACCGAGGTCCGTCATGGGAAAGACCGCAACCAACCTCGTGCTGCTGGCCGCTCTGCTCCTTCCGGTCGCAGCGTTCCTGCTGCTGTTCTCGCGCCTGAATCTGAGCGTCCTGCTCTCGGCCGCCATTTCCATCGCCCTTGGGTGGTTGCTGAATGTGATCTGGGCCAACGCTGCCGATCCGCGCAACGACGAGAACTACCGCTCGGTCGCCCTGCGTTTCGGCTGGGCCTGTCCTGCCGTCCTGGTGCTCGCGACCTGGGCAGTCCTGCGCTTCGTGTTCAACGCTTCCGTGTAAGCCCGGACCATCATCCAGGCAGGACGTCTCATCGATTCCACGCTCCGGCCCTCAACCCGAAGTCACCGCCATGACCGATCCGCAACCGCCTTTCTGCGCCATCTATCGCTGGCGTCTGCATCCCGGCTCCGAAGCGGCTTTCGTGCAGGCGTGGTCGCGCGTGACCCAGTTGCTGCGAGCCGAGCGCGGCTCGCTGGGATCGCGCCTGCACCGGGGGCCGGACGATGTCTGGTACAGCTATACGCAATGGCCGTCCGCCGAAGCAAAGGCAGAGGGTCTGGCCCGACCGTCGGTGGATCCGGAAGCCTGGCAGCGCCTGCGCGCGGCCATCGCCGAAAGCCTGCCCGAGATCATCCTCGAGCCGGTTTCGGATCACCTGGCTCCGCTGCCGCGGCTCGGTGCCTGATCGTTCGATCGGGCCGATGCGGCGTTGCGGCGTGGCTTTAATGCGCATGTCAGGCGCCGGGGCGCGCGACCGGAAAGCGCAGGCATGACCTCGACCTCGTCGTGGAAGACATGGACGTCGCAACAGGTTTCCACCGCGATGCGACCGACGCGGCCTTCACTCCCGCCAACAGTCTGATCGAGCGCTCAGGAATCCGTAGCGGGGATTTCGTCAGGCAACCGCATGCTGCGCTGATCGGCGCCGCAGCTGGCGCATTTCAATCCTGGAAACAGCCGCCCGCGTACGGATCGGTACATCCGCGCGTCGTTGCCGGAACTACGCCGATGCGAGAAAGTGTACGAAATCGATTCCGGGAGAGTTTCCATGGTTGGAGCCTCGCGTCGCTCTGGCGACACTGGCCACCCCGTGTCCGACGCGCGCGGTGAAGCGCTGGCCGCACTGCAACTCTGGCAGACCTTCGAATACCTGAGCCCACAGAATCCGCCGAAACCCGAGATCGGCACCGGCGTCTGCGTCTGGATGCTGAACCCTTCCGCCAGCGGCGACGCGGAGATGCCCTGGAGAGACGCGGCGAAGATCGAGACTCTCGACCGCCTGTTCCGATCCAAGCGCCGCTATCTGCTGTTCGCCGGCGTCATCAAGGGTGATGAACTCGTCGAGGCCGTGCGCCGTTTTCTCGGTGCATCGGAACTGGATTTCACGGAACAGCGACCACCGGCGAATGCGGCTTCGTTCGTGATCCCGATCGACGAATACGGCCAGGTCTCCGGCGAGGTATTCGTCAGCACCGTGCCCTGGGCCATTGCCCGCATCGAGGCGGCGCAAGGCCAGCAAGGACTCTTCGATTTCTCGGGGTTCTTCGGCGACGATGGCGTGCAGCAACGGGTCAAGGACGCCGTGGATGCGTTGCTGAAGCAGCGCCAGCTCCTGCAAGACCCTTCCACCGAAAACGCGCCCGACGTGCGGGCCGAAGACGGCGGCAGCGATGCACAAGCCGACGCGTCAGAGGCGCCCGGGACTGCCAGTGCCGCCGCCGATGCCGCTGCTCCGACCGACCGACGCACCTTGGATGCCGCTGACGTACGAGCGATAGCGGACGTGGTCTTCACGACCTGCGGATGGCACCCCGCGAGCGACGCCGGCTGGATCATCCAGACGCTCAAGGCGCCAACGAAGAACCAGGAAAAGGCCGCCGACGATCCTCTCAACAGCTTCTACGCGGAAGAGCTCGAGAAAATCCAGGGCGAATATCTGGCAGGCCGATCGGGCAAGGCGCTGTCCCAGTTCCTGGAAACGCCGATCCCCGAGGAACGCTGCGATCTAGCCGGCACGCGTGAACACCTGATCGACGGCGTACACCCGAGCCGTACTCCGGCGGCATGCTGGCCTGGCAAACACCCGTTGGTCATGGCCCAGCAATTCGCCGTCAACACCATCCTGCGCGAATTGCAGGAAGGAGGATTGTTTTCGGTCAATGGTCCACCGGGCACCGGAAAGACCACGATGCTCAAGGACATCCTGGCCGCCGTCGTGCTTCAGCGCGCCGACGCGCTGGCGCTCTTCAAGCAGCCCAATGATGCCTTTTCCGGCAAATTGACCGTGGAACGCCACGACTATCCGATCTGGAAGATCGACGATCGACTCCGCGACTTCGGCATCGTCGTGGCTTGCGCCAACAACGGAGCAGCCGAAAACATCAGCAAGGAGCTTCCGGGCCTGGCCGCGATCGACCCGGCCGTAGCCATCGACTACTTCTCCGAAGTAGCCGACTCCATCGGCCTGCCCAAAGAGAAGAAGCAGCGCGAGCATCGGCGCTGGGGGCTCGTTTCAGCGGCGCTGGGCAAACAGGAAAACCGGTTGGCGTTTGCCGCCGACTTCTGGGAAGGGCGCCGGGATCCCGCAAACGACAAGAAGGGTACGAAAAAACTGCACCGGACAGCGGCTCTGCCCCTGCTGCCGAACCACCCGACCCGCTGCGTCCTCTCACCTTGCGCAACTGGATCGCCGAATTCGGATCAGGGGTACCCAGATGGGAAGAAGCCCGGCAGCGCTATGCGGAAGCCAGGGCGCGCGCCGACGCGGCACTGCGACGCGCCGGCACCTTGGTCGGCGAGCTCGGCGCAGCCAGGCAGCTCGCCCTGGAGATCGACGAGCTCGATGCCCGACAGGCCCGTCTCCACGAAGAACAGGCCCGCCTGAAACCCCAGATGGATGCTGCACAGGCTGCGGCCGGCGCCGCGCAACGCCATAAGGAGCAGGCCGTCGCCATTGCCGAAGCCCTGCATGCGCTGCGGCAGCATGAGGCGGGGATCGAACAAGCTCGAGCGCAATCGCTTGCTCTTCAACAACGCAAACCGCCGGTGCCCGTCGTCGAGCTCGACGAGAGTATCGCCAGGGTCGAACACGCACGCCGACGCGTGAAGGAAGACTGCGACGCACACTCCAGGGTGGAACCGGGTTTCTTCGCCGCGATCTTCGACCGGGCACGCGCCAGGCACTGGGCGATGCGCCATGGCCAGCTGCAAGCCGAGCTGGACGGCCAGCGCAATCGGCTCGACGAACTGGAACGGGAAAAGGAAAGCGCGACACGGTGGCAGCGCGACATCGACAGCGTCGAACAGAAGCTCAACACCCTGCCCGGCCTGAAACAATCCGCGCAAGCCGTGCTGACCGACCTCGGCGCGAGCGAAGCTCTGTCGCCCGAGGAAGCCACTGCGCAATCACTGGCAGCCAGACAGGTCTTCGAGCAGTGCCGCAGTGCATCGCTCGATCTCCAGCACAAGGCCACGCATCTGGCTCGGGAAATTCAGACCCGGGCCGCGACGATCGAGCAGAAAAAGCAAACCCTCGCCCGACACCAGACTGCACTGAAGGCCGCCGGGTCGCACGCCGCGCATCGCACGGACTGGAACCTGTTCGACGGATCGCGTGAGGACTTCCACCGTGCGTCGCCCTATCACGACGAGGAAATCTTCCATGCACGACGGGACCTCTTCGCCGCCGCCATGGAGCTGCACAAAGCATTCATCGTCCACTCCTCGCGACGGCTCCAGACCACGCTCTATGCCGCCGTCGCCATGCTGCAGGGGAAGCTTCATCCGAATCAGATACAGGGCGGTCCGATGCCGCTCTGGGATGCTCTTTTCCTCGTCGTCCCGCTGGTCTCGACGACTTTTGCCTCGTTCCCGCGCCTCTTTCGCGGAGTCGGCAAAGAGCAGCTGGCCTGGGTGCTGATCGACGAGGCCGGTCAGGCTTCGCCGCAGTATTGTGCCGGCGCGCTCTGGCGGGCCAGGCGCGCCGTCGTGGTCGGAGACCCGCTTCAGCTCGAACCGGTGGTCGGCGTGCCCGAGGAACTGGTGACGCCGCTGCGCGTGCGCTGCGGCGTCACCAGTTCCTCGGG
>Ga0247823_10002503_pt1 | contig 15104 bp, 14 predicted proteins | sample 13C_PalmiticAcid_2_FD_192426 | JGI IMG/M metagenome (GOLD analysis project Ga0247823, IMG submission 192426) | Soil microbial communities from agricultural site in Penn Yan, New York, United States - 13C_PalmiticAcid_Day30 | ecosystem: Environmental > Terrestrial > Soil > Agricultural land...
CTTGGGGGGAGGGGGCGGCGCATCCTCTGCGCGCAGCATCTTTTCGAGGGTGTCGAGGCGATCGGTCCAGAAGCGGCGATAGATGCCGATCCACTGGTCGGCGCGCATCAACGGGACCGGGTCGATGCTGCAGACATGGGTGCGGCCGCGGATATCGCGGCGGACGAGCCCCGCCGTTTCGAGCACCTTGATATGCTTCGACGCCGCCGCGAGCGACATGGTGAAGGGCTCGGCGAGCTCGCCGACGGTGCGTTCGCCGGCGGCAAGCTCGCCGAGCATCGCACGGCGCGTGGCGTCGCCGAGAGCGTGGAAGATCGTATCGAGGGCGTGCGAATCATGTTCAACCATGTGGTTGAATATGAGGCACGCTATTTAATTGTCAACCGATTGGTTGAATTATTTTGCTTCGATCCCCGCGATGCGGTTTCCGGCATCCTCGCGGTAGAGTGACCAGTTGGCGGGGCATTTGTTCACCGGCTTCGGCAATCCCTGCATACCTTCGGTGACCCAGCAATCGTTGAAGATCGAGCAATAGCAGGCACGAACCTTGAGCTTCCACCGCTCCTTGTTGAACGTTTGCCAGACCTTCTCGGACTCCGGAGTGCGCGGAAAGCTGACGAACTCGATGGTTTCGCCCGGCCGTGCGGCGATCCCGGTCGAGGGCGAGGTGGAAAAGCGTAATTCGCGCTTGTCGGGTCCCGTACAGCATGTCCTGAGCAGCTCGATCGGGGTGGTCATCGGCTTGCCTTCATAACGGATTTCGATGGGGCCAAGGATCGCGGGGCCAACGCCATTGTTCGTCAGCGTCAGTGCAATATCCTGATTGCCCTCCTTGTCGCCATTGCTCGTCCCGAAGGTGACAAAGGGCATCACGCCGCCGGTCTGCATCTTCTGCGTCGCGTCGGCCTGGACGAAAGCGAAATAAGCGAGCGCGAGCGACGCGATCAGTGCGGGCAGGCCGATCAGGAAATGCGCGATCGTGATCAACGGCAGGTAACGCAGCAGGCGCGAGCCGATTTCCGCGACGCCGGGGGGCGTCGGTTCGGGCGCGGCATCGGCTTTCGGCGTCTCGGTCATCGCAGTCCTCTTTCGCTTGCTTGGCATGCACGCCTAGCCCGGGTGCCGGGGTTTTCCAATCGGCGCTGTTGCCGGCGAAGGGTCTGAATCCGCTCGCATCGCCCGCCCGGTTGCGCTTATGATCGGGCGATGCTGACCACACTCCTTGCCGCGCTGGCGTTCGCTGTCCAGTCTCCCGCCGTCCCGCCACAGGCGACGCAATTGCCGCCGCCGGTGCCGCCGATCCCAGCACCCGTCACCCCGGTCGTCGAAGCCGACACGCGGCCCTATGTGGCGCTCGTCACCGATGCGGGCACGATCACCGTGCGGATCGAGAACAAGCGCGCCCCGATCACCGCCGCGAACTTCCTCCGCTATGTCGACGCGAAACGGATGGACGGGTTCAAATTCTATCGCTCGACGAAAAGCTGGGGCCCCGCGAACCAATTGATCCAGGCGGGCAATCGCGGCGATGCGCGCAAGAATTTCCCGCCGATCGCGCATGAGCCGACGAAGGCGACGGGGCTGACGAACTGCAAGGGCGCGCTGTCGATGGCGCGGCTCAACCCGGGCGACGCGACGAGCGACTTCTTCCTGCTGCTGTCGGACATCAAGGGCTTCGATTCGGACGCTGTGGGCGGCGACGGAGCGGGTTTTGCCGTGTTCGGCGAAATCGTTGCGGGCGCCGACATCGCCGAGCAAATCTTCAACGCACCGATCTCGCCGACCGCGGGCGAGGGCGTAATGGTCGGGCAGATGCTCGAACCGCAAGTGACGATCAAGACCGCGCGCCGTGTTCCCGCGCCCGCCAATGCCCCGAAGGGGTGCGTCGTCAAGGCGGGGTAAAGCTGCGCCCGACCCCTATCATTTATTTTGCGTTCATCCGCGCTGTGGCTATACCGCGCGCATGACTCGATTTGCCCCCTCGCGCGCAACCGTGCGCCTGCTCGCCGCCGCGCTCGTGATCACCCCCATGCTGGCGGCCTGTGCCGGGGGCGGCAATGTGAAGAAGGATACGCGTTACGTTGCGCGCGACGTCAACACGCTGTACCGGGCGGCGCAGGACCGGCTCGATCGCGGCCAGTACGGCCTCGCCGCCGCGCTGTTCGACGAGGTGGAGCGCCAGCATCCCTATTCGCCCTGGGCGCGCCGCGCGCAGCTGATGAGCTCGTTCAGCTATTATATGGACCGCGAATATACCCCCGCGATCGAGGCTGCACAGCGTTTCCTCGCGATCCACCCGGGCAACAAGGACGCGCCCTACGCCTATTATCTGATCGGCCTCAGCTATTATGAGCAGATCAGCGACGTGACGCGCGACCAGAAGATTACCCAGCAAGCGCAGAATGCGCTCGGCGAAGTCATCCGCCGCTATCCCGACAGCCGCTACGCGTCCGACGCGCGCCTCAAGGTCGACCTGGTGCAGGATCACCTCGCGGGCAAGGAAATGGAAATCGGCCGTTTCTACCAGCGCAGCTCGAACTGGCTCGCGGCGTCGATCCGTTTCCGTGAGGTCGTCGATAAATATCAGACGACGAGCCACGCCCCCGAGGCGCTCTATCGCCTGACCGAATGCTATCTGGCGCTCGGCATCCCGGGCGAAGCGAAAAAGTCGGCCGCGGTGCTCGGTGCCAACTACCCGGGCAACGAATGGTATGAGCGCGCTTACAAGCTGATGCAGAAGAACGCGCCGAGCGCATAGATTCTGCCTTTGTTCTGCGGTAAGGGCAGGGCATGCTGACGGCGCTTTCCATCGCCAATATCGTGCTGATCGAACGGCTCGACCTCGATTTCGAGGCCGGACTGGGCGTGCTGACCGGCGAGACCGGTGCGGGCAAGTCGATCCTGCTCGACGCGCTCGGCCTCGCGCTCGGCGCGCGCGCCGACAATGCGCTGGTGCGGCAGGGGGCCGACAAGGCACAGGTGACGGCAAGTTTTGCCGCGCCGGCGTCGGGGACGAAGCTCGCCGCGTTGTTTGCCGAGAATGAGATCGCGCTCGAACCCGGCGAACCGCTGCTGATCCGCCGCACATTGAAGGCCGACGGCGGCAGCCGCGCTTTCCTGAACGACCAGCCCTGTTCGGCGGCACTGTTGCGCGAAGTCGGCACCCATCTCGTCGAAATCCACGGCCAGCACGACGACCGGGGCCTGCTCGCGCCCGCCGGGCACCGCGCGCTGCTCGACGCCTATGCGCGCGCCGATACGCGGGGCGTCGCCGCGGCGCACGCCGCGTGGCGCGGGGCCGCGGACAAGCTCGCCGCCGCACGCGCGGCGATTTCCGAAGCCGAACGCGACCGCGAATGGCTCGAGCATTGTGTTGCCGAACTTCAGGCGCTCGCGCCGCAGCCCGGCGAGGACGCCGAACTGTCCGAAGCGCGCGCCGCGATGCAGAAGGGTGAACGGCTCGCGGGCGACCTCGGCGCGATCATGGAAGCGTTCGAGGGAAGCGACAGCGGTCCGGCGCAATTGCGCGGCGCGGCGCGGCGGCTCGACCGCCTCGCGGGCGACCATCCCTTGCTCGCCGAGGCGCTCGCGGGGCTCGACCGTGCGATCATCGAGGCCGACGAGGCCGAGACCAAGCTCCACGAAGCCGCGCGCGCGATGGAATATGACCCCGAACGGCTCGAAGCGACCGAAACGCGGCTGTTCGAACTGCGCGCGATGGCGCGCAAGCATGGGTGTCAGCCCGACGAGCTCGCCGAACTCGCAGGAACGCTCGCGGCGCGGCTCGACGCGATCGAGGGGGGCAGCGCGGGGCTCGCGAAACTCGAGGCCGCGGTCGCCGAAACCGCCGCTGCCTACACCCACGCCGCGACCGCGCTCTCGGGTCAGCGCAGCAAGGCCGCGACGCGCCTCGACGCCGCGGTCGCGGGCGAACTGGTGCCGCTCAAGCTCGATGCCGCGCGCTTCCAGACGCTCGTCGAACGGCTGCCCGCCGAACGCTGGGGCGCCGACGGGATCGATCGTGTCGAATTTCTCATCTCGACCAATCCCGGTGCGCCCTTCGCGCCGCTCGCGAAGATCGCATCGGGCGGCGAACTTTCGCGCTTCATCCTCGCGCTGAAAGTGGCGCTTGCCGAAGAGGGCGGCGCCGACACGATCATCTTCGACGAAATCGACCGCGGCGTCGGCGGTGCGGTCGCGAGCGCGATCGGCGAACGCCTCGCAAGGCTCGCGGGCGCCGGGAAACAGCTCCTTGCCGTGACCCACAGCCCGCAGGTCGCGGCAAAGGGCGCGGCGCATTTCATCATCGCTAAGTCGAGCGAGGGTATCGTCACGCGCACGAGCGTCCACGAACTCGACGAAGCCGGACGCCGCGAGGAAATAGCGCGGATGCTGTCGGGCGCCGAAGTGACCGACGAAGCGCGGGCGCAGGCGGAGCGGCTGCTGGAGGTCGAGGCATGAGTGGGGCGCATCCGCTCGACCGCCCCGTCTGGAGCATGCTCACCGGGCGGCAGGCGCATCTCGCCGAAGGCGACGCGCGCGCGGTGCGGATCGATCGCGGTTATGGCGTCTTCGGCGCGGCTGCCGACACCGACGCTGAAGCACAGGCTGCGCTTGCCGCACTCGTTCCGGATACCGGCGAAATCTGGATCGTCGAGCCCGAGCCTTGGCCGCTGCCCCCCGGAACGCGCGAAGTGAAACGTGCGGTGCTCGCCCAGATGGTCGCCGAAGGAGCGCCGCCGCCGCGTGCCGGCGAACCCGCAATCGTCCCGCTGGGCGACGATGACGCCCCCGAAATGGCTGCGCTCGCCGACCATGCGAAGCCCGGGCCATGGGGAACGAAAACGCATCGTTATGGCCCCTTCTTCGGCATTCGCGAGCATGGCAGCCTGCTCGCGATGGCGGGGCAGCGCATTCTCGTGCCCGGCATGGCGGAGGTCAGCGGCGTCGCAACATGGGAGGATTGCCGCGGACGCGGGCTCGCGAGGACGCTGATCGGGCATGTCATGCGTCAGATGGTCGCGCGCGGCGAAACACCCTTCCTGCACAGCTATGCCGACAACGCCGGCGCTATTGCGCTCTATGAATCGCTCGGTTTCCGCATTCGCCGCGAGGTGCATGTGCTGGCGATCGCGAAATGATGGACCGATGTGATCAACTCGCCGCGCTGGCGGCGTTGCTCGCGGGGTGCGGTATGCCGCCGATGTTCAGCGTGGCTGTCGACGAGCCCATTATTGATGGCCTGATCACCCTCAACGGCGGTTCCGCCAAGTTGATCAAGAATCTCGATGGCGCCTATTGGGCGAAGTGGCGAGAAAAAGCGGCAGAGGGCGAGTTGATGGTGGTCTTCACCGATGGGAAAAGAGCATCGTGCAAAATTGAATATGCGCCCGGCAATAGTCCACAGCGCCAAGCATTCGCTATCCGCAATCGCAAATGTGCACGGTTGCCGGATCGATGAGGACCATCGGCATGTCTGGTCAAGTTTCAACGCGCCGCGAACATCTCGCCGCGATGCTCGCGATGGCGTCGGCGCTGCTGCCGGCGGGTCAACTCAAGGCGCTGGAGGCGCGAATGGAAGAGCTTATTCCCCAATATGGCCTGATCGGGCAGATGATGGCCCAGCCGGGGCAGCGCGCCGCGCTGGTCGCGATCCTCACCGAGGGAACGGGCGCGATGCCCGGCAACATGGCCTATCTGATCGGTGAGGACAGTGCCAATCCCGATGCGATCTGGATCGTCGAACTGTGGGAAACCAAAGAGGCGCACGCCGCTTCGCTGCAACTTCCCGCGGTGCAGGAGGCGATCAAAAAGGGTCGCCCGCTGATCGCCGGATTTGGCACTCGCGCCGAGTTCAAGCCGGTGGCAAAGACCCGCGCATGACCGAGATTGAATCGCTTTCCCAGGCCGAAGCCGCCAATGAACTGATGCGGCTGGCGAAGCAGATCGCCTATCACGGCAAACGCTATCATGCCGAGGATGCGCCGGAGATCGATGACGCCGATTATGACGCGCTCGTCCGCCGCAACAACGAACTCGAAGCCGCGTTCCCGCAGCTGATCCGCGCCGACAGCCCGAACAACCAGGTCGGCGCCGCGGTCGAGGCGTCGCCGCTCGCCAAGGTCACGCATGCGCAGCGGATGATGAGCCTCGACAACGCCTTCTCGGGCGAGGATGTCGAGGAGTTCGCCGCGCGCGTCCGCCGCTTCCTGAACCTCGGCGCGGACGAGGTGGTCGCGCTGACCGCCGAGGACAAGATCGACGGCCTCTCCTGCTCACTCCGCTACGAGAAGGGCCAACTCGTGCAGGCTGCGACGCGCGGCGATGGCAGCGTCGGCGAGGATGTGACCCCGAATGTCGCGACGATCGCCGACATTCCGCAGGTCCTGAAGGGCGACATTCCCGACGTTTTCGAGATCCGCGGCGAAGTCTATATGGCGAAGGGCGATTTCGCGGCGCTCAACGAACGGCTTCTCGAAGAGGGCAAGGCGCTCGCGTTGCAACGCGAACAAGAGTTCGATCCCGCCACCGTCCGCCAGTTCGCCAACCCGCGCAACGCCGCCGCGGGCTCGTTGCGCCAGAAGGACGCGAGCGTCACCGCGTCGCGCCCGCTGCGTTTCCTCGCGCACGGCTGGGGCGAGGTCAGCGCGCTTCCCGAGGCAACCCAGTTCGACATGATGAAGCGGATCGAAAGCTGGGGCGTGCCCGTCTCGCCGCTCCTGAAGCGCTATGAATCGGTCGCCGACACCCTTGCCCATTATGCGGAAATCGAACGCCAGCGCGCCGAGCTGCCTTATGATATCGACGGCGTCGTCTACAAGGTTGACAGCCTTGCATGGCAGCAGCGCCTCGGCTTTGTCGCCAAGGCGCCGCGTTGGGCGATCGCACATAAATTCCCTGCCGAACGCGCGCAGACCACATTGGAGGCCATCGACATACAGGTCGGCCGCACGGGTAAGCTCACCCCCGTCGGACGGCTCGTTCCCGTGACCGTCGGCGGGGTGGTCGTTTCGAACGTCACGCTCCACAACCGCGACGAGATCGGCCGATTGGGGGTCCGTCCCGGCGACCGCGTCGTGATCCAGCGCGCGGGCGACGTGATCCCGCAGGTCGTGGAAAACCTGACCCGCGACGAGGATCGCGCCGCTTATGTCTTTCCCGACCATTGCCCGGTCTGCGGCAGCGAAGCGGTCGCCGAGGAGGGCGAGGTCGACGTCCGCTGCACCGGCGGCCTCATCTGCAACGCGCAAAAGTTCGAGCGTTTGCGGCACTTCGTGAGCCGCGGTGCGCTCGATATCGAGGGGCTGGGCGAAAAGAGCATCGCGGAGTTTCTGGAACTGGGCTGGCTCGACAAGGGGCCCGCCGACATTTTCCGCCTGAAAGAGCATCGCGCCGAGCTGCTCGGGCGTGAGGGCTGGAAAGAGAAGTCGGTCGACAATCTCTTCGCCGCGATCGAGGCCAAGCGCACGCCCGACGCCGCGCGGCTGCTTTTCGGGCTCGGCATCCGTCATGTCGGCGCGGTGACCGCGCGCGACTTGCTCAAGGGTCTCGGCGATATCCGGCGCCTCCCGGAGAAAGCCGCCGAGATTCACACCTATCTTGTGGCAAACCAGCAAGGCGAAGGCGAATCGGACGGCAAATATACGACGCGCAAAGTCGATGCGTTCAAGGCGATCCTCGAGGTCCGTGCCGACGGCATAGGTCCGGCCGTGGCCGAGGCGCTCGCCGATTTCTTCCACGAACCGCACAATCGCGCGCTGTGGGACGACCTCCTCTCCGAAACCGCGCCCCCGCCCTACGTCGTCGAAACGCGCCAGAGCGAGGTGTCGGGCATGACGGTCGTCTTCACCGGCAAGCTCGAGACGATGAGCCGCGACGAGGCGAAGGCGCAGGCCGAAGCGCTCGGTGCCAAAGCCGCGGGCAGCGTCAGCGCCAAGACCGATCTTGTCGTCGCGGGTCCCGGCGCGGGGTCGAAGCTCAAGCAGGCGAGCGCACTGGGCGTCCGCGTGATCGACGAAGCCGAGTGGGCGACGATTGTCGCGGCGGCGGGCTAGGACGTTATCAACGGTGCGCGCCATCACAGACGGCGCGGCGGAAATGCTGTGAGGGGGCCGCATGGCAAAGCGTGACTATCTTCAGAACCTGATGCGCGATCTCGAATCGCATACCGAGGTGCGGCGGTTCGGCAGCGGCTGGCTGTCGGGCTTTTTCGGGCTGCTGTTCGCGATCGCGGGCTTCTTCATGGTGGTTGCGCTGCGCTTTCCGGACTGGTTCGCGACCCCCGAACTCGCAATCATCAAGCATTGGGGCGGTTTTCGCGGACTGGTCCATGCAGTCCTGCTGGTGAGTTACGGCCTGTCATTGCTCAGCCTGCTGCTGCGCCCCCGCAAGGTGCTCGGCCTCACCGCGCTGATGATCGGACTCGCGGCGATCCTCGTCGGCGGTGCCAATGTCCAGCCGCAGGAAACGCGCGACTGGGGCATCTTCTTCGGGCTCGACTTCTTCGTCGTGAACCTGCTCGTCACCGGCTTCATGTTCGCGCCCTTGGAGCGCGCCTTTCCGCACCGCCGGACGCAGCGGCTGTTCCGTACCGAATGGCGCGAGGACCTGTTCTATTATCTCGTCAGCACGATGTTCGTGCAGGTCTTGGGCTTCCTCGCGCTCGCACCCTCGACGATCATCAACGAACACACCAGCAACTGGCAGGCGTTCCGCGCCGGGGTCGCGTCGCTGCCGTGGATCGTCCAGTTCGTCATCGTGGTCGTCGCGTCGGACATGGCGCAATACTGGTTCCACCGCACCTTTCACCGCTACCCCTTCCTCTGGGGTTTCCACGCGGTGCACCACAGCGCGAAATCGATGGACTGGCTTGCGGGGTCGCGGATGCACTTCGTCGAGATCATCCTGCTGCGCTCGATCACCTCGCTGCCGCTCTTCACCCTCGGCTTCGCGCCGTCGGTGATGCAGGCTTATATCGGCTTCGTCTATGTCTGGTCGTCGCTGCTCCACGCCAATGTCGGGGGCAATTTCAACCGGCTCGGCCACTGGATCGCGACCCCGCGTTTCCACCACTGGCATCACGGGCTCGAGCGCGAGGCGTTCGACGTCAATTTCGCGATCCATTTCCCGTGGATCGACAAGCTGTTCGGCACCTTCCATCTGCCGAAGGACCGCTGGCCCGAAAATTACGGCATCCCCGAAGATGTGCCGAAACATTATTGGGGCCAGTTCCTCTATCCCTGGACGCGCACCGGCAAGAAGACCGACGAGACGCCGGCCGAATAGCGGGGGTCGAATAGGGCAATCTGTCCGCTTGCCAGCACTGCGGCCGCGCCATAAGGCCGCATTCCGTGAGCCTGCTCGCCGCCTTTCGCCGTCCCGGCATCCTGCTGCTGTTGCCGCTGCTGCTTGCGCTCGCCGCGCGGGTGCTCGTCGCGCCGGGCTGGATGATCGAGAGCGACGCGGGCGGGTCGATCACGGTGCGCATCTGTTCGGACCCCGCCAACCCCGGCGGGACGATGACGATTCCGCTCGATAAGGCGGGCAGCCACGACAAGGGCGACGCGCAGCAGCATTGCCCGTGGGGCGCGCTCGCCAATGCGCCGATCGTACCCGACCTGCCGGTCCTCGCCGCGGCGCCTATGGCCGCGGACCCTGTACCCGTCGCCGGGCGCGCGCTCGGCTTCGCCCCGGGCATCGCGTCGCCGCTTCCCCCGAGTACCGGACCACCTCTCTTCGCCTGATTCAGCCTGAATTGCCGCCCGCGCATAAAGCGCGGCGCGGACCCATGCCTGTATCCGGGGAAGAGATTTCCAATGACAAAATATGTTGATTATGCGGCGCCCTTGCTGGCGCTCGCCACTTGCCTTGCCGCCGTTCCCGCCCATGCCGACGAAGCCGATTCGACGATCATCGTCACCGCGCCGACCGCGACCGACGCTGCGGAAGCGCGCGCGGCGCAAACGCCCGGCGGCACCGATATCGTTTCCTACGAAGACTATGCCGACAAATCGGTCGTGAGCCTGCGCGACACACTCGCTTTTTCGCCCGGCGTCTACCTCCAGCCGCGTTATGGGCAGGAGGTGCGCATCGCGATCCGCGGCTCGGGCCTCTCGCGCGGTTTCCATATGCGCGGGGTGACGCTGCTGCAGGACGGGGTGCCGATCAACCTCGCCGACGACAATGGCGATTTCCAGGAGCTCGAGCCGATCTTCTTCGACCATCTCGAAGTATATCGCGGCGCCAACGCGTTGCGCTTCGGGTCGGGTACGCTCGGCGGCGCGATCAACGGCGTGACGCCGACCGGACGCACGGCGCAGGGTATTTATCTGCGCGCCGACGTTGGCAGTTTCGATAGCTTTCGCGGCCTGCTTTCGGCGGGCGTCGCAAGCGAACGCGTCGACGCGTGGGGCGCGGTCAGTGCTGACACGTCGGATGGCGACCGCGACCATGCCAAACGCCGCGGCCTCCGCTTCCAGGGCAACGTCGGGTTGAAGCTGAGCGATGTGGTGAGCACGCGCTTCTATGCCAGCGTCAACAATATCCGGCAGGAACTGCCCGGCGCACTGACGATGGCCGAAGCCTTGTCGACCCCGCGCAAGGCCAATGCCGGTGCGGTGGCGGGCGATCAGGCCCGGGACATCGACTCGCTGCGCCTACAGAACCGGACGCGCTTCGACTGGGGCGAACTCACCCTCGATGTCGGCGGCTTCGTCAATGCCAAGTCGCTCCACCACCCGATCTTCCAGCTCATCGACCAGAAGTCGGTCGATGTCGGCAGCTTCTTCCGCGCCGACTATGCGGCGGGGCCGGTCGAGGTGACGGTCGGCGGTGAAATCCGCCGCGGCAGCACCGATGCGCGCCAGTTCGTCAATAGCGGCGGGCGGCGCGGCGGATATCCAGTTCTACGCCAACTACAGCCGCTCGGCCGAATTCCCCGGCTTCGGCGAAGTGTTCCAGACGATCGGTACCCCGCCGACGAGCACGGTGGTTTCGGACATTCGCCCGCAGCGTGCGAGGACCGCCGAGATCGGCACGCGCGGCAAGGTCGGTTTCGCGAGCTGGGACGTCGCTTTCTACCGCTCGACGCTGAAGGGCGAGCTGCTCCAGTTCACGACCAACAGCAATATTCCGGCGTCAACATTCAACGCCGATCGCACCCTGCATCAGGGCGTCGAAGCCGGGCTGGATCTGGCGCCGACCGGCTGGCTGCGCCTGCGGCAAGTCTATACTTACAGCGACTTCCGCTTCCGTGGCGACGCGCAATTCGGCGACAACCGCCTGCCGGTCGTGCCGAAACACGCCTATCGCGCCGAACTCCGCCTCGGCAGCGATGCGCTGCACATCGCACCGAACCTCGAATGGGTGCCCGATGGCCCGTTCGCCGATTACCGCAACCGGGTCCGTACGCCCGGCTATGCGCTGATCGGCATCACCGGCGGCGCGACGATTGCGAACGGCATCGACGCCTTTGTCGATGTCCGCAATATCACCGGCAAGAAAGCGATCGGCGACATCAGCGCGGCGATCGCGGTCACTTCCGCATCGGCGATCTATTACCCCGTCGAGCGCCGCGCGGTGTCCGCGGGCATCCGCGCGCGCTTCTGAAGGGGCGGGGGATGACCGACAGCAACCGGGTTCCGCTCTATCGCACGATCTGGCGCTGGCATTTCTACGCCGGGCTGTTCGTCCTCCCCTTTGTCCTGATCCTGTCAGCGACGGGCGCGGCCTATCTGTTCAAGCCCGAGCTCGACCGGTGGGAGGAACGCGCATGGCGCGGCCTGCCGACGGCGGGCGCGGTCGATGCCGATGCGCAGGTCTCCGCCGCGCTCGCCGCCTTTTCCGGCACGAGCTTCCACTATTACCGTATCCCCGAAGCGCCCGGCGACGCGGCGGTGGTGCATGTCGGCCTGCACGCCGGGGGGATGCGCGACGTCGCCGTATCGCCGCAGGGCCGCGTGATCGGATCGGTCGATCCCGACCAGCGCATTTCGGCGTGGCTGTCGCGCGTCCACGGCACGCTGCTCATCGGCCGCGCCGGTCGCCTGCTCGTCGAGCTCGCCGCAAGCTGGGCGATCGTGATGATCCTGACCGGCCTCTATCTCTGGTGGCCGCGTGGACGCGGCGCCGCGGGGGTGGTCTGGCCGCGGCTGTCGCTCGGCGGACGGACGGCGCTGCGCGATCTCCACGCCGTCACCGGCTTCTGGGTCTCGGGGCTCGCGCTGATCCTGCTCTTCACCGCGCTACCCTGGACCGAGGTGTGGGCGAGCGGCTTTCGCACGGTTCGCGCCGAAATGGGCTGGGTGTCGGGGGTGCAGGACTGGAAGGGCGGCGCCGATCCGCACGCGGCGCACGATCACGGCGCGATGGCGGCCGCCACGCCTGCAGGACCACCACCCCGCGCGCGGCTCGAATATATCGTGCTCCGTTCCCGCGCCGAGCATATGCCCGCGCCCGCGATTATCCAGCCGCCCGGCGCCCCCAACGCCTTCGGCCCGCCCAACGGAAATGTCTGGACGCTCACGACGCTGACCCAGAACCGGCCGCTGGTGCGCAAGGTCAGCTACGACCCCGAAACGAGCCTCGAAGTGTCGCGCAGCGGCTTTGCCGACAAGCACGCCATCGACCGCGCCGTCGGCTACGGCATCGCGTGGCACGAGGGGCAACTCTTCGGTCTCGCCAACCAGCTGGTCGGGGTCGCCACCGCGCTTGCGCTTCTCACCCTCGCGATCTCGGGCTTCCTGATGTGGCGCCGCCGCCGGCCCGACGATGCGCTCGGCGCGCCGCCCGCCGCGCGCGATCCCGCGAAACTCCGCGGCGTTGCGGCGCTGGTCCTGATCCTCGCCGCGCTCCTCCCCATGCTCGCCGCCTCGCTGATCCTTCTCTGGATCGTCGAGCGCCTCCTGTTGCCGCGCCTCCCGCGTGCGGCGCGCTGGCTCGGCGTTGCGGCAAAGGCACCGGCGCGCCTATAGGTGGGGCCATGGCACGCCTCCTCCACCTCTTCGTCGCGCTCGCCGTGCTGCTCCTTGCCCCCGCGGCATTCGCGCAGGAGCGCGGGCCGGTCGTGCTTGCGGCGGCGAGCTTGCAGGAATCGCTGACCGAGGCGGCGAACGTCTGGGCCGCGAAGGGCCACGCCAAACCCGTCCTCTCCTTCGCCGCCTCGTCCGCGCTCGCGCGGCAGGCGATAGCGGGGGCGCCCGCCGACCTGTTCCTCTCGGCCGACGAGGAATGGATGGATGCGGTGGCCAAGGCCGGATTGCTGCGCGCGGGCACGCGCACCACGCTGCTCGGCAATCGTCTCGTGCTGATCGCGCCCACGGCGAGCAACGTTCGCCTGACCCCCGCGCGCGGCTTTCTGCTCGCGAAGGCGCTCGGCACGGGCCGGCTCGCGCTCGCCGATCCCGCGGCGGTTCCCGCGGGCAAATATGCGAAAGCGGCGCTCACCGCGCTGGGTGTCTGGAGCGGCGTCGCCGCCAAGGTCGCGCCCGCCGAGAATGTCCGCGCGGCGATGGCGCTCGTCGAACGCGGCGCGGCGCCGCTCGGCATCGTCTACGCAACCGACGCGCGCGCATCGAAGTCCGTGCGCATTGTCGGAACCTTCCCCGCGACAAGCCATCCGCCGATCCGCTATCCCGTCGCGCTGCTCAAGGCGTCGCGGCACAAGGAGGCTGCGGGCTTCCGCGTCTTCCTCCTGTCGAAACAGGGACGCGCGATCTTCGCCCGCCACGGCTTCTCGGCGCCTTAGGGTCAGGTCCGGCTTGTGACGCGATCGACGTTTGAAGCGATTTTGTTCAGGGCAAGGAAGCGAGGCGTAGGCATATGAATATATTCCAAGACTCGCTGACGCAGCCATGGACAAAATCGATCAAATCCCGGAGGGACGTTGAAATGGCTTCGATCTCAGGCCCGCGCGACCTGGCAGATGGAACCACCATCCGCGGCGGCCGCCCGATCCTGATATCTTCGCCATTTCGACGCCTCGACCGCGTCACAAGCCGGACCTGACCCTTTATGCTGTCAGCCGAAGAATGGGGAATCGTCGCGCTGTCGCTGAAGGTCGGCGGCGTGGCGGTGCTTGCGACGCTTCCCATTGCCTTCGGTCTTGCGTGGCTTCTCGCGCGCTATCGTTTCCCGGGGCGCGTTGTGCTCGACGCGCTCGTCCACCTGCCGCTCGTCCTGCCGCCGGTCGTCACCGGCTGGCTGTTGCTGATTGCTTTCGGTCCGTTTGGTCCGATCGGCCGCTGGCTCGAAAGCTGCTTCGGCATGACGCTGATGTTCCGCTGGACCGGCGCCGCGCTCGCCGCGGCGATCATGGCGCTGCCGCTGATGGTGCGTGCGATGCGGCTGTCGATCGAGGGGATCGACCGGCGGCTCGAGGGCGCGGCGCGAACGCTCGGCGCCAGCCGCTGGCACAGCTTCTGGACGATCAGCCTGCCGCTCGCGCTCCCCGGCATCCTCGCCGCGCTCGTGCTCGGCTTCGCGCGCTCGATCGGCGAATTCGGCGCGACGATCACCTTCGTCTCGAATATCCCGGGCGAAACGCGCACCTTGCCGCTCGCCATCTATTCGGCGCTGCAGGTTCCCGGCGGCGAAGCGATGGTGACGCGGCTCGCACTGCTGTCGGTTGCGCTGTCGCTCGGCGCGCTGGTCCTGTCGGAATGGCTGGTACGGCGCAGCCATGCGGGAAGGCGCGCGCATGGCGATTGACATCGACGTCGCCCGCCGCCTCGGCGACCGCACGATCGCCGCGCGCTTCACCGCCGGGCCGGGGCTGACGGCGCTGTTCGGGCCCTCGGGCGCGGGCAAGACGAGCATCCTCAACATGGTCGCCGGGCTGATCAAGCCCGATCGCGGGCATATCCGGATCGGCGAGCGCACGCTGTTCGGCGAAGGCACCGACCTCCCGCCCGAGGCGCGGCGCGTCGGCTATGTGTTTCAGGACGGGCGCCTCTTCCCGCACCGCCGCGTCCGCGCGAACCTGACCTATGGTCTCGATCTCGCAGGGCCGGCGAATCGCTGGATGGGCCTCGACGAAGCGACCCGCTTCCTCGGCATCGGCCATCTGCTCGATCGCTGGCCGCACAGCCTGTCGGGGGGTGAGGCAC
>Ga0247823_10002504_pt1 | contig 15103 bp, 10 predicted proteins | sample 13C_PalmiticAcid_2_FD_192426 | JGI IMG/M metagenome (GOLD analysis project Ga0247823, IMG submission 192426) | Soil microbial communities from agricultural site in Penn Yan, New York, United States - 13C_PalmiticAcid_Day30 | ecosystem: Environmental > Terrestrial > Soil > Agricultural land...
CCCAGTCGCGTTCGGTGCCAAGATTGGTGGGCCAGAGCGCGGGGTCGAGTACCGATTCATGCTCGTCATTCCCGCCGGCTTCGATCAACAAGACCTGAGCGCTCTCGTTTTCCGCGAGGCGGCGGGCGACGACCGAGCCGGATGCGCCGGCGCCGCAAATGATGAAGTCGTAGTTTTGCTTGAGGTCGGCAGCGAGCCGCGCCTGGTTTTCGCGGGCGCGTCGGGCGAAATCGAACGCGTGGCTGGAGGCCTCGGTGATCATGATATTTCCTTTTGGCGGGAGAGAGGGAAGTTGCTGTTCCCGTTGGCCAGCCGCGCAGAAGCCGTGTGACAGGGGTCAGCTGCGTCGGGGGGCACTCGCGTCGTCCGCTGTTGGTCCGGCCAGATATGCGGCCGAAAACTTGCGCCCTGGCGTGGCGGTTGAACGGTAGGCGGGATCTCGCGGCCCCGCCTACCGGGGCCCTGCCACCGGGGAGGAAGGTGGAGCGCCAGCCTCTATTTGGCGTTGGATGAGGTCGCCTTCGCGGCTTGGTCGATCACGTCCGCGACGACTTTGGGCTGGGTCATGAAGACGGCGTGGCTGGCGGACACCTCGGTGACCTTGGCGCCGATACGCTTTGCCATATGCCGAAGCATACGCTGGTCGAACGCCTTGTCGTCGGTCGCGATCACGGCCCAGCTGGGCTTGCTGCGCCATGCGGCGTGGGTCAGCTTCGTGCCGAACGACGACATGCTGATAGGAACCTGGCTGTCGCGCATGAAGGCGGCGTCGGTATCGCTCGTGTCCGCGGCGAACCCCGCCTTGAACTTGGCGAGGTCGATGAAGCCGAAGCCATCGCCGCCGATGTCGAGCACGAACTCCGGCGGCGTGACGAAGCCATCATATTGCTGCGCGGTTGTCTCGCCGGCATCGGGCGACAGGGCCGACACATAGACGAGGCCGGCAACCTTCGGATCGACTCCGGCCTCCGTGATCACGGTGCCACCCCAGCTGTGACCGACAAGTATGGCTGGGCCGTCCAGGCGCGCGAGCGCGCGCTTGGTCGCGGCGACATCGTCGGCAAGCGAGATCAGCGGGTTCTGGACGATCGTGACGCGGTAACCGCGGTCCGTGAGCTCTTCATACACGCCGCGCCAGCCTGACCCGTCGGCGAAGGCGCCATGGACAAGGACGACGTTGCGAACCGGCTGCGCCGCAGCGGCATGACCCACGTGATCGGCGGTCTGCGCAGAGGCTGAAAAAGGCACCGATGCGGCAACGGCTGCGGCCGCAACGATCGAACGAAGATTGCTGAGAATGGACATTGGCGCTTCCTATATGGCAATAACATTTATTGCGATATCTAATCGCCTAGAGTGATTCGGCAGGGCTGTCCAGCGGAAAGTTTATCGCGATATTTATTTTTGCCATCGCGGTGCTATGTTCAGAGCGAAACGGAGTTCCGCGATGACCAAGACGAATCCCCCGGTGCCACTCGACGACCAGCTTTGTTACGCGATCTATTCGGCGGGGATTGCTGTGCAGCGCGCCTACAAGCCTCTGCTCGACGAGCTCGGGCTGACCTATCCGCAATATCTCGTGCTCAACATCCTCTGGCGTGAAGATGGACAGGCGGTCGGGCGGATTGCCGACCAGCTCGCCCTGGAATCGAGCACGCTGACACCTTTGTTCAAGCGTCTCGAAGCAGGCGGGCTGGTAAGCCGTACCCGAAATCCGTCGAACGAGCGGCAAGTTGTCGTGGAGCTGACGGAAGCCGGACGGGCCCTTCGCTCAAGAGCGGGCTGTCTCGGGGATACGCTGCTGGAGGCGTCCGGCCAGTCGCCTGCAGCTCTCGGCGACCTCAATACGGATATCAAAACCTTGCGCGATGCAGTTTATGCTCATGTGGGTGGCTGGGATCTCACGTCCGGACAGAAGAGCTGATCAGCCGCTCGGCGGGGTTGACGGGGCCGCCGCCGCACGCCGTTGACCGCGAGCCTCCTCGGAAGCGCGTTCGCGGGCCAATGCCAGAAAGGCCGCAAGACCGGCTGAAGGATGCCTTCGGCCTGGATAATAGAGGCACAGGCCGGGGAAGGGCAGGGTCCAATCCTCGAGCAAGCGGACGAGTTTTCCGCCTTCGATGTCGGCAGCAACATCCTGTTCAAAGAAGAAGCCGATACCGAAGCCCGACAGCACCGCCGCGCGCGAGAGCGCAAGTTCGTCGAACGTCATGGGACCGCTGACCTCGACTTGGGCCGTGTCGCCGTCTTTCTCGAAACGCCAGCGGTAAAGCGAACCATCAGGCAAACGGATGCGGATACAAACGTGGCCGAGCAGATCGGTCGGCACCAGCGGACAGGGACGCCCGGCCAGATAGGCAGGTGAAGCGACAACGGCGAAGCGCTGCGACTCGCCAAGCGACAGCGCGATCATGTCGGAAGGGATGAGAGAAGCGACGCGAACACCGAGATCGAAGCCTTCGGCGACGATGTCGCGCAGCTGACCCTCGGTCACCAGATCGACATGCATGTCCGGATAGCGGCGGGAATATTCCAGGAGAAGTCCGGTGAAGGCCCGTGAGCGCGCGGCGAATGGCGGCGCATTGACGCGCAGCGTGCCCGTCGGGGTCGAGCGGCGTTCACGGACGACTTCGATCGCTTCGCGCATGTCCTGAAGTGAAGGGCCGAGGCGATCGACGAAAATCCGTCCTGCATCGGTCAGCGCTACGCTCCGCGTCGTCCGGTTGAACAAGCGCACGCCAAGCTCCGCTTCGATCCTCCCGATCATATGGCTGAGCGCGGTCGTCGACATGCCGAGATCGATCGCAGCTTGCCGGAAGGAGGTGCGCCGCGCGACCGCGAGCACCGCGTCGAAATCTCGAAGCGCCAATCGCGACATTATCCCGAATCTTTCATCATATTATACATGATTGGCCCACTTCTTAGAATAGTGACTAACCCTTAATGTGGAGGCAAGCCAAACCGAAGGAGACTTGTCGTGCAGACCAATGTCCCAGCCGATCAGCGCCGCGACGCCGAAACGGTCATCAACGCGTTGGGGGCCTGGACCAGCGAGGCCTCCACGCTTGCGAATGCAGCGCGACCATCCGAACCCAGAACGACGGCTTCCCACGCCAGTAGCTGTTGCTAGTTCAATCCTGAACGAAAGGCAGCTTTCGGGATCGGCAACGACCGCACCGAACGACTGCAACGCGAGCGCATTGCTGTCTGGCAGCTTCGGCCAAACCTTCCCGACGGCTTATGGGCCGCCAGCAGACCCTGCCGGCGCCTTGTACGATCATGTGCGGGACGAGGAGGGGATCAAGGCGGACCGTGGCGAGAAGGTTCAGGTTCAGCTCGGCAAGCCAGTGATCGTCGGTCAAAGCGGCAAAGCCGCCCCCCGGCGAAGATGAGCCGCCAATCACATGGGCGAGGATGTCCACGCCTCCCATATGCGCGAGCGCGGCGGTTGCCAGCATTTCGCCACCCTCGGCTGTCGTCAGGTCTGCCCGGACGAACTCGGCACCAGCAATGGGCTCAGGGTTTCCGCGGGCGGCGGTGATGACACGGGCGCCCCCCTTCAGGAAGCGCTCGACAGTGGCGCGGCCCAGCCCCTTGGTGCCGCCACTGACGACCACGCGCTTGCCTGCAAACTCGATCGGGTCAGCCCGGACGCTCATAGCGTGATCTCCAGCGTCTTGATGGCATCGTTTTCGAGCGTGAAACGATAGGTGAAACGGATCGGGCTGCCCTTGAAGTCGCCATGGGCCGGGCCCTCAACCACGACCTGACCGTTTTCCTGGTGGGCGCCATCGGGCGTGAAGATCGCCTTTACCGCAACGACCCCTTCCTCGAACAAGGTCCTGAGTTCGGCCTGACCTTCGAGGCGGCGTCCGACGTCGATGAGGACCGCATCGGCCGCGAAGGGTTTTAACATGCCGTCCACATCGAGCCGGGCGTTGGCCTCGATGTAGTCGGCTATCGGCTTGGGTAATCGTTGCCGGCAGGCAGAGCAGCAGAAATACCCCGATAGCGCGTCCATGGCCGCGCGCGAGACGATGTGGACTCCTACGGCCTTTACCAGCGGCAAGACGGGGCAATGGGGACTCGGCTGGCAGGTCTTCGCTCGCGGTCGCCAACGCGCTGTGGGAATGACAGGCGGCGGACGCGCCGCGGCGTTCTACTATCCCGAGCATCGCCTAGGCATCATCATTCTGACCAATCTCGCCGGTGCGTATCCGGAAGATATGGTGGATAAGGTCGCGTCCATCTTCGTTCCCACGCTCGACCTGTCGGGAATTCCGGCTTTGCGAATCGAGCTCGAGGAACGGGGCTATCACCGCGCCGCGATCGCTGCGGCGAATATCGAGGCGGGAGTGCCGTCCCTTTGTTGGCCGGAGATGGAGTTGAACGACTGGGGATATCGATTGCTCAGCAACGGTCGTGCCAGCGACGCTCTAGACATCTTCAAGTTGGTGGCAGCAAAATTTCCGGGGAGCGCGAATGCGCATGACAGCCTCGCCCAGGCATATCGCGTCAATGGCGACATCCGGTCATCGGTGGCCGCATACAAGCGCGCACTGGTTCTCGATCCCGCAAATGAAAGCGCCAGACAAAAGCTGGCGGACATGGAGCGACCTTAACCCTCCCGGTAAGGACGGGAACCCTTCCTTACGGCCTAGACGGACGAACATCTGCTCGTCGAAGCGCTCCCGAGTCTGTATCGCGGTGACGCGTAAGTCGTCGGTACCGGAATCGCCGATGACTCAGGGCCGGCCATCGGTGGGATCGAATGCGAGGCTCATCTGCCGCAATATCGTAAGCCGCACGCTCGAATCCGCCCTTGATGAACCGGCCCGGGGACGTACCCGGAGTGACCGGACCATTCGCACCTTTCCGATGATTTGGCTCTGATAGACAGGTTGGTTACTTGAATCTGAAACGACCTTGCCAATCTGCTTTAGTCCGAGCGGCAGCGCAGCTGTTCCGCTTGAATCGACATCCTGCTTCCATGCAATCGAGCTGATGTCTGCTCTCGATTAGTCCTGAGAAAAGCAGCCGGACAGCAATCGGCCCAGATGCAGTCAATCCTTAGCGATCCCTAGCTAGATTTCGCTCAGCCTATGTTTTCGCTGTGTTCGGAAGATTGCGGAACCAGCTGCTACTTTGGTACCGTCCGCGCGACGATTGTGCAGCCGGTTGATGCATGCGTTGATACAGCAAGGTTGAGTACTCACCGAACCCCTAGCGTTCGGACGGGGCGGTGGTATCTCGCTCCCGGACCGTTACCAGTTTCGCGAAGCCGGAAGGCTTACCCGGCTCGGCCTCGACGAGGACGGCGAGCTTGCGCGACTGCTCGCTTGCTGCAAGCGGCACCTCGAGCGCGCCGGGCGAGAAATCCGCTTTCTCCGCGACGCGCCGCCCGTCGAGCCAGATTTCCGCGCGGCCGGCGATCTCGGTGAAGACGATCACACCGCCACGCTGCTGCACACGCTTCTGGGGCGTGAACTCCATGCGATAGGCATTCCACGCGCCGGCATCCGAAGGGCCTTCGAGCCTGCCCGATCGGCCTCGCGCCGTGGCGTAGCGGTCCTCACTGCCGATCTGCCCGAGGGGGTCGGGCCGCGCGATGCCGAACGGCGCGCGCGCCCAAAAGCTGAGCAGCATCTCCGGCCGGGTATTGGCGACCTGTTTGCGCGGCGCCGCGGCGATCCGGTCGATGGTCAGCACAGCCGGTTTGAGGCCCTGGGTGGTGGCGTGCAGCGTCAGTTTGCCGCGGCCGGGCGTGGCCCGGACGATCACCTGCGCGAGGCCGTTGAACAGCTTTCTCGCGTTGCCTTTCTCGGGATCGTGATCGTTCGGATTGCCATTGCCGAGACCGATGATCGCGCCGCCGTCGATGGAGAAGCGCAGCGGGAAATTGGCAGTTGGGACATGGCGGCCGGCGCGATCGATCGCGTCGATCGTGAATGGCTGTGCGTCCTCTCCGTCGCCGAGCATGACGCGGCGGTCGGCTGTGATCCGCAACGCGACTGGAGTGCCGGTGGTCTCGATGTGCGTGCGCGCCACCTCACGGGCGCCGCGATAGCCGATCGCCTCGAGCTTCCCCGGGGCGTAGGGTATCTGGAACTCCGGCATATCGAGCCGGTCGACCACCGCCTCGCCCGCCCGCTTGCCGTTGAGAAGCAGCACGACGCGTTCTGCATTGGTGAGCGCGACGACGCGGATCGGCTGCCCCTCCTTGCCAGGCCAGTTCCAGTGCGGCTGGAGCGCGAGGACGGGCTCGCCGTCGATCCATTGCGCGCGATGCTGGTGGAAGGCGAGCTTGGGAAAGCCGCAAATGTCCATGATGCCGAAGAAGCTCGAGGTCGACGGCCACTCGAACGGGGTCGGTTCCCCGTGATAGTCGAACCCGGTCCAGACGAACCCGCCCGCAAGGAAACGGCGTTCGGCGATCGCTTTCCATGCGGCGGCGTGAGTCGCGCCCCACGGCGCACCCTCGTCGTCATAGCTGGTCACGATGTTGCGCGCCTTGTCGGTCGCCCATTCGCCGCGGGTCGAGAAGGCGCTGGTGTCCTCCGAGCTGGTCAGCGGCTTGTCAGGGAAGGCGGTGTGATATTTGTCATATTGTGCGATCTGGTAGTTGAACCCGACCACATCGACGGCGTGGCTGACATTCGACCGCGTGAACATCCCGTCGTTCATCGCGGCGGTGACGGGGCGGCTGTCGTCGAGCGCCTTCACCGCCGCCGCCATGCGGCGGACCATCTCATAGCCCTGGGGCGAGCCCTGCATCGGTTCCTCGTTGAACACCGACCACATGAACACCGAAGGTCGGTTGCGGTCGCGGCGCACCAGCCATTCGAGCTGCGCCATATAGTCGGGGCTGGGGTTGAACTGGCGGTTCTCGTTCATCACCAGCAAGCCATGACGGTCGCAGGCGTCAAGCAGTTCGACGGGCGGGGCATTGTGTGACATGCGGATCGCGTTGGAGCCTAACGCCTTCAATCGCCGCACCCGCCAGTCCCACAGCGCATCGGGAATCGCGGTGCCAACCCCGGCGTGATCCTGATGGTTGCAGGTGCCCTTGATCTTGAGCGGCTTGCCGTTGAGGTGGAAGCCGGTGCGGCTGTCGAAACGGAACCAGCGGAAGCCGATGTTGATGCGGCGCTCGTCGAGCAGCCTGTCGCCGTCGCGCACGGTGACGTGGAGCGTATAGAGCGCCGGGCTGTCGGGCGACCACAGCCTGGGGCTGACGACGGGGATGGCAAACTGTGCCGTGGCCGCCACGAGCGGCCGGACCTCAACCGTCGTGCTGACGGGACGGACCGGGAGCTTGCCTTCGGAATCCCCAAGCCGGGCCTCGACCGAGACGCGGCGTGGTGCGGTCGCGATATTGCCGAGCTCGACGGCGACGGGCACGGACCAGCTGCCGTCCGCGGCGCGGCGCGGATCGCAATGGACGCCGTCCGTGATGATGTGGACCGGTTCGCGCACGGCCAGCCAGACGTGGCGGTAGATGCCGGCACCCTCATACCACCAGCCTTCCATCGGGTTGGCGTCGACGCGGATGGCGATGGTGTTCAGCTCGTCTCCGAAGCGGGCATAGGGCGTCACATCCACCTGCACGCCATTGTATCCGCTCCAGTTGCGATCGACGATCGTGCCGTTAAACCAGATGGTGGCGTGGGTGGCGATCGCGCCGAAGTCGATCTCGAGGAACTTGCCTTGCAGCGCGGGATCGAGCCGGATGGTGCGGCGATACCAGCCGGTGTCGCGACGGCGATAGCCCTGGGCGATGTTGGCGCCCCGATCGACCGGGGCCTCGATCGCCCAGTCGTGCGGCAGATCGACCTCGCGCCAGTCGCTGTCGTCGAAAGTCAGCGCGGCCGCACCGTGCGCGGCACCGGCCTTGGCATTCTCGTAGCTCGCCTGGTGCCCCTTGACCTCGGGCATCGGGACGTCGCCGAGGTGGAAGCGCCAGCCGCGGTCGAGCAGCAGGCGGCCCGGTTCCTCGGCGGGGTAGGGAAGGCCCGGATCATCGTGTGCCGGGGGCATCGGCAGATCCCAGGCGGTGCGGCGCGATGCGTGCGTGAGATCGATGGGAAGACCGGTTGCGACCGCGCTGCTCGACAGAAACATGCGCCTGTCCATGCCTTGCTCCTCCCGTTGTGCGGACGCGTGCCGCCTATCAATTAATACGACAAATACCGATGATATGACACCGCGTATCACATTATACGGGCTGAGCAATGGGAGGCATCCTAACATATGGAACTGCATCCCTAAATAGCTTGTCTGATTTCGGATTAATGCTATTTGTCTGACTAAGTGCAAAGAAGCGCTGCATGCATTTTGTCCTGGGGAGGATGATATGGCTGGATTTCGGACCATTGCGCGCCGCGGCGGATCGCTGTCGGCGCTTGCCGTGGTGCTGGGCGTGTCGTCGGGAGTGGCATCGGCTCAGGAACGATCGCCTGACAACGCCGAGACCGTCGAAGGCGAGGTGACCGTCACCGGCTTTCGCGCATCCTTGAACAACGCGCTCAACCAGAAGCGCAGCGAGACCGCGGCGGTCGACAGCATCCTGGCGGAGGATATCGGCAAGTTCCCGGATTCGAATCTGGCCGAATCGATGCAGCGCATCCCGGGCGTGGCGTTGGCCCGCGGCGACGGCGGCGAGGGGCGCAATATCTCGGTCCGCGGCCTCGGTGCCCAGTTCACACGGGTGCGGATCAACGGCATGGAAGGGACGTCCCAGACCGGCGGGTCCGACATCTTCGGGGCCGGCAATAGCGGCCGCAGCTTCGACTTCAACGTCTTCCCGACCGAGATCTTCTCGGCGCTGACCGTGCGCAAGACACCCTCGGCAGACTTGGAGGAAGGGTCGCTTGGGGCAACGGTCGATCTGACCGCGCCCAAGCCGTTCGACAGCAAGCAGGCCTTCGCGGTCTCCGCCACCGCGCGCGGCGTCTGGAACGAAGTCGCCAAGAAGGTCGATCCGCGCGTCTCAGCGCTGGTGTCGAAGCAGTTCGACAATGGTTTCGGCGTGCTCGCGTCAGGGGCCTATCAGAAGCGGCATCTGCGCGAGGTCGGCTATGCCGCGGTCGATCTGCTGCCCGCCAACGTCAATGGCGGTTTCTGCTCGCCGATCGGCTACACCCCGCAGAACCCGGCGACCGACGCGCTGCGCGGTGCCACGCCAACAATGTGCAGCACCAACAACCCGCGCACGAGCACCGTCACCGCCTATCAGAAGATCCTCGACCTGCGCCGCCCGGATGCGCTGACCACGCCGGGCAGCGGCGCCTTCTTCCCGCGCATCCCGCGCTATGTGAACTCCGAGCAGGATCAGGAGCGGATCGGTGGCACGCTGACGCTGCAATACAAGCCGGACGACGACACCGACATCTCGCTCGACCTGCTCTATTCGCGGTTCGAGGTCGAGCGCCGCGACAACTATATCGCCGGGCTCTCCTTCGCGCGGTCAATTTCGAACAACGGCCAGCCGATGGTGTCGGTCCGCGACGTCCAGTTCGACAGCAACGGGTCGCTGATCTACGGCCTGTTCGACGGCGTCGATGTCCGTTCGGAGGGGCTGGTCGACCATTTCGTCTCGGATTTCAAGCAGGCGAACCTGAACTTCCGCCGGCGGCTCAACGACTCACTTGAGATCAGCGGCGTCTTCGGCCTCAACCAATCGGTCTGGGACGGCAAGAAGCGCCTGCAGACCTTTATGGATGTCATCGACGCGGACGGGTTCTCGATCGATTATCGAGGCGGGGGCACCGTGCCGACGATCGGCTTTGGCTTCGACGTTTCGAATCCGGCCAACTTCACCTACGCGCCGGCGCTCGCCGACGGCACGGTGCTGGGCGGCTTCAGCTTCCAGGGCAGGCCGCAGAAGAACACGACCGACAATTTCACGGGTGAGGTCAACGTCAAATGGACGTTGAGCGACGCCTTCTCCGTCCGGTTCGGCGGCCAGTACCGCGAGAGCCGGTTCCACCTGACCTCGCTGCGGCCGTACAACGCCGATCTGGTGGTGCGTGCACTGCCCGCCGGGACCAGCTTGGCCAGCATCACGCGCCAGATCACCGGCGTCGACAAATTGTGGGCCAATGGCGCCCCGGCGAGCTGGGCGGCGGTCGATCCCGACAAATGGGCGTCCACCTTCAATTTCGACGGCGTGCGTTTTTGCGGTTCCGAGTGCGGCGGCGTCGATACCCGCGTGAACGAGGCGATTAAGAGCGCCTATGTCATGGGCAGCTTCGATCTGGGCGACCAGATGGGCATGGGCCTGCGCGGCGATATCGGCGTGCGCTATGTGCGGACGGACATGCGATCGTCGGGCTATATCACGGTGCCGCCGCCCGCCGGCACGACGTCGCCCACCAACCTGGTCGGTCAATACGCCGTCGCGTTCAACGCCTATGAGGACTGGCTTCCCTCCGCCAATCTGGTGATCGAGCCGGTACAGAATCTGGTGTTGCGCCTGTCCGCGGCCAAGGTGATGGCGCGGCCGGAACTCGGACAGCTGGCACCGACCAGCGGGGTCAATGCGATCACCCGGACCGGCAGCATCAACAACCCGTTCCTCGATCCGATCCGCGCCAACACGTTCGATGCGGCGCTGGAATGGTATTTCCGTCCGGGATCGCTACTGTCGGCAGCGTTCTTCTACAAGGACATCAAGAGCTTCATCCAGAACATCAACAGCCAGGAGCCGTTCAACACGCTGGGGCTGCCCGATGCGCTGCTGTTCGGATCGAACACCCAGCCGACCGAGCTGTTCAACATCTCGCGGCCGTTCAATACGCCGGGCGGCCCGCTCAAGGGGGTCGAGGTCAATCTGCAGCTGCCCTTCAGCTTCGTTGGCGGCTTCTTCGGCAATTTCGGCGTGCTGGCCAACTATACCCATGTCGTGTCGGAGATCGAATATTGCCTGGCGAGCGCCGGTGGCACCTGCACGCGCACGGTGAAGGACGACCTGGTCGGCCTGTCCAAGAACACCGCGTCAGGCACGCTCTATTACGAGGACGACAAGTTCAGCATTCGCGGCACCGCCAATTGGCGCGACCGCTTCATCCGCGGCATCCCCGCTTCGCAGGGCAGCGACATTCAGGGCAACGCGCCGACGCTCTATGTCGATGCATCCGCCTCGTACAACATCACCGATCAGATCAAGCTGATCGTCGAGGCGCAGAACCTGACCGACGAGCAGAACCGCCTCTACATCGACAGCACCCGCCAGGACACACTGTTCGAAACCCGCGTCGGCCGCACCGTGACGGTTGGCGTCAACGTCCGCTTCTAGGCTCTCCCAACTCGAGGCCGCCGTGATCCGGCGGCCTCGATTTTGTCGATCGCCCATTCATGTGACCAAAATGGAGGTTATACGTGCGCCTGTCCTCTTTCGCCGCGATCGCCCTTCTTTGTTGCACGGCGATGCCCGCCTTAACCGTATCCGCCCAGACCACCGCACCGACCGCGGTTCTGCGGGCTGACAAGCCGGGAGCGAAGATCGACCGGCGTATCTTCAGCCAGTTCGCCGAGCATCTCGGCACCGGCATCTATGGCGGCATCTGGGTGGGGCCGAATTCGAAGATTCCGAACACGCGCGGCTATCGCAATGACGTGATCGCGGCGCTCAAGGATCTGAAGGTGCCGGTGGTCCGCTGGCCCGGCGGCTGCTTCGCCGATGAATATCACTGGCGTGAGGGCATCGGCGCGCGCAACCAGCGGCCGGTGAAAGTCAACACCCATTGGGGCGGCGTGACCGAGGACAATGCGTTCGGCACGCATGAATTCATGGACTTTGCCGAGCTGATCGGGGCCGAGGCCTATGTCTCGGGCAATGTCGGCAACGGCACGCCGCAGGAAATGGCCGAGTGGGTCGAGTATATGACAGCGCCCGCAGGCACGCTGGCGGATCTGCGGGCGAAGAACGGCCGCAAGGCGCCGTGGAAGCTCCCCTATTTCGGGCTGGGCAATGAACTGTGGGGATGCGGGGGGAGCATGCGGCCTGAATATGCCGCCGACCTCACCCGCCGTTACTCGACCTTCGTCAAGGTGCCCGAAGGCGTGAAGGTGCAGAAGATCGCCAGCGGCGCCAATTCGGTCGATTACAACTGGACCGAAGTGATGATGCGCGACGCGGGCAAATTGTTCGACGGCATCGGCGTGCATTACTACACCGTGCCCGGCAGCTGGGGGAAAAAGGGCTCGGCGACGCAGTTCGACGAAGAGGAATATGCCCGCACGCTCTCCAAGGCGCTGCTGATGGACGAGCTGGTCCGCAAGCATGCGGCGATCATGGACAAGTACGACCCCGCCAAGCGGGTCAATCTGGCGGTGGACGAATGGGGCACCTGGTACTCGCCCGAGCCCGGCACCAACCCGGGGTTCCTCCATCAGCAGAACACGATGCGCGACGCGATCGTGGCGGCGATGAACATCAACATCTTCACCCGCTATGCCGATCGGGTGCGCATGACCAACATCGCGCAGATGCTGAACGTGCTCCAGGCGATGATCCTGACCGACGGGCCGAAGATGGTGCTGACGCCGACTTATCATGTCTTCCACATGTATCTGCCGTTCCAGGATGCGACCTTCCTGCCGCTCGATCTCAAGAGCCCGTGGTACAGCAAGGACCAGTGGACGGTTCCGGCGGTAAGCGGCACGGCCGCGCGCGGAACCGACGGGCTGGTGCGGGTCGCGCTGACCAATGTCGATCCGAACCGCCCGGCAACCGTCGAGACGGCGCTCTCGGGCGTCACCGCGAGCGTGGTCGAGGGACACGTGCTGACGGGTGCGATCCAGGCGCATAACCGCTTCGACGCGCCGGACCGGGTGAAGCCGGCGACATTCACCGGTGCGGCGCTTGTCGGCGGGAAGCTGTCCGTCACCTTACCGCCCGCGTCGGTGGTGGTGCTGACGCTGCGTTGAGCCTGGATGGCCGCTTTGGTGGCGGGCGCTTGGTCTTGAGAGGAGTGCATGTCGATGCCGGGTTTCAAGCTGTCCGGAGCGCTATTGTTCGGTGCCATGGTCTGGGCGGTGCCGGGTTGGGGGCAAACTGCGCCGCCGGCTTCGTCCCCGCCCGGCAACCCGGCAGGGCAGGCCGACCTGACCATCACTGGCAGGCGCATGCCGGGGGCGGAGGCGCCGCGCTCCGCGACATGCGAGGCAATGGCGCGGGACCCGTTCTTCCGCGCGCAGCTTGCCGCCGGAATCACACCGCGCATGTATCTTCCCACCCGGATGCCGCGAAACCCGGACTATGGCGCACCGCCTGCGGTGCCTGCGGGATCGCCATTGCCCTCGCTGTCCGGATCGCGGTTCGGGGTGGCCGACCCGATCTATGACGAACGCAGCCCAGCCGCCGAATTTCCCGATGTCGCAGAGGCGGTTGCGGCGGCGAACGAGATGCGGCCGGACGGGGCGGCCGAGGCCGTTGGTCAGACCAGCCTGGAAAGCGCGATCGGGGCCTGCCGCGCAACCTACAACCGGGGCGGTAGCACCATCGGCTCGGCGGGCCGCGCCATGATCGCGCGGCGTGACGAGGCGTTGCCGATGGCCTTCGCGCTGTTCGATCAGGGGCGATATGCGGAATCGCTCGAATGGTTCCGAAAGGCGGCGGACAAGCTCCCGTTCCTGGACGGCGGTGATGAAGCCACGCTGTTCGTCGGCAAGCTCTACCTTCAGGGACTGGGCGACAAGTCCGACCCGGTCGAGGGCGTGAAGTGGCTGAAGAAGGTGGCGACCGCGCCCTTCAACCCGGAGACCGAAACGCCGATGTTCGACCCCCGCCAGCCCGGACGGAATACGGCGGTCGGTGAGGCTGCGGTCATGCTGGGCAATATCTACCAGAATGGTTTTCGCGGCATCGCCAGGGATCCGGAGGCCGCGCGAAAATGGTTCGTCCGTGCCTATGACGTCGGTCACGTCGCCGCAGCCAAGACACTGGGCGACCTTCACTATCGCGGGACCGGCGTGCCGCGGGACGTGAAGAAGGCGGTGTCCGATTACCGCAAGGCCGCGGCGTTCGGCTATGTTCCGGCGCAGGTCGCGCTGGCGGATATTCTGTATGACGGCGACGAGGGTGTCGCGCGGGACCGGAAGGCTGCGCTCGCCTGGTACGGGGCGGCCGCGCGGGCCGAGGATCCGCGGGCGCTCTACGCCTTGGCGCGCGCCTTCGATCTGGGAGAGGATGTGGCGCCGGATCCGAAGCGCGCGATCGTGCTGTACAAGGCTGCCGCGCTCGCCGGATATCCGGCAGCGCAGGTGGCGATGGGCACCTATTTCTACGAGGGCAAGCAGGTGCCGAAGGACGACGCGACCGCGCGCCGCTGGTTCGAGACGGCGGCGGCCAAGTCGGACCCGGACGGCGTGTTCAACCTCGCCGCGATGGTCGCGCGCGGCGAGGGCGGCGGGAAGGACCTGCCGCGCGCCTGGGCGGGCCTCCGCCGGGCCGCCACGCTGGGCCACCCGACAGCCCCGCGCGCGCTGGCCGCACTGGAGCGGCAGATGACGCCGGCGGAGAAGCAGGCTGCAGCCGTGCTCGCGACCAGCGCTCAGCCGGTGGGGCGATAGCCCCTACTGGATCGGTGGCGCGCCGTAATAGTCAGGCGCACCGTCGAGCCGCACGTCGATCCGGTCGAGGATGAAGCCCGGATCGAGAGCGTAGACGCGCAGGCGATGCGCGCCCTTTGTGAGCTGCCGCAGCGGGATCGTGCGGACGGCGCTGTTGGTGAGCACATTCTGTTTCCACTCCTCGCTGCGGCCGAAGGTCCGGAAGTCGAGCGTCTGGACCGGTCCGTCATCGAGCTGGACCGCCAGCCGCAGCCCGTTTTCGGAGGTGAGCGGGTGGACGGGGATCGCGACCAGGCACAGTTCGGCGTCGGTCATGCCCGCGACCTCGAAGCTATAGCCGAGCGGCTCGGCGCCCGCGATGCCGGTGCGTGAGGGAAGGTCGAGCCGCGCGCGCAACGCCGCGCCGCGCGAGCCGAGGCCCGGCACGACTTCCCATGCCGGGCTCGCGGTGCTGGCAGCGGCGATCGAGATGGTACGATTGATCTCGACCGGCGCGTCCGGTGCGGTCGGCGTGGCGACGAAGTACGTC
>Ga0247823_10002505_pt1 | contig 15099 bp, 9 predicted proteins | sample 13C_PalmiticAcid_2_FD_192426 | JGI IMG/M metagenome (GOLD analysis project Ga0247823, IMG submission 192426) | Soil microbial communities from agricultural site in Penn Yan, New York, United States - 13C_PalmiticAcid_Day30 | ecosystem: Environmental > Terrestrial > Soil > Agricultural land...
TCGTTGGATTGGTGGGAGCAGTGGCGCCGTGCCGACCACGGACAACGAATCGACCCGGGCGCGAGTTAGCCGGAGTGGACTCTCGGGAGACGTAGGTCGACGATGGAGGGGAACACGACGAGCCCGTCCGAACTCCGGACGGGCTGTTTGCCGGTGACCGGCATGAGACTACTGGTGTCGAGGCCGTGAACGAAGGACCGTCACAGGTATCCCATGTCCCGCAGATAGCTGCCGAGCATGGTTGGCAACAGCTCGCGCCGATCGAGCTCCTGCAGGACCCACGACGGAACGTCTCCGACGACGCTGCCGCCATCGCACTGGAGCGAGATCACGTTGCGCTCGCTGATCTTCTCGATCAGCACCCGCCGCACCGGCCTCGAGGACACGTGCGAGAGGACCGCCTCCGGCGCGCTCGCCTGACTCGCCTCCGGCACTACTCGGAACACCCCCATCGAATCATCACGGATGAACATCGTTCTTCAAATATGCTATCGAATCGAAACTGTCATTCATCTGACTCATTTCAGATTAACGCAACGAGAATGCCAGACTGTATCCACACTGCAACGAAGCCGCGATCCCCGACCCCGATACGCGGCGAGGCCCCCGCATCAGTGCGGAGGCCTCGTGTCGTCGGCCGTTGGAGGGGGACCGGAGGTTCGTCGAACCTCGTAGTCAATGTGCAGAAACAATGATGCCGCGATCGAGTCGCGGCACTGACGAGGGCCCCAGGAATGGTCCGGACATAGGACGACCCGACCGAATTTCCCCCTTATCGGCCGGGCCGTAGCGGAATCGACAACCCGTGAAGGTCATCGTCCACGGGCAAAGGTACCCTCTGCGACGGCGCGTGTCAAGCATTGACTTTGCGGAATGAACCAGAACCTCCCCGTTTGGAACGCATCGATACAGTTGGTGGCCGTTGACGGGCGTTTGGCCGCTCTCGCGGGGTGTGACCGAAGCGATGGCGAGCGGCTCCTACTGCAGAGACCGAGGCATTCGCCCCGGTCTTCGTTTGGCAGGGGAGCGGCGTCCGGCGATCGACGATCGTCGGCCGGCCTGGACCGTCGGGATCGCTCCTCATCGACTGGCTTGCCAGCTCGACCAGATCATCCGTGGCCCGTCGCGGTTCAGGGACCGAGGCGGCCTTCGCGGCCGAACGTCGATGTACACGGCGATCGACCGAATGCGTGGCGGCGGGAAGGGAGCTCCGACAGGGAAGGAGCGGCGGCACTCGGAGTAATTCCGTGTGCCGCGACCCGACTCGATTCGTCGCGGACACACAAGTCCGGCCGCCCAGGGAAGCGGCCGGACTTTCTTGTTGTTGCCGCCCGGCTGGCGCCGGATGGACAAAATGAAAACGCCCGGGCCAGGTGCCGGGCGCTTTCGACTCTCTACTCCATCAGCGTGACACGATCGCGACGGAGGGGGTGAGAGAAGTGTACATACAACCTACGGGTACGAATCTAGGGTCACTCGATGAAGAGCACGTGAAGATCGAATCGTGCTCGTCACTCTCCGTCGGCGGTTCTCGGCTCCTCACGAAGCTGCAGTCGCCGGACCACCCACGCGCCGATCCGCTGGCCGTTGTCGAGTCCCGCGGCGTTGCCGTGGCTGTAGTGGATGCCTCCGTACAACCGGCTCATCGCCGCCTCCCGCGCCGCCTCCTCGAACGATGCGAACGATCGCACGCCCCAGCCGAAGCGCTCCTCGGTGCTATCGGTGAACGCGCGCGTCCCGAACCAGTGCGTCAGCACGGTCGAGGCTGCGCCGGAGATGGAGCTGTGCCCGCTCGTGTGCTCCGGGAACGGAGGCGTCTGGATCAACGGTTGCCACGTCGAGTCGATGTAGCGGTTGATGTAGGTGACCGGACGCATGACGTTGCTGCGGAACTTCTCGCCCCAGCAGGAGATCAACACGTCGTAGATCGAGACGGAAGTCGACACGAAGACCGCGAGCGTGCGGGCCATATCCGCGCCGGCCGTCTTCGACGCGGACTCGGCGATGCTCATCCAGTGACCCGTCGGCGAGATCTGCCGCGACGCATACATGAGGTGCCCGTAGTGATGCGTGCGTACCGGCGTGTCGTTCCAGAACATGGCGATCGCTTCCTGCTCTTTCGTGAGCGATCGCGTCACGTCGTAGACCTCGCGCGCCAGGCGATGGAAGCGGGAGTCGGCGGCGTCGCTGAAGGCCACCTCGGGCATCGCCGGGAACTGCCGCGCCGAGTCGAGCGTCAGCGGTCGCATCGTCGGTCCCCAGAAGGGATCCGCCGGTTCCTTGAAGTCCGGCGGCGTCGGCTCCCACGCGCCGGCATAGCTCGGGATCACGTACTTCGGACTCGCCTGGATCTTCACGTACCCGTCGGGCTTCATCCATGCGAGGACGTGCTCGCCGACGCGTACGCCGTAGCGCTCGGAGCAGCTTCGAACCTCGGCCGACACTCCCGCTGCGGCGAGCTCCGCCATCGCGACGTCGTAGAGACTGTCGGTGATGTAGATCCTGAAGAGCGAGAGCGACGCGACCTTGCGGTACGCCGCCATCGCCGCCACGCGCCAGTCGTACGCGCATCCGCTCTCCGGCGCCGGCACCGGTTTGAGATCGCGCACGGTTCCGGCAAGCGAAAGCCATCCGGGCGACCCATGCCGCGACGCCTCGTACGCCGCGATGTGCAGGTACGAGAAGAAGCGCGCCTGGGCCGCGGGGGAGAAGCCATCCTCGATCATCACCTCGGTGATCGCGCTGTTCCAGCGGCGCACGTACGAGGCGCCACTGGTGTCGGGCGTGGCGGAAGCGGCGCCCGAGAGCAGCAGCACTCCGAGGGCAACGAGGGTTCGAATGCGTGTCATGGTGCGTCGGGTTGCCATCAGGGTCGGATCTCCTTCAACTTCTTCTTCCCATTGTACAGTGTGACCGCGCGCGTGCCTTCCGGCAGCGCGATCGTCGACGAGGACTGCGACAGATACCCGCCGCCGCACGGGAACTCCTGTCGGCGCGTGCGTCCGTCGGCGAACGTGATCACGGCATGCGTTGCTCGCGGATCGACCGGAAGGAGGCTGCCGGTCGACGCGCGCTCGCGAAAGACGTACGGGGCATCGTTGCAGGTCGAGGCGACGTGCAGCGTCGAGTTCGTCGACGCGTCGGCGAAGCGCACGAGCGCGCGGGCGTTGTTGACGACGCGGAACGGCTCCTGCTCCCGAGGCGCGAAACCACCGGCGCCGTCGCCGAGCAGCACGAGGCCGGCGAGCGCATCATAGCGCTTCATCTCGGGCTCCGGTCCGTGGAAGTTCCCGACGAGCAGCAGATCGAGCCGGCCGTCGCGATCGACGTCGTCGACCGACGTACCGAACACGGGCGCCGTCTGCGCGATGTTCGGCAGCGGCACCAGACGGAAGCGTCCGCCGCCGAGGTTCTCGGCATGGCTCGACGCTAGCGTCGTTGCACGGAAGTGCCGTGCGCGCGCGAGCGAGTCCTTCGGCAGAAGCTGATCGAGCGTTGCGCGCGCGAACTGGTAGAACTTCGGGAACCGGCGACTGATCGACGGGATCTGGCTGGCGACCGACTGCTTGTCGCGCGTCGGGTAGCGACGGCCGGCCGAGTAGTACGACATGATCGGATCGATGCTGCCGTTGCCGTCGAAGTCGAGCGCGAACAGCTCGATCGGCTCGCTCGCCGTCGGCTGGTATCGGGTGTTCAATCCCCAGTTGCCGAGGATGTAGTCGATGTCGCCGTCGTTGTCGAAGTCGCCCGGCGAGATCGACGTCCACCACCCGAACGCAGAGTCCAGTCCCGTGCTCGCGGTCGCGTCGACGAGCCTGCCCCGGTCGTTGCGCAGCACCAGCGGTGTCGTCCACTCGCCGGCCAGCAGCAGATCGGGATCGCCGTCGTTGTCGTAGTCGCTCCAGAGCGCCGAGGAGATCATCCCCGGTTGCATCAGCATCGGGGCGATCGTCGCGGTGACGTCGGCGAAGACGCCCTTGCGATTCTCGAGCAGATAACTGCGCGGCGTCGCGGGATAGCGGCCCGGCACCGCTCGACCGGCGACGAACAGGTCGCGATCGCCGTCGCCGTCGAAGTCCGCCGCGACGACCGCCGAGCCCGCGCCCGTCGTCGAGGGCAATGCCGACGAATCCTTCGTGAACATGCCGCGACCGTTGTTGCGGTAGAGCCGGTCCTGGAGCTCGGCGTCCTCCTCGGCATACTCGCTGCCGCCACTGACGACGTAGAGGTCGAGATCGTGATCGCCGTCGACGTCACAGAAGAGCGCGCCCATGTCCTCGGTGCGCCGGTCTGCCTCGAACGCCGGCTGCTTCGAGACGCTGAATCGCCCGGCGCTGGTCTGCAGGTAGAGCGCGCCCGACTGGAACTTCGCGCCGCCGATGTACAGGTCGTCCAGACCGTTTCCGTCGACATCGCCGACAGCGATTCCGGGTCCGCCCTGTGACAGGCGGTTGGGCAGAAGTCGCTCGCGATCGAAGTCGCTGAAGGGATTTTCGACGTGCCGGAAGTCCAGGCCGATCGAGGCCGGCGCGATCATCGCGGCCTCGCGCGCGGGACCGGTCGTGTCGTATTGCGGCGTGTACGATGTCTCGTACGCGAGCCGAACGACCCCATCGAGCGTCGGCTTCGAGAGACTGCTGACGCGGCCGTCCGGCCATCGGACCTCGACGGACGTCGGAGCGGAGCCGGCCTGCAGACCGAAGTGCACGATCGGCTCGACCGAGCTGAGGTACCCGCGCGAGAGCTGCATCTCGTGCACCTGCGCGGAGCCCGCTCCGGCAGCGTCGTTCGATCGAAGCGTCACGCGTGCGCCGATGCCGAGCGGGTTGGCGATCGGGCCGTCGAGTTTGATGGCGAGCCAGTGTCCCCGCTTCTGCTCGACCGCGTTGTTGCGGTAGATGAACGCGTTCGTATCGGTATTGCTGAGCACCAGGTCGAGGTCGCCGTCGTTGTCGAGATCGGCGTAGGCGGCGCCCTGCGTGTTGACGCGCTCGGTCAGCCCCCACGCGTCGGAGAGATTCTCGAACGTCAGGTCGCGTCGATTGCCGAAGACGTAGTTCTGAAGCAGCGTCGTCGGCATCTTCTTGAGCATCTCGAGCTTCGGCACTCGCTTGTCGACGCTGTAGAGGTAGTCCTGGTCGCCGAGGTCGCGCTTGATGCCGTTGGCGATGAACAGGTCCTTCCACCCGTCGAGATCGAAGTCCGCGAAGAGCGACGCCCAGCTCCAGTCCGTCTTCGCGACGCCGGCGAGATAGGCGATGTCGCTGAACGTCCCGTCGCCTCTGTTGAGGTACAGTCCGTTGCGCATGTGCTGCAGCGAGTCGAACAGCGGCGAATAGACCGACGACATGCCGAGCTCGCGGTTCTTGCGCTCGTGATCCTCGGGGAGCATGTCGACCTCGACCATGTCGAGGTGACCGTCGTTGTTGAAGTCGGCGATGTCGGTGCCCATCGCGAACGTCGCCGAATGGCCCATCCGGCTCTTCATCGACTCGGTGAACGTGCCGTCGCCGTTGTTCATCCAGAGCAGCGAGCGCGCCTCGAAGTCGTTGGCGACAATGATGTCGGGCCAGCCGTTGTCGTCGAGATCGCCGACGGTCGCACTCAGTCCGTAGCCCGCGTCGCGGATGCCGGCGGCCGCCGACACGTCGGTGAACGTGCGGTCACCGTTGTTGCGATAGAGCCGATCGGGCAATCCGCGCTTGACGTAGTTCTCGCCGCGTCCGTCGCCGTTGATCACGAGATAGACGTCGAGGTCGCCGTCGCGGTCGTAGTCGAGAAACGTGGCGGCCGTGCTGGCGGTGTCGTGCGCCAGACCGTAGCTGCGCGCGCTCTCGGTGAACGTGCCGTCGCCGTTGTTGACGAACAGCGTGTTGGCGTGCTCCTGCTTGCAGACGTAGATGTCGAGATCACCGTCGGCGTCGATGTCGACCATCGTCGCGCCGCTGCGCATGCCGAGCGAATCGTCGACACCGGCGCGGGCGCTGACGTCCTCGAACCGGAAGTCGCCGCGGTTGAGGTACAGCCGGTTCGGCGCCTGCGTCGCGCAGAAGAAGAGGTCGACACGCCCGTCACCGTCGACGTCGCCGGCGGCGACGCCCGAGCCGTTGTAGGCGTAGATGAAGTCGATGATGTTGTGGTGATCGGTATCGACGATCACGTTGGCGAACGTCACGCCGCTGTGGCTCGCCGGCACGAGCGTGAAAAGCGGCGCCGGCTGTGCCGGCGCCGCGAGCGGAATGATCAGGATGCCGACGAGCAGAAGCGTACGACGAATCAACGGCTGCATTGCGGGAGGGTCGGTTGTCGGAAGAGACGATACAGTCTATGACGAACAGCCGTCGATCGAAAGTGCCTACTTCAGGCTGTAGCTCGAGAGCGTGCCGACGTTGTAGAACGTCGTCGTGTCGTCGCCGAAGATCTGGTGCTGGATGCCCGACTGCTTGACGAAGTACCGCACGGCCGACGAGTAGAAGACCGTGTCGATGCGCTCGTTGCGCATCAACTCGCCATCGGGCGACCCCATCGCCATGCGCGTCGCGATGCGCACCTTCTGCGTTTCGAAGGTGCCGGCAGGCACGGTCACCGATTCAGTGCCGACGTAGGTGATCTCGCCCTGCGAGGTCACGACAAATCCGGAGAGGTTCTGGTTGACCGCGGGCAGCGCGCTCGAGCTCTTGCTTCCGAACGGATACGAGATCCACGAGCTGTCGACGAGGACGCCGTTCATAGAGACGTAGTAGACCGTCGCAATGTCACCGTTGGCGCCGTACTGCAGATAGCCCGGCGAGCCGGCGGTGACCATCTTGACCAGGCCAGTACGGCCGAAATACGACTGGTTTGTCTCGACGATGACGCTGATGATGTCGCGCGACTGAATGATGCGACCGAGCTCGTCGGTCGTGACGCCGCGCAGGGTGTACGACGTGCCGGCGTTCGGAGCGTCGGTGCTCGATCCGGGGTCCGTCGGGTTGTCGTCGGAGCACGCGGAGACTCCGATGCCGAACAGCAGTCCGACTGCGAGTGCGATGCGGGATGGGTTCATCGTGGTGCCGATGTGTCGGCAGTTGGGGTTGGGGAAACACGGGAGCCGGAAGGCTCCCGGAAGCAGCCTGTGGGGAGTGCCCATGATACGAAGCGAACCGCATTTCGCCTACGCGAGCAACGCCGGCCGACACACCGGCCGGAAGCCCCCCGGGCCAGGGATCTCACCGGTCGGAGGATGCCGGTCGTCAGAGCATCTCCACCTCGACCATCTCTCCCGCATCCTTCGAACGCTCGTTCTCGGCGAGCACGATCAGGCAGTTCGCGCGGCTCATCGAGCTCATCGCGCCGCTGGACTGCGAGCCGGTCGAGGCGACCTTCAGCGCGCCGTCGACGTCACGCCGCAGAACGCCGCGCACGAAGTGGCGCTTGTCGTCGGACTTGCGCAGCGGCGTCTCGAGGGCCGCGGCGATGCGCAGAGGCTCCGTCGTCTGGCGCATGAGCGCGCAGATCGCCGGTCGCACGAACTGGTGAAACGTGACGAGGGTCGATACGGGATTGCCGGGCAGACCGAATACCAGCGTCTCGTCGGGTCCCTCGGCGTGCACACCGAAGAGCACCGGCTTGCCGGGCTTGATGTTCACCGTGTGGAATCGCACGTCGACACCGGCCGCCGGAAGCAGGTGTTGCACGTAGTCGTAGAGTCCCGCGGAGACGCCTCCGGTCGTCAACAGTACGTCGAAGCGCAAACCTCCTTCGAGCTTCTCGGCGAGCTCGTCGCGATCGTCGCGTGCGATGCCGAGATCGATCGGCTCCGCGCCGGCCTGCGCGCAGAACGCGTAGAGCGCCGCGGCGGAGCTGTTGCGCAACTGTCCCGGCGCGGGCTGCCGCCAGGGCTCGACGATCTCGTTGCCGGTCGCGAGTATTCCCACCTTCGGCTGGATGCGCACCGGCACGTTGACGATGCCGAGCGTCGCGAGCACACCGATGTCCCCCGGCGTCAGGCGCTTTCCTTCGTCGATCACGGTCTCCCCCGCGCGCATGTCGTCGCCGGGCTCGCGGACCGCTTCTCCGGGTCGCACCGTGCGGGCGATCGCGACGACTCCGTCGGCCTCGCTCGTCGACTCCACTTCAACGACGGCATCGGCTCCTTCGGGGATCAATCCCCCCGTCATGATTCTGATCGCCTGGCGCGGACCGAGCGTGCGCGTGGCGACGCTTCCGGCGGAGGCCTCGTCGATGACCGAGAGGAGGACGGGAGTCTCGACGGTCGCGCCGGACGTGTCCGCGGCAACGACCGCGTAGCCGTCCATCGCGGAGTTCGCCGACGGTGGAACGCTCTCGCGGGCGACGATCGAGTGCGCGAGCACGCGGCCGGCGGCGAGCACGAGCGGAACCGTCTCGATCGACATCTCGCGTGTTGCGCTTTCCTGGATGATGCGACGGGCGTCGGTGAAGGAGATCATGGCACGTCTCGGATGCATGCGTGGGCTAACGGCGCGCAGCCCTGAAGAGGTTGGCGACGCCGAAGATCGTGAAGACGAGATTCGCCATCCAGGCGGTGAGAAGTGGGGGAAAGTCCGCGCCGTAGCTGAACGCCTTGCTGACTTCGGTCAGCACGAGGTAGATGGCGCTGACAAGCGCGGTGATCGCGACGGTGATCGCGGCGCCGCCCTTGCGCTGGCCGCCGGAGGCCGGGATGCCGAAGAACACGACGATCAACGCGCTGAAGGGGAAGGCATAGCGCGCGTAGTAGTCGACGAGCAGGCGATTGATCTCGCGACCGCCGATGCGCTCGCGGTCGATGCGATCGCGAAACTCGGGGATCGTGAGCTCGCCGACGTTCTGCTGCGATTGATCGAGCTCGCGCGGCGTCAGCGGAATGCCCGGCATCGGCCGCTCGTCGAACGTCGTGACGACGACCTTCAGCGGGTCGGCGAGGTTTCGAGCGATCCCATCGTGAAGCGTCCAGAGGCGTCGGGTCGAGTCGTAGCGCATCGTCGCCGCGTCGATGCGCTCGGTGATCCTGATGGCGATGCTCGTATCGGTCTCCTGCGCCAGGCCGGAGCCGGAGCGGCCGGTGATGCGCGTGAACGTCACCGGCGCGGTCGTGTCGAAACGCTCGATGCTGACGTTCGTCGCGGCGCTCGACGACGCGTCGAAGTAGTCGATCGTCATGTTCATCGTCGGGCTCAGGCGCGTGTAGATGTCCTGCGCTCCGCCGGAGAATCCGCGCCCGAGATACTTGCGATCGATCGCGCCCTTTCCCTTGTTCGACATCGGCACGATCCAGCCGTCGAAGTAGAGCATGCCGAGGCTCACCAGCAGCGCGAATCCGAAGAGCGGAAGCGCGGTTCTCGGAAGACTCCGACCGGCGGCGCGCACGGCCGTCAGCTCGTGCGTCGTGTCGAGCCGCCCCATCGTGAACAGGCTCGCCAGTAGCATCGCGATCGGCACGACGAGCTGCACGATGTCGGGCACCGAGTACAGGTAGTACTCGATGATGACCCATGTCGTCATCTTCACCGGCGCGTCGAAGAAGTCGTCGAGATGCTCCATCAGGTCCACGGCGATGTAGATCACCACGAACGCGAGGATCCCGAAGAGAAACGTCAGGACGAACTGACGAAGGATGTATCGGTCGATCCGGTCCACTCAGGAGTCCTTTCGCTGGCCAAACGTGTCAAGTCCCCACGATTGAATCTGCTGCATCATCGCGGCGTCGGTAAGGCGGTAATGGATCGGTGTGATCGAGACGTAGCCGTCGTCGATTGCGTGATCGTCGCTGGAGTCGGGTCCGGTCTTGACGTACTTGCCGGTGAGCCAGTAGTACGGCCGCCCCATCGGATCATGACGCTCCTCGTACGTGTCGTCCCAGTAGGACTCGCCCTGCTCGGCGATGCGCACGCCCTTGATCTCCGACGACTGCACCGCCGGGACGTTCACGTTGAGAAGGACGCCGCGTGGCAGGCCGCGCGTGGCGACTATCGGCGCCAGCCACGTCGCGAACTCGGCCGCGAACGTGAAGTCGGCGTGGTGCTTGAAGTCGTCGAGCGACACGGCGATCGAGGGGATGCCGAGGACGGCTCCCTCGGTCGCGCCAGAGACCGTGCCGGAGTAGATCAGCGAGACCGCGGTGTTGCGTCCGTGGTTGATGCCGCTGACGACGAGGTCGGGCCGCTCCGGCAGCAGCCGCTGCACTGCGAGCTTGACGCAGTCGGCGGGCTTGCCGTTGACGCGCCATCCGAAGCGCTCTCCGTCGCGAATGTGCTCGTCGACGCGCAGGGGCACAGCGACGGTCAGCGCGTGCCCGACGGCCGACTGCTGCGTGTCGGGCGCGACCACCCAGACGGTTCCGATGCGACGAAGCGCGGCGGCCAGTGCGACGATGCCGGGAGAGTCGATGCCGTCATCGTTGGAGACAAGAATCTTGAGCACGGGGTTGGAGGTCAGATGTCAGATGTCAAGAGTCAAAAGTCAAAAGTCAGATGTCAGATGTCAGATGTCACGAGACGGGGGGTGAAAGTACGGAGTCCGGGGGAGCATCGCGAGGGGTGCGGTGTGTGGGTCGAACATCGGCGGTCGGATATGCGAAGGGCGGAATCACTTGTTGATGATCCCGCCCTGTGCGTCTGTCGTTTTCGCTTGTCGGTCAGTTCCCGAAGACCTTTGTGCCGTCGTTGACCAGAACGAAGGCCATCAGCAAGAGCAGCAAAACGAAGCCGACGTTCTGGATCGCCATGCGGACCTTCAGCGGCACTTCGCGGCGAAGGACGCCTTCGACGATGATGAAGACGAGGTGGCCTCCGTCGAGGGCAGGGATCGGCAGGATGTTCATGCATGCCAGGCCGAGCGAGATCACGACGAGCAGGTGCAGGAAGACGTCGAGTCCCTGGCGGGCGCTCGCGCGGGCGGCGCCGGCGATCTGGATCGGTCCGGCGACGGACTCGCCGAACTTCGCCTTGCCGGTGATCAGCGCGCCGATGCCGGTGAAGATGTCGCCCGTGAGCGTCACGGCCTGGTTGAATCCGGAGCCGACCGACTCACCGAGTCCGTAGCGGATCTGCCGCTGCTTGACGCGATCGAGCTCGACGCCGATAATCCCTTCCTTCGAGGGCGTCACCGTGCGCCGGACGGTCTGTCCGCTGCGATCGAGGGTGATCGCGATCGGACTGTTCTTGTGGGCCGAGATGTACTTGCGCATCTGCTCGGCCGAGCGCACGTCGGTGCTGTCGATCGCGACGACGACATCGCCGGCCTGAAGTCCGGCGCGGCCGGCGGGCGCACTCTCTTCGACGCGCTTGAGCAGCACCTGCACTCGCGGATAGATCAGTCCCGGACGGCGTCCGAGCACAGAGCGCTTGAGCTGAATCTCGGCCGGCGCACCGGCGCGGACGACGCGCAGCGTCACATCGTTGTCGACCTCGTCGACGTAAAGCTGCTTCTCCATCTCCTCGTAATGCGACACCGGCGTGCCGTTGACGGCGACGACACTGTCGCCCTCACGCAGTCCGGAGGCGAACAGGGGGGAGGCGCTGTCGAGCGGTCCGACGATGGGCGCGACCACTTCCTTGCCGACGAAGTAATTCAGCGCCGCAAGCACACCGACCGCCAGCAGGAAGTTCATGATGACTCCGGCGGAGATCACGAACGCCTTCTGCAGCGTGTTCTTCGAACGGAACTCGTACGGCTGTGCCGCGGAGGTCGCGTAGTTCGTGTCCATGCTCTCGTCGACCATGCCCGCGATCTTGACGTAGCCGCCGATCGGAAACGCGCTGATGCGGTAATCGGTGTGGTCGCCGAGCTCGAGATCCTCCGGCAGCTTGCCGAAGGTGAACCCGGTCACCCGGTTGTAGCCGAACAGGCGCGGTCCCATGCCGACGGCGAAGACCTCGGCACGCATGCCCGTCCATCGCGCCGCCAGAAAGTGCCCCAGTTCGTGAATGAACACGAGGATCCCGATCAGGACGATGAAGGCAAGAACTGTTTCAAGAACGATCATGGACTGCTGGCGCGGGGAGCGCGGGCTCCCGGTGGTTGTTAGCTGGGAGGCGTGAAGGAACGACTGCCCAGGTATGAACGAACGGCCTCCCGAGTTCGTTTATCGGCCTCGAGGATGTTCACGAGCGAGGGATCCTCCGCGATCGACGCCTCGGAGAGTGCCCGCTCGATGAGCGCCGAAATCTGCGGAAATGCAATTTCCTCCGCAAGGAATGCCGCGACGGCGATCTCGTTGGCGGCATTGAGCACCGACGGTGCGGTTCCGCCGCGCTCGAGCGCCGCGTAGGCGAGGCGCAGCGCCGGAAAGCGCTCGGTGTCGGGCTCGAAGAAGCTCAACGTGCCGACACTCGCGAGGTCGAGCCGTCCGTAGCTCGCGGCGATCCGCTCGGGGTAGGCCATCGCGTACTGGATCGGGAGGCGCATGTCGGGCAGTCCGAGCTGGGCCTTGACCGAACCGTCGACGAACTCGACCATCGAGTGGATAATCGACTGCGGGTGCACGACGACGTCGACGCGCTCGGCGCCGATGTCGAAGAGCCACCGCGCCTCGATGACCTCCAGGCCCTTGTTCATCAGCGTCGCCGAGTCGATCGTGATCTTCGGACCCATCGACCAGTTCGGATGCCGCAGCGCTTCGATCGCAGTGATCGCGCCGAAGCTTTCGGCCGGCAGCTCGCGGAACGGACCGCCCGAGGCGGTCAGCACGAGCCGCCCGATCGATGACGGCTCCTCGCCGACCAGACACTGAAAGATCGCACTGTGCTCGCTGTCGACCGGGATGATCGTCGCGCCGTGCTCGGCGCGCAGGCGGTTGATCAGCTCGCCGGCGACGACCATCGTCTCCTTGTTCGCCAGCGCCACGCGCTTGCCGGCGCGCACCGCGGCGATCGTCGGCTGCAGGCCAGCGAAACCGACGAGCGCGCTCATTACGATGTCGACGGCAGGATCGGCCGCGACGCTGGCGAGCGCCTCATCGCCTTCGAGCACCTCGACGCGATCGCCGAAGCGCCGCCGCGCCTCGGCGGCCTGCTCCGGATCGCTCACGACGACGCCGTCGGGCGCGAACTCCGCGACCTGGCGCTCGAGCCGGTCGATGTTGACGTTCGACGTCAGGTAGGCCGCGCGATATCGATCCGGGTTCGACCGGATGACGTCGAGCGTCTGCACGCCGATCGAGCCGGTCGAGCCAAGGATCGTGATCTGCTGCATCTAGGCCGCGTACTTGTCGGTGATGTCGGTCTGGTGTCGCACCGAGACGAAGTGGTACGCATCGACCGGCAGGCTCTCGTCCGGGACGACCTTGATGCGGACGAAGTTGCGCATCATCAGCTTCGCAAGACGGCTTACGCCGTCATCGCCCTCCTCGGTGAGGAAGTCGAGGATCGACGGATGCGCGCGAAGCATCAGGCGGAACTCCTTGCACGTGGATCGAAACCGCTGCAGCCAGCGCTCGATCTGTCGCACGACGGTGCTCTTCGACTGCACCATGCCGCTTCCCTCGCAGGTCGGGCAGGGCTCGGAGATCGTCGCGAGCACCTGCTGACGAACACGCTGGCGGGTCATCTGCACCAGGCCGAACTGCGTCATCGGCAGCACGACGGACTTGGCGCGGTCACGGCGCATCTCTTTCTTGAGCTCGTCATAGACCTTCTTGCGGTTGGCCTCGTGATAGAGATCGATGAAGTCGACGACGAGCAGTCCGCCGATGTCGCGCAGCCGGATCTGCCGCGCGATCTCGCGTGCGGACTCGATGTTGGTGCGCAGCGACGTGATCTCCTGCTCGCTCTTGTCGGCAAAACGTCCGGAGTTCACGTCGATGACCATCATGGCCTCGGTCTGGTCGAGGATGATGTAGCCGCCGGAGGGAAGGTAGATGCGGCGCTGGAACATCTTCTCGAGCTCGTGCTCGACGCCGTAGCGGTCGAAGATCGGAACGTCCCCGTCGAAGAGCTCGACCTTTTCGGCGAACGTCGGCGCCGCCCACTCGACGTAGTCGCGGATCTGGCGGTAGATGTTCTTGTTGTCGATGACGACGCGGGTGATGTCCGGCGTGAACAGATCACGCATGACCGTGTTGGCGACCGACTGGTCGCGGTACAGCAGTCCCGGTCCCGGGTTCGTCTTGAGCTTCTCCTCGATCGTCCGCCAGTTGTCGATGAGCTTGACGAGATCCTGGCGGATCAGGTCGGACTCCTTGCCCTGCGCGTTCGTGCGGATGATGCAGCCGTAGCCCTCGGGAAGAATGCTCTTGGCGACGCGGCGCAGACGGCGGCGCTCCTTGGTCGACTGGACCTTGCGCGAGACGCCGATCGAGCCGTCGAGCGGAAGCAGCACGAGGAACCGTCCGGGCAGTGAGACCTTCGTCGAGACGCGGACGCCCTTCTGGCTGTACGACTCGCGCGTCACCTGGACGATGATGTCCTGATTGCGCTCGAGGTTGATCGTCACCTCGCCGGAGCGCTTCGTCTGGAACGTCGGAAGCTTCGCGTCCATCGTGCGAGGACCACTGGTTCCGCCACCGCCGCGGCCACCGCGACGATTGCGACCACCGCGGCGCCCCGCGCGCTTGCGGCGCTCGGCGTCGCTGCCGCTCTCCGCGCCACCCTCACTCGAGCCCTCGTCACCGGCTCCCGCCTCATCGCCGCCGTCGATCGGGCCCTGGTCGCGGTCGCCGTCGCGCTCCTCGCGCGGCGCAGCGTCCTCGCCGGGCACTTCTGCAATCGGCTCGATCCCGGTGCGACGATCGCGTCCGCGACCGCCGCGCGAACCTCGGCCGCTGCGCGGACGGGGCACGTCGCCAGAATCGGGTGCGGGCTCGAGGGGAGCCTCGCGCTCAACGGCGCCTTCGTCATGCTCATCGTCGCGGCGACCCGGCATCAGGGCCGACGGACCGTCGAACGTCTCTTCGAGCGGCTCGGTGTCGAGCGAGCTGCCGTGCAGCCGATCCTCGCTGCGATCGTCGTTGCGATCATCGCTGCGGTCGTTGGGGCCGGCATTTGCGCGGCCAGCGGGACGCTCCTCGCCGCGGCCACCGCGTCCGCGCTCGCCGCGCTGATTGTTCCTGCCGCGCGGCCGCTCGAATGGAGCGTCTCGGTCGGTCGCGCGGCAGGAACA
>Ga0247823_10002506_pt1 | contig 15096 bp, 11 predicted proteins | sample 13C_PalmiticAcid_2_FD_192426 | JGI IMG/M metagenome (GOLD analysis project Ga0247823, IMG submission 192426) | Soil microbial communities from agricultural site in Penn Yan, New York, United States - 13C_PalmiticAcid_Day30 | ecosystem: Environmental > Terrestrial > Soil > Agricultural land...
GTCATTGCGATGACAAACGCAGCTTCCGTTCACAGTTCGTGTGAACGCATCGGCATCAACTCATGCCGTTCCCGCATCAACTCCACGCCATCAGCATTTGCTGTCCTGCAGCGCACGCACGCGCGCGGGTGGACTGAACGCGTCGCTGCGTGCTTCGGCCCAGAACTGCTGGAACACCGCATGCGCGGGAATCCGATCCAGCAACTCCCCCGGCTCCAGGAAGCGGTACAGCATCGCCAGCGAACGCACCTCGATCGGCGACACCCGGCGCAGGATGTGCTCCGGTCCGAGCTGCTGCGGATGCTCCAGGCCAGCCGCGCACAGCATGTCGCGCAGCGCCTTGAGCGTGTTGTCGTGGAAATGCTGCACCCGCACGGATTTGTCGCCGACGTCCAGATGCTTCCAGCGGCTCGGATCCTGGGTGGCGACGCCGGTCGGGCAGCGATCGTTGTGGCAGCTCTGCGACTGGATGCAGCCCAGCGAGAACATGAAGCCGCGCGCGGAGTTGCACCAGTCCGCGCCCATCGCCATCGTCCTGGCGATGTCGAAGGCGCTGATGATCTTGCCCGCGGCGCCCAGGCGGATGCGCTCGCGCAGCTTCAATCCCACCAGCGTGTTGTGCACCAGCAGCAGCGCTTCGTGCATCGGCACGCCGACATGGTCGATGAACTCGGCCGGCGCCGCGCCGGTGCCGCCTTCGGCGCCGTCGACCACGATGAAGTCCGGAAGCAGGCCGGTTTCCTGCATCGCCTTGGCGATGCCGAACCATTCCCAGGGATGACCGATGGCGAGCTTGAAGCCGGTCGGCTTGCCACCGGAGAGTTCACGCAGGCGGGCCACGAACTGCAACAGTTCCACCGGCGTCGAGAATGCCGAATGACGCGCCGGCGACACGCAGTCGTGTCCCATCGGCACGCCACGGGTGGCGGCGATCTCGGGGCTCACCTTGGCCGCCGGCAACACGCCGCCATGGCCCGGCTTGGCGCCCTGCGACAGCTTGATCTCGATCATCTTCACGGACGGCAGGCATGCGTTCTGGACGAACCTCTCCTCGCTGAAGCCACCCTGCTCGTCCCGGCAACCGAAATACCCGGAACCGATTTCCCAGACCAGGTCGCCGCCATGCTCCAGGTGGTACGGAGAAATGGAACCCTCGCCGGTGTCGTGATAGAAGCCGCCGCGCCGCGCGCCCTCGTTGAGCGCGCGTATCGCGTTCGCCGACAGCGCGCCGAAACTCATCGCCGAGATGTTGAACACGCTGGCCGAATAGGGATGCGCCGTGTTGGCGCCGATGGTGATGCGGAAATCGTGCGAATCCACCTGGGTAGGCGCCAGCGAATGGTTGATCCATTCATAGTCGACGCTGTAGACGTCCTGCTGGCTGCCGAACGGCACCACGTCCATCACGCCCTTGGCGCGCTGGTACACCAGCGAGCGCTGCTGGCGCGAGAACGGCACCTCGGCGGTGTCTCCCTCGATGAAGTACTGCCGGATCTCCGGCCCCACCGATTCCAGTCCGTAACGGAAATGCGCCAGCACCGGATAGTTGCGGCGCAGGGTACTGCGGGTCTGCAGCAGGTCCCAGGTGCCCAGCAGCGCCAATGCGCCGAACAGGCCGGCCGGCCAGCCCCACGCATGCCAATGGAAGGACAGCGCCAGCGACAGCAGCGCCAGCAGGATACAGAGCCCATAGGCCAGGTAACGATTCATCACGCTCCTCGTCGGACCGGGCCACCGCGCTCCCTGCCCGTACAACCGGTTTTCCGTCGGCGCTGCGCGCGCCGGTTCGTGCGGCACGGGCATCTTAATGTTCTCCCGCCATCGGCGTGCGACCGGCACCTGTATGGGGGCGTCGGCGGCAGGATTGGACAAGGCGGGTCAAGCGGAAAGACATGGCGATCGGTTATGTGGGGATGAGCCCAGGCCATTCGGCAGTGCAGCATCGACGTGCGGTAATCATGCGCCCACTGCTTGACGCCTTACGATGTCGCGAACCGCCCCGCTTGCCATGGCCATCACGCTGGCCATCACGTCTCCCCTCCTCCACGCCGAAGACGCCGCCACGCCCGCCGCCGAACCGGGCAAGACCCTCGATGCGGTCGTCGTCACCGGCTCCAACATCAAACGCAGCGACACCGCCGGACCGAATCCGGTGCAGGTCGTCAGTCGCGAAGACATCGAGCGCACCGGCAAGTCCACCCTGACCGACGTGCTGCGCTCGCTGTCGGCCAACGCCGGCAACAGCTACGATGAACAGTACACCGGCAGCTTCTCTGCCGGTTCGGCCTCCATCGGCCTGCGCGGCTTGAGCCCGAAGAACACCCTGGTGCTGGTCAACGGTTACCGCGTGGCCAACTTCGGCTTCGCCCTGAACACCCAGGACACCTTCGTCGATCTCAATGCGCTTCCGATCAGCGCCGTCGAGCGCATCGAAGTGTTGAAGGACGGCGCTTCCGCGGTGTATGGCTCCGACGCCATCGCCGGCGTCGTCAACATCATCCTGCGTCGCGACTTCCAGGGCATCGAAGTGGGCGGCGCGGTCGGCGGCGCCACCCGCGGCGGCCTGGATGAGCAGAAGGCCAACCTGTTGCTGGGCTTCGGCGATCTCGATCAGCAGGGCTGGAACGTGCTGTTCGGCCTGGACCTGCTCAAGCGCGAACGCCTGGATGCGGACGAACGCGCTTTCACCCGCAGCGGTGATTTCCGCGACAAGCCCGGCGGCCGCCTGGCCGGCTGGTCCACCGCCGGCGGCAACTGGTTGCTCGACCCGCGCCGCCCGACACCGTTCTCGTCGTGCCCCGACGGCAGCGTGCTGCGCCCCTACAGCGATTTCGGCAGCACCCTGCCCGGCAACGCCTGCGCCTTCAACGCGCAGCCGTACAAGACCCTGCAGCCAGGCGCCGAGCGTATCCAGGCATCGCTGAGCGCGACCTTCCGCCTGGGCGAGCGCACCGAACTGTTCGCGGACCTGCTGTACAGCCACAACCAGGCGGACCAGATCTTCAGCGCGCCGCTGACCGTCGGTCCGGGCCTGCGCGCCTACAATCCGGCCACCGGCACCCTGGTGGACATCCCGGTGGCGCTGCCGGTCGGCCACCCCGACAACCCCAACGGCGTGCCACTGCCGTTCGAATACACCTTCTTCGATCTCGGCCCGCGCCTGAAGGACAACACCCAGGTGTTCTATCGCGCCCTGGCCGGCCTGCGCGGACAGACCGAGCGCTGGGACTGGGAAGTGGCGGCGGACACCTCGCAGAGCCTGCAGCGAGAATACGTCGACAACTTCATCAACCGCTATGCGTTCGAGCGAATCCTCGCCGACGGCAGCTACGACTTCCTGGATCCTTCCAGCACTCCGGCGCCGTTGAATGATCTGCGTCTGCAGACCAAGCGCCCGGGTTACTACCGGCTGGACGCGATCAGCGCCAAGGCGTCCACCTCGTTCCTGGAACTGCCCGCCGGCGCCATCGGCTTCGCCTGGGGCGCGGAGTTCCGTCGCGAGTCACTCGATGCCCGCACCAGCCGCCAGGTGCTGTCCGGCACCGAACTTCGCCCCGCCATCAACATCGTCAAGGGCGAGCGCAAGGTCAGCGCCGCGTACGCCGAGTTCAGCGTGCCGCTGCATCAGACCCTGGAACTGCAACTGGCCGGCCGCGCGGATCACTACGACGACTTCGGCAACGCCTTCTCGCCGAAGGTGGCATTGCGCTGGCAGCCGCTGGATTCGCTGCTGCTGCGCGGCTCGTTCTCGCGCGGTTTCCGCGCACCGTCGCTGCCGGAAATCGCCCCCGGCCAGACCATCAGCTACGGCACCGTGGTGGATCCATTCGACCCGCTCTCTCCCGGCGGCAGCCGCGGCGTCACCAACGTGCGCACCGGCAATCCGGATCTGGACGCCGAACGTTCGAAGAACTTCAATCTCGGCGCGGTCTGGTCGCCGGACGCCGATACCAGCATCGGCATCGACTACTACCGCATCGAACAGGACAACCTGATCAAGCCGGACAACGCGCAGTTCATCGTCAACAATCCCGCCGCGTTCCCGGGCCGGGTGATCCGCGATGCGCAGGGCCGCATCCAGATCATCACCAACCAGTATTCGAACCAGGGCGAACTGAAGACCTCGGGCATCGATCTGGATTTCAGCCGGACCTTCCGCACCACCGCCGCCGGCAACTTCACCCTGGCCGGAAGCTGGACCCATCTGCTGGAGTTCAAGCAGCCGCTGGTCGCCGGGCAGGCTCCGTACGACGGCGCAGGCAACAACCGCCTTGGCGCGCTGCCGAAGAATCGCGGCACCACCTCGCTTGGCTGGGAAGCCGGCGATTGGGAAAGCACGCTCAGCCTGCAGTACATCGCCGGCTACGATCAGCGCGTCTCCACGCAGGCCAGCAACCCGGGCCTGCGCGACAAGGTCAAGCCCTATCACCAGTTGGACCTGTACGTGGCCTATCAGGGCATTCCCAAGACCACGTTCTCGCTGGCGGTGCAGAATCTCACCGACAAGGATCCGCCGTTCGACCCCGCTGGCGGTTCCAACGGTTTCGACATCACCCAGTACAACCTGCGCGGCCAGTTCGTCTCGCTGGGGGTGAAGTACCGGTTCTGAAACGGACGACAAGGCGGCGGCGCAGAGAGCCGCCGCCTCCCTGGACCTGTCAGGACTTCGCCGCCGGACCGGTGCAGTAGGTCGGCAGCAGGTGTTCGCCGACGAAATCGACGAACGCCCGCAGCCTGGGGGAAACGTGGCGTCCGGACGGCCACAGCAGGTAGAGATTCCCCGGTGCGTCCACGCAATCGTCCAGCACCGTCACCAGTTCGCCACCCCGCAGCGCTTCGCGCACCGAGTGATCCGGTACATAGGCGATGCCGAGTCCCCGCTTGGCGAAACACACCCGGGTTTCGATGTTGTTGCACACCATCGATTCCGGTATCCGCAGGTCCGCCGGCGCGCCGCGCAATGGCCAGACCTCGATGCGCCCACTGCTCGGATTGCGGTACTGCAGGCAGAGGTGTCGCTCCAGATCCGCCGGCTCGCCAGGCGTGCCACGCTCCTCCAGATAGGCCGGGGATGCCACCAGCCGGCGATGGAAATGACCGATATGCCGCGCGGTCAGCCGCGAATCGGACGGTTCGCCGACGCGCAGGACCGCGTCGAAGCCTTCCTCGATCACATCGACCACGCGATCGGTGAAATCCAGATCCAGCAGTACATCCGGGTAGGCGCGCATGAAATCCGCCAGCACCGGAAGCGCCAGATCGCTGATCAGCGGCAGGCTGATCCGCAATCGGCCTTGCACGTGGCCCGCGTGATGCGACAGCTCGGCCTCCGCAGCCGCCACCTCTTCCAGGATTCGCCGGCAACGCACCAGGAACAATTCGCCTTCCGCGGTCAATGCCACACTGCGGGTACTGCGATGGAACAGGCGCACTCCCAGGCTCTGTTCCAGTCGCGACACACTCTTGCCTATCGCGGCGGCGGAAACCCCCAGCACGCGGCCGGCTTCGGCAAAGCCACGCGTCTCCGCGACCTGCACGAAGGTTTGCAGACTGCCCAGGCTTTCCATTCACATCTTCCCATTGCGGACATTCCTGTCCGTGCTGAAGCGAACTCTACCCGCCTTTATCGCCCGGCGAAGCATTACCACCATGACGGCTCATTCCACGCCTGGAACCCTCCATGCCGTCGCATTCCCCCATGACTACCCAGCAGGTCGTTTCGTCGCCCATTCCTCTCCTCACTTCCGCGGTCGATGTCGCACTGGATACCGCACTTTCCGAACAGCGCCTGATCGGCGCGGTCGTGCTGATCGCGGTCGACGGCCAGATCCGCTACGCACGCGCTGCCGGCTGGGCGGATCGCGAGACGCGACGCGCGATGAACCGTGACGCGCTGTTCCGTCTGGCATCGATCAGCAAACTGATCGTCTCCACGGCCGCGATGGTGCGCATCGCCCAGGATCGGCTGGATCTGGATGCTCCGATCCAACGCTTGCTGCCGGAGTTTCGCCCCATGCTCGCGGACGGCAGCCGGCCGGACATCAGCGCGCGGCAACTGCTCAGCCATACCGCCGGACTTGGCTACCGCTTCCTGGATCCGGCGCCGGACGGCGACGGACCACACGCCCGTGTCGGCGTATCCGACGGGATGGATGACAGCCCCGTATCGCTGGCGGAAAACCTGCGTCGCATCGCGCAGGTCCCCCTGCAATACGCACCGGGCACCGCCTGGGGCTATTCACTGGCGACCGACGTGCTGGGTGCATTGCTGGAAGCCGTCGATGGTCAGCCGCTACCGACGGTGGTGGAAACGGCGGTGACCGGCCCGCTGTCGATGCGCGACACCGCATTCCATGCCCTCGATCCGGCGCGGCTCGCCACCGCCTATGCCGCCGCCGACGGCGCGACGCCGCCCCATCGGCTGCAGGAAGACGAAATCGCCTCTCCTTTCCCCGGGCTGGCGGGTATTCGTTTCAGTCCGTCCCGTGCACTGGATCCGCATGCATTCCCTTCCGGTGGGGGTGGCATGGTCGGCAGCGCCGATGATCTGATGCGCCTGCTGGAAGCACTGCGTCGAGCCCGCGTTCCCTCGCTGTCGGCCGGTTGGATCGCGGAAATGGGACGCGTGCAGAGTGGCCCGCATGGACCGCCCGACAGTCCCGGCGTGGGCTTCGGCCTGGGCTTCTCGATCCTGCATGACCCGGCCGCCGCCGCCAGTCCCGAATCCGTCGGTACTTGGCGTTGGGGCGGTGCCTACGGGCACAGCTGGTTCGTGGATCCGTCTCGTCGCCTGAGCGTGGTGGCCCTGACCAACACTTTGTACGAGGGCATGTCGGGCGCTTTCGTCACCGAACTTCGCGATGCGATCTATGCGGGCCTGCAGGGAGCAGAGGCATGAGCGGCGGTGACGGCCGGTGCGATGCGGTCGTCTCGTCGGTGGAGGTGGACCCACCGCTGCCATGGGCGGGCCTGCTGGCGCTGGCATGCGCGGGATTCATCACGATACTGACCGAAGCACTGCCGGCCGGGTTGCTGCCCGCGATAAGCGCCGACCTCGGAGTCAGCGAAGCCTGGGTGGGGCAACTGGTCACCGTCTATGCCGTGGGATCACTGCTGGCGGCGATTCCATTGGTCGCCGCGACCCGCCATTGGCGCCGGCGCCCCCTGCTGTTGATGGCCATCGGCGGTTTCACCGTGGCCAATTCGGTGACCGCCGTTTCGCCGTTCTATGACGTCACCCTGGTCGCGCGCTTCATCGCGGGCGTCAGTGCGGGCCTGTTGTGGGCGCTGCTGGCCGTCCACGCCAGCCGCATGGTCGCGCCCGCGCAGCAGGGCCGGGCGATCGCGGTGGCAATGGTGGGCACGCCGCTGGCGCTGTCGCTCGGCATTCCCGCCGGCACCCTGCTCGGCCAGGCCATCGGATGGCGCTGGACCTTCGGCCTGATGTCGTTGCTCAGCCTCGGATTGCTGGCCTGGGCTCGCGTCCGCGTACCCGACTTCGCCGGCCAGGCCAGAGGCGCTCCCCTGCGATTGCGCCGCGTGCTCGCCCTGCCCGGGGTACTCCAGGTCCTGGGCGTCATGCTGTTGTTCGTGTTCGCTCACAACGTGCTGTACACCTACATCGCGCCGGTACTGTCGGTGGCCGGCGCCGATGCGCAAGTCGAACGCTATCTGCTGCTGTTCGGCGCCACCGCGCTGGTCAGCATCGGCATGGTCGGGGTACTGATCGATCGCTGGTTGCATGGCCTGACGCTGGCCAGCCTGGTCTTGTTCGGGATGGCGGCGATGATGATGGCGCTCTGGCCAGACGCTCCGATGGCTCTGGCCGCGGCCGTCGCTTGCTGGGGCCTCGGCTACGGCGGCGTGGCGACGCTGTTCCAGACCGCGCTTGCACGCAATGCCGGTGAGACGGCAGATATCGCGACGTCGATGCTGGTCACCGGTTGGAATCTCGCCATCGCCGGCGGCGGCATCCTCGGTGGCTTGTTGTTGCAGGGCATCGGTCCGGCCAGTCTGTCCTGGACCGTGTTGCTGTTGCTGCTGCCGGCACTCGGCCTGGCCCTGCCCGCGCGCGGTTGGCGATGAACGCGCGGGCGTCGTGAGGATGAGGATGCGCCTGCATCGCGAAGACCGGTTCCCGGCATGACGGGAACGACGATCATCCGTCCTGTCAGTTTCTAGACACCCGGTTGGGCTTCCCCGTTTCTGCTCAGGCCCTCCGGAACGCAGAACGGGATTCCAAACCGGAATCCCGTTTCTTCGTCATCGTGCCCGGACCCGGAATCGAACCGGGATGGCCTCGCGGCCGGCGGATTTTAAGTCCGATGCGTCTACCAATTTCGCCATCCGGGCATGCGAATAGCGTGCCTGAGCGGGCGCGGGATGGAAAGCCGCGAACCACTCCATTCGTCAGGCACAAAAAAACCGACCATGCGGTCGGTTCTTCTGGATGTGGAGGCCTGGGTCGGAATTGAACCGGCGTACGCGGATTTGCAGTCCGCTGCATAACCACTCTGCCACCAGGCCGATGGCGACTGCGCGAGACTCGCGCAATCTCGGCGCCATTTCAAGCGCCTTACAAAACAAAACCCCGCGAACGGGGTTTTGTCCTGAATATGGAGCGGGAAACGAGACTCGAACTCGCGACCCCGACCTTGGCAAGGTCGTGCTCTACCAACTGAGCTATTCCCGCGTGGTGAAGTTGGAAATTTTACCGGTATCCCGAGAGCTGTCAACTGCTTTCTTCTCGTCGGCCCGCAGAATCGGCCAAGCCGCATGCAGGTACTGGAAACCGGACCAGAGCGTAAGTATAGCCGCGATCGCCAGCAGCCAGTCGCCGATCCTGAAAATCCATTCACCCAGCCAGATGTCCGCCCGGTCCACCGGGCCCGGGGTGGCCGCGTACAGCAGGCAACCCAGCGCCACCATCTGCACGATGGTCTTGACCTTGCCGATCGTGGCCACCTTGACCCGTGCGCGCTGGCCGAGTTCGGCCATCCATTCGCGCAACGCCGACACCGCGATTTCGCGGCCGACAATCACCGCCGCCCAGATCGCCATCCACATGGTCGGATTGTCCTGCACGATCAGGAACAGCGACACCGCCACCATCAGCTTGTCCGCCACCGGATCCAGGAACGCGCCGAAGGCCGAGTACAGGTGGTAGCGCCGCGCGATCCAGCCGTCCAGCCAGTCGGTGACCGCGGCCAGGATGAAGATGAAGGCCGCCGCGAAATTGGTCCATTTGTGCGGCAGGTAGAACACCAGCACCAGCACCGGGATCAACACGATCCGCAACAGGGTGAGCCAGGTGGGGATGGTCAACTTCATTGCTTTTCTACTCGTTTCCCGCAATCGGCGCCGGCAACCCGTGCAGGTTAGCGTAGATCCGCTCGGCGAGCGCGGCATTGACGCCTTCGACCCGGGCGATCTCGTCCGCGCCCGCGGCCTTGAGCCCGGCCAGGCCACCGAAATGCTTCAGCAGGCTCGCGCGGCGACGCGGGCCGATTCCGGGGATGTCCTCGAGCTTGCTGGTCATGCGCGCCTTCTGGCGCTTGCCGCGGTGGCCGGTGATGGCGAACCGGTGCGCCTCGTCGCGGACCTGCTGGATGAGTTGCAGCGCCGGAGAAGCTGCGCCCGGCCGGACCTCGCGGCCGTCGGTCAGGACCAGGGTTTCGTGGCCGGGCCGGCGTTCCTCGCCCTTGGCCACGCCCACCAGCACCACGCTGTCCACGCCCAGATCGGCCAGCACGCCACGGGCCTGCGCCAACTGGCCCGCGCCGCCATCGATCAACAGCACGTCCGGCAATACCCCACCCTCTTCCACCGCGCGGCGGAAACGGCGTTCGATCGCCTGGTGCATGGCCGCGTAGTCGTCACCGGGCTCGATGCCGGTGATGTTGAACCGCCGGTATTGCGCGCGAACCGGACCATTGGCGTCAAACACCACGCAGGAAGCGACGGTGGCCTCGCCCATGGTGTGGCTGATGTCGAAGCATTCGATGCGCTGGGCCGGCTCGGCCAGCCCCAGCAGTTCCTGCAGGGCTTCGCTGCGCGCGGTCTGCGCGCCACGGCTGGTCAGTTCGGTCACCAGCGCAATCTCGGCGTTGCGCCGGGCCAGGTCCAGGTAACCCGCGCGTTCGCTGCGCACGTTCCATTTCAGCTGCACCTTGCGGCCGGCCGAAGTGCTGAGGGCCGTCTCGATCAACTCGGCGTCCGGGATTTCCCGGTCCAGGATGATTTCCTGCGGCGGGGTCTGCTCACCGTAGTACTGCGAAACGAACGCGGCCAGGACTTCCTCCGCGTTCTCCTCGCCGTTGGTGCGCGGAAAGAACGTGCGCGTGCCGAGGTTGCGGCCGTCGCGGAACGCCAGCAGCAGGACGCAGGCGGAACTGCCGCGCATCGCGCAGGCGAGCACATCCAGATCGGCGGCGTGACCGTCCACGTACTGGCGTGCCTGCAAGCTGCGGATCGAACCGATCAGATCACGCAGGCGCGCGGCTTCCTCGAACTCCAGTCGCCCGCTCGCGGTCTCCATCGCCCGGCTGAGCTCACCGGTCAGTTCATCGCTGCGGCCATCCAGGAACAGCCCGGCCTGGCGCACCGATTCGGCGTAGCTGGCCGGTTCCACCAGATCCACGCACGGCGCGCTGCAGCGGCCGATCTGGTACTGCAGGCAGGGACGTGACCGGTTGCGGAAAACACTGTCCTCGCAGTTGCGGATCTTGAACAGTTTCTGCATCAGGTTCAGCGTTTCGCGCACCGCGCCGGCACTGGGATAGGGGCCGAAGTAGCGGCCCGGTATCGCCCGCGGCCCACGGTGGAATCCGATCCGCGGCCATGTTTCCTGGGTCAGCAGGACGTAGGGATAGCTCTTGTCGTCGCGCAGCAGCACGTTGTAGCGGGGCGCGAGCGACTTGATCAGCTGGTTTTCCAGCAGCAGCGCCTCGGCCTCGGTGCGGGTGACGGTGACGTCCATCCGCGCCACCTGCGACAGCATCGACAGGATGCGCGGCGTCTTCGGCGTGTTGCTGAAATAGCTGGACACGCGCTTGCGCAGCGCGCCGGCCTTGCCGACATACAGCAGGCCGTCGTCGGCGGCGTACATGCGATAGACGCCCGGCGCCAGGCTCAAGCCCGCCGCGAACGCCTTGCCATCGAAACCCGTGGACTTGCGACCGCTCATTCGTCGATCGGCACGTGGCTCAGTTCGCCGCTGGCGATGTCGTAGCGCAACACCGCGTGGGCATCGGTTTCGGCAATCCAGACCGTACCTTCCGAAAGCGCCAGGCCGGTCGGGCCATGCAGGGGACGCGGCAGCGCCACGCTGGTGAGTTCGCCGCCCCCCAGCCGCAGCGTGCGCAGGCTGCCGTTGCCGCTGTCGGCGATCCACATCTGCGGCGCATCCGTGCTGACCGCGATGCCCTGTGGATGTTGCAGGCGCGCGCTCTCGCGCGGTCCGTCCTCGGCACCGAACACCCAGGGTCCCTGCCCGATCAGCGTCTGCACGACGCCGGTGCGCAGGTGCAGCGAACGGATCGCGGAACCCAACGCGTCGCACACGTAAAGCGTCTGGTGCACCGCGGCCAGCGCGGCGGGCTGGGCGAACGCCGCCATCGGCCCGCTGCCGTCGCGCACTTCCAGTTGCCCCGAACCGGCCCGCGCGCTCAGCTCGCGCGTGGCGAGGTCATAACTCCAGATCCGGTTGTCACCGCCCATGGCGATGTGGATCTGATTGTTGCTGGCCGCCAGCGCGAGCGGCTGGTTGAGCGCGACGCCGCGTGGCTGGCCGACGACGCCTTCCACGGGCTCGCCCGCGCGCCCGTTGCCGCACAGGGTATCGACCGCACCGGTCGCCAGATGGATGCGGCGCAGCGCGTGATTGCCGGTATCGGCCACGTACAGCGACTCGCGCACCGCCACCAGTCCATGCGGATTGCGGAATGCGGTGTGGGTGTGATCGCCGTCGATGAGGTCGGCGGCCGCCAGCCCGAACTGGCGCAGCACGCGGCCGGAATGGGTGCATTCGAGAATGCGGTGATGGCCGCTGTCGGCGACGAACAGGCGCTCGGCAGTCGCCGCGACGCCGGTCGGGAACCGCAAGGCCAGGCGGGGCTCGGGGTGGCTCTCGCGCGGGCTCCGGAGATCGTCATCGATGGGCCGGGCCAGGGTTTCGCACAGCGCGGACACGGAGCGGTCCAGTTCGGCGCCGTTGTCGACCCCGACCAGTCGATGGCGAATGATGCCTTCCCCGTCAATCAGCAGCACGGTCGGCCAGGCCTCGATGCCGAACGCCTGCCACGCCGCCCAGTTGGCGTCGTGCGCAATCGGGAAGCCGATCCCATGGCGGCGCAGGCGCTTGAGCGCGGCCTGCGGATCCCGTTCGCTGTCGAAGCGCGGCACGTTGACTACCAGGGTCTGCAGGCGGCCCAGGTGGCGCGCCTGCAGGGTGGCCAGTTCGTTCAGGCGCTGACCGCACCAGGCCGAAGCCGCGTTGACGAAAGCCAGCGCCACGATCCGGCCGCGCTGTTCCAGCAGCGAGCCGGAAGGCGCGTTGAGCCAGGGCAATCCCTGGGGAAGTTCGGGAGCGGTCGTGGCATTCATGGTCCGCTCCGATTATGCCGTAGTCCTACTCCGAGGACAGGCGCCGGACCGCCGCCCGTGCCGCGGAATCGACCAGTTGCCAGACCCGGTCGAAATCCTCGGGGCCACCGGTGTACGGATCGGGCACGTTGCCGCCCGATTCGATACCGGTCCACTCCAGCAGCAGATCCACCTTGTGCGCCCGATCCGCCGGCGCCATCCGTCGCACATCGCGCAGATTCTGTCCGTCCGCGCACAGCAGCCAGTCGAAATGCTCGAAATCCTCGTGCCGCAACTGGCGCGCGCGCAGGCCGGCGATGTCCACACCATGCTGGCGTGCGCAGGCGATGGCCCGGCGATCGGGCGGTTCACCGGCATGCCAGTGGCCGGTACCCGCCGAATCCACCTCCACCCGGCCCGCCAGCGGCGAGGCGGCGAGATGATGGCGAAGCGCCCCTTCGGCCATGGGTGACCGGCAGATGTTGCCCAAACAGACCACCAGCACCCTCATGCGCCGCCTGCCCAATGCTGTTCGGCGCGGGCCAGGTCCTCGGGTGTGTCCACGCCCGGCGGGAACGGTTCCGGTGTCAACGCCACCGCGATGCGGTGCCCCGCCTCCAGCACCCGCAATTGTTCGAGCGATTCAATCTGCTCCAGTTGCCCGGGCGGCAGGCCGGTGAAACGGCGCAGGAATCCCGCCCGGTAGGCATAGATGCCGATGTGGCGCAGCCAGGGACCGGACGGGAGCGTGTCGCGATCCCGGGCGAAGGCGTCGCGGTGCCACGGGATCGGCGCGCGGCTGAAGTACAGCGCATCCCCACCGGCCGTGCGCACCAGCTTGACCGTATTGGGATCGAACAGGGCCTCGGCCGTTTCCACCGGTGTCGCGAGGGTGGCCATTTCCGCGCCGCTGTCGATCAGCGTCAAAGCGACCGTGCGGATCCCCGCGACCGGCGCGAACGGTTCGTCGCCCTGCAGATTCACCACCACCGCCTCGTCCGGCCAGCCGGCGATATCGGCGCATTCGGCGAGCCGGTCACTGCCGGAGGCATGGGTCTCGCGGGTCATCGCCACCCGCACCCCGGTCCCTTGCAGCGCGTCCCGGATGCGCGCGTCGTCGGTGGCGACCCAGACTTCCTCCGCTCCCGCCGCAAGCGCGCGGCGCGCGACATGCAGCACCAACGGGTCGCCGCCAATCAGACGCAGCGGTTTGCCGGGCAGCCGCGACGCGGCATAGCGGGCGGGGATGGCCACGATGAATCCGGTCATGGGCTAGAAGCTTCCGTTTTGGGCAACCGATCCAGCAGCGCCACCCAGAAAGCCTCCGGCAGGCGCGCCGACACCGGCACACTGAAATACCAGTCCTTGGCCAGGGCGGCGCACTTCACCGCGTCCTTCTCGGTCATCAGCACCGGCAGCTCGCTGCCGAAAGCGAAGTCCTCGGCGCGATAGGCGTGGTGATCGTCGAACGCATGCGGCACCACGCCGATGCCCAGGCCCCGCAGATTGTCGAAGAAGCGCTGCGGATGCCCGATGCCGGCCACCGCATGCACGCGCTGTCCGGCGAACGAGGCCAGCGGCCGCGGCCGCCCGCCACGCAGGGGCTGGGCCGCTTCGGTATGCAGTTGCATCGGCCATTCTCCGAACGCCGGTTCACCACCATTGAGCACCCGGAAATCGCAGGTCGCACCGCGTTCGATCGGCTCGCGCAGCGGCCCGGCGGGCAGCAACCGGCCGTTGCCGTAACGCCGCTGTCCGTCGATGACCTCGATCTCGATGTCGCGCTCCAGCCGATAGTGCTGCAGCCCGTCATCACAGACCACGACGTCGCAGCCGGCGGCGATCAGCGCGCGCCCGGCGGCGACCCGATCCCGGTCCACACGCACCGGCACGCCGGTCCGGCGCGCGATCAGCACGGGCTCGTCCCCGCCCTGCTCCGGTGGCGTGGCCGCTTCCACCCAGAGGGATTGGTCCTCGTTGGCGCGTCCGTAGCCGCGGCTCGCCACCCCCGGCTTGAAGCCCGCCTCGCGCAGGCGCTGGACCAGCCCGATGGTGAGCGGCGTCTTGCCGGTGCCGCCGACGGTGACGTTGCCGACGACGATCACCGGCACGGTGAGCCGGCGCCGACGCAGAAGTCCCCAGCGATACAGCCGCGCGCGCAGGCCGACCAGCGATCCATAGATCGCCGCCAGCGCCCGCGCATGGATCGGAGCGGGCGCATCGGAATACCAGTAGGCGGGAGGGACGTGCCGGGACTTGCTCACTTCGCTCACTCGCCGTCGCCTTCCCTGAACTGCATGCGATGCAGATGGGCGTAAAGGCCATCGCGGGCCAGCAGCTCGGCGTGGGTGCCCTGCTCGACCAGACGCCCCTGATCCAGCACCAGCACCTGATCGGCATGCTCGATGGTGGACAGGCGGTGCGCGATCACCAGCGTGGTCCGATCCGGCATCAGCTTCTGCAGGGCGTTCTGCACCAGCCGCTCGGATTCGTTGTCCAGCGCGGCGGTTGCCT
>Ga0247823_10002507_pt1 | contig 15091 bp, 20 predicted proteins | sample 13C_PalmiticAcid_2_FD_192426 | JGI IMG/M metagenome (GOLD analysis project Ga0247823, IMG submission 192426) | Soil microbial communities from agricultural site in Penn Yan, New York, United States - 13C_PalmiticAcid_Day30 | ecosystem: Environmental > Terrestrial > Soil > Agricultural land...
CCACGCAGGTCAGCGTCTGGCAGGGCCAGGACGGCGAGCACAGCTACGCGCTGTCCAACGGCGTCGCCCAGCCCGTCGTCGACACGGAGTATTTCGTGCTCGCGGGCGGCGCCGACGTCGACGCCGACGTGGACCTGTTCGGCGGCCTCGCCCCGGTCGCGCACGTGGGCGCCGACCGGTGACCCGCGACGACCGCCTGCGCTACGCCGGCCTGCTGCTGCTGAGCGCGGTGCTCTCGGTCGTCGAACTGTTCTTCCTCCCGCTGCGCCTCGACGGGCGGGTGCTGCCCGACCTCGGCTCGCTGCCGTTCCCGATCACGGTGGTCATCGCCGCGCTGACGCTGCCGAGACTGGTCGACCGGGCCGCCGGGTTCTCCCTGCGGACCGCCGTCGCGGCGGGCCCGGTGTTCGCGTGGCTCGCCGTCCCGCTGGCGTGTCTGCTGATCACCCCGGGTGGCGACCGGATCATCCTCGCCGACTGGCGTACCCTCCTGCTGCTGGCCGCCGGGGCCTTCCCGGCCGCGGTCCGGATCGGTGACGTGCTGGCGAAAGCGACGCTGGCCGCGCAGAAGGAGAAGACCAGTGGGTGAGGCGATCACCGACAAGCACGTCGTGTCGGTCCTGCGGCCGTTCGTCCGGGCGACCACCCCGATGCTCGAAGCCCTGCGCGAGTCCGACCCACTGGGCCTGGTCCGCCGCGTCGTGCCCCGCTCGGCGCAGAAGTCCACCGGAGACGTCGAGGACGCCGAGGCACTCGCCAAGGTCGAACGGGGTCTCAGGGACAAGCTGCTCGACGGCCTCGAGACGGTCAAGGTCCCCGGCACCGAGGCGTGGGACCGCATGTCGGCTGCCGACCGCACCGACTGGTGGGTCAACCGCGTCGGCCGCTTCACCGTGCTGCTCGCCTCCGTCCCCGGCCTCGGCGGCGCGCTGGCCGACCGCCTCCCCATCCAGGACGCGCTGGCCACCGCGGGTCAGGGCCTGCTGCTGTCGGCCATCGCGTCGGAGCACGGCTTCCACTCCCAGGCCGACCGCGTCCGACTGATCGCCGCGGTCCTCTTCGACCGCGACATCGACCCCCACCTGGCCGCGGGCCACGGCGACAACCTCACCGACGAGGAAGAGGACGCCGCCACCGCCGCGCTGACCGAAGACCTCACGGCGAGTTCCGCCAAACACGGCAAGATCACCATGAAGGCGGCAGGCAGCGCCCTCTGGCGCTTCGGCCGCACCCTCCTCGCCTTGGGCGACGAAATCGACAAACGCCCCCAGGGCCGCATCTACCACAAGGCGATCGGGATGCTGCCGGTCGTGGGGATGGCTGGGGACTACCTGGGCGAGCGGTCGGCGCTGAAGCGGGCGGCCAAGAAGGGCCGCAAGTGGCTCACCACCCACCAGCCGGTCGAGGCAGGCTGAGCGGCGTCGTGAGTGGTTCACGCAAGGATCTTCCGGCGGCCTCTTCCGTAGGGAATCCGGACCCCGCGCCGAATTCACCTCTGGTGGATCCGAAGGCAATCCGTGCTTGCTTGACATCCACGATGGCTGCCGAGTTCGACCGTGAGTGGTGCGTCGTGGTGGAGCGTGTGAAGGCGTCCCAAGATCTCGGCGACCTGAACGCTTGGTTGGGCGACTGGCGGCACACGGCTCTCATGGAGATGCGCGAGCCGGGCTCGTACTACCGGACGCTCGCCAAGGTCGAGGAGACCATTCGCGGAGGTGGCGACTCGGATGCCGTGCAATCTGACGAGCACCAGGCGCTGATCAGGCGGAGGCTGGGTCACACGTAGGCGAAGACGATCGTTCCCCACGCGTCCCCGCTGGCGCATGTGGTCTGCCCAATCTCGAAGATCAATACAGCTCACGCTGGGATCCAGTAGCGGTATCGGTGCGACTCGCGGTAGCCGAGTCCGGTGTAGAGGCCCAACGCCGGTTCGTTGTGGACGGCGACCTGGAGCACCCGTAGCTCCGACTCCGCCCACTCATCCAGCGCCGCGAGCAGTGTCCGGGCTATGCCCTGCCTGCGGAAATCGGTCGCAACCTCCACCACCGACACATGCAGCACCGACCCGACCACACACCCCCGCGCGGCCCCCACCAGCCGGCCGTCACGCTCCGCCCACGCGTACCCGACCCGGGGCCCGGACGTCAGGACGTGGTGCTGCGCCGGAGTCGGCGCCCCGCCGACGACCAGCGAAAACCAGCCCTCCGGCGGGACCACGGACACCTCAGCCGCCTGCCCGCCCGCAGGTGACGCACTCACCAAGACCGACGACTCAGCGCCCTTCGGATGGTCCAGGTTGACCCGCCATCCCGCCGCCGCTATCGCCGACTCGGCGGGGGAGCCGACCACCACATGGGCGCACGGCCGGATCCCCTCACCCGCCGCGAAGGCCTCGACCGTCCGCAGCGCCGACTCGACCGGCACACCCGGGTCGCCAAGGGTGAGGGCGCTGTTGGCGCGGCCGGTGTAGCCGCCGTTGGCGCGCAGGCGCCAGCCGCCCAGGGGCTTGTCGACCTGGGACGGCCAGGCGTCGGCGCACAGCGATTCCAGGGTCACGGCGTCCAATCGGGGTCCCGTCCGCTCAGCGCGAGGACCCGGTCGAACACCGGTGCGCCGACCGCGACCGGCAGCGCGGGGCCGAACATGGGCGCGCGGTTCTCGTCGCCGAACTGCTCCACGAACGACAGGCACGCCCGTGCGGTCTTCTCGTCCACCGAGTACGGCTGCCGGGTGGCCACCGCGAGGTCCCAGCCGTGCAGGGTCAGCTCGTTGAGCGCGACCATCCCGGCCACCTGGCCCGGCAGGTCGACCCCGCCCGCGCGGGTCATGCCGTCCCACGCGTCGGCTGAGCGCCACGCGCCGACCAGGGCGTCGAGTTGGCCGGGGAGCCGGTCGCGCCAGCCGTCGGCCAGCGTGGGGAGTGCGGCGTTGGGGTTCGCGTCGGTGAGCGCGCCCAGCTCCTTGTCGGCGGCGGCGCGGAAGGCCTGCGTGAGACCGTCCATGTGGCCGAGGATCTCCCGTACCCGGTAGTCCGGGCAGGGTGTCGGGTCGTCGAGGACGGACTCGTCGATGGCGGCGACAAGATCAGCGACGCGGTCCGCGGAGAGCTGGAGGTCAGGTCCGAGGGTCATGGGACCAGTCTGCCGGGACTCGGCACGCCGGGACAGCGGGTTCGGCGTGGTCCGCATGATCAGACGGGACGGTTGTCCCGGTCTGTGAGCAAGATGGCACCGGGTGCGTGAACCAGTGCCCGGCGAGAGATACTGGCGGTCGTCGCGCAGTTTCCCGATGCGCGCCGAACACCATGAAGGAGCAGGAGACCGCAGTGACTTACGTGATCGCCGAGCCCTGCGTCGACGTGTTCGACAAGGCATGTATCGAGGAATGCCCTGTCGACTGCATCTACGAGGGCGACCGGATGCTCTACATCCACCCCGACGAGTGCGTGGACTGCGGTGCGTGCGAGCCGGTCTGCCCCGTCGAGGCCATCTACTACGAGGACGACGTCCCGGACCAGTGGACGGCCTACACCAAGGCCAACGTCGATTTCTTCGACGACCTGGGCTCGCCCGGCGGCGCGTCGAAGACCGGCAAGGTCAGCGCCGACCCGGACTGGATCAAGGCGCTTCCCCCGCAGGGTGAGGGCCACTGACCGCCGTCTTCCCGGAGCTGCCGGACTTCCCCTGGGACTCGCTGGCCGACCACACCGCCCGGGCCCGGACGCATCCGGGCGGCGTGGTCGACCTGTCCGTCGGCACCCCGGTCGACCCGGTCCCGCCGCTGCTCCAGGCCGCGTTGGGCTCGGTGGCCGAGATCTCGGGCTACCCGACGACCCACGGCGTGCCCGCGCTGCGGGAGGCCGCCGTCGCCGCGCTCGCGCGCAGGCACGGGGTGACCGGGCTCGACCCGGCCGCCGTGCTGCCCACGATCGGTTCCAAGGAACTGGTCGCGTGGCTGCCGACGCTGCTCGGTGCCCGGGGCCGGACGGTCGTCATCCCGGAGCTGGCGTACCCGACCTACGAGGTCGGCGCGCGGCTGGCGGGCGCGACGTTCATCCGGTCGGACGGGCTGACGGCGCTGGGACCCGAGACACCCGCGATGGTGTGGCTGAACTCGCCGTCGAACCCCACGGGCCGCGTGCTGCCTGTCGCGCACCTGCGCAAGGTGGTCGACTGGGCCCGCGAGCGGGGCACGGTCGTGGTCTCCGACGAGTGCTATCTGGCCCTGGGCTGGGACACCGAGCCCGTGTCGATCCTGCACCCCGACGTGTGCGGCGGTGACGTGACCGGCCTGCTGGCCGTGCACTCGCTGTCGAAGTCGTCGAGCCTGGCCGGGTACCGCGCCGGGTTCGTCACCGGTGATCCCGCGCTGGTCGCGGGCCTGCTGGAGGTGCGCAAACACGCCGGGATGATCGTGCCGCTCCCCGTGCAGCACGCCATGGTGGCGGCGCTGTCCGACGACACGCACGTGGCCGAGCAGAAGGCCCGGTTCGGCAGGCGCAGGGTCGTCCTGCGGGCGGCGCTGGAGTCGGCGGGGTTCACCGTCGAGCACTCCGAGGCCGGGCTGTACCTATGGTCGACGCGTGGCGAGTCCGCGTGGGACACCGTGTCCTGGCTCGCGGGTCTGGGCATCCTGGTCGCGCCGGGGACGTTCTACGGTCCCGCTGGCGACAAGCACGTGCGCATAGCGCTCACCGCCACCGATGAGCGCATCCAAGCCGCAGCCGACCGCCTAGTCTCCTAGAACGGCTTTGGCGGCCTCGTCGACCTCGGCGAGGGCGTCACGCCAGCGGGCGCGGCGGTCGGCCTTGCGGGCGCGTTCCCGCTCGACGAGCCTGCCCGCGACGAACACCACGTCGACGGCGATCCCGTCGCCGAAGTCGGCGAGCAGGCGGCGGATGGTGTCCTCGGCGACGCACGCGTCCTGGTGGTCGCCGAGGATGTCCTGGAACTCCTTGGTCGTCTGGACCAGGACCTTGATCTTCTTCTTCGACGCGGCCGCGGCCATCTCGGCGGCGTAGCGCAGGCGCTTGCCGCGCACCCGCAGCGCGTGCAGATCGTCGTCCGGCGGGTCCTCGCCGAGTGCCTCGGCGTCCTTCATCAGCTTCTTGTGCGGCTTGCGGATGACGTCGACCAGCGGGACGTCCTTGGGCTCGTCGTCGCCTTCCGCTGGCAGCGGCGTCGACAGCGCGGCGGCGGCCAACGTGTGCAGGACGGCCTGGTAGCGCTTGCTGCGCAGCGTCGCCAGCATCCGCCGCCTGGCGGCCCTGCGGTCGGCGAGCAGGCCCGCGAGCAGCTGCTCGACGGCCGCCTTCTCGTCGTCGTCGAACGACTCGGCCTGCGCGCGCATGTGCTCAAGCTGCACGTCGAGGTCGCGCACGGCGCCCAGCGACGAGCCGAGCCACTTCAGCTCCGCGTTCAGCGCGTCGGCGTCCGGGATGCTGCCCGGGTCGGCCTTGAGCGCGGCCCTGGCCCGCCGCACGGACACCCGCAGTTGGTGGACGTGCTCGATGTCCGTGCCGACCCTGGCGCCCTCGGTGTTCTCCACCAGGGTCCTGGCCTGCTCGTCGAGCCGGGCGCGGACATGGGCGGCCGCGGTGTCCTTGGCGGCCGCGGTGAGCGGTTCCTCGGGAAGACCCAGGTCAACCGGGCTCATCAGTGCCGTCGTCATCCCGACACTGTAGTCAGTCGTTGGCGTGCAGTGCGGTGTTGAGCTCCACGCCGCTACCCGACCGGCTGACGACCTCGACAGTCCCAGTGGATGAATTCCGCCGGAACAGCAACCCGGACTCGCCGGACAGGTCCCGCGCCTTGATCAGCTTGCCGTCGGGCAGCGTCACCTTCGTGCCAGCGGTGACATAGAGGCCCGCCTCGACCACGCAGTCGTCGCCGAGGGAGATGCCGATGCCCGAGTTGGCGCCCAGCAGGCAGCGCTCGCCCAGGCTGATGGTCTCCTTGCCGCCGCCGGACAGCGTGCCCATGATCGACGCGCCACCACCGACGTCGGAGCCGTCGCCGACGGTCACGCCTGCCGAGATCCGGCCCTCGACCATGGACGCGCCGAGCGTGCCTGCGTTGAAGTTGATGAAACCCTCGTGCATGACGGTCGTCCCGGTCGCCAGGTGCGCGCCGAGCCGCACCCGGTCGGCCTCGGCGATGCGCACACCGGTCGGCACGACGTAGTCGACCATGCGGGGGAACTTGTCCACCCCGTACACCGTGACCTGGCCGCGGGCCACGCGCAGGCGCAGGCGGGTGGCCTCGAAGCCCTCGACCGCGCAGGGGCCGTGGTTGGTCCACACGACGTTGGCGAGCAGGCCGAAGATCCCGTCGAGGTTCTGCCCGTGTGGCCGGACCAGCCGGGCCGACAGCAGGTGCAGCCGCAGGTAGGCGTCATAGGCGTCGATGGGCGGCGCCTCAAGATCGTCGACGCTGGTGCGAACCGCGACCACGTCGACCCCCCGGGCCGCGTCGTGCCCGAGCAGACCGGCGACACCCGCGCCGAACTCCTCGGCCACCGCGGCGTCATCGAGGGGGTGCGTGCCCGAGGCCGTCCCGGCCCCGAGTCGCGGGTTGGGGAACCAGGTGTCGAGCACGGTGCCGTCCGCGGTGACCGTCGCCAGCCCGACGCCGTGGGCACCCTTGGTCTCGGTGATATCTGCGCTGCTCACGCCCCATACGTTAGCGCGCGCCCTGGAACGGGTCGCGCACAGTCAGCGTGCCGAAGACCTGGCCGTCGTGCAGGTCTTCGGTCAGCAGCGTGCTCGCGCCGGAACGCAGTGCCGCCTCGATGATCAGGGCGTCCCACCAGGACACCTGGTGGTCTTGGTGAATCCTGCTCGCCGAGACGAGGAGCTGGAGATCGGTGTCCTGGCTGCACCACTGGCCGTACTGAATCACTAGGTCACGGGCTTGCGCACGACGAGCACGTTCGAGTCGACGAAGGTCGTGGGACCACTCGTGGTCAGCGGTCGTACAGGTCCTCACGTCGCCACGACCGACCACCTCGGTCGATCTTGCTGCCCAAAGCCTCCAGCCCCCGGCGCTTCGCCTCTTCAAATCGCGAGGCCTTGGTCGTCATCTCGGCCACCTGCTGGGCTAAAAGCGCGCTGACTGAGGTGCCTCGATGCGCGGCGAGGACCTTCGCGTCTCGGATGACGCTCTCGTCGAGCTGGATGGTGATGTTCCGCTTGGCCCCACCACAGATTGTCACGTGGTCCGCACAAATCCACGTGGATTAGGGTTCCTGACCGTGACCGTTGCGCTGGATCTCACCGCCGACCCCATCGACCTGACCGCCGCGCTGGTGGACATCCCCAGCGTGTCCGAGGACGAGCAAGCCATCGCCGACGCCATCGAGGCGGCGCTGCGGGCTCAAGCGCCCTGGCTGGAGATCGTGCGGCTCGGCAACAACGTCCTGGCCAGGACCAATCTCGGCAGGCCGACGCGGGTGGTCTTCGCGGGACACCTCGACACCGTGCCGGTCAACGACAACCTGCCCAGCCGCCGCACCGACGGGGTGCTGCACGGCCTCGGCACCGTCGACATGAAGGGCGGTGACGCGGTCATGCTGCACCTGGCCGCCACCGTCGCCGAGCCGACCCACGACCTGACGTTCCTCTTCTACGAGTGCGAGGAGATCGAGGCCGTGCGCAACGGTCTCGGCCGCGTCGAGCGGGAGCTGCCCGACTGGATGGCGGGTGACCTCGCGGTCGTGTGCGAGCCGTCCAACGGGGTGGTCGAGGCGGGCTGCCAGGGCACGATGCGCGTCGAGCTGCGCACGTCGGGCGTCCGCGCGCACACCGCGCGGGGCTGGATGGGTGTCAACGCGATCCACGCGCTCGGCGCGGCGCTCGCGGTCCTGACCGCCTACGAGTCGCGCGTGGTCGACATCGACGGGTGCACCTACCGCGAGGGCCTGCAGGCCGTGCACATCAGCGGCGGCGTGTCCGGCAACGTGGTCCCCGACGCGGCGGCGCTGCGGGTCAACTTCCGGTTCGCCCCCGACCGGTCCGTCGAGCAGGCCGAGGCCTACCTGCGGGAGGTGTTCGCCGGGTTCGACCTGACCGTCGTCGACGCCGCGGCGGGCGCGCTGCCCGGCCTGAACGCCCCGGCGGCGAAGTCCCTGATCGCGGCGGCGGGCGGGCAGCCGCTGGCCAAGCTCGGCTGGACCGACGTGGCCCGCTTCGCCGCGCTGGGCATCCCCGCGGTCAACTACGGCCCCGGCGACCCGCTGCTGGCCCACACCCAGCAGGAGAACGTCCCGGTCGAACAGATCACCCGGTGCGCCACGGTCCTGCGTGAGCTCATCACGGGGTAGATCTCTCTAGACTCGTCGGTGTGACGATCGACGCACCCAAGCCCGCCCCGGCCGACGACGAACACCCGCGGGAACGCCAGCGCGGCCCGGTCACGCTGCGCCGCGAGCGCAGTGACGAGGCCACGACCACCGACCAGCGGCTGCTCGACTCGCGCGGTCCAAGCGACTGGGTGCACACCGACCCGTGGCGGGTGCTGCGCATCCAGGCCGAGTTCGTCGAGGGCTTCGGCGCCCTCGCCGAGGTCCCGCGCGCGGTGACGGTGTTCGGCTCGGCGCGGACCAAGCGCGACCACCCCGAATACCAGCTCGGCCGCGACATCGGCGCCGCGCTGGCCAGGGCCGGTTTCGCCTCGATCACCGGCGGCGGCCCCGGCGCGATGGAGGCGGTCAACCGGGGCTGTTCGGAGGAGGGCGGCCACTCGGTCGGCCTCGGCATCGAGCTGCCGTTCGAGCAGGGGCTCAACCCGTGGGTCGACCTCGGGGTCAACTTCCGCTACTTCTTCGCCCGCAAGACCATGTTCATCAAGTACTCGCAGGCCTTCATCTGTCTGCCCGGCGGTTTTGGCACCCTCGACGAACTCTTCGAGGCGCTGACCCTGGTGCAGACCAAGAAGGTCACCAAGTTCCCGGTCGTCCTCTTCGGCACCGAGTACTGGGGCGGCCTCTACGAGTGGCTGCGCGACTCCGTCCTCAAGCACGGCAAGATCGGTGAGAAGGACCTCGCGCTCCTGCACCTGACCGACGACATCGATGACGCCGTCCGCGTCGTCGAAGAGGCATACCAGGCGTGGAGCGACACGCATTGAACCTCTGTGTCTACTGTGGATCCAATGACGCCGTCCCCCGCGGCTACCTCGACTTGGCCGACGAGGTGGGCGCGGGCTTGGCCGCCCGCGGCTGGAACCTCGTCTGGGGCGGCTCATCGGCGGCCATGATGGGCGCCGTGGCCCGCTCCGCCCGCCGCGGCGGCGCCCGCACCATCGGCGTGATCCCGCGAGGACTGGTCGAGCTGGAACGCGCGGACTCCCACGCGGACGAGTTGGTCGTGGTCGACACGATGCGCCAGCGCAAGGCCGAGATGGACGAACGCGCGGACGCGTTCCTCGCGCTGCCCGGTGGGTTGGGCACGTGCGAGGAACTGTTCGAGGTGTGGACGTCGCGGTACCTGGGGATGCACACGAAACCGGTGGTGGTCCTCGACCCGGACGACCACTGGGACGGCCTCCTGCGCTGGGTCCGCGACCTGCGTTCCAGGGGCTTCATCTCGGACATGGCCGTCGACACTCTGGTGGTCGCCCGCTCGGTCGACGCCGCCCTGGACGCCTGCCGAACGTGACCGCGGGTCGTCGGCTCAGTCCGTGGCCTTGGGATGCGCGGTGCTCGCCGCCACGATCCAGACGATCTTGCGGTCCGGGTCTGGGCAGTACCAGATTCGTCCGCCTGCGGTGACTTCGTACTGCCATTGATCGAGTTCCCGACCGTTGACCAATCGCGAGCCGAGCGTTCCACGCAAGGGGTGCTGCCGGGCCGGATTCTCTGGTGTGACTGGCCGCTCGGTGAGTACTACCCAGGCTTCCCAGGTGTTGTGGCGGGCGGTCTGACAAAGGCTCTCCCAGCCTTTCGCCGCGTCGCTGGTCGCGAACCGCGCCTCCCATCCTCCTGGCCGAGCGGGTGGTGCGGCGCGGTCGCCGCGTTTCGGTGCCACCAGATCAGTCCTCCATCGGTGGTGGCACTGGACCGAGATCGGCTTCGATCGGGGCGGTCAGGCTCGCGGTCAGAGCGGAGTCGGCGTAGATGGCGGCGGTGGCCTGCCACTCGTTGATCGTCTGGTCGAGCATGCCCCAGTGCCCGAGTTCGGCCGAGCCTTGGAACGCGCGTGCGAAGTCCGCGACGAATCGGCCCCTGTCCTCGGTGGGGAGTAGATCGACCCAGGGGAACTCGTCAGCCAGCGACTGCGCGGCGGCGGCCAGAGCCTCGCTGGGGAGGTGGGCCAACAGGCTGCGCAGCGCACGTGCGGCGTGGATCGCGCCGCTCGCGGTGGCGGCCGCACGATCGACCCTGGTCAGCAGTAGTGCCGCGCCGTCGCGACGGCGGACGTGGACATCCCCGCGATCGGCGAGCGCGGCGACGCTCTTGGGGTCGCGCTGTAACTCGCTCCACTGCACCTCGGTCGACATACCCTAATTCTGAACTTTTTCAGAACTCGGCGCAACCGCAGGTCGGTGAAGTCAGGCCGCGGTGGGTCGCTTGTGGTACGAGTCGACGTATTCCTGGCCGGAGAGTTCCAGGATGGCGTACATGACCTCGTCGGTCACCGCCCGGCGGATCGGCAGGGAGTTGCCCATGCCGTCGTAGCGGGTGAAGTCCAGGGGGGCGCCGAAGCGGACGGTGATGCGGTGCGGCCGGGGGAACTTCTTGCCCTTGGGCTGCACCTTGTCGGTCCCGATCAGCGCGACCGGCACGACCACCGCGTGGTGTTCCAGCGCGAGCTGGGCGACGCCGGTGCGGCCGCGGTGCAGCCTGCCGTCCAGTGAGCGGGTGCCCTCCGGGTGGATGGCGAACGCGCCGCCCGCGTCGAGGACGACGCCGGCGTCCTCCAGGGAGGCGAGCGCGGCGCGGCTGTTGTCGCGCTGGACCGGGATGGCGCCCAGCGCACGGAAGAGAGTGCCGACGAGCCTGCCCTTGACCGACTTGGCCTCGAAGTACTCGGCCTTGGCGAGGAAGGCGACCTTGCGCTTGAGCATCATCGGCACGACGAAGCTGTCGATGACCGCCAGATGGTTGATGGCGAGGATGACCGGGCCCGTTGCGGGCACCTTGTCCGCGCCTTCCACCACTGGCCGCAGGAACAGCCGGGCGAGAGAGGACAGCAAGACGCGAAGCGCGCGGTAAAACACGGCGGGGCCTCCTTGGTTGCTCTCTACTGTAACCGCGGTCGCGTCCGTTCACCGCTTGTCCGTGGCACGATCGGTAGCCGTGACTCCTTTGCGGTTCGGCTCGCGCGTGGTCCCCCAGGACCGCGCGCTGGTGATGGCCATCGTCAACCGCACCCGCGATTCGTTCTACGACCAGGGTGCGACCTTCGCCGAAGGCCCCGCGCTGGCCGCGGTCGACCAGGCCGTCGCCGACGGCGCGGACATCATCGACATCGGCGGCGTGCGCGCGGGCTCCCACGGCGAACCGGTCGACGCCGCCGAGGAGGCCCGCCGGGTTGTGCCGTTCGTCACGGCCGTCCGCGAACGCCACCCTGACGTGGTGATCAGCGTCGACACCTGGCGCCACGAGGTGGGGCGCGCGGTGTGCGCGGCCGGGGCCGACCTGATCAACGACACGTGGGCGGGCGCCGACCCCAGGCTGGCCGAGGTCGCCGCCGAGTTCGGTGTCGGCATCGTCTGCTCCCACACCGGCGGCGCCGCCCCCCGCACGGATCCGCATCGAGTGCGCTATCGGGACGTCGTCGCCGAGGTGGTCGCCGAACTGGTCGCGAGCGCGGAGCGGATGGTCCGGTTGGGCGTCCCCCGTGCGGGTGTCCTCATCGACCCCACCCACGACTTCGGGAAGAACACCTGGCACGGTCTTGAGCTGCTGCGGCGTCTGGACGAACTGGTGGCGACCGGATGGCCGGTGCTGATGGCCCTGTCGAACAAGGATTTCGTCGGAGAGACGCTAGGTGTGGGACTTAAAGACCGGGTTGATGGCACACTCGCCGCGACGGCGGTGTCGGCGTGGACCGGCGCGCGCGTCTTCCGCGCCCATGAGGTGCGTCAGACCAGACAGGTGGTGGACATGGTGGCCGGTATCGCGGGGACCCGCCCGCCCGCCAGGGTCGTGCGGGCGCTGGCATGAGGAAGATGCTCGACCAGACCTGGCAGAGTCCTGAGTGGACGGTCTCGCAGCTGGTCATCGCCAAGGGCACGCGCACAGTCAGTGTGGTGCTGCCCGCCCTCGATGAGGAGGACACGGTCGGCCAGGTCGTCGACTCGGTCAGCCCGCTGCTGGGCACCCTCGTAGACGAGTTGGTGGTCATCGACTCCGGCTCGGCCGACCGCACGGTGGCCAGGGCCGCCGCCGCGGGCGCCCGGGTGGTCGACCGGTCCGACGTCCTCACGGACTTCGAGCCACGGCCGGGCAAGGGCGAGGTCCTGTGGCGCTCGCTGGCCGCGACCACCGGTGACCTGCTGGTCTTCCTCGACTCCGACCTGATCGACCCGGACCCCGCGTTCGTCCCATCGCTGCTGGGCCCGCTGCTCACCGCGTCGGGCGTGCACCTGGTCAAGGGCTTCTACCGCCGCCCGCTGCGCGTGGAGACCGAGGAGGCGGGCACCGGCGGCGGCCGGGTCACCGAACTGCTGGCCCGACCGGTCCTGTCCGCGCTGCGCCCCGAGCTGTCCGGGATCATCCAGCCGCTCGGCGGCGAGTACGCCGCGACCCGCGAGTTCCTGGAGTCGGTCCCGTTCGCGGCGGGCTACGGGGTGGAGATCGGCCTGCTGCTCGACGCCCACGACCGCTACGGTCTCGACGGGTTGGCGCAGGTCAACCTGGGTGTGCGCAAACACCGCAACCGCTCACTGCTGCAACTGGGCGTGATGGCCCGCCAGATCCTGGGCACCGCCCTGAGCCGCTGCGGCATCGAGACCGACTCGTCGGCCATGACCCAATTCGTCCAGGTAGGCGGCGAGTGGCTGCCGGACACGATCGACGTTCTCGTGGCCGACCGGCCACCGCTGGCAAGCATCGTGGGCGTGCGCGGAGGGAGTTCCCCTGCGAGCCCCGGCGCGTGACTTGCTCTATCCGCCGCCTGATGGATGGACCTTGAGTGACGTTCGGGATCTGCCCGAGGGTTGCGGTGTCGAAGTGCTCGACGGGGCTCTCATCGTCAAGCCCAGGCCGTTGCCGATCCATCAGCGGATCCTGCGCAGGCTGGCGGCGGTCTTGGAGGCACAACTGCCCGACGGATGGCAGTTGGAGACTGCTATCGACGTGATGCCGGCCGAAGGCCCGCTGGACTACCTGGCCCCAGACATCGTCGTGTTCGGTGCGGACGTCCCACTGAACACCCGGCCGATACCCGGCGATCGAATCCTGCTGGTGATCGAGGTCGTGTCGAAAGGCTCGCGCCGCGAGGACCGGGGATCCAAGCCGCTGGCGTATGCCGAGGCCGGGATTCAACACTTCTGGCGAGTCGAAGGCCCAGCGAGCGGTTCGCTCCCACTGACTGTGCACACCCACGTACTTGATGCCGATGCCTGCGCCTATGTGGAAACCGCGGTCGAGAGCGGCAGCTTCACCACGACGGTCATCGATCCGATCCACGTGGATCTGACCAAGTTGCTGCCCTGACGACATCGACCGGCCCCACGCCGTTGTGGAGCCGGTCGACAGTCGTCAGAACGTCTGGTTCGCGAAGCCCTTGGTGGCGATCTTCGACAGCATCGACTGCCAGGCCGCCGTGCTCGCGTGCGGGTCGCCGGTGACCCCCAACGCCGACTTCGCGCTGGTGAAGGCGCTGTTCGTCAGCGGCCCCCAGACCCCGTCCACGGTCAGGCCCGAACCGCGGAAGTTGTTGCACATGGCCTGGACGAACTTGGTGTCGCTCTCCGACGACTTCACGCACAGCACCGGCAGGCCGCCGAAGTCGGAGTGGATGTGGTCGGCGTGGTCGGCGTTGTACCAGCCGTCCAGGACGTAGCGGAAACGGCGGCGGCACACCGCTTCGACCGCGAGGTAGCGCTTGCGCAGCGACGCCGTGCCCGACGCGTGGTGGCCGTCGAGGGGGCTGCTGACCTGGCCGCCGCTCCAGCGGACGTAGTCGAGGTCCATCGCCGTGCCCGCGCCGTGCTCGCCCGGCTTGTTGACGTAGAAGCCCGCCGACACCAGGTAGGTGATGCTCCCGTACGCCGACGATAAGGACCGCAGGTCCCGGATCCAGAGTACGAGACTGTCGTAGAACCCTTGCGTGGCCTGCCAATTCCGCAGCGTCGTGTTGCCGCGGCTGGAGCGCCAGTAGTAGACGGGCGTGCCGTCGATCTTCTGGAAAGTGATCATCAGACCGCCACCGCCTTGAGCTCGCCGTCGACCAGCCAGTACGAGACCCGACCCCGCGCGGTGCGGACCAGGCCGACCGCGTGGGCCAGTTCCGACACCGGGGCCGGGCCGCGCCCGCCGCCGATGGTGCCGACCAGTGCCGCTGAACCGCCGTAGGCGTTGCCGACCCAGCGGACCTCGCCGCCGTCGTCGAGCAGGCCCTGCAGGGCCGCGTCGTCGAGGCGGGCGAGTTCGGACCAGTCGGTGCCGTTCGCCGAGCTGTGCACGACGGTGCCGGTCGAGCCCGCCGCCGACGCGAGCCAGCCGGAGCGGCCGACCGACAGCGCGGTGACCGCCTGGTAGGCGTCCAGGCCGGTGACCGGCTGCACCGCCCAGGTGTCGCCGCGGCGCCGGGCCGCGAGGGGAGCGGTCGGCACGTTCTCGCCGGACAGGTAGGAACCCAGCGCCATCGCGTCGCTCGCCGAGGAGCCGACGGCGGTGAACATCGAGCGGGCCGACAGGCGCAGCACCTCGTGCCACGTGACGCCGTCCGGCGAACGCCACAGCGCGGCCTGGCCGTCGAGCGAGCCCGCCGCGAGGGCGCCGCGCTGGTCGGTGGCCACGTCGACGACGGTGGCGAAGTCGAGCCCGGTGGTGGCCTTGGCCGCGCCGTCCGCGCCGACGAGCACCCAGCGGACGCCCTGCCTGCACAGGACCTGCGGGTCGGCGCCGACCCGCAGGTCCTGTG
>Ga0247823_10002508_pt1 | contig 15086 bp, 16 predicted proteins | sample 13C_PalmiticAcid_2_FD_192426 | JGI IMG/M metagenome (GOLD analysis project Ga0247823, IMG submission 192426) | Soil microbial communities from agricultural site in Penn Yan, New York, United States - 13C_PalmiticAcid_Day30 | ecosystem: Environmental > Terrestrial > Soil > Agricultural land...
ACGTGGGCCCGCTCGACGCCATCGGCGAAGCACAGTGGGACCGCGTGATCGACCTCAACCTCAAGGCCGCGTTCTTCGCCGCGCAGGCGGCCGCGCGCGCCATGGTGCGAGGGGGCTCGATCGTCAACATCACGTCGCGCAGCGCCTCGCACCCCAACCCGGGCACGGGCCACTACGGCGCGGCCAAGGCGGCGCTGGAGAACCTCACGCGCACGATGGCCGCCGAGTGGGGCCACCGCGGCATCCGCGTGAACGCGGTGGCGCCGGGGGTGGTGATGACCGAGGAGTTGGCGAAGACCTTCAACACGCCCGAGCGCATCCGCCGCCAGGTGGAGACCGTGCCCCTGCAACGCCTGGGCCGGCCCGAGGACGTGGGCCCGCTGTGCGCCTACCTGGTGAGCGATGCCGCCACTTGGACCAGTGGAACGGTGATCGGCGTCAATGGCGGCAGCTTCGTGCCCATGGGCTACCTGAGCTACCTGCACAAGGTCAACCGCGACGCCGCGCCCGCCTGAACGAACGACAGGGACACACATGGATTTCTCGTGGACCGAGGAGCAGACGGCGCTGCGCGAGCGCGTGCGCGAACTGCTCGCGCGCCAACTGCCATCCGATTGGGAGCACCTGAGCCGCCATGGCCCGGGCAGCCCCGAGCAGACCGCGTTCTCGCTGAACTTCTGCCCCCTGCTGGCCGAGGCCGGCCTGCTGGTGCCGCACTGGCCCGTGGAGCATGGCGGCAGCGGCGCACCGCCCTGGCACCACTTCATCATCGGCGAGGAGCTGTGGGCCGCTGGTGAGCCGCGCGGCGCCCAGTACATGAACGTCAACTTCATCGGGCAGACGATCATGCGCTTCGGCTCGCTGGAGCAGAAGCGGCGCTACCTGCCACCGATGGCGGCGGGCCAGGCCATCTGGTGCCAGGGCTTCTCAGAACCCTCGGCCGGCTCCGACCTCGCGGCCCTGCGCACGCGCGCCGAACGGCGCGGCGACGAATACGTCATCAACGGCTCCAAGATATGGACCTCCTACGCGGGTCTCGCGCAGACCTGCTTCCTGCTTGCACGAACCGGCGGCGCAGGTCGCCAGGGCATCTGCATCTTCCTCGTGCCCATGGACACGCCGGGCATCACGGTGCGCGGCATTCCCTCGCTCATCGGCGAAGGCGACATCCACGAGGTCTTCTTCGACGACGTGGTGGTGCCCGCCGACGCGCTGCTCGGCGAGGAGGGGCAGGCCTGGCCCATCATCGGCTGGGCGCTGTCGCACGAGCGCGTGGGCATCGCGCGCTACGCCTTCTCGCGCCGCGTGCTCGACGGCATGGTGCGCCAACTGCAAGCCCAAGGCCGCTTCGACGATCCGGTGGTGCAGGCGCGCGCGGGGCAGGCGCTGGCGGCCATCGAGGCCGCACGGCTGCTGGTCTACCGCGTCATCGACCAGCGCGCGCGCGGCCTGCCGCCCACGGCCGACGCCAACGTCGCGCGCACGGCGGTGATCGCGGCCGACCACCAGGTGTCCGACTTCGGCATGAGCTTCCTGCCCGACACGTATTGCGGCAGCGATCACCCGCTGCACCTCTCGCACCACGAACGCGCCATCGCCGCCGGCATCGCGGCGGGGGCGGCCGAGATCCAGCTCAACCTGGTGGCGCAGGATTTCCTGAAGCTGCCGCGCGAGGCCCGCGCATGAACTTCGAACTGAACGACGACCAGCGCGCCCTGCTGGACGCGGTGGAGCAGGTGGTGCAGCACCACCTGGCGCGCACGCCCGCGCCGGTGCGCGTGGAGTGCCTGCCCGAACTGGAGCGCGACCTGGAGCAGGGCGGCTACTTCGAGGCCTTCAATACCGAAGGCCTGGGCCCCGTGGCCGCGGCCGCGATGGTGATCGCGCTGGCGCGCCTGCCGTTCTGCACGGAGCTGGGCGCCTCGGCGCTGCTGGCGCCGCGCCTGGGCCTGCCGCGAACGTGTGCCGTGTTGGGCGAGGACCGCGCTGCGCCCGCGCGCTTTCTCGCGCAAGCGGCCTGCGCGGTGGCCATCGAGGCCGATGGCGTGTTCATGGCGCCGCTGCAGGCCGGTGACGCGCGCGAGGTGGAGAGCCTGTGGGCCTACCCCATGGGCGCACTGATCGCGCCGGAGGCCTTGCGCTGGGAGCGGCTCGACGCCGACCCCAACGAATGCCTGAACCTCTGGCGCGTCGCCATCGCCGCCGAGATCGCGGGCTGCCTGTCCGCCGCGATGGAAAGCGTGGTGCAGCACGTGAGCGACCGGCGCCAGTTCGGCCGGCCGCTGGGCAGCCTGCAGGCGGTGCAGCACCGGCTGGCGCAGAGCGCGGTGCTGGTGGAAGGCGTGCGCTGGTTCGCGCTGGCCGCGGCATCGGGCGCGGTGCCGGCCGCGCTGGCGCTGGGCCAGGCGCAGCAGGCCGTGCGCCCCGTGGCCTACGACCTGCACCAGTTCATGGGCGCCATGGGCCTCACGCTGGAGCACCCGCTGCACCGCTGGACCTACCGTGCGCGGCGTTTGCAATCGGAGCTGGGTGCGTGCGAACGGCAGTTCCAGATCGCGGCCCGCCAGGCGTGGGCCGCTTGAATCGACATCAGGGAAGACATCGACGTGAAACGCCTGCCCCTCACCGGCATCCGCGTGCTGGACCTCAGCCGCATCCTCGCCGCGCCGCTGGCCGCGCAATCGCTGGGTGACCTCGGCGCCGAGGTCATCAAGATCGAACGCCCCGGACGGGGCGACGAGGCGCGCCGCTGGGGCCCGCCGTTCCTGAAAGACACCGAAGGCCGCGACACACGCGAGTCGCCCATGTACCTCTCGGCCAACCGCAACAAACGCTCCATCACCATCGACCTCGCGCGCCCCGAGGGGCAGGACCTGGTGCGCCGCCTGGTGGAACACAGCGATGTGCTGATCGAGAACTACAAGGTCGGCGACCTCAAGCGCTACGGGCTCGACCACGAGTCGCTCAGGCGCCTCAACCCGCGCCTCATCTACTGCTCCGTCACGGGTTTCGGCCAGACCGGGCCCTATGCCGCGCAGCCCGGCTACGACACCGTGTTCCAGGCCATGAGCGGCCTCATGTCCGTGACCGGCCTGCCCGATGGCGTGCCCGGCGGCGGGCCCATGAAGACCGGGCCCAGCCTGGCCGACTTCATGGCGGGCCAGTTCGCCACCGCCGGCATTCTGGCCGCGCTGTACGAGCGCGACACGCACTCGGGCGAGGGCGCGCACATCGACATCGCTCTGCTCGACAGCACCATCGTCGCGCAGACGCATTCGGTGGCCACCTACTTGGCCACCGGCCAGGTGCCGCCGCGCCGCGGCACCGAAGGCAACGGCGGCCTGCCCTCGCAGGCCTTCGCCTGCGCCGACCGCAGCGTCATCGTCATCTGCGGCAGCGAGGACCAGTATCGCGAGTTCTGCGAAGCGCTGGGCCACCCCGAGCTGGCGAGCGACCCGCGCTTCGTCACCAACAGCGAGCGGCTGCGCCACCGCACGGAACTGGCCGACACCTTCGGCGCGATCACCGCGCGCTGGCAGTCCGCCGACCTGCTGGCCGCGTTGAAGAAGGCCGGCATTCCCAGCGGCCCGGTCAACACGTACGACGAGGTCTTCGCCGACCCGCAGGTGCAGCACCGCGGCGTGGCGATCACCGCCGACCATGCGCAGGCGGGGCCCACGCGCTTCTGTGACAGCCCCATCCGCTTCACCGGCATGCCCGGGCGCGCGCCCATGGCCCCACCCGTGCTGGGGCAGCACACCGACGAGGTTCTGCGCGATGTGCTGGGGCTCGATGGGACGGCCGTTGCCGCCTTGCGCGAAGCTCGCGTCGTGTGAGGCCGCAGAAGCCCGCCATGCAGACATTCGAGACCCTGATCGTGTCCGTGCAGGACGGCGTGGCCCGCCTCACGCTCAACCGGCCCGAGGTGATGAACGCCATCGACCGTCGCATGGCAGCCGAACTCACCGAGGCCCTGCGTGCGCTGGGCGAGCGCGAGGACGTGCGCGTGCTGCTACTGCAGGGCGCGGGCGCGAACTTCTGCGCCGGTGGCGACGTGCGCGGCATGCGCGACGCCGGGCCGCGCAGCGCGGAGGAAGCGCGCCGCGGCATGGACCTTTACCGCGACATGACGCTCGCCTTGCACGGCTTCGAGCGGCCCGTGATCGCCGCCGCCGATGGCGTGGCGTATGGCGCCGGCTTCAGCCTGCTGCTGTTGGCCGACCTGGTGCTGCTGGGCGAACGCGCGCGACTGTGCATGGTGTTCGGCCGCGTGGGCCTGATCCCCGACTGCGGCGCGTTGTACACGCTGCCGCGTGTGGTCGGCCTGCAGCGCGCGCGTGAGCTGGTGTTGTCGGCTCGCGAGATCGACGCCGCCGAAGCGCAGGCCATGGGCGTGGCCCTGGAGGTGGTGGCCAGCGACGCCCTGCTGGCGCGCGCGCAGGCCATGGCCGGGGCGCTGACCCAGGCATCACCCCTGGCCCTTGCGCTGGCCAAGCGCCACTTTCAAGGTGCGTTCGACAACGATCTGGCCGCCACGCTGGCGCACGAATCACACGGCCAGGCCTTGGCGCTGGCCAGTGCGTACCACCGGGACGCGGTGCGCCGCTTCACCGAACGGCAGCCGCCGCTGTTTCAATGGCCGCAGGCCCGGCGCTAGGGTTTGGCCTGCCTCCAGCGTGAAAGCCGGCGCGGCGGCAGAATCGTCAGCTTCTTCGCCGCGCGACGGAGCCCACGCATGCTCAGACGAACCCTCATCAAAGCCCTGGGCGCCACGCCGCTGCTGTCCGTGCCCCTGGCGCACGCCGCGCCGCAGGTGCCGGTGCCCGCCATCGGCGCCCCGCTGGCCCTGCCCGACGTGCCCCTCTTCGATGGCGGCCACTTTCGCGCCGCGCAGGCCGAAGGTCAGGTGGTGCTCATCTACTGGTGGGCCAGTTGGTGCCCCTACTGCGCCGAGCAGACGCCGCTGATGCAGAAGCTGTGGGACGAACAGCGCCCGCGCGGCCTGACGATGCTGGGCCTGTCCATCGACAAACGGGAAGAGGAAGCGCGGCGCTACCTGGCGCGGCGCGGCTACACGTTCCCCACCGGCATCACCACACCCGCCATCGATCGCGTGCTGCCACGGCCGAGCAAGGCGCTGCCCATGACCCTGGTGCGGGGCCGCGATGGCCGCGTGGTGATGGCCGAGAAGGGTCAACTCTTTCCAGAGGACGTGGCGCAGATCGCGCGTTTCGTCTGAGTCGCGCGTGGCGCACGTGCCGCGGCGCGCGTCCTACAGCAGCGCGGGAAATTTCTGCTTCGCGCGCTCCAGCTCGGGCAGCAGCTTTTCCAGGATGGTGGGCACGTCCATGCGGCTCGTGGCCACCGACAGGCTCATCGCCGCGATGGTGCGGCCCCGGCGGTCGAGGATGGGCACCGCGATCGAGCGCAGGCCGATCTCGAGCTCCTGATCGCACAGCGCGTAGCCCTGTCGCTGCGCCAGGTCCACCTGCTGCAGTACCCTGGGCAGGCTGGTGATGGTCTTGACCGTGAGCGCGGGCCGGCCCATGCGGTTGAGCATGAAGCGCACCCAGTCGCGCGGCTGCCCACCCAGCAGCACGCGGCCCGTGGCGCTGGCGTAGGCCGGCAGCCGCGCGCCCACGCCCAGCCCCACCGACAGGCTGCGCCGGTGCGTGGCGCGCGCGACGAAGACCGAGTCCTGCGAGTCGAGCACCGCGATGGAGGCCGATTCCTTCGTGCGCTCGGCGGTGGTCTCCAGGATGGGCTGGGCCAGGCGCGTGAGCGCGTCCGACACCACGAAGGCCGAGCCCAGGCGCAAGGCGCGCGCGGCCAACTGGAACTGGCGCCCGTCCTGCGTGGCGTAGCCCAGGTGGCACAGCGTGTGCAGCGAGCGGCGCACCGAGGCCTTGGTGTGGCCCGTGACCTCGGCGAGCTGCGTGAGCGAGGCCGACCCGCGCAACTGGCCGAAGGCCTCGATGATGGCCAGGCCTTTTTCCAGCGCCATCACGTAGTCGCGTTCACCGCGCTCGGCCCGTTCGTCCGTGTCGTGGTTCACGCTGTCGTCGGCGGCCTTGGATGCTGTTTTGATGGAAGTTCGCATGGCGCACATTTTGTGCGAATTCGTTGATGTGCATCAAGCACGCGCCTAGACTGCGCCGCCGTGCCGGTGATTGGCCGACACGTTCCGCCCACCCACGCAGAGGAATGACATGAACTCCCCACGAATCACGCGACGCGCTCTCGCGGCGGCGTCCATCGCCGCCGGCCTGGTCGCCGCGCTGCCCATCCACGCCCAGGCCCAGTCGGGCGCCACGCCCAAGCTGTTGCGCCTGGTGGTGCCGTTCCCCGCCGGCGGCACCGCCGACGTGCTGCCGCGCGTGCTGGCCGAGAAGATGCGCGACGCGTATCCCGCCGGCATCGTGGTGGAAAACCGCACCGGTGCGGGCGGCAACATCGGCGGCGAGTTCGTTGCGCGCGCCGACGCCGACGGCAGCACGCTGCTGGTCTCGCCGCCCGGTCCCATCGCCATCAACCACCACCTCTACAAGACCATGCCGTTCGACCCCACCAAGTGGGTGCCGGTGACGGTGGTAGCCACGGTGCCCAATGTGCTGGGCGTGTCCACCAAGGTGCCGGCCAACAACCTGGCCGAGTTTGTCGCCTACCTCAAGGCCAACCCCGACAAGGTGACCTACGCCTCGCAAGGCAACGGCTCCACCTCGCACCTCACGGCCAACCTGTTCATGCAGCTCACCGGCACGCGCATGGTGCACATCCCCTACCGCGGCACGGCGCCCGCGCTGACCGATCTCGTCGGTGGCCAGGTGGACGTGTTCTTCGACAACATCGCCTCCTCGGCGCAGTACCACCAGAGCAAGCGAATCAAGGTGCTGGCCGTTGCCGACAGCCGCCGCTCCAAGGCCTTGCCCGATGTGCCGACCTTCACCGAACTCAAGCTGCCCGACATGCAGGCGGTGACCTTCTTCAGCGTGGTCGCGCCGGCGGGCACGCCCGAGGCGGTGGCCACGCAGATCCAGAAGCACTTCGCCGAGGCCATGGCCCTGCCCGACGTGCGCGAGAAGTTCGCCGCGCAGGGCGCCGAACCGGGCGGACAGACGCCGAAGCAGACGGGTGCCTTCATCAAGGCCGAGTCCGACAAGTGGGCGCGCGTGATCAAGGCCGCCAACGTGACCCTCGAGTGACCGACGACATGTCAGACGTGCAAGCCATCCATTGGGCCGACCGGCTCACCCGCGTGCCCTACGCCGTGTACGCGGACGACGGGGTTCACGCGCAGGAGCAGGACCGCGTGTTTCGCGGCGCCACCTGGAACTACCTGTGCCTCGACGCGGAGCTGCCCGAGGACGGCAGCTACCGCACCACGCACGTGGGCGAGACGCCCGTGGTGGTGGTGCGCGACGCCGACGGCGAGGTCTACGCGTTCGAGAACCGCTGCGCCCACCGCGGCGCGTTGATCGCGCTGGAGAAATCCGGCAAGGCGGAGAGCTTTCAGTGCGTGTACCACGCCTGGAGCTACAACCGCCAGGGCGATCTCACCGGCGTGGCTTTCGAGAAGGGCGTGAAGGGCCAGGGCGGCATGCCGCCCGACTTCTGCAAGGAAGAGCACGGGCCGCGCAAGCTGCGCGTGGCCGTGTACTGCGGCCTGGTGTTCGGCAGCTTCAGCGACGATGTGCCGCCGATCGAGGAGTACCTGGGCGAGGACATCTGTGCGCGCATCGAACGCGTGCTGCACAAGCCGGTGAAGGTCATCGGCCGCTTCACCCAGGCCCTGCCCAACGACTGGAAGCTCTACGTGGAGAACGTGCGCGACAGCTACCACGCGAGCCTGCTGCACCTGTTCTTCACCACCTTCGAACTCAACCGACTCTCGCAAAAGGGCGGGGTGATCGTGGACGAATCGGGCGGCAACCACGTCAGCTACTCGATGATCGACCCCGCGGCGAAGGACGAGTCGTACAAGGAGCAGGGCCTGCGCTCCGACCACGACCGCTACCGCCTGAAAGACCCGAGCGTGCTCGCCGGCTTCGATGAGTGGCCCGATGGCATCACGCTGCAGATCCTCTCGGTGTTCCCGGGCTTCGTGTTGCAGCAGATCCAGAACTGCCTGGCCGTGCGCCAGGTGGTCACCAAGGGCAAGGACCGCAGCGAGCTGCACTGGGTCTACCTGGGCTTCGAGGACGACACGCCCGAGCAACTGCGCATGCGCCTGAAGCAGTGCAACCTGGTGGGCCCGGCGGGCTTCATCTCCATGGAAGACGGCGCGGTGGGCGGCTTCGTGCAACGCGGCATCGCCGGCGCGCGTGACCAGCAGGCCGTGGTGGCCATGGGCGGCGACGTGGTGGCCTCGGGCGAAGGCCGGGCCACCGAAACCTCGGTGCGCGGCTTCTGGAAGGCCTACCGCCAGCACATGGGGGTGGCGGCGTGATCGATCTGCTGAACCTCATGGCCTTTCACGCGGCCTACGCCGAGACCATCGACAGCGACCGCCTGGAGCAGTGGCCCGACTTCTTCGCGCCCGACGCGCACTACCGCATCACGCACGTGGAGAACGAGCAGCAGGGCCTGCCGGCCGGCATCGTCTGGGCCGACTCGCGCGCCATGCTGGAGGACCGCGTGGCCGCGCTGCGCGAGGCCAACATCTACGAGCGCCAGCGCTACCGCCACCTGCTCGGCGTGCCGCTGCTGGAAGCGGCCGACGAGCACTCGGCGCGCGCAAGCACGCCGTTCATGGTGGCGCGCATCATGGCGCACGGCGAGACGCAGCTCTTCGCCACCGGTGTCTACCGCGACCGCTTCGTGCGGGTGGATGGGAAGCTGCTGCTGGCCGAGCGCGTGGCGGTGTGCGACAGCACGGTCACCGACACGCTGATGGCGCTGCCGCTGTGAGCGCACGGAGCGAGCGATGAGTCCGCGCGTGGCCCTGAGCCTGGGCGATCCGAACGGGGTCGGACCGGAGATCGTGATCAAGGCGCTGGCGGAGCTGGCGCCCGAGGAACGCGAGCGCCTCGTGGTCTACGGGCCGGACGAGGTGCTGCGCACCACCGCGCAGGCCCTGGGCCTGGCTCACCTTCTGAAAGGCCTCGCGCAGGTGCACGTGGGTGGCCTGCCCGCTGGCGCGCACCAGCCCGGCCGCATCGATGCCGAAGCCGGCCGCAGCGCGGTGGCCAGCGCGAGCGCGGCCATCGAGGCCTGCCGCGCGGGCGAGGTGCAGGCCGTGGTGGCGGGCCCGCACCACGAGACCGCCATCGCGCAGGCGGGCATCCGTTTCAGCGGCTACCCGAGCCTGGTCGCCTCGGTGTGTGGGCAGAGCGAAGACGAGGTCTTCCTGCTGCTCATCGGCGGCGGCCTGCGCATCGTGCACGCCACCTTGCACGAAAGCGTGGAGCGCGCGCTGTCGCGCCTGAAACCCGCGCTGGTGGTGGCCGCCACGCAAGCCGGTGTGCGCGCCTGCCGCCGCCTGGGCGTCGCCGAGCCGCGCGTGGCGCTGTTCGGCTTGAACCCGCATGCGTCCGAGGGCGAGCTGTTCGGCCCGCACGACGCGCGCTGCACCGTGCCCGCCGCGCGAACCCTGCGTGAGCAGGGAGTGAACGTGGGCGAACCGCAAGGCGCCGACGTGCTGTTGGCCGATCACGCGCGCCGCCCGCACGACCTGTACGTGGCCATGTTCCACGACCAGGGCCACATCCCCATCAAGCTGCTGGCCCCGCAGGGCGCCAGCGCCCTGTCCATCGGCGCCGATGTGCTGCTGGCCAGCACCGGCCACGGCAGCGCGATGGACATCGCCGGCACGGGCCAGGCGCGCCCCGACGCGCTGCTGCGCAGCCTGCGCCTGGTGATGGGCCCAACGCCGACCTCAACGCCGACCTCAACGCCGGCCTGAACCCGCTTCCCTCTTGTTCGCATGACCCACCAGATCCGCATCGCCGGCACCGACGTGTCCTTCGCCTGCGAGCCCACCGACACCGTGCTCGATGCTGCGCTGAAGGCGGGCATCGAGATGCCCTATTCCTGCCGCAAGGGCGTGTGCGGTAACTGCGCCGCGCGCGTCGAAGAAGGTGAGTTCGAGCTCGGTGTCGTCTCCGCCGAGGCGACGCCACCGGGGCAGCAACTGCTGTGCCAGTGCCGCCCACGCAGCGACCTGAGCATCGCCCCCGCGAGCTGGCGCCGCGCCGAGCCGGGCGCGCGCCAGCGCCTGCAGCTCAAGGTCTACCGCAACACCCTCGCCGCGCCCGACGTGAGCCTGCTGCAACTGCGCCTGCCCGCGGGCAAGCGCGCGCGCTTTCGCGCCGGGCAGTACCTGCAGGTGCAACTGCCTGATGGCGAACAGCGCAGCTACTCCATGGCCAACCCGCCGCACGAGAGCGACGGTGTGCAACTGCACGTGCGCCACGTGGCCGGGGGGCGCTTCAGCGCCATTGCGCCCGGCCTGCAGCCCGGCGACACGCTGGAGGTGGAACTGCCCTTCGGCCAGGTGGAGATCGACCCGGCGTCGGACCGGCCGCTGTTGTGCGTGTGCGGCGGCACCGGATTCGCGCCGGTGAAGTCGCTGCTCGATCACTTGCTGCGCCAGAAATCGACGCGGCCGGTGACGCTGGTGTGGGGCGCGCGCGATCGCTCGGGCCTGTACCTGCTGGAGCACGTGCAGAAGTGGGCGCGCGGCCTGCCCGACTGGCGCTTCGTGCCCGCGCTGGAGAACGAAGCCGATGCACAGGCGCTGCAAGGTCACCACGGCCGCGTCGACACAGCGGTGCGCGCGGTGGCCGACGACCTGCAAGGCGCCGAGGTCTACTGCTGCGGCGCGCCCGCGATGGTGTCCGCGGTTCGGGCGCAGTGCGCGGCACTGGGCCTGCCACCCGAGCGCTTCCACGCCGACATCTTCGTCGTCGGCTGACGCGCCCTCACAACCGGCGCCGCAGCGCCTCGAAGAACAGCTCCGACTGCAGGCGTTCGCCCAGCGCCTGCTCGGCCACGCGCGCAGCCATCTCGGGCGTGCTGGGCGCCAGCGGCAAGCCGCTGGACGCGGCGATCACCTGCGCCATGCAGGCGCGCTCCAGGTAGTACAGGTCGTCGAAGGCGTGGTCGATGCGCGCGCCGCAGACGATGACGCCGTGGTTGGCGAGGAAGGCCACATCGGCGCCGCCCATGGCGCGCGCGATGCGCTCGCCCTCGGCGTGGTCCAGCGCGAGGCCGTTGTAGACCGGGTCGGTGCCCACGCGGCCATGGAAGCGCATGGCGTTCTGCGACAACGTGGTGTCCAGCGCGCGCTCGCGCGTGAGCGTGAGCGCGGTGGCGTAGGGCATGTGCGTGTGCAGCACCACAGCCTGGCGCGCCACGCGGTGCACGCCGGCGTGGATGTGCATGGCCGTGCTCTCCACCGGGTGGCGGCCCGCCAGCACCTGGCCCTGCGTGTCCACCATCACGATGTCGTCGGCCTGCACCTCCTGCCACAGCAGGCCGCGCGGGTTGAGCAGGAAGCGGCCCGAGCCGTCGGGCAGCTCCACGCTGAAGTGGTTGCACACGCCCTCGGACAGGCCGAAGTGCGCGGCGGCGCGCAGCGCGAGCGCGAGGTCGGCGCGCAGGTGGCGCACGGCGTCGCTGGTGTAGTCGTGTTCGTGGTTCATGCGTCTGTTCTGATGAGTTCGGCCGCGACGAGTCGGGCGGCCGCGAGGTCCCAGCCGGCCCAGCCGCAGCTCTTGAAGAACACCGGGCCGTGCGGTCGCGGGCGGTCGAGCCAGTCGGCCAGTGTGGGCACGGCGGGCACGTCGATGCCGGCCCGCAGCAGGTCGCCGGCCTCGTGATCGGCGTCGCGCGTGTCCACGGCGAGCGTACCGCGCGCGGCGATGTGGCGGCAGACCTCGGGCGCCCATTCCAGCATCGCGGGCGTGAAGGCACCCACGGCGGCGATGAAGGCGTCGTCGCGCGGCAGGGCGTGCAGCGATGCGCTCTCAGCGGGCGTGGCGCTCACCACGAGGGGGCAATCGGCCAGCGCGGCGTCGGCGTCGTCCACGCGGCTCGCGTCCAGGCCCAGGTGGCGTGCGTGTGCCACCAGCGCGTCGGCGCTCGCGGCGCTGCGTGAGGCCACGCGCACCTGCGTCACGCCCAGCCCGCTGGCGAAGGCCTCCAGGTGGGCGCGCCCCTGCACGCCGGCACCCACGATCAGCAGCGGGCCGTCGGTGCGCGGCGCGAGCGTGCGCGCGGCCAACAGCGACACGGCGGCGGTGCGGCGCGCCGTCACCGTGGGCCCGTCGAGCAGCGCGAGTCGGCGGCCATCGCGCGCGTCGAACACCACCACGTCGCCCTGGATCGCGGGCAGCCCGCGCGCGGCGTTGTCGGCCACGAAGCTGATCAGCTTGGTGATGGCCACGCGCGCGTCGGTGGCGGGCATGGCGATCAGCACACCCCCCGCCGGCAGCGGCAACACGGTTCGTGCCGGCACCTTCACCGCCGGGTCGCGCAGCAGGGCGGCGATGGCCTCGGCCAGTTCAGGGTAGGGCAGGGCGGCGGCGGTGGCGTCGGGTGAGAACAGCGTGGGTGCGTTCATGTGCTCAATGACCTCGTTTGCCTGGGCGTGTGTGCTTCTGCGGTGCCGCGTCGCCAGAACCCGCTTTCGCGATTCGTTTGCTGGCCGGCTGCAAGCGAGCGATGGCCGATGCGTAGGCCTCGGCATCTTCTCGTTTGTCGACGGCCATGACCATCACGACGAGCGCGTCGTCCTCCACGCCATACACCAGGCGATAGCCCTGCTTGCGCAGCTTGATCTTGTAGTAACCGCGGAGCTCGCCCCGAAGCTCGGCGCCGGGCACATGCGGATTGTCCAGGCGCGATTTCAACAGCTTCCTGAAGTTCTCCTTGACGGATCCATCCAAGGCCTTCCATTCGTCCAGCGCGGAGGGCAGGAACTTCAGCTTGTACTTGTGGGGCGAGGGCGCTGCCACTGCTGCTGGCAACGGTGCTTTGGGCCTGGCCACGGGTCACACGCTATCGATGTCGACTTCGATGGCTTCGATCTTCTCCGCGAGCCGCGCGGCCACCTTGGCCTGGAGCTCGTGGTCGATCAGTTCTTCCATGATGGCCTCGAAAAGGCTGGGCTTGAGCATGTAGAAAGCCGGCCGGTTGTGGCTGAGCACGGCCACGGGTTTGTGCTTTGCCCCACGCAAGACGGCCGCGGGATTCTTCTTGAAGTCCGACATGCTCACGGTCTGGTCGGCAAGAATGGTGTTCATATTCCGCTCCAAAATAAGAGCTGATTTTAGCGCCCATTCAGGCGAAAAAAAGCCCGCCGGCTGGCGGGCTTCGTCTCGGGGCCGGACCGTTCAGATCTTGGCCGAGGTGATGTAGCTGTCGTAGCGCCACTCGGAGAAGCGGCTCCACAGGATCTGGTCGCGCTGGAAGGCGCGCATGTCCTGGTGGATCTTCTTGAACTCGGGCGACTTGGCTTCGTGCTCGGCGAACACTTCCATGGCGGTCTTGAAGCCGGCGTCCATCACGGCCTTGGGGAAGGCCACGAGCTTGGTGCCCGAAGCCACCAGGCGCTTGAGGGCGAGCGGGTTCTGCGCGTCGTACTTGGCGGTCATGTCGCGCGCGGCCACGGCACCGGCGGCGCGCACGATGGCCTTGTTCTCGGCCGACAGGGCGTCGAAGGCCTTCTTGTTGATGAAGAACTCGAGCTCGGCGCCGCCTTCCCACCAGCCGGGGTAGTGGTAGAAGGGCGCGACCTTGTTGAAGCCCAGGCGCTCGTCGTCGAAGGGGCCGACGAACTCGGTGGCATCCAGCGTGCCCTTTTCCAGGGCCTGGTACACCTCACCGGCGGGCATGTTCTGCGCCACCACGCCCAGCTTGGCCATGGACTCGCCGAACAGGCCGCCGCCCATGCGCATCTTCAGGCCCTTGAGGTCGGCCACGGTCTTGATTTCCTTGCGGTACCAGCCACCCATCTGCGTGCCGGTGTTGCCGGAACTCATGGAGAGGATGTTGAACTTGGCGTAGAACTCGTCCATGAGCTTGCGGCCGTTGCCGTGCTCCATCCAGGCGTCCATGTGGCGCGCGGTCAGGCCGAAGGGCACGGCGCAGCCGAAGGCGAAGATGGAGTCCTTGCCGGTGAAGTAGTAGGACGCGGTCTGCGCCATCTCGATGGTGCTGTCCTGGATGGCGTCGACCACGCCGAAGGCGGGGACGATCTCACCGGCGGCGTGCACCGAGACCTCGAACTTGCCGCCTGACAGGGCCTTCACCGTCTCGGAGAACTTTTCGGCCGAGCCGAAGATGGTGGGCAGCGACTTGGGAAAGCTGGAGGCCAGGCGCCAGCGCACGGCGGCCTGGGCATGCACCGCGGGCGCGATGCCGGTGGCGAGCACGCCGGCGATGCCGGCGTTCTTGATGACGGAACGACGATCCATGGAAGTTGACTCCTCGGGAAACGGGGGATGGGGTTGCGGGCGCAACCACCTATAGGGGTGGGCAGTATGCCACCCGATCCCCTCGGGGAAACCCTAGGATTTGCCCGGTACGGGCTGCTGCGCAAACGCCGCGGCCACGAAATCCACGAAGGCGCGCACGCGCGCCGCGAGCTGGTGGCGCTGCGGGTAGACGGCGTGGATATCGGCGTCGGACGTGAAGTACTGCGGCAGCACGGACACCAGGCGCCCACTCTTGAGGTAGCGCTCGATGTCCCACTCGGCGCGCATCAGGATGCCGTGTCCGTCGAGCGCCCACTTCACCGCGATCTCGCCGTCGTTGGTGGTGAGGTTGCCCCGGATGCGCACGGACTCCGTGCTCGCCTGCCGGCCGCGCCCGTGCGAGAGGCGCCACACGCCGTAGGCCTCCTCGCCCTGGCGGATGCCGATGCAGTTGTGCTGCATCAGGTCGCGCGGCACGCGGGGCGTGCCACGGCGCGCGAGGTAGGCCGGCGCGGCGCACAAGAGGCGCCGGTTCGGCGCCACCCGCCGCGCGATGACGCGGGTGTCGGGCGGCGCGCCGAAGCGGATGCAGACGTCCCAGGCATCGTCTGTCAGCGGGGGCGGGTTCACCGACAACTGCAGTTGCGCCTCGACCTGCGGGTGCTTCTG
>Ga0247823_10002509_pt1 | contig 15077 bp, 19 predicted proteins | sample 13C_PalmiticAcid_2_FD_192426 | JGI IMG/M metagenome (GOLD analysis project Ga0247823, IMG submission 192426) | Soil microbial communities from agricultural site in Penn Yan, New York, United States - 13C_PalmiticAcid_Day30 | ecosystem: Environmental > Terrestrial > Soil > Agricultural land...
CGCAGCACGAAAGGCATTCCATGGTCCCCCGCTATTCCCGCCCCGCCATGACCGCGATCTGGTCGCCCGAAACCCGCTTCGGCATCTGGTTCGAGATCGAGGCGCACGCGACCGAGGCGCTGGCCGATCTTGGCGTGGTGCCCAAGAGCGCCGCCAAGGCGCTGTGGGACTGGTGGGCGACCAAGCCCCAGATCGACGTCGCCGCGATCGACGCGATCGAGGCGGTGACCAAGCATGACGTGATCGCGTTCCTCACCTGGGTCGCCGAGAATGTCGGCGAGGAAGCGCGCTTCATGCATCAGGGCATGACCAGCTCCGACGTGCTCGACACCTGCCTGTCGGTCCAGCTCGTCCGCGCGTCGGACATCCTGCTCGAAGACCTCGACCAGCTGCTCGAGGTGCTCAAGCGCCGCGCCTATGAGCATAAACTGACCCCGACGATCGGCCGCAGCCACGGCATCCATGCCGAGCCGGTGACCTTCGGCCTCAAGATGGCCGAAGCCTATGCCGAGTTCAGCCGCAACAAGGCGCGCCTGCTCGCCGCGCGTGCAGACATCGCCACCTGCGCGATCTCGGGCGCGGTCGGCACCTTCGCCAATATCGATCCGCGCGTCGAAGCGCATGTCGCCGACAAGCTCGGCCTCGCGGTCGAGCCGGTCTCGACTCAGGTCATCCCGCGCGATCGCCACGCGATGTTCTTCGCGACGCTGGGCGTGATCGCGTCGTCGATCGAGCGCCTTGCGGTCGAAGTCCGCCATCTTCAGCGCACCGAGGTTCTGGAGGCCGAGGAATATTTCTCGCCGGGCCAGAAGGGCAGCTCGGCGATGCCGCACAAGCGCAACCCGGTGCTGACCGAGAACCTGACCGGGCTCGCCCGCATGGTCCGCAGCGCGACCATCCCCGCGATGGAGAATGTCGCGCTGTGGCATGAGCGCGACATCTCGCACTCCTCGGTCGAGCGCTATATCGGCCCGGACGCGACAATCACGCTCGACTTCGCGCTCGCCCGCCTTACCGGCGTGATCGACAAGCTGCTCGTCTACCCGGCCCGCATGCAGAAGAATCTCGACCGGATGGGCGGCCTCGTCCATTCGCAGCGCGTACTGCTGGCGCTGACCCAGGCCGGCGTCAGCCGCGAGGACAGCTACCGCCTCGTGCAGCGCAACGCCATGAAGGTGTGGGAGAGCGACGGCGAACTGTCGCTGCTCGAACTGCTCAAGGCCGATCCCGAAGTCACGGCGGCGCTCTCGGCGCAGGAGATCGAGGAGAAGTTCGACCTCGATTACCACTTCAAGCAGGTCGACACGATTTTCGAGCGCGTTTTCAAAGATTGACGCTCGGCTCGGTTAGTGTGACGCTCCCGTAACACAACGGGAGACCGGGCGATGGCCAAGGCGAAGAAGAGCAAGTCGGCAAAGGCGGGCAAGCTGCCCAAGACCGTCGCCGGGATCGAGCTGCCCAAGGAACTGCGCAAGCAGGGCGCCAAGCTGCTCGACCTGATCAAGAACCCGATGGTCGGCGATCTGGTCGCCGCGGGCCTCGTCGCTCTCGCCGCCAATGTCCGCAATCAGGGCAAGCCCGCGGACGCTGGCGACACCAAGGAAAATTCGAAGGACAAGACGACCACCGCCGAAGCGCTGGGCAAGACCGCCGCGACGCTCGCCACCGTGGTCGCCGCGCGCGCCGCCGAGAAGATCACCAGCAAGCTCGCCGAACGCCCCGCACCGCCGCCGGCCCCTGCCGCTGCGACCCCGGCCCGCGCCCCGGCCAAGCCGCGCCCCTCGGCGCGCGCCAAGCCCGCCGCCCCGCTCAAGGCAGGACCGACGCGCAGCGCTCCGGCAAAGGCCGCCGCCAAGCCGAAGCCCGCGACCAGCGCGGCAAAGGCACCGGCGAAGACGGCGCCCAAGCCCGCCGCTCCGGTCAAGGCCGCCGCGACCCGCAAGGCCCCTGCCCGCAAGACCTCCACGAGCAAGCCCGCCGCGCGGAAACCCGCGCCCAAGCCCGCGAGCTGAGGTCCGACGCGCGATGGGCGCGGTGGAGATCATTGGCCTCGCCGCCAGCATCAGCCTGCTTGCGGGCTGGCGGCTTTATCTCTGCGTCTTCGCCGTCGGGCTCGCCATGTACACCGGCTGGGTCGAGCTGCCGCAGCAGCTCAAAGCGCTCGACGTGCTCGCCAACCCCTGGGTGATCGGCGTCGCCGGGGCCGGCGCGGTCGCGGAATTCTTCGCCGACAAGGTAATGTGGCTCGATTCGGCGTGGGACGCGGTCCACACGCTGGTTCGCCCGGTCGGCGGCGCGTTGCTCTCGCTTGCGATCGTCGATCCTTCCGACCCGGCATGGCAGGTGATGGCCCTGCTGCTCGGCGGCAGCGCCTCGCTATTGACGCACGGCACCAAGGCGAGCGCGCGAGCGGTGGTGAACACCAGCCCCGAACCCGTAAGCAACGCGGTGGTGTCGACCGGCGAGGACATTCTCACCGGCGGGCTATTGGTGCTCGCGCTCGCCAACCCGGTCGCGGCGGTCGTGATCGCGATCCTGATCCTCGCCGCGACGATCGCCGCGCTGGTGCTGCTGCGGCGCTGGCTGCGCAAGGTGCTGCCGCCGAAGCCGGCCAAACCGGCCTAGCCGAACAGCTCGCCCAGAAAGCCCCGCATCGCCTGCCAGCTGCGTCGGTCGGCGGTCTCATCATAACCGAACCCCGGCCGGCCGCCCGGCGTCACCGTCGCGTCCGTGAACGCGTGCCCTGCATGACCATAACCGTGAAGCTGCCAGTCGGCGCCCGCTTCGGTCAGCTCCGACGCCAGCGCGGTCACCGCCGCGGGCGGGGCGAGCGGATCGTCCCAGCCGTGACAGATCAGCAGTTTAGTCGCGATCGGCTTGGGATAGTCGTAGCCCGGCGCGTCGAAAATGCCGTGGAACGCGACCACTCCCAGCACGCCGCCGTCCGACCGCGCGAGATCGATGACCGACTTGCCGCCAAAACAATAGCCGATCGCCGCGGTCTTCGCGGCGTCGACCTGCGGCAACGCCTTCAGCGCCGCGACGCCGGCATGCAGCCGGTCGCGCAACAGTGCCCGATCGGCGTTGAGCTCGTCCATGTACACCGCCGGCTTGGGCGACTCGCGCGTCGTCCGCTTGCCCTGCCCGTAAGTGTCGGCGACGAACCCGACATAACCCAGCACCGCCAGCCGTTCGGCGGTGAGATTGTCCTGCTCCTTCTGCCCGAGCACGTTGGGGACGATCATCACACCGGGCCTTGGGCCGCCCCATGCGGTATCGAACGCCGCCACCCCCTCGAACGGGCCGCCCGGCCCGTCATACACGATGGTTTGCCTTTCGATCGCCATGGCCATCCTCCGTTGCCCTGTCGCCTTTATCCGCTAAGGACGCGGGCAAATTCCCGCAAGGAGTAGCCCATGCCCACGCTCGTCCTGATCCGCCACGGCCAGTCGTCCTGGAATTTGGAGAACCGCTTCACCGGCTGGTGGGACGTCGATCTGACCGAGCAGGGCATCAAGGAAGCCTGGGCGGCGGGCGAGCTGATGAAGGAGAAGGGCCTCGATTTCGACGTCACCTTCACCAGCTTCCAGAGCCGTGCGATCAAGACGCTCAACCTCGCGCTTGAGGCGATGGGGCGCCTGTGGCTGCCGACCGAAAAGAGCTGGAAGCTCAACGAGCGCCATTATGGCGGCCTCACCGGGCTCGACAAGGCGGAGACTGCGGCCAAGCATGGCGACGAGCAGGTCAAGATCTGGCGCCGCAGCTTCGACATCCCGCCGCCGCTGCCCGAAGAAGGCTCGCCCTGGGATCTCGCCAGGGACCTGCGCTACAAGGGCATTCCGATCCCGCAGACCGAGAGCCTCAAGGATACGATCGAACGCGTCCTGCCCTATTGGGACGAGCGGATCGCTCCCGAGCTCAAGGCGGGCAAGCGCGTGCTGATCGCGGCGCACGGCAATTCGCTGCGCGCGCTGGTCAAGCATCTGTCGGGCATTTCGGACGACGAGATCGCCAGCCTCGAGATCCCGACCGGCCAGCCGATCGTCTATGAACTGGCCGACGACCTGACGGCGACCGACCGCTATTATCTCAACGAGCGCTGATACCCGCGCCCCGCGTCATCCCGGCCCCATGCCGGGATGACGGGCTGGCCCGACGCTCGCGGTCACACCAGCGTGTGCGTCAGCGTGATCTCGGCGTTGAGGACCTTGGAGACCGGGCAGTTGGCCTCGGCGTCCTTCGCCAGCTTCTCGAACTCGGCCGGATCGATCCCGGGGATCGACGCGGTCAGCGTCAGGTCGGACCGGGTTATCGCGAAGCCGCCGTCCTTCTGCTCCAGCTTGATCGCCGCCTTGGTCTCCAGCGTACCCTCCGAATAGCCGGCGCGAGCGAGCCCGAAGCTCAGCGCCATGGTAAAGCATCCCGCATGCGCCGCCGCGATCAGCTCCTCGGGATTGGTCCCCGGCTCATCCTCGAAGCGAGTGTTGAAACCATAGAATTGATCGGTCAGCACGCCCGACTGGGTGGTGATCGCGCCCTTTCCTTCCTTGCCGAAACCGGAATAGCGGGCGGTGGCGGTGCGGGTTGTCATCGGAACATCTCCTCGTTGCAGCACGTTCGATTCGATTGCGTAACGCCGTGATACCGTAAGGGGTCCGTCTTTGCGCGCGCAGGATTACCGATTAGAGAAATCGACAACGCATGCAGAATCCCGACGTCCTTTCCCGCCCTTTCTTCGAGCAGAAGAGCCGCGCCTTCTGGATGCTGCAAGGCGCGGGCTGGGGCGGCTATCTGATGCTGCGCGCGGTTTCGAACTTCTCGAACCGCACCTTCAGCTTCGAGGATCTGATCCGCGTCACCATCGAAGCGATCGTCGGCTATTGTCTGACGCTGCTGCTCTCGGCGCTCTACGGCTATTTCCGGCGCCTGCCGCGCATCACCGGCATTTTGGCCACGATCGCGACGCTCGCCGGTGCAACGCTGGTCTACGCCGTTCTCACCGCCTTCACCGTTTCGGTGATGCGGGGAGAGCCCGGGATCGAGATTCCGCTGGTGCTGGGCAGCCTGTTCCTCAACTTCACCGTGCTCGCCGGTTGGTCGGCGCTCTATTTCGGAATCAACTTCTACCTGATCGTCGAGGATCAGATCGACCGGATGGAGATGCTGGAGAATCAGGCTTCGTCGGCGCAGCTCGCGATGCTGCGCTACCAGCTCAACCCGCATTTCCTGTTCAACACGCTCAATTCGATCTCGACGCTGGTGCTGTTGAAGCAGACCGACCGCGCCAACGCGATGCTCGCGCGGTTGTCCAACTTCCTGCGCTACACGCTCGCCAATGAGCCGACCGCGCACGTCACGCTGGCGCAGGAGGTGGAGACGCTCAAACTCTATCTCGAGATCGAGAAGATGCGCTTCGACGAGCGGCTGAAGCCGGTGTTCGATATCGATCCGCGCGCGGTAAAGGCGCGCCTGCCCTCGCTGCTGCTTCAGCCGCTGGTCGAGAATGCGATCAAATATGCGGTCACCCCGCAGGAGGAAGGCGCCGAAATCGCGGTCGCGGCTCGGCTCATCGGCGATCGGGTGCAGATCACCGTTTCGGACACCGGGCCGGGATTGATCGAGGGCAAGAACCGGCCAAGCCTTTCAACCGGGGTCGGGCTTACCAATATAAGGGAACGTCTGGCGCAGGCTTTCGGGCCGGATCATCGATTTGATGCGCGGTCGGACCCCAGCGGGGGCTTCCGCGTTGAGATCGAGATTCCGTTCCAGGTCGAGGAGCAAGTCAAGGAAGCAGCCTGACCGGAACCGTGCCGTAACGAACTCGTTACGAACCAAAGGCAGGGGATTGTTGGCAGCGCGCCGGGGGCATCGGCGCGGCGCCGGATGAGAGTAAGAGAAACCATGACGATCCGCACCATCCTGGTCGACGACGAACCCCTGGCGATCCAGGGCCTCGAGCTGCGGCTCCAGACGCACGAAGATGTCGAGATCATCGACAAGTGCCAGAACGGGCGCGAAGCGATCCGCGCGATCAAGACGCACAAACCCGACCTTGTCTTCCTCGATATCCAGATGCCCGGATTCGACGGATTTTCGGTCGTTCAGGGACTGATGGAGGTCGAGCCGCCGCTGTTCGTGTTCGTCACCGCTTATTCCGACCATGCGATTCGCGCGTTCGAAGCGAACGCGATGGACTATCTGATGAAGCCGGTCGATGAGGCTCGCCTTGCCGACACGCTGGAGCGCGTGCGCCAGCGCCTCGCCGAAAAGCGCGGCGTCGAAGAGGTCGAGAAGCTCAAGGAAGTGCTCGCCGAGGTCGCGCCCGATGCCGCCGAAGAGTTCGCGGGCGAGAATGCCGAGGTCGCATCGAACCGCTATGAGAAGCTGATCAACATCAAGGATCGCGGCCAGATCTTCCGCGTTGATGTCGATACGATCGAGGTGGTCGAAGCCGCCGGCGATTACATGTGCATCAAGACCGCGGACAACACCCTGGTGCTGCGCGAGACGATGAAGGATCTGGAAAAGCGCCTCGATCCGCGCCGCTTCCAGCGCGTCCACCGCTCGACCATCGTCAATCTCGATCAGGTCAAGCAGGTCAAGCCGCACACCAATGGCGAATGCTTTCTGATCCTCGATTCGGGATCGCAGGTGAAGGTCAGCCGCTCCTATCGCGACGTGGTGGCGCGCTTCGTTCACTGATCGCAACTTTCGGATTGTTCCGCTTATGTTCTGGCGATAGAAGCGCCCGAAACAGGAGGAACCGATGACCGCGAAGTTCGATCGTTTCGCCGCGCTGCATGAACCGCGCGCGCCGCTGGTGCTGTTCAACGTGTGGGACGCCGGATCGGCGAAGGCTATCGCCGCGGGGGGCGCGAGGGCGCTCGCCACCGGCAGCGCCTCGGTCGCCGCAGCCAATGGCTTTGGCGACGGTGAGGCGGTGCCGCTCGACTTCGCGCTCGACAATGCGGCGCGGATCGTCGCGGCGACCGACTTGCCGGTCACGATCGATTTTGAGGGCGGCTATGCCGTCGAGCCGCAGGCAGTGGCGGCCAATGTCGTGCGCCTCGCCGCGACCGGGGCGGTGGGCTGCAATTTCGAGGATCAGGTGGTCGGCGGCGAAGGGATCCACCCCTGCGCGGTGCAGGCCGAACGCATCGCCGCGATTCGCGCCGCGACCGGCCCCGCCTTCTTCATCAACGCGCGCACCGACATCTTCCTGCAGGCCAAGCCCGATACGCATGACGAGGCCAAGGTCGACGCCGCGATCGCCCGCGCGCATGCCTATGCCAAGGCGGGCGCGAGCGGGTTCTTCGTTCCGGGCCTAGCCAATCTGGAGCTGCTGGCGCGCGTGTGCTGGGAATCGCCGCTGCCGGTGAACTTCATGGCCTTTCCCGGCGCGCCCGATGCGAAAGCCGTCGCCGAAGCGGGCGTCGCGCGGATCAGCCACGGGCCGTTCCCATATCGCGCGGCGATGCAGGGGCTGGAGGATGCGGCGCGAGCGGTGTTCGCTCCGTGACGCGCCGTCATCCCGGCACAAGGCCGGGATGACGGGACAGGCTTACGCCTCGTCCGAAGCCTCGCCCTCGGCCGCGGTCTCGTACCACGCCTCGACCGGGCCGTTGAGCTTGATCGTCAGCGGATCACCCTTGCGGTCGGTCTTCTTGCCCAACTGCACGCGAATCCAGCCTTCGGAAATGCAATATTCCTCGACGTCGCGGCGCTGCACGTCCTTGAAGCGGATGCCGATACCGCGCTGGAGCAGTTCGGCGTTGAAATGCGGGCTCTTCGGGTTGACCGAGAGGCGGTCGGGAGGGGTATCGCTCATGGGCGCCCCTCTAACGAAAAGCGGCGCGGGAATAAACCCGCGCCGCCCTTGCTGTCGCTGTGCTTGGGTCAGCGGCAGTAACGCACCTTCACCCGGCGCCCGAGATAGGGATCGTACACCCGGCGGACCGAACAGCCGCGCCAGCCGCGCTGCTCGTAATGGCGATAGTGATAGCCATCGCGCGGGTAATAGCCCCGGTTGCGGTAATAGGGCCGGTCATAATCATAGTAGCGACGATCATAGTCGTAATAGCGGCGATCGTAGCGGTCATAATAGCGATCGTCGTAGCGATCGCGGCTCGAACCCGCGATCGCCGCGCCGATCACGACGCCGGCGATGCCGGCGGCAATCGCCGTGCCGGTGTTATCGCGGTCGCGGTGACGATAACGCTGCGCCTCCGCCGGAGCAGCCGCGGTGAGCGCGGTGGCGCCGAGCGTCAGTCCGAGCACCGCCTTGGTGATGGTCTTCATGACTTCCTCCTCGTGCAAGTCTGCACAACTCGACGCCGAAAACGCATTGGCGCCTTAAACGCTTCAGCGGACGTCTTGGATGCAGTCTGGGCGATTCGTCCTGAACTTCGGCGGAATCGCATGTTCACTTGCGGTTTAACCGGCGCGCGGCGATGGAGGGCCGCAAAGGAGACGCACGCAATGAACCTCTGGCTGATGAAGTCCGAACCCGACGTTTTCAGCTGGGATGACCTGGTTCGCGACGGCACGACCGAGTGGGACGGTGTCCGCAATTACACCGCCGCCGGAAACCTGCGCGCGATGAAGATCGGCGACCGCGCCTTTTTCTATCACAGCAATATCGGGCTTCAGATCGTCGGCATCATGGAAGTGAGCCGCGAGGCCAAGCCCGACGGCGAGGGCAAGCACTGGGTCTCGGTCGAAATGAAGCCGGTCGAACCGCTGGCCAATCCGGTGACACTCAAGCAGGTGAAAGCCGAGCCGAAGCTCGCCGAGATGGAGCTGGTCAAATATTCCCGCCTGTCGGTCGGCAAGGTCACACCCGACGAATGGAAGCAGGTAATCGACATGTCGAAGCCGTAACGGCTTCCTTTACCTTTATCTCAGCGTCCCTGTGGGCTAGGTGCCAAGGCCCATGCCCGCCGACGACCCCGTGATCGCCGGCCGCTTCGACGGTCTGGAGCATCGTTTCCCGGTTCGTGTCTATTTCGAGGACACGGACCTGTCGGGGGTGGTCTATCACGCCAATTATCTGCGCTTCATGGAACGCGCGCGATCGGACATGCTGCGCCTTGCCGGTATCGACCAGCGCGCCGCGCATGAGGCGGGCGAAGGCGCCTATGCCGTCACGCGGATGCAGCTCCGCTTTGCTGCACCCGCCCGGCTCGACGACGCGTTGACCGTCGTCAGCCGGCTGGTCCGCGTGCGCGCGGCGTCAGTCGATATTCAGCAACGAGTCATGCGGCACGACGAATTGCTGGTTCAGGCAGAGGTCGAGGCCGCGTTCGTGGCGCCCAACGGGCGCCCGAGGCGGCAACCGACCCACTGGGTGGACGCGTTTGTGCCGCTTGTATCGAAGGGAAATTGAGCGACACATGGACTGGTTTGTGAATACCGACGCCGCGACCCTGTCGCCGCTGGGTCTGTTCCTTCAGGCCGATTGGGTGGTGAAGGCGGTGATGGTCGGGCTGCTGCTGGCCAGCATCTGGACCTGGGGAATCATCTTCTCGCTGCGCGGGCGCATCGCCGCCGCGCGCAAGTCGACCGACGCGTTCGAGCGCGATTATCGCAAGAGCGACGATATCGACGTCTTCTACCGCATGCACGGCGACGCCGGCCATCCGGTAGCGCGCGTGTTCGCGGCGGGTGTCACCGAATGGCGCCGCTCGACCGGCGGCCGCGCGCTCGACAAGGAAGGCACGCGCGAGCGGCTCGGCACGACGATGGGCGCCGCCGTGGCGCATGAGATCGACAAGCTCTCCGATCGCCTGAACATCCTCGCCACGGTCGGCTCGGTCGCGCCGTTCGTCGGGCTGTTCGGCACCGTCTGGGGCATCATGCGCAGCTTCACCGCGATCGCCAGCGAGCAGAACACCTCGCTCGCCGTCGTGGCGCCGGGCATCGCCGAGGCGCTGTTCGCGACCGCGATCGGCCTGTTCGCCGCGATCCCGGCGGTGATCGCCTACAACCGCTTCAGCCACGGCATCAACAAGGTCGAGGCGCATCTGAACCGCTTCGCAGACGGCTTCCACACGACGCTGAGCCGCCAGCTCGACAGCGGCCCCGTGCCGGGCAAGCCGGGTCTCTGATGGGCGCTCAACTCCCCTCCGCACGCGGCAAGGGCCGCCGCGCGCCGATGGCGGACATCAACGTCACGCCGCTGGTCGACGTGATGCTGGTGCTGCTGATCATCTTCATGGTCACCGCGCCCTTGCTCACCGCGGGTGTGCAGGTGAACCTGCCCGAAAGCCGCGCCAAGCCGCTCGATCAGGATGCCAAGCCGGTTCAGATCTCGATCGACCAGCAGGGCAAGCTCTACCTCGACAATAGCGAGGTCACCGAGGAAGGCCTGCCCGCCTTGCTCGAGGAGATCGCGACCCAGCGTGGCGAGGACAAGCCGCAAGTGTATCTGCGCGCCGACCTGCGCCTGGAATACGGTAAGGTCATGCGCGTGATGGGTGAGCTCAACCGGGTCGGCCTCAACAAGGTGTCGCTGGTGACGACACCGGTGGACGGCGGCTGATGGCGCTGGCGATCGATCGTCGGGAAGGAACGGGGCTTGGTCTGGCGGTGCTGGGCCATGTGATCCTGTTCGGCCTGCTGACGGTCGGCTTCCTCGCCACGCCCAACCCCGCGAAGCTCGAGCCGACCCCGATCGAAATTTCGCTGACCGATGAGGCCGGCCTCAAGAGCGAAGCGCCGGTGATCAACCGCGAGGCGCCGGCCGAACGGCTCGCCGAAGTCCCCGCTCCGCCCGAGCCCGTGACGCCGCCGCCGGTGGCGCAGCCCGAGCCGGAACCGGTGGTTCGCCCCAACCCCGCCCCGCCCAAGGCAGAGCCGCGTCCGGCGCCCAAAAAGCCCGAACCGCCCAAGGCCGAGCCCAAAAAGGCCAGCGCCGCCGCACCCAAGGCGCCGCCCAGGCCCACGACGCGCGAAGTGCGCCCGACCGGCCGCCTCACCGGCATCGTAAACGGCCTCACCGATCAGCCGAGCAAGGGCAAGGCGCAGGTGCCGCAGGCCAGCCAGATCGGCCCGGCGGTCAAATCGAGCCTCGCCGCCGAGGTCATCCGGCAGCTTCGCCCGCACTGGCGCTCGCCCACCGGCGCCGATGTCGAGTTACTGCGCACCACGGTCGAAATCCGGCTCAACCGCGACGGCACGCTCGCCTCGCCCCCGCGCGTGATCAACCAGACCGGCGTCAACGCCAGCAACCGTGCGCAAGCCGATCTGCACAAGGAGCGCGCGCTTAACGCCGCGCGCCTCGCCGCCCCGTTCAACCTCCCGGCGGAGTATTACGACGCCTGGAAAATCCTCCGCCCCAACTTCGACAGGAACCTCAGCCGATGAAGCCCGTATTCTCGCTCGTCGCCCTCCTGATCGCCGCGCCCGTCGCCGCGCAGCAGGTGACCCCGCCGGTCGTCCCCGCCCCAGCACAGGAGGAGGAAGGCCTCAGCGTCGATGTCACCGACACCGCCTCGGCCGACCTCACCATCATGATCCCCGCCATGCCCACGGCACAGGCGGTGCAGACCCCGGCCGGCAATACCGAAGCGCTCGGCCGCCAGATCGCCGAGGTCGTCGCCGCCGATCTGCGCAACACGGGGTTGTTCAAGCCGGTCGGACCCAATGGCGTGCGCGCGCCGTCGGTCGGCGAAGTCCGCGCCCCCGATTTCGCCTATTGGCGCAACGGCAGCGCGCAGGCGCTGGTGCAGGGCTATGTTCAGGCGGGCGCGGGCGGGCGCCTCACCGTCGGCTGTTACCTCTACGACGTCGCTCTCGGCACCCAACTCACCCGGTCGGGGTTCGAGGTAGGCCCGTCCGACTGGCGCCGCGCCGCGCATAAATGCGCCGATTCAATCTATACCCGCCTGTCGGGCGAAGGCCCCTATTTCGACAGCCGCGTGGTCTATGTTTCGGAGACCGGCCCCAAGAACAAGCGAATCAAGCGGCTTGCGATCATGGATCAGGACGGCGCCAATCACCGTTTCCTGACCAACGGCCAGTCGATCGTGCTGACCCCGCGCCTGTCGCCCGACGATCGCCGCATCGCCTATATGAGCTATCAGGGCGATAAGCCCGCGCTCTATGTCTATGACCTGTCGAACGGCACTCAGCGGCTGCTCGTCACCAATGTCAGCCTCGCCTTCGCGCCGCGCTTCTCGCCCGACGGCCGCTGGATTCTGTTCACCATGTCGACCGCAGGCAACGCCGATATCTATCGCGTCGCCACCGCCGGCGGATCGCCGCAGCGGCTGACCAGCGGGCCGGGCATCGACACCGGCGGCAGCTACTCTCCCGACGGGTCGAAGATCGTGTTCGAGAGCGACCGTTCGGGCACGCAGCAGCTCTATGTCATGAACGCCGACGGATCGAACCCGCAGCGCATCAGCTTCGGCGGCGGGCGTTACGCCACGCCGGTGTGGAGCCCGCGCGGCGACCTGATCGCCTTCACGCGCATGGGCGGCGGCTTTCGCATCGGCGTGATGAGCCCGTCGGGCGGCGGCGAGAAATTGCTGACCGAGGCATGGGGCGACGAAGGGCCGAGCTTCTCGCCCAACGGCCGAGTGCTGATGTTCTATCGCGGCGCGCAGGGCCGTTCGGGCAAGGCCGATGTGTGGTCGGTGGATCTGACCGGCAGCAACGCGCGGCGCATCCCTACCCCGCTCGACGGATCCGATCCGGCTTGGGGACCGTTACGTCCGTGAAACCGAGCGCTTCAACCACGAAATCTGTAAATGCCTAGGGAGATACGACCAATGGCAAAGCTTAGAACCGCCCTGATCATCGGCACGATGGCGATTGCCGTCGCCGGTTGCTCCAAGAAGCGTCCCGAGACGCTGCCGCCCGGCCCCGGCGCGGTTGATCCCGGTCCCGGACCCGGCCCCGATACCGGCGGCTCGGTCCAGCCCGGCACCGCGGCGCACTTCAAGCAGAACGTGTCGAGCGACACGGTGCTGTTCGGCCTAGACCAGTATGACATCGACGCGCAGGCGCGGACGATCCTCGACAGCCAGGCACAGTGGCTGACGCAGTATCCGAACACGCGGATTACGCTGGAAGGTCATGCCGACGAGCGTGGCACGCGCGAATACAACCTCGCGCTGGGCGATCGCCGCGCCAACGCCGCCAAGAACTATCTCGCGGCGCGCGGCGTTTCGGCGACGCGCATCACCACGATCAGCTACGGCAAGGAACGCCCGATCTCGCTCGGCTCGGACGAGCAGAGCTGGGCGCAGAACCGCCGCGCGGTGACGATCGTCATCAACTGATCGACCATACCGGATGACGAGGGGGCGCGTGCCGAAAGGCCCGCGCCCCTTTTCATATCAGGCTTTCACCGCCCCCGGCTTTTCGGGCACCGTCACGAAGCGCGCCAGCGTGCGCCGCGCCCCGCCGGGCGCCGAGACCTTGCCGACACCCACGACCTCGGTCCGCCATTCGCGCGGGCCGAGGTCGAAGACCTGATAGCCGCGCCGGTCGCTGACATAGGGCGCGTGCGGGTTGTCGCCCGGCACCTTGTCCCATCCCTCGGGAAAATCGGCGCCATCGCCGCCCGAACTGATCGACGTGCAGACATATTCGGTCGCGACCGGAGCACTGTCGAGCGCGCCCTCGCGCGACGGCACGACACCCGCATGGTGCTTGTGCACATCGCCGGTCGCGACCACGACGTTGGTCAGCTTACGCTCGCTGATCGCCCGCGTCAGCCGCGCGCGCGCCTCGGGATAGCCGCTCCACGAATCCATGTTCGCCCGGCCCGCGGCGCGCGCCTCGGGGTAGGTGTACGGCATCACCATCACCTGCTGCGCGATCAGGTTCCAGCGGCTCCCGCCGCCCAGCCCCTCGCCCAGCCACGCTTCCTGCTCGCGGCCGATGATCTCCGACGGGCCGGTGTCGCTCGCAGCGCGGCACGGCTTGCTCTCCTTGCCCGGGCCGCAGCGCTGGTCAGTGCGGTACTGCCGCGTGTCGAGCAGGTGGATGCGCAGCAAATTGCCGTAGTCGAGCCGCCGGAACATCCTGACCCGGCCGATCGCGGGGATCTGCGCGCGGCGTACCGGCATATTCTCGTACCACGCCTGCATCGCCATCGCGCGGCGCAGCACGAACAGCTCGGGCGGCGTGCCGTTCTCGTCCCATTCGCCGGCCCAGTTGTTTTCGATCTCGTGATCGTCCCAAGTCGGCAGGAACGCCGCGGCGCGGTGCGCAGCCTGCAAATCGGCGTCGCCCTTGTAGAGCGCGTAGCGGCGGCGATAATCGTCGATCGAGTAGATCTCGTCGCTGTCGTGCAGCCGCCCGCACGCGGGCTGCTTGCCCTCCTTAGGGCAGCCGCGCGTCGGCGAATGCTCGTAGATGTAATCGCCATAATGGAAGATCGCGTCGAGATCGTCCTCGGCTGCGAGATGCTTGTAGGCGGTGAACAACCCGCCCTCATAATGCTGGCATCCCGCGACGCCGATGCGCAGCCGGTCGACCGCAGCGCCCGCCGCCGGAGCGCTCTTCGCGCTCCCCGCCGGGCTCGCCTCGCTCCCTGCGACGAAGCGGTACCAGTAACGCCGCGCGGGCCGCAGCCCGTCGACCTCGACATGCACGCTATGCCCCAGCTCGGGTCGGGCCAGTACTTCGCCCTGCCGCACGATCCGCGCGAAGCGCTCGTCCTCGGCCACTTCCCAGCGCACGGGGACGCTCGCCATCGGCATCCCGCTGCCCGGCTCCGCCGGCTTTGGCGCGAGGCGGGTCCAGATCACGAACCCGTCGGGCCAGGGATCGCCGGACGCGACCCCCAGCGCGAACAGCCCTTTGGGAAGCTCCGCCCCCCACACCGGCCGCGCCGACAGCCCGGCGAGGATCGCGAGCTGCCCCGCGCCACGAATGATATCGCGCCGGTTCATCGCTTACGGCCGATAGATGAGGTTGAGGAAGAACTGGCGCCCACGGTTCATTTCCGCGCGGCGATAAGCAAGGTTGTCGCCATACCCCAGATACACGTCCTCCCCGAGCACGTTCTTGGCCTGCAGCTTGACGATCCACCCGTCCGCCACCGTGACGCGCGCGGGTCGCTC
>Ga0247823_10002510_pt1 | contig 15077 bp, 10 predicted proteins | sample 13C_PalmiticAcid_2_FD_192426 | JGI IMG/M metagenome (GOLD analysis project Ga0247823, IMG submission 192426) | Soil microbial communities from agricultural site in Penn Yan, New York, United States - 13C_PalmiticAcid_Day30 | ecosystem: Environmental > Terrestrial > Soil > Agricultural land...
AGCTCCTGTTTCGAAGAGGCTTTCACGCGTGGCAGCTTGGCGGGCGAATGCATAGCAAACGAACTATTGAATATTGCCAATCGATAGCATTCCAATCATCAATCCACGGCTTGCGGCGGCGCACAAATAATGTCCTCCGTGGGGTTCACCCCCGAACCTTTCATCCAACCCCAAGAGGACGCCATGTCGCTGATCAACACCCAGGTTCAACCGTTCAAGGCCCAGGCCTTCCACAACGGCAAGTTCGTCGAAGTCACCGAGCAGTCGCTGAAGGGCAAGTGGTCGGTGCTCGTCTTCATGCCGGCGGCCTTCACCTTCAACTGCCCGACCGAGGTCGAGGACGCGGCCGAGCACTACGACACCTTCAAGTCGCTCGGCGCCGAGGTCTACATCGTCACGACCGACACGCACTTCGCCCACAAGGTTTGGCACGAGACCAGCCCGGCCGTCGGCAAGGCCAAGTTCCCGCTGATCGGCGACCCGACGCACCAGCTGACCCGTGCCTTCGGCGTGCACATCGACGAAGAAGGCCTGGCGCTGCGTGGCACCTTCGTGATCAACCCCGAGGGCGCGATCAAGACCGCCGAGGTGCACGACAACGCGATCGCCCGTGATGTCAAGGAAACGCTGCGCAAGCTGCAGGCCGCGCAGTACGTCGCCAAGAACCCCGGCCAGGTCTGCCCGGCCAAGTGGCAGGAAGGCGCCAAGACGCTGACCCCGTCGCTGGACCTCGTCGGCAAGATCTGACCGACCTCCTCCGTTGACCCTGTGCCCGCCGCCGGCCACGAGCCGGCGGTCGGGCATCGCTTTGCCCATGGGAGCACGACCATGTTGGACGACAGCCTCAAGACCCAGCTCGCCGCCTACCTGACGCGCATCACGCAGCCGGTGGAGCTGATCGCCTCGCTCGACGACAGCCCGGCCGCGGACGAGATGCGCGAGCTGCTGCGCGAGATCGGCGAGCTCAGTCCGAGCGTGACCGTGCGCCTCGATGGCCGCGACGCGCGCCGTCCCTCCTTCCAGGTGACCCGCGCCGGTGCCGACCTGGGCCTGCGCTTCGCGGCCGTGCCGATGGGCCACGAGTTCACCTCGCTGGTGCTCGCGCTGCTGCAGGCCGGCGGCCACCCGCCCAAGGTCGAGGCCGACGTGATCGACCAGATCAAGAGCCTCGATGGCGAGTACGTCTTCGAGACCTGGATGAGCCTGACCTGCCACAACTGCCCCGACGTCGTGCAGGCGCTCAACCTGATGGCGGTGCTGAACCCGCGCGTGCGCCACACGGCGATCGACGGCGGGCTGTTCCGCGACGAGGTCGAGGCGCGGCAGATCATGGCCGTGCCGGCGATCTTCCTGAACGGCCAGCCCTTCGGTTCGGGGCGCATGGAGCTCGGCGAGATCCTCGCCAAGGTCGACACCGCGAGCGCGGCGCGCGATGCCGCCCGCCTGTCCGAGAAGGCACCCTATGAGGTGCTGATCGTCGGCGGCGGCCCGGCCGGCGCCGCGGCGGCGGTGTATGCCGCGCGCAAGGGCATCCGCACCGGCATCGTCGCCGAGCGCTTCGGTGGCCAGACGCTCGACACGCTGGGCATCGAGAACTACATCTCGGTGAAAGAGACGCAGGGCCCGCGCTTCGCCGCCGACCTGGAGGCGCATGTGCGCGCCAACGGCGTCGAGATCCTCAATGGCCAGCGCGTCGAGGCGCTGGAGGCGGCACCGCAGCCCGGCGGCTACGCGAGCGTCAAGCTCGCCAACGGCGCCGAGCTCAAGGGCCGCAGCATCATCCTGGCCACCGGCGCGCGCTGGCGCAAGGTCGGCGTGCCCGGCGAGGCCGAGTACGCGAACAAGGGCGTGGCCTACTGCCCGCATTGCGACGGCCCGCTGTTCAAGGGCAAGAAGGTCGCGGTGATCGGCGGCGGCAATTCGGGCGTCGAGGCGGCGATCGACCTCGCCGGCCTCGTCGAGCATGTCACGCTGATCGAGTTCGCCGAACAGCTGAAGGCCGACGCCGTGCTGGTCGACAAGCTGCGCAGCCTGCCGAATGCGAGCGTGCATCTGAACGCGCAGACGACCGAGATCGCCGGCGACGGCCAGAAGGTCACCGGCATCGTGTTCAAGGACCGCGCCAGCGGTGAGGCGCGCCGCGTCGATCTGGCAGGCGTGTTCGTGCAGATCGGCCTGGTGCCCAACACCGAATGGCTGCGCGGCACCGTCGAGCTCAGCAAGTACGGCGAGATCATCGTCGACGCCCGCTGCGCGACCAGCCTGCCCGGCGTGTTCGCGGCCGGCGACGCGACGACCGTGCCCTACAAGCAGATCGTCATCGCCGCCGGCGAGGGCTCGAAGGCGGCGCTGTCGGCCTTTGACCACCTGATCCGCACGCCGCCCCCGGCGGCCTGAGCACGGCCGCGCGCCGCGCTCAGTCGGCGTCGGCCGTCGTGCCGGTGAACTCGCTCTGGTTGATGTTGAGCTCGGCGAACTTGCGGTACAGCGTCGAGCGCGCCATCCCGAGCGCTTGCGCGACCTGGTTGACGCGGCGGTACTTGCGCAGCATGCCGACGATGATCTGGCGCTCGTAGTCGCGCACGGCGGCCAGGCTCTCGGCCGGTGCCGCCGGCTCGGCGCGCCCGCCGGGCTCGGCGTCGGGTGCGGCCTGCAGCACCTCGGGCGGCAGGCAGTCGACGTCGACCGTGCCGTCGGCGCACAGCACCGCCGCCTCGATCGCGTTGCGCACCTCGCGCGCGTTGCCGGGCCAGTGGTAGCGCGCCAGCGCGGCCTGTGCCTCGGCGGTGATGCGCACCGCGTCGAGGCCATGCTTGCGGCGCATCGCCTCGGCGAACTGATCGGCCAGCAGCGCGATGTCGTCCGGCCGCTCGCGCAGAGGCTTGATCGTGCGCTGCACGACCTTGAGCCGGAAGTACAGGTCCTGGCGGAAGCGCCCCTGCGCGATCAGCTGCTCGAGGTTGCGATGGGTGGCGGCGATGATGCGGCAGGAGGTGCGCCGGGTCTCGCAGGAGCCGACGCGCTGGAAGCTGCCGTCCTCGAGCACGCGCAGCAGCGCCGCCTGCATCGCCGGCGGCAGCTCGCCGACCTCGTCGAGGAACAGCGTGCCGCCCTGGGCCGACTCGAAGTAGCCCGCGCGGCCGCGCGGGTCGGCGCCGGAGAACGCGCCCTTCACGTAGCCGAAGAAGGTGCTCTCCATCAGGTGCTCGCTGATCGCGCCGCAGTTCACCGCGAGGTAGGGCTCGTTGCGGCGCGCGCTGCAGGCGTGCACATGGCGCGCGAGCAGCTCCTTGCCGGTACCGGTCTCGCCGATGATCAGCAGGGTCACGTCGGCCGCGGCGATGCGCCGCAGGTCGTCGAGCATGCGCCGCGTCTCCGGGTCGCGCGACGCGAACTCGCCGAAGCGCCCGACCGGCTCGACCGCCGCCGGCAGCGGCGGCCGGTCCTCGCGGCGGAACACCTTCTGGTAGCCCGACGGCCGAGCGAGCAGCACGATCGAGCCGATGCGCGCGCCGGTGCCCGGCGCCTTGACGTCGATCGTCGTCTGCACGGCGACCGGCTCGTCGCGCGAGAGCGAGCCCCAGCGCTCGGCGATCTGCCGGCAGCGTTCGCTGGGCGAATGCATCACCGGGCGCCCCGCGTGGTCGAGCGCGAGCATGTCGTCGTGCGGGTAGTGGCGCGCGGCGTCGCTGAAGGCGGTCAGCAGCCGGCGGCGCTCGAGCTCGCGGTGCAGCGCCATGCGCGCCTGGATCGAGTTGGCCACCGACACCGTCAGCCCCAGCGCCTGGTCGCGGAAGTCGGTCTCGATGGTCGTGAAGTCGATGATGCCGAGCAGCGTCTGGCCGTCGGTGTCGAAGATCGGCGCGGCCGCGCAGGACCACGAGTGCCAGTGCTCGCAGAAGTGCTCGGTCGCGAACACGTGCACCGGCTGGCCCTTCGCGAGCGCGGTGCCCATGCCGTTGGTGCCGGCGGCGAGTTCGGTCCACTCCGAACCGACGACGATGCCCGAGTGCGTCGCGGCGCGCTCGCGCACCTTCGCATCGCCGCTGATGTGCAGCACGGTGCCGGTGCGTTCCGTCAGGATCATGATGCCGGGCACGTCGACCAGGAAGTGGCCCACGTCCTGCACGATCGGCACCGAGGTCTCGAGCAGCAGCTGCTCGGCCTCGCGGCGGTGGCGGAACTCGTCCTCGCTCAGGCGCCGCCCCTTGGTCATCGCCACGTCGACGCCGAGCGCGGTGCAGCGCTGCCATTCACCGAGCAGCAGCTGGTGATAGGGGTTGCGTCGCTCTTCGAGGTCGATCAGCCCGGCGTTGAAACGCTCCCACAGGCTGTGGACGCTGCGCAGATCCTTGTGAAAGCCCACGTAGGGGCTCGGGTCGGGCTTCATCGCGAGCCCCCTTTCGATGTCCGTCGTCGCGCGCGGCGGCTCTCTTGATGCGGGCCGCGTCGCAGGTCTCCTGACGAGGATTGAAGCCGCTCGGCCGCAGCGGATCAAGCCCGCCAAATCCCTGATGGCGGTTGCGCGATGTCCGAGAAGTCGGACACCGCGCGGGTGTGCGGGCCGTTGTCCGAACCCTCGGACAACGTTGTCCGTGCCAAGACAGCCCGACGCGCGCCGCGCTGCCGGTTCGGCGCCCTCGCGGGCCGAAACCGTCGGTGTAAGCCCTCGGATCGGCGGCGCGCGGCCCTTGGTACGGCTCTTGAGTTGAAAAGGGTGCGGCGCGTCGACGCCGTGCGCGCCCGCCGCGCCAACAAGGACAGGAGACTCGCATGAACGGCGTGACACGTCACCCCACCCACGGCCGCCGCTCGGCCCGCCAGGCGGCCGTCGCCGCCGCGCCGCTGCTGATCATCGGTAGCCTGATCTACGCGGCCTTCTTCGTGAAGGCCGAGGTGCAGGTCGATGCGATCCACGCGCCGGCGATCGAGCGGCGCGACGTGTTCTACGGCCTCGTCGTGCCCAAGCCCGGCGTGATCTGGGCCGCCGGCAGCTACGGCAAGGTGGTGCGCAGCAACGACGGTGGGCAGAGCTGGGCGATCCAGCCGACGCGGCTGAGCGCACACCTGCAGTCGATCGCGGCCTGGGACGCGCAGCGCGCGGTCGCGGTCGGCAACCAGGGCCGCGTGATCGTCACCGACGACGGCGGCGCGAGCTGGACCGAGGTCGAGGTACCGCGCTCCGAGGTCGCGAACAAGCTGGTCAAGGTGCGCGCCTACGCGGACGGGCTGGCCTGGGCGGTCGGCGAGATGGGCGCGGCGCTGCGGTCCACCGATCACGGCCGCACCTGGGCCCGCGCGCTGCCCGAGCAGGACCAGGGCTGGAACGACGTGGTCTTCGTCGGCGCCGACGGCTGGCTGGTCGGCGAGTTCGGCCGCGTGATGCGCAGCCGCGACGGCGGTGCGAACTGGGTGCCGGCCGAGAGCCCGTCGAAGGCGAGCCTGATGTCGGTGGCCTTCCGCGATGCCTCCAACGGCGTGGCGGTCGGGCTGTCCGGCACGGTGCTGACCACCGCCGACGGCGGCGCCAGCTGGGCGCTCGTGCCGCCACCGACGCGCGAGCACCTGAACCACGTGCGCTGGGACGGCGCCGCGTGGTCGGCGGTCGGCGACAAGGGCGTGCGCGTGAGCGGCAAGGACGGGGCCTGGAGCGCCGGCCGGCTCGCCGAGGCCGACCTGTCCTGGCGCACCCAGGGCGAGGCGGTGGACGGGCAGCTGCTGCTCGCCGGCGCCAACCTGGCGCGGCTCGGCAAGGACGGCCTGCACGTCTTCGGCCGCCACTGACACGAACGAGGAACGGGACATGAAGAACACGATGTTCAGGAGCCTCGGGCACCTGGTCGATGCGGTGCTGCGGCACCGCGTGCTGGTGCTCGTCGCGGTGGCGCTGGTGACGGCGGTGATGGGCGTGCTGGCCTCGCGCATCGAGGTCAAGACGGTCTTCAGCGACCTGCTGCCGAAGAACCACCCCTACGTGGCGGTGAACAACCAGTTCAAGCAGACCTTCGGTGGCTCGAACATGGTCAGCATCATGCTCGAGGCCGAGCAGGGCGACGTGTTCCGCCACGACGTGCTGGCCAAGACGCAGGCGATCACCAAGGCGCTGCAGAAGGTCGAGGGCATCGACACCTACCAGATCGTCTCGCTCGCCTCGAAGAAGCTCAAGGAGGTGCGCGCGTCGACCGACGGCATCGAGTCGCGGCCGCTGATGTGGCCGAACCTGCCGAAGGACGCCGGCGAGATCGCCGTGCTGCGCGAGGCGGTGCTGAACAACCCGCTGGTCTACGGGCCCTATGTCTCGCTCGACCAGAAGGCCACGCTGATCACCGCCGACTTCGCCGAGGGCGACGTCGACTACGAGCGCGCCTACGACCAGATCACCGAGATCGCCCGACAGAACGACGGCGATGGCGTCAAGGTGAGGATCGTCGGCGAGCCCATCCTCTACGGCCTGGTGCGCCACTACCTGGCGGAGACGGCGGTGATCTTCTTCGCCACCGTCGGCGCCCTGGTGCTGCTGCTGCTGCTGATCACGCGCACGCTGCACGGCACGCTGCTGCCGCTGGCCTCGGGCGGCGTGAGCGCGGTGTGGGCCCTCGGCGCGGCCGACCTGATGGGCTTCAACCTCGACCCGCTGGTGATCGTCGTCGCCTTCCTGATCACCGCGCAGGCGATCTCCAACTCGGTGCAGCTGATCTCGCGCTTCGACGACGAACTGGCGAGCGGCAGTTCGCCCGATGCGATGACGGCGGCGAAGCGCTCGATCCAGAACCTGTTCAAGCCCGGGCTGCTGGCGGTGATCGCCGACGCCGGCTGCGTGCTCGTGGTCGCGCTGACGCCGATCCCGATGCTCGAGAAGATCTCGCTGATCGGCACCGTGTGGATCCTGTCGATCATCGTCAGCGCGCTGATGCTGACGCCGGTGCTGCTGTCCTGGTGCGGCGGTTCGGCCAAGCGCAAGCTGCACCCGCTGGACATCGGCGTCGCGCTGCAGGGCGTGCTCGGCCTGTGCGCGAGCCTGGTGACCTCGAAGGCGCGCTATGCGATCGTCGGCGGCGCGGTGGCGCTGTTCGCGGGCTCGGGCCTGTACGCCTTGCACCTGAAGGTCGGCGACGCCAACCCGGGGTCGCCGATCCTGTGGCCGGACTCGGCCTACAACCTCGACGCCGCGGCGATCAACGAGAAGTTCCAGGGCTCGGACCGGATGTTCGTCGTCGTCGCCGGCAAGGCCGAGGGCGCGCTGAAGGAGCCCGAGGTGCTCACGGGCATGGAGCGCTTCCAGAAGTACATGGAGGCGCAGCCCGAGGTCGGCGGCAGCATCTCGTTCGCCGACATCCTGCCGGCCGTCAAGCGCGTGATCCGCGAGGGCAATGCGCGCTACCAGGAGCTGGGCAGCACCGCCAACGAGAACGGCGAGCTGGCCTACATGTTCGTCTCCGGCACCGATCCGGGCGACATGGACCGCTTCGCCGATCCGCAGGCGCTCAACGGCGCGGTCACGCTGTTCTTCCGCGACCACCAGGGCGAGACGATCCGCACCGCGATCGCGCGGGTCAAGAGCTACATCGAGCAGCACCCGATGGAGCACGCCGAGTTCAAGCTGGCCGGCGGCCTGGTCGGCGTGCTCGCGGCGGTCAACGAGGTGATCCTGGCGGGCCAGATCGAGGCCATCGCGCTCGCGCTGCTGTGGCTGGTGACCTGCTGCATGCTGACCTATCGCTCGATGGCGGCGGGCATGTTCTTCATGATCCCGGTGCTGCTGTCCAACACCATCACGTTCAGCTACATGGCGTGGATGGACATCGGCATGAACATCAACACGCTGCCGGTGGTCGCGCTGGGCATCGGCCTCGGGGTCGACTACTCCTTCTACGTCGTCGACGGCATCCGCGAGGGCCTGCACCGCGGCCAGACGCTCGAACGCGCGATCCGCAGCTCGCTGCTCGGCTCCGGCAAGGGCGTGCTGATCACGGCGCTGACGCTGGTCACCAGCGTCGTGATCTGGAGCTTCTCGTCACTGCGCCTGCAGGCCGACATGGGCGTGCTGATCGCGCTGTGGCTGTTCATCTCGGCGGTCAGCGCGCTCGTGCTGATGCCGGCCCTGGTCTACGTCTTCCGCCCCGCCTTCGTGGTCGGGAGCGGAGCGCATCCGATCGAGCGAGCCGAACCCTCGGCCGCCGTGCCGGCCTGAGCGGCCGCGCGACACGAACCACCACCCCTGGAGGAGACGACATGAGATTCGCACACCGGCCGATCCGCACGGCCCTCGCCGTGCTCGGCGCCACGCTCGGCGGCAGTCATGCGCTGGCCGCGGACGGCAACGACGACGGCTACAGCCTGAGCATCGGCGGCTACGTCCGCGGCTGGGCTGCCTTCAACCTGCAGGACCAGCCCGAGACGCCGTCCGACGACAAGTGGAAGCCCTCGATGCTGCGCGGCTCGGTGCTGCTCGATGCCGACGCGCGCACCGGGCCCGTCCAGTGGAAGGGCATCGTGCGCGTCGACCACGAGGCGAAGACGGGCTACCTCGCCGATCTCGAGCGGCTGCGCGCCACCAACGGGACGACCGGCGGCGACTACAAGAGCATCACCGACAACTACAACGCCGCCGAGCTGCGCGAGTTCTGGGGCGAGATGAAGCTCGGCGAGCGCACCACGGTGCGCGCCGGCAAGCAGCAGGTCGTCTGGGGCGAGTCCGACTTCTTCCAGGCCATGGACCTGGTGCATGGCTACGACCTCAGCTGGCGCCTGTTCCTGGAGGGCGAGAACGAGGAGTGGCGCAAGCCGCTGTGGCTGATCAGCACGAAGATCGACGTGCCGGAAGCGCAGGGCCAGATCCAGGCCTTCGTGCGGCCCGGCGGCGACCGCTGCAAGGACATCGGCAACACCTACGACATCCGCGGCGGGCGCTGGTTCTTCAATCCCTACCGCGGCTTCGACCTGTCGGCGATCACCTCCCACGACTGCGACCACCCCGAGGGCGACAAGAGCGACTGGACCGGCGGCATCCGCTGGACCGGCGAGGCGGGCCCGGTCAGCTACTCGGTGGCCTATGTCAAGACCTACGCCGCCGACCCGGTCGCCAACTCCTCGCTCGCGCCGTGGAAGAAGGCGCCGAAGGGGCCGCTGTTCGACCTGGTGCACCCGAAGATCGACGTGCTCGGCGCGACCGTCAGCGGTTACTCGGCCGCGGCCGACACCGTGTTCAGCGCCGAGCTCGCCTACACCTTCGGCCAGCCCTTCAACGTCGGCACCGGCCCGGCGCTGGGACTGCTGGGCATCAAGCGCAAGGACACCGTGCGGATGATGCTGCGCGCGGACAAGAACCTGAACTTCCAGAACCTGCTCGGCACCACGCGGCCGTCGTTCTCGTCGGTCCAGCTGTTCGACACCTGGATCCCGAGCCACGACCGCTCCGACGACCTGGTGCGGCTGTTCGCCTACGGCTCGCCGACGCCGAAGCACAACCCGCTCCTCACCGCCTTCACGGTCCTGAACTACGCCAGCGACACGATCAACCCGAGCTTCGCGGTCGGCATCGACAAGCACGGCGGCGGCTTCTTCATTCCCGCCGTCGACCTGGTGCTCGGCGACCACTGGCGCGCCAAGGTCGAGGCCGCGGTGTTCTGGAACAAGGACCACGGCGACGCCTTGTTCGACCCCAACGACGAGGTGCAGCTGTTCGGCTACTTCCACAAGAGCAGCCAGCTCACCTTCCGCCTGACCCGGCAGTTCTGATTCCGCAGGAGCACGACATGAACGCGATTCCCCGCACCACCCCCACCCGCGCGCTGCTCGCCGGCGCACTGCTGGCCGCGCTGCCGGCCTTCTCGCAGGCCGGCGAGCTCAAGGCCGGCTTCGTGATCGACAAGTCCAACCTCGACGCCGTCAAGTCCGAGACCTTCGAGGGCAAGACCGTCGGCTCGATGATCCCCGAGAAGATGGAGTGGATGATCAAGAACATGGGCCTGACGCTCAAGATCGCCAACTCCAAGAAGATCGAGATGGACCCGAAGTACGTCGAGGCGACGAAGAAGGGCCTCGGCAGCGTCAAGTTCAATGCCGCGGACCGCACGATGAGCGGCTGGGTCGCCGGCCAGCCCTTCCCGCCCGAGGTCATCAAGATGGATGACCCGCACGCCGGCGACAAGATCATCTGGAACCTGCGCGCCGCGACCTACGGCGCGACGATGGACCTGCGCGACATCTCCTTCGTCTTCATCCATGGCGACAAGGGCGTCGAGCGCGTGCAGCGCTGGCAGTCGCGGCGCTACTACATGGAAGGACGCCTGGACGGTGGCCCGACCACCGTCGGCGACGGCACGATCGCGCAGAAGACCTACCTGTTCGCGACCAGCCCGCAGGACATCCGCGGCCTGGGCACCTTCTCGATCCGCTACAACGAGCCCACCTCGGCCAAGCCCGACGACACCTGGGCCTACCTGAAGTCGGTGCGCCGCACGCGGCGCCTGTCGGGCGGCGCGTGGATGGACCCGATCGGCGGCACCGACCAGCTCTACGACGACTGGGACATCTGGGACGCCTTCCCGACCAAGTACCGCGCCAACAAGCTGGTCGGCAAGCGCTGGGTGTTCGCGGTCGCGCACAGCCCCGAGCTCAGCGTCGACCTGAGCAAGAAGGACACGCTCGACGAGTTCCCCTCGGTCGGGCTGAAGGACAAGCCGCATTTCTTCCCGGCCAAGCACATCGTCTGGGAGCCGCGCGAGGTCTACGTGATCGAGGGCACGCCGCCGGCCGAGCACCCGTACAGCAAGAAGACGGTCTACATGGAGGTCGACTTCCCGCGTCCCTACCTCGGCGAGATGTACGACCAGAAGGGCGAGTTCTGGAAGTTCATGATCTTCCAGAACCGCCCCGACGTCGGCGAGGATGGCTACAAGGCGGTGATGCCGGTGGTTGGTCACGTGATCGACGTGAAGCGCAACCACTCGACGACCTGGTCCTCGAACATGAAGTCCAACCCCAAGGGCGTGAAGGAGGGCGACGTGTCGCTCCAGAAGCTCGAGGAGGTCGCCACCGGCGGCGGCAGGTGAGCGCGGCGGCGCCGCCGCGCTGGCGCCGATCTTCCATCGACTTCTCGTCGTCTTGAGGTTTACCTCGTGTGGCCGGGCCACCGGCTGCTTGGCGACGCCCGCGGGTCCTCCTGCGGGCGTCGCCTTCTTTCTTTGGGGCCGAGCGCTTCGCGCCGATGCCGCGGCGTGTCCCGCGGATCGGACGCCGATGTCCGAGCGGGCGCGGCGGCAGCGGCCCCGGCGGCCGCGAACCGGCTGGAGGAGGCCTGCGGCATCGAGGAAAGCCCTGAGTTCCGGCCCGCGCGCGGGGTGGCCTGCGATGTGCAGAAGGACGAGCGGCGCAACGCATCGCCTTCGCCTGCCGCACGCGCGTCGGCGGGCAATCCCAGCCACCTGAAGGAGAGTGAGAGATGACAGCTTCCCAACCCGCCTCGACCGCGAGCGTCCAGCGCTTCGACGCGGTCGTGATCGGCGCCGGCGTCGCCGGCCTGTACCAGGTCTACCGCCTGCGCGAACTCGGCTTCTCGGTCCAGGGCTTCGAGACCGGCTCCGGTGTCGGCGGCACCTGGTACTGGAACCGCTACCCCGGCGCACGCTTCGACTCCGAGGCCGAGATCTACCAGTACTGGTTCTCCGAGGAGCTCTACAAGAGCTGGAAGCCCAGCGAGCGCTTCCCGGCCCAGCCGGAGACCGAGCGCTGGCTCAACTACGTGGCCGACCGCTGCGAGCTGCGGCCGCACTTCCGCTTCAACACCCGAGTCGCCGCGGCGCGCTACGACGAGCGTGAGCAGCTCTGGTCCGTCACCACCGACCAGGGCGACACCGTCGAGGCGCAGTTCCTGATCAGCTGCACCGGCATGCTGTCGGCGCCGCTGAACAACACCTTCGCGGGCCAGGACAGCTTCAAGGGCCGGCTGTTCCACACCGCGCGCTGGCCGAAGGAGCCGATCGACTTCACCGGCAAGCGCGTCGGCGTCGTCGGCACCGGCGCGACCGGCATCCAGGTGATCCAGACCATCGCGCCGCAGGTCGGGCAGCTGAAGGTCTTCCTGCGCACGCCGCAGTACATCATCCCGATGCGCAACCCGAAGTACAGCGACGGCGACTGGGCCGCGCAGGGCGCGCGCTTCGAGTCGCTGAAGTACCAGGTGCAGCGCACCTTCTCCGGCTTCGAGTACGACTTCACCAACGGCGCCTGGGCCGACAAGACGCCCGCGCAGCGCCGCGCGGTGCTCGAGGCCCTGTGGGACGACGGCTCGCTCGCGCTGTGGCTGGCCTCGTTCGCCGAGATGTTCTTCGACGAGGCGGTCAACGAGGAGATCTCGGAGTTCGTGCGCGAGAAGATGCGCGAGCGCCTGAAGGACCCGGTGCTGTGCGAGAAGCTGATCCCGACCAGCTACGGCTTCGGCACCCACCGCGTGCCGCTCGAGACCCGCTACCTCGAGGTCTACCACCGCCCCAACGTCGAGCTGGTCGACGTGCGCGACGTGCCGATCGAGCGCGTGCTCCCCGAGGGCGTGCAGCTCGCCGACGGCACGGTCCACGAACTCGACATCCTGATCCTCGCGACCGGCTTCGATGCCGGCAGCGGCGCGCTGACGCGCATCGACATCCGCGGCCGCGGCGGGCGTTCGCTGAAGGAGGACTGGGGCCGCGAGATCCGCACGACCATGGGCCTGCAGGTGCACGGCTACCCGAACCTGTTCACGACCGGCGCGCCGCTCGCGCCGTCGGCGGCGCTGTGCAACATGACCACCTGCCTGCAGCAGCAGGTCGACTGGATCACCCACTGCATCCAGGCCGTCAAGGCGCAGGGCAAGCGCGTCATCGAGCCGACCAAGGAGACCGAGGACCGCTGGGTCGCGCACCACGACGAGACCGCCAACAAGACCCTCGTCGTCAAGACCGACTCCTGGTACATGGGCTCGAACGTCGCGGGCAAGCCGCGCCGGCTGCTGTCCTACATCGGCGGCGTCGGCAACTACCGGCAGCGCTGCGAGGACGTTGCGGCCGGCGGCTACCAGGGCTTCGCGATGAGCTGAGGCGCGGGCCATGCCCCGCCGGACATGCCGGCGGGGCACCCGCGCGACCGTAACCGACGACAACGGGAGACTGCACATGCTCACGAACACCTACTACGGCCAGGAGGGCCACGGCCCCTACGAGCTGATCGACATCGGCGCGCTGGAGTTGGAGGAGGGCGGCGTCATCGACGATTGCCAGCTCGCGGTGGCCTGGCACGGCCGGCTCAACGCGACCAAGGACAACGCCATCCTGGTCCCGACCTGGTACTCCGGCACCAGCAAGATCATGGAGCAGGTCTACATCGGCCCGGGCCGCGCGCTCGACCCCGAGAAGTACTTCATCGTCGTCGTCAACCAGATCGGCAACGGCCTGTCGACCTCACCGCACCGGCTGGCCGACCCGACGGCGTTCCCGAAGGTGCGCATCGGCGACGACGTGCGCGCCCAGCACCGGCTGCTGACGCGCATGTTCGGTATCGAGCGGCTCGCGCTCGTGGTCGGTGGTTCGATGGGCGCGCAGCAGACCTACGAGTGGGCGGTGCGCTACCCGGAGATGGTCGCGCGCGCCGCGCCGATCGCCGGCACGGCCAGGAACACCGAGCACGACTTCGTGTTCGCGAAGACGCTGTGCGAGGCGATCACGACCGACCCGGGCTTCGCGGCGGGGCGCTACGCCTCGTCGGCCGAGGTTGCCGCCGGGCTGCGCCGCCACGCCGAGCTGTGGACGGTGATGGGCTGGAGCACCGAGTTCTTCGCGCAGGGCCGCCACCGCACGCTGGGCTTCGCCGACATGGCCGCCTTCGTCGACAACTTCATGTGCGGCTACTTCGCGCCGATGGACCCGAACGACCTGCTCGCGATGGCCTGGAAGTGGCAGCGTGGTGACGTCAGCCGCCACACCGGCGGCGACCTCGCGGCGGCGCTCGGCCGCATCCGGGCGCGGACCTTCGTGATGCCGATCAGCCACGACATGTTCTTCCCGCCGGCCGACGCCGAGCGCGAGTGCCGGCTGATCCGCGGTGCCGAGTTCCGGCCGGTTCGAAGCATCGACGGCCACCTCGCGCTGTTCGGCACCGACGCCGACGCGATGGCGCAGATCGACCGCCATCTCGGCGAGCTGCTGGCGCTGCCGGCCTGACGCGCCCGACGCCTCGGACAAACAAGGAGACGATGATGTTCAAGACCGATACCTGCTGCACCCTGGTCCCGTACTTCGACGTTCAAGCTGATCAGATCGAGGCCTTCAAGGCGCTGGGGTCACGCTTCGTCGAGCGAACGCGCAACGAGCGTGGCTGCGTCCACTATGCGTTCTCGTTCAGCGGGAACACCGCGCATTGCCGCGAAGGCTACGAGAACGCCGAGGCGCTGCTCGCTCACCTGGAGAACGTGGGCGAATTGCTCGGTGAGGCGCTGAAGATCGCCACGATCACACGACTCGAAGTGCATGCACCGGCCGCCGAAGTTGCCAAGCTCCGCGCGCCCCTGGCGGTACTGAATCCGCAGTTCTTCGTCCTGGAGGCGGGCGTTCGCCGGACCAGCGATTCATAGCCCATCGACGACGCTACCGGCCCGGCGCAGGGTCGGCCAGATGCTCCGGCGTCGCGACGGGCTGCGAGCGCGCCGGGCGCCTGCGCGATCACCTTGCGCGCCACCCGCCGCCCGTGACGCGAAGTCGCGGACGGTCCGCGCATCTCGGCTTACGATGCCCGCATGAATGCGCCCCGTCCCCACCGCATCGCCGTCATCCCCGGCGATGGCATCGGCATGGAAGTCATGCCCGAGGGCCTGCACGTGCTCGAGGCGGCGGCGCGCCGCTTCGGCATCGCGCTGGCCTTCGAGCACTTCGACTGGGCCTGCGCCGCCTACTGGCAGAAGACCGGCGAGATGCTGCCGCCCGACTGGAAGGCCACGCTGCAGGGTTTCGACGCGATCTACTTCGGCGCCGTCGGCTGGCCGGCGGTGCTGCCGGACCATGTGTCGCTGTGGGGTTCGCTGCTGAAGTTCCGGCGCGACTTCGACC
>Ga0247823_10002511_pt1 | contig 15077 bp, 20 predicted proteins | sample 13C_PalmiticAcid_2_FD_192426 | JGI IMG/M metagenome (GOLD analysis project Ga0247823, IMG submission 192426) | Soil microbial communities from agricultural site in Penn Yan, New York, United States - 13C_PalmiticAcid_Day30 | ecosystem: Environmental > Terrestrial > Soil > Agricultural land...
GGACATAAAATCTTCCGCCAATTGAATTCCAAACTGCCCGGACATGGTTTCTCAATACTCCGTAGGGGAGACAGGACTATTGATCGATTTTGATAGCGGATGCGGCTGAAGAGGACAACCTGCATGCCAAGAGTTTGTGTGTCGCACAGGAGCCTTGCTTCCGTCGAAGAAGGCTTCGTTGAGGCAGTGCGGGGTTTCACGAGATCCCCCGTCTCCTCCGTCCCCCCTCCGCTTCAAGAAGTTGTGATACACCCAACCTAGTTAGGCATCCACGACTTGGAGCCTCCCTTCCACCTCAGCAACATCCTTCCCACCGACAACCAGTGATGGATCCACTCAGCATCACCGCCAGCGTGATCGCGCTGCTCACAGTCTCCGAGGCAATCCTCAGCTCCTGCTACCGTTTCGTCGGCAAGGTCAAGGACGCAGAGTCCGAGGTTGACACGGTCATCCGCCAGGTCGGCTCTCTCACCGTTATCCTGGAGGATCTTAGCAGGGCTTGCGAGGAGGATGAGGGCACGTCAAAAAGGTTGGAGGCCCTGGGTGGTGACGCTGGTTCTCTGGCTAGGCTTGGGAAATGTCTCGACGAGCTGAAAGGGCGGCTCGCCGCCGCCGCGGGGCCGATGAACTTCCGCCGCAAGCTGCAGTGGCCACTGGATTCGAAGAAAGTGCGCGACATTCTAGACAAAATCAAGGCCGAAATTCCCCTCATCGAACTCGCCGTGGTCGGGGACAGCCACGCCATGACGGCGGATATCCGAAACGCTGTCAACGAAACTGAGAGGCGCAAGGAGCGCGAGGCAATCCTCAGCTGGTTGTGCTGCATCGATCCAACCGCCAAGCACATCGCAGCGCGCAAGCTACATCAGCCAGGCTCGAACACGTGGGCCCTGGACGCAGACGCCTTCAAGGAGTGGAAGACGACTCCCGGGCAGGCCCTGTGGTTGCATGGCATTCCCGGTGCTGGCAAGACCATCATCTGCTCGACCATCATCGACTACATCGAGGGAACCATTTGCAAAGGCCGGCCAGAGTCCCGCCTCGCCTACTATTACTTCGACTTTGCCAACCAGGCAACCCAGAACCTGAATTCCTTGCTCCGCTGCCTCCTGGCAGCTGTGCAACCAGGACGACTTGCTCTCCGCGCCCGTCGTGGCCCTTTACACTGAGTGTGACAACGGCCGGAAGGCGGCGAGCGAAGAGCTGCTTGCTTCGGCGCTCTTTGCCGAAATTCTCAAGGGGGGCCGGCAGGCTTTTATCATTCTCGATGCCGTGGATGAGTGCCCGCGGGACGAGCGAGAGTGTTTCTTCGACCTTTTTCTTGAGCATGCCGGACTCGAAACAACGACGGCCAACTTTCTCTTCACGAGCCGCAAGGAGCACGACATTGAGGAACGTATGAGCGAGGTCGAAGCAGTCATCAAGTTGCATGTCATGCCCATATTCACCGGCAACGTCGCGGCGGACATCCGCCTTTATGTCGCCCATCAGCTGGCCACACGGCGTTCCACCCGGAACTGGGACAAAAGCCTTCGAAAGGATGTTGAAGATAGCATAGCCGAGGGAGCATGCGGAATATGGGTGTCGTTTTCTTTCTGTTTTCCGTTTCCCTTTCCTCAACCCCCACCACCCCCTTTATTTTCTTCTTCTGACAGGATCCCGTGTGACGGGTGTGAGGAAGCTGACCTAGAACAGGTTCCGATGGGCTTACTGCCAGCTCGACCTCATCAAAAACTGCAAGCAGGTCCGAAAGGTGCGGGAGACACTGAAGAGCCTGCCCAAGACTCTTGACGCTACGTACGACCGGATCCTCGCTTCAATCCCGGACGAGACGGCCGATATAGCCCTCTCGGCGTTGATGCTTTTGGCCTACTCCGCTCGGCCGATGACACTCCAGGAAATTGCCGAGGCCATGGTCGTGGATCACCAGAGTCGAACTTTTAATCCGGACGAGGACCGTCTTACCAATTGCCGCGAGGTGCTAGAGATATGCGGCAGCTTGGTCACGGTGGTGACTCGGGAGAACCACTTGCCGTCATGGGTGCAAACCATCCGGCGGCCCATGGAGACCACCCTTAAACCAGGGTCATGGCCCGAGATTGTCCAGTTTGCCCACTTTACCGTCAAGGAGTACATAGTCTTGGAGCGGTCCAGATCCAACGCCAAGCTCGAACGCTTCTCCTTTTCCGCTAGCCAGGCACACCGGACCATCACTACAATGTCCCTCGTCTACCTCCTCACACTCGGCGGGGGTCAACGGCTTGACAAAATCGACTTCGACAGGTTTCCCTTCCTCGCATATTCCACCCAGTACTGGACGGAACACTGGCGGCGGCAGCTGGATGACAAAGAGGACCAGGGAGGCGTCAACAGTTTGATACGACGGCTTTTTGATACCGAACAGGATCCGAACGGCTATATCAACTTCATGAACATGGGCGGGCCAGACCGCATGGTGGTGGATGACAAGAACCCACACGAGTTTAATATCTTCAGGATCCAGGCAGAAAAGTCCCTCGACGCGCTACCCCAGCCGTTGTACTCCGCGGCGGGACTTGGCGACTCCGAGCTCTGCCAGTGGCTGATCGTGGACAAGGGCTGCGACGTCAACTCGCGGCGGGGCAGATTTGGCCATGCAATACAGATTGCGGCGCGCTTCGGCCACGACAAGGTTGTCTCGCTGCTCCTGGATCACGGCGCCAGCGTGAATACCCTCGCCGGCGAGTACGGTTACCCGCTGCAAGCAGCGGCGTTTGGAGGACACGTCGAGTCCCTCGGCATCCTGCTGGAGCGCGGCGCAGATGTCAACGCCTACGGAGGCAACCATGGCACCGCCCTCATTGCAGCCTGTAGTAGAGGGCACATAGCAGCAGTCCGACTGCTCCTAGACAACGGCGCTGACGTGGATCCCGTGTGCGAGTACAAGGGCACCGCCATGCGTCTCGCCGCGAAAACGGGCAACAAGGGTGTAGTTCAGCTGCTCCTTGACAAGGGAGGGAAGTTGAACGAGGGCCGCCGCGGCTCTGGAGGCAGCCCCTTGTGCGCGGCGGCGAGCGAAGGACACGTCGACCTCGTCAAGTTTCTGGTCGCTGCTGGAGCTGACATCAATCTCTGGTGCGAAGGCAAGGGAACTGCTTTGATGGCCGCATGCCGTGTCATGGGACGCAAGCAGGGCGCCGAAGGCGACAGAATGGCTCGTCATCTCGAGATTTTGCGGTACCTCCTCCAATGCGGCGCCGATCCAAACATGCACGACGAGATCTGCGGTGATGCGCTCCAAGCTGCGGTTGTAGCAACTGGCGGGGGAAACGTGACCCACGACAACATCGACTTGGTCACGCCGCTCCTCGAGGCCGGCGCCGACATCAACCACACGGGAGGCATCCACCACTCGGCAATTCGTGCTGCTGTGTCCTGCGGGAATATACCGGCAGCGCAGGCACTCCTCGATCGAGACGTCATGGTGGACGATGAGGTTTTCTTGCTTGCAGTTGAACATGAAAGCGAGACGATCATCCCTCGCTTGCTGGCGCAGGGTGTCGAGGTCAATGCCGAAAACGCGACAGGCTCTGCTCTCTCCTTCGCCATCTCCAAGGAGGATCAGGCAACAATCAATGCTCTTCTAAGCGACTCGGCCATTGACATCAACGCGTTGACGGGCAGAGGCGGGAGGACCGCGCTCTACCACGCCGTCAGCCGCGGAAACCTTGCCCTCGCCAGGCGGCTGCTTGAACTTGGCGCAGATGCCGGGGCTCCTTGTGGCAACGGCGACATGTGTCTCATCCAGGCTGCGGAACTGGGAGACATCGCCATGATCGAGTTGCTCTTGAAGAGCGGCGCGGATATCAATGCCGGCAGTCAAGCCAACTGCAAAACCCCGCTCACGGCGGCATGCGAGAGGGCGGGCGAGGTGTTAATAAGCTTCCTCCTCGACCAGGGCGCGGACATCAACGCCAGGGCGCCGCGGGGTGGGCCAGGTAGGCCGACCCCGTACATACATTTAACAACACCTCACTCCCCATGTTGTCTCGCTGTCCGCTAACAACCGCTGTTGAACCACAAGATCCTCTTCAAGCTGCCGCACTCAACGGCCGCGAAAATATCGTCAAGCTCTTGCTCGCCCGCGGAGCGGACGTGAAAGGTCCCGAGGGACGCTTTGGTACGTAAATGGCCCAAAATTTCCCCTTGAACATACTGCAATACACCCGGCATCATCCCCAGAGGCTTACACGGTGTCAACCCCAGGATCATGCCTCGAGTGCGCCATTTCCGGACCAAACCCTGCCCTGACGCGACTGTTGCTCGATGCCGGCGCAAACGTCAACTTTTCCCAGCCGCTGAAGGATCTTGACAAGAAGAGGCGGGGTTTCGGGGGGGCTTTGTCGGCCGCAATACGGTGCGCCCAGGAAGGCCTTCTGCCCTTGTTGATTGAGCGCGGCGCGGACGTGAATTTCCCCGGAACCCCCTTTTCCGGTCCGTGCATTTCTTTATGGACAACCGCGTCATACGTGACATAGGTTTTACTGACATGTGCTGATGGTTTGATTAGGGGTTCCGCTGGTGGAGGCAATCGAATTTGGCCGAGACGATGCCATTGACATTCTGCTGAGGAGCGGCGCCGAGGTCAACCAGGTCAGCGAGGCTCATGGCCGGTAGGTTAATACCACCTACCGATTGTTCGCGGTTTACGCTGTGTTGGTCCAGAAGCTGAATTCCTTAGCCCTCTCTTGTTTGCCATTCTGAAAATCAGCGGCGATCGCGGTTTCAAATTAGTGCAGCGGTTGCTGGATGCAGGCGCCGAGGTCAACACACAGGGCGGGATATACGGATGCCCGTTGGCTGTGAGTCATGGGTGACAGCCCAACTTTTCATCGCAGCAGTCAAGCTAATTTGATGACAACTGGCAAGGCGGCCGTCAAGACGAGCAACCTGCATCTGGTTGAGAAACTGCTTGACCTCGGTGCCGACGTGAACGCACCAGGAGAATACGGGTGAGACTCGAACATCACTGGCTAGACCCAAAGGAGCCAACAGCTAACATGTTTCAACCTAGATCTCCACTGATCCTAGCCATTCGAGAAGGCGATATCGACGTTTTCAGGTTGCTGCTCGCCCGCGGTGCCAATGTCAACGCCTTGTGTGAGGGCCGGCTGCAAAGCGCACTTGAGGTGGCCAGTGAGATGAGAGCCGACACCATGTTCAACGCGCTCCTAGAAAACGGAGCGGATTCTGCTCTGAATGACTCGGCTGCTGTAGTGGCCTGCGCACGGGTTGGCAACACCGCTGGCCTGATAGCGCTCATGGACCGCGGAGCCAACATCCACATTCAGCAAGGCGTGCCCGGAAAGGCCTTACATGAAGCAGCCCAAAATTCACAACTTGGCACGGTCAAACTTTTGCTCGAATGCGGTGTCGATGTCAACTCCACTGGAGGCAAGGATGGGTGAGTCTGCCCTGCTGTTCACTCCTCTTCATGTCTTGCTAATTCAACTCGTTTGCCTTTCGACAAACAGCAACGCGCTAATGGCTGCGCTAAGTGGACCCTATCGCTACGAGAGGGGTACTTTTTCACCGACAGTTGCGATGCTGCTCGATGCTGGGGCCAGTGCGAACTCCCCTCCGTCAGAGTTATACACGAGCCCCTTGCAGGCTGCAATTTCTAACCGACAATTTGCTGTTGCTCACAGGCTCCTCGACGATGGAGCCGACGTCAACGCTCATGATTCCCGATTTGGCACTGCGTTGACGGCAGCATCCTGCCATGGGGAGCTCGAGATGATGAAGAGGCTCGTGGAGATGGGAGCCAATCCCAGCCTCGCCGGGAGGAAATACGGGTTAGTCGTTCGCATTTTGAATCTGAGCGCCCCTCCCTTTCTCTCTCTCTCCGTCTCTCTGTCTCTCTCCCTCTCTCTATCCCTCGGTCGCTCCCTCTCTTCCCTCTTCTCACTTTGCATGTCGTTAGCTAACAAGGGTGAAGCTCCGCCCTCCAAGCGGCTGCCCGAGGGGGGTGTCTCCCTGCTGTCACATACCTCCTCACTTTGCCCATCGTCGACGTGAACCAGTGCTCCGGAAACACAGGGTTTGCTCTGCATGCCGCATGTCACCTCAACCGCGGCCAGAGGATGGTGCAGCTGCTTCTAGATCACGGGGCCGATGTCAACGCCCGTGGCGGTAAGTATGAAACGGCGCTGCAGGCGGCAGCAGCCAAGGGTCATCTCGAGACTGTCAAGTTGCTGATTAGGCATGGTGCGGACGCCACCATCGAGGGCGGCACGTTCGGGTCACCCCTGAAGGCAGCTCTGCGCGAGAAGAAGTACCAAGATGTGGTGATGTATCGCCACTACCACGTGGTGAACTATCTGAGGAGGCATCTTGCCAAGGTGGACTTGCCGGTAACCGCCAAGGTGGCTGGAGGGTCAGGTCATGGCTCGTCCGCTATCCTTGACGGTGTGAGCAGGCCAATTGAACCGGCCGATGGAGCTTAGTTTTCCGGCAACTCGGAAGGGTTGATTTTCGAGTATAAAGCAATGGACTCGGTTTCTTTTTACCTCGCTCCGTCCCCCCTTTTCAGATCTGCCCATTCCCTCCCGAGACCACCGCAACACCGGATCTCGCCCCTGCCACGCTATCGGTGTTTCCGGTAGCCGGAGAGATGGCGATAACCCTCAGACTCTCCCCCGCGCCCCTGGCTACCCTGGTAGTCTTGCTTCTCGCATGTGGTTCTGGCATCAACGCCCACTTTGACATAAACTTGTGTGAACTGTGATCCCTGCCCACGGCTTCTGTTGCACCAGTGGCATCTGAACTATCGCCGTGAAACACCAATTACTTACTGCACCACAGAGACTGCTGTATCAACCCTTGGTACAGACGTCACCACTCCGTCCATGCCGCGACCCATGTCCAGCAAGGTGTGCAAAACCGTCTCAGATTGGCGGCTCCGAAAACAACGGAAGGAAATCACCCCAATCCCATCCAATCTCGTCCGCTAATGCCGGTGACCAGGCGACGTCCAGACTTTCCATCGCCATGGGCATTGAGGTGGAAAGGTTCATCAAGTCTGCGGACAAACCGCTATCGGTGTGACCGAATCTCGGCGGCGACGGATTCAAGCTCATGCCTGGGGCTCGGTCTGCATGATGCAAGCTAACTGGCGAGTTGTTGAACTGAGTAACTCCCCGAGCGATGGAAGCCCGCTCGATGACCTTGGGCTGGGCGGCGGTCACAATACTGACGACCTCGTTGTCGAGGAGCTGGAGGACGCCGTGGATTCTGTGATCGTTGGCGATCTTCTCGTACTTTTCGATGGCAAGCTCTCCGGCATTGTGTATTAACTAGGTTCAAACCAGGAATGAGCAAAGAGAACACCCGGATACCCAGGAGCCCCTAAGGTTAGGAAAACTTACACTGATATCTGAACCAGCAAGCCTCGATGTCGGGTGTCTGATAAGATGAACCGACAACACAGAGAGGGCAAGGAGTGGTGCAGTAACGGTATGAAGGACAGGCCGAGCCCCTTGATCCTGGCCCTCCATAAACATCTTGGCCATGCTGCGTGCGGAATTGGCCACAATAGCCTGGCCGTTGCGGGTTGCCTGGCCCCAAGGTGTTCCCGCTGCGTGCTCCTCGATGGCGTTGCGGATGGCTTCGTCGCTGATCAGCAGCGTGTTCCTCAGTAGCATGATCATCCTAAAGGTGGGAGCCGGTTAGCACCGGGTATTGTGGTATGTCTAGGGGTCGGTGGGATCTTACGCGCTGTGGTACTGAACGGAGATGAAGGCGGCAAGGGGGAACTCTCCTGGCTCGCATAACAGATCCGAGGTGGGGTTGAGATTCTTCGGAAGACCCTCGGCCCATCGCATCAACAAGAGGACGAGTTCTCCAGTGGTTGCCACCTTGAAGCGAATCGCGTTCTCGAGTCCTTCTCGGCCAGACCCAGCCAGCTCCTCCTTTGTGCGGGCCGCGATGCTCCGCTTGCTGACCTCGGACAAGGTGCGAGCAAGACTGATGACGATGTGGAAAAAGTCGGGGCTATCCTCGATCACTCGAGTTGGCTCTGGCTGATCATGGTCCAAGTCAGAGATCACCGACGGCCGGCCCAACTCAAAGGCGAATAGCTTCTCAAAGCTGTACACACACCACCAGACGCGACGACGTTCCTGATCCACCCCCTCGTCGACGATCTCCGGACTTCGTCTACCATGCCGCTTCTGTCGGTCGAGACCCAGCACCTGCGCGAGAGACACACAGACACCCGACAGCGGCCAAGCCGACGCGATCTTCTCGCGCCATCGGAGGGCCAGGGCGAGGAGGAAGATGATGCAGACGGCATCGACAGTGCCCCAGCCGAGAACATGGCCGAGCAGGGTCTCGCAGAAGGCGATGCAGTCCGTCGTCAGCTCCGAAGCCTCGATGGCCGGGTTCCCCGCGGATCCCAACACCACGGCCAGACAGAAGAGGAGAAAACCTGGCAGTCTGTCGGCATCGACCACCGGCACCCCCGCCGAGGAAGAGCTCAGCACGTCCTCACAGGTGCGGTCCAGCGCAGGCCGGTCGAGTATGGGATACAGGACGTGGACCGTGCCGTAGTACGTCGCGAGGGCCTCCCTACATTGGGCTGCTGGCGGGAATCGAGGCGGCACCAGGGGGGTACCAAGATTGGGGAGGGAGTCATGTGCTTCCAACTTGGACCGCACGCAAGAGTCGAACCGCGACGGGATCCCCAACCGGTGGAAGGCCAGCTCCAACCAGCCGGTCATGATCTCGAGCGTGTCGCCCCCACTGATCCGAGGCGCCATGGGCAAGCGCCCCGCAAACCGCGGGGCGTCGTCAGGGGCGTCGTCAGCTCGGGACGTCGACCCCAGATCATGTGCTGCAGTGGTAACCGAGATAGAAGGACTCCCATTCGTCACTTGGTCTGAAGCCGGGGTGACAAGGACCATGCCACGCCGAGTGAGGTTCGCTGGGGTAGCTGCCGGCAGTGGTTCGAGTTGCCGAGAGGGGCTGGGGATGGGTCTGGGCCCCTGATCCTGCTGCGAGCCGGCGGGTCGGCGGCGCACCTCGAGACCGGGCCGCCGCTTGTCGGTCGTGGTGCACTCGACACCGGCGGCGAGGCAGCCGCGGCATGATGGCTCTTGCAGGTCGCATCGGACTTTTCTTGACCGGCCTGGAAGAGGTTCGGTAAGAGGGAGTCAGGCCAAGTTGGAAGAAACTGGAAGGCCATGAGAGACGGATGAGATGTCGAGTATCAACTTACAGTAATTGCAGGCAAAATTCAGCCTCTTCCGTTTGGCAGGCCTGGCGGGTTCGTTGCTGTCCATGGCGAGAATGTCGAAGTGCTCGGCTCGGTTCGCTTCGTTTTGGGAACTGGGGGCGCTCCGGCAAGAAATAGGGAGTTCGCTTGCCACCCCCCCAATACCCCGCAGGCCCCGGAATAGAGTTGCCGGCCATGGCCGGGGTATGCTTGGTGGGTTTCTGGGGAAGATGGGTCCCTTAGGGTCGGGATGTGGATTGCAAGATCCCGGGCCGAGCCGGAGCGCCCCTTTTCCACACTGAGCACGCATGTGCTCACATCAACACCACACGCTTTCGCTCAGAGATAGCGTGCAGATCGTGGGTGGGGTTGTTTACACAAATACACGTGGGTGCGCCGTGCAGGTCCAGCCTTCTGTCTGGTCCGTCGCCAGGCCTGCACTGACTTAGTCTCGGAGAAGGCATCAAGTTGAACAATGGCGGACGGAAACCTCGACATCGAAAAGGTCCGGGTCGAGACTCTCGAGAACGGCGGATCTTTGCCCTTCGGAGCAGATCACCAGGCAGGCGCAGTACGGTTACTCGACTCCGATCATGTTGTCCTCGTTCCAACTCCCAGTCGGGACCCGAAGGGTGAGTCAACAATGAAGCGCCAACTGAATACTCTCTTCCTTGCTCAAACAATCCCTTCTTAGACCCTCTCAATCTACCTGTATGGCGCAAGAACATGATTGTTCTGATCGTCGGCTCATACTCGGCCATCGCGGTACTCGCCACCGCGGGAATGGGCGCCATCGTCACCCAGGTGCGGGCCATGTACCCTCCCGAGGACCAACACCGAGTCAACGACCTGCTCACGTACCCAACGCTGTTTATGGGCATTGGGAACTTGCTTGCCATGCCGCTTTGCGTGGCCATCGGCCGTCGTCCCGTCTTCCTCATGTCCCTCGTCATCCTGGTCGCCTCGGGGATCTGGTGCGCCTGCTCTACGTCTATCGGCTCCCACATCGCCGCACGCGACATTCTTTCCGTGGCTGCGGGACAGAGCGAGGCTCTGGTTGCCTTCATGGTACAGGAGGTGCACTTTGTCCACCAGCGAGGCCGGGCTGCCACCTGGAACGCGGCGCTCCAGGGTGCCGGTACGGGAGCCATGTTTGTCGCCACCACTTACCTCGTCCCGGCCTGGGGTGTTCCATGGTGGTACGGGGTCATCACCATCATCAACGGTGTGCTCCTGGTCGCTGCATTTTTTCTCGTCCCGGAGACCATGTACGACAGGGTTCTTGAAGACGATTTCGGTCAGTCATTAACACATCTCACTCCATGGATGGGGAACGAAATCCAGTTGCTAACAACTTGAGGACTTAGACAACGGAGACGACAAAGCTACTCGCATAACGACCACGGCAAACCACACCCTTGACCCGGACCGGTACGGAGCCCGAACATGGAGACACGATCTGAAGCTGTTCCACTTCGCTCCCAGATGGAGTGAGATGTGGACCTTCTACAAAGTCGCCGCCCAGTCGTTCTGCGTCCCCTCTATCCTATGGTTGCTCCTGCTCAACGGTGCCTTCCTGGGCGTGTATGTCTTCCACTCGTCGACCTTTGCCCCTGTCCTGCTCAGCCCGCCATACCTATTCGACTTTGGTTTCCTCGGGTTCGTCCAGCTTGCCCTAGTCATTGCCAACGTGATTGCTCTGCCCATTATCGGCTACGGCTCGGACTGGATCATCAAGGTGATGAGCAGGATGAACAAAGGGGTGTACCAGGTATGAGAACGACCATTGCTCCGCCCCTCATGTCCTGCCGCCTGACTCTGACCTCTCGTGATAGCCCGAATACCGCCTGATCTCCATCATTTTCCCCTGCATCCTCGGTGTCGTCTCCTGCGTCATCTACGGCCAGACGGCGCAACACCCCGACAAATGGTCATGGGCCGGCATCGTCATCCCGTACGCGGCAGGCTTTCTCGCGTTCCTCGGCGCCAACACGGTTGCGATCACATACGTGGTGGACAGCTGGCCGTCCCAGGCCGCGGCCATGCTGCTCGTCGTTGCCGCGGGCCGAGGCTTTATCAGCTTCGGGCTGAGCTACGCGACGATCCCGTGGGTTGAGAAGAATGGGTACGACGGGTCGATGCGGACCATGGCCATCGTCTGCGGCGTGTTTGCGTTGATCGGCATTCCGTGCTACTTTTTGGGCAAGAAGATCAGGATGTGGTCGCACACGCGGCTCTGGCCGTCGGTTTAGTGTGGCTGTTACGTGTAGTAGCCAGATATTTCCTGCGGCGTCAGTCACACCCTCGCCGCCGTACTCACACTTATGCCTAAACCAATGTCACTGTTTACAAGATTGACCAGCATCGACCAGCCGCATGAGAGCTGTGGTACGGCCGAGCTCCCCTGCTTGGGCGACTCAGGACTGCTCACTCCCTTGGTTATGGAGCAGGGCACTTACCTCCCGATCGAGCACCAAACCTATGGACCACAGTAATATTGCGCGCAGAAATACGCAGGCGACGCCAGCTGAGACACTCCGTCCCGTCAGCCACCAAAGGGACCAGCTCCCATAAAAGCTCGTGCACAACACTGTCATGAAACAATGCAACCCAGCTGTGTCACGGCTCCCAGAATGAAGCAGCTCTATGGCCAGAGAGGCCCTCAGCCTCCTCACTCAGGTACACACCCCGTCCAGGGGTAAATGAGGGGCTGGACCCCGTTGTAGCGAGGCGCAGTCCAGCCCAGCCGGGCCGCCTTCGTGGCACCCAACCCAATAATGCTTCGTTCTTTGCGTGCCCAACCGTGGTGGATCAAGCAGAGCTGGCCCAGTGGCACCTGCAGGCGCTTCGTTCTCGAGTCAGGCGTGCGGTATCTGCAGGATTCGGGTGGTTGAGGCGTTCAGGGGGTTGTGGGCAAGGGGTTGCGGAGGCGGGACTCGGCCCAGCTGGTTGGCTCAGCGGAGGAGGTGGTGGCCAGGAGCCGGACAAGAGTCGAGTTTGGCGCGATGGCGTGCCTCAAGCAAAACACTAATGTAATGGTGGTATTCTACTTGTAGCTGGAGCAGGCTTCCTCTCCGCTGCAGCGTCTGACCGCAGGATCTCAGCTGCGAGGAACTTCATGCATGGAACATCTATGGAAGCTGGGTGGGTGGTTCAAACGGGATGTGGAGGAGGTGTGCCGAGAGAAGAGATTGGTGAGGAGCCCATCGGTGCCAGGTCCGCTCGGCGCAAGAATTGGGAACCCTGCTTGAGAAGGAGGCTCTGGGATCGCGCCACAATGTGTGTTGGTCATCGGGGAGGGTAGCCCCTTGGTGTCTTGACCGGGTCTGGCACCGGCTTGCGAGGTGGCTGAAGCAACCTGCTGCCAGTCGGACGGGAGCCCGCGCAGAAAAACGCATGCCCAGGGCTCTGTCTCCAAACCAATCACCCGCGCGAACAAGTGCGCTCAGACATGATCTTCCTGAGCCAAGATCTGCAAGCCTTGCGCTAGGACGGACGGGGCAAGCAAATGGAAGGAATACCATGTTTTGTGCGGGCTCTTTGCAGGATCCCTGGCATGGGGAATCAGCAAGTCAACCATGGGCAAATCGCTGGCCCAAGGAAGACCAACGAACGTCTGGGGAAGCGGGGCAGAGACCCCCGCATGCTCGCAAGCCCGTACCAAACGCGGAAGTGGTGTGGGCGCTGGGGCTGAACCAGGGCGGCCACCTGCATTAGCCTCCCGCGAGAGCCGTTGCGCTCGGATCTCTTGATCAACATGAGGCGTTGAGGTTGGAGGGAAGGTCGGTGGAGCTACCCCAGATCCAGCATGGCGGGTGGCCCTCGACACCCCCTGGGCGCGGTCGATGTGTGCCATTGAGAGGGGAGGCTATTCAGGGACGTCGGGGCATAGGGTGACATCCAGAGTTAAAACACCAGCGTGGGTCCCATCCTGAAGCGAATCCTCCCGCCAGGCTCGGCTCCAAGGAACCAAACTCACAGCCATTGCCCACCGAGCTGACTTGTTAATTTATCCCCATCCCGACCCTCCACACCGCCGTGCTCGCCGTGCCGTCCCAACGCTCGCTTCCATGCGGATCCAACATCTCCTCCGCGCCATGGACCTTGCCGCTCTGGCGGGCCGCGACACGGCCGAGGCCGCAGCACCCCGCGAGGTACCCAACTATGCGCCCATGCTGCTGTGGGCCATCTGGGCCGTGACCATTGTGTCTGCCGTCTTTCTCGGGCTGCGCGTGTACTGCAAGGTGACACGGCACCGGGCGTTGTGGTGGGACGATGGGTTCTTGATTCTCAGCTGGGTGAGTGCACTTCGCTGTCTCGGCAGGACCATGGCTGACCACCACCCAGATCTGCATCCTCGTGTCGACAGCCATGCTCACCGAGGGCACCAAGTACGGCATAGGCTTGCACTATGAAGACATGGACTACACCAAGATGCCCATGGTCTCGCTCATCTCGTACTCGGCAGGGTTCGCCACGATCCTTGCGGCGGCGTGGAGCAAGACATCGTTCGGGATTACGCTGCTCCGTATCTCGAGCGGGTGGGTCAAGTGGTTCATCTGGTTCATCATATTGTCGGTTAATATCATCCTCGGGGTGTCGGCGACCATCATGTGGACGCGCTGCTGGCCGGTGGCGAAACTGTGGTATCCGGAGCTGGATGGAAGCTGTTACACGCCCGTGACGATGGAGCGGTATCAGACCTTTACGAGTAGTAGGTTCTCCGGGTGTGCTCGCGCGAGGAGACCTGCTAACAACAATCAGTCTACTCGGGCATCATGGACATTGTGCTGGCCATCCTGCCGTGGAAGATTGTGTGGAACGTGGCGATCAACAAGCGGGAGAAGTTTGGTGCCTTGGCCGCCATGAGCATGGGTGTCTTGTCAGGCTGCCACCCACATTGTCCCCTCGACGTCGGCTGACTCGTCCCCAGCTCCGGCATCATCGCCTTCATGAAGATCATCTCGCTCAAGGACATTTCCGACAGCAGTTGTAAGCGCCCCCCCTCTTCATCTTGTCATCCGACTGGCATCTGACAGCTTCCCAGCAACAACGGTCGACCTCAAGATCTTTGGTACCGCCGAGCCAGCCATGTCGGTCATCGCGGCGTCGATCCCGATCCTGCGCGCCTTCATCCGACGCGAGGCGCCCAAGTCGCAGTCGATCCAGTTCGTGCAGTTCTCGCACATCCCTGAGCCGAGCACGCACGGGCGGTCGGTGGCATCAGTGTCGGACTCGAAGAGGTACTCGCACGACGGGCTCGTGAAGCACGCGTCGCGGCCATCGCAGACGTCGTTTGGTCGGTAGAGGTAGGTTTCAGTTCTCTGCGAGGGAGATGGTGTCTGGAGATCAGTCGGCTAACAAGTCCAGATTGGTCGATGGCGTGTTTTCTTGTCGCGTTTGTGGTTGGAGCGTTTTCTTTCCCTTTGTTGCAGATCGAAAGTGGTGCAAAGAGGAATGTCGGCAGGGGAATGCTGCTGTCCTCCTGGGTGCAGGGCTGCAGTGATGGCGGACCAGGGCCTACAACTAAGCCCCAGCGCAGGGCCGTGCGCAGTGGGGGCTGCGGGGCCGTTGGCAGACATCAGTGCGCTTGCATTTGCTCAATCCCACCACACTTCACTTCCATGCTCCACCGCCTTCCACGGATCTTGCCAGATGCGGAATCTGTTTCGTCGATTGCGCATGAAAGTGCCGCGAGCTGCGAGCGACCCGCAGCTCGTGTCAGAGTCAAAATATGTACGTGAAGCAGGAGCTGCGCGACGGCATGCCCCTGGAAGAGAAGAACGATATGTACAGCGAATCAGGAGCCTCTCCGTTGGCCCCC
>Ga0247823_10002513_pt1 | contig 15074 bp, 10 predicted proteins | sample 13C_PalmiticAcid_2_FD_192426 | JGI IMG/M metagenome (GOLD analysis project Ga0247823, IMG submission 192426) | Soil microbial communities from agricultural site in Penn Yan, New York, United States - 13C_PalmiticAcid_Day30 | ecosystem: Environmental > Terrestrial > Soil > Agricultural land...
CTCATGTCCTACAAAGCCCATAAAGTTTTTCAGGTCAGCTTCTGATAGCAGTGGCATGTTTTGATATGACGCGCCATCGCGTTGCGGGATATCCCAGCCATCGGAACCACCCGATAGCCATTCATCTATCTTACTGGCGAGTTCGATGAACTCAACGGGTTTGGTCAGGAAATCATCCATTCCGGCCTCGAAACAGCGGGCAATTTCTTCGGGAAGGGCATGTGCAGTAAAGGCGATAACGGGCAGGGTGTCGCTATCCAGCTCCAGTTCCTCACGAATGTGACGTGTTGTGTCATAGCCGTTCATGACCGGCATCTGGAGGTCCATGAAAACCATATCGAATTTCTGTTCTTTAATTTTCTCAAGGGCCTCGGCGCCATTCTCTGCGCATTCGAATTTATATCCCAGCTTGCCGATCATGCTGCCGACAAGGTCACGGTTCATGGCAATGTCCTCGACCACAAGAATGGTTTTATCGGCGACGGGCGTGTTGTCCTGAATAATATTGGTATCGTTGGCGATAGCAGGGCTGGTGGATTGCAACGGTAGCATAACGCGGAAGATTGAGCCTTGGCCCTCGGTGCTGGTTAGCTGGATTTTGCCATTCATCATGGTGGTAAGTTGCTGGGCAATCGATAGGCCCAACCCCGAACCACCGTGCGTACGAGTTAAAGATTCATCGACTTGTTCAAACGGTGTGAAGATTGAGCGCAGATTGTCTTTGCTGATGCCGATCCCGCTATCCTCCACAAAGATGGATACTTGATGTTCTGTGCCGTTTACTGAATCTACAGACGCGCGCAGTGTAACATGGCCGTGTTCTGTGAATTTTATGGCATTGGTTAGCAGATTGATGATGATCTGACGCAGCCTTAGCTCGTCACCGATCACCCATTCCGGAAGCCGTGGGTCGATTTCAAGGTTGAGCGTAATATTTTTTACGCGTGCTTCCGGGTGCATTAAAGATTTTGAACTCTCGATCAGTTTGACCAGATTCATCGGTTCTGATTTCAAGCGCACTTTTCCGGCATCCATCTTGGAGAAATCCAGAATGTCACTGACCAGCCGACCCATGGTCTGGCCTGCGATTTTGAGCTGCTCCAGGAAATAGCGCTGCTCATCTGTCATCTTGGTTGTGCGTAACAGATCGGTAAAACCGATAATGCTGTTCATCGGAGTTCTTAATTCATGACTCATGCGGGCCATAAAGAGCGATTTCGCAGCAGCGGCATTTTTTGACTGATCATGCAGATTGATGATTTCATTCATCATGGTGCGGCGCTTCTGATCCTGACAAAGCATGTAGCCCAGTACTAATGAACCCATCATATTGATGATAGGAATAAATATTCCGCCGCTAGCTGTTGCTCTTTGCAGGATATCTGAGGGCAGCAGAATGATAGCTATGAGGCAAAGTGGGAATAAAATACTGGTATATGCCAATATCCAAATAAACGGCACAAAACCTTTATTATATGTCCTGACAAAATAGCCCATGATGCCGCTGGCAATCATCGCGATTACCATGGTGACGATGCCTGCAGAAACGCTATCTCCGCCAATCGTAATACGAAGCATAATAGGAGGAATAGCGGCGGCAACAGCTGCCAGAGGGCCAAAAAATATCCCCGCGAAAGATATAATAGGCAAGCGTGCGTCGCTTATAATTCCGTGGGATACAAGGGCGGGCATCATCATGCTGGTGCAGGCAAATAACCCGAATATGAGGCCTGCCATGATGCGATAGGGTTCATGGGTAAAAATCTTATTCGTTTTGTTGGAAACAGCCGTCATGGTAATGAACAGGAATGTCAGCACCATGTAATTCATGGCGGCTGCGTTCAATAATTCATTCTGGCTGATTGATCTGAGGAGTTCGAAGCTAATCATACCTGTTCTACACGATAGACTTGATAAATTCTCTTACCACTATATTGTAATAGCTGAATAATAATAGATAGTTACCTTATAGACTAAGGTATGTATCCCCGTTTAAGGATTGTGGCTCCTATGCTTAAAATATGTGCATTTCTCACGTTTATGGCGACGACAGCGATTGTGCCTGCAGTATCCTGGGCGCAGGCTCATGATCATGGTTCGGCTCCTGCCCAGAGCGCTCCTGCCACAAATCCGGGTAATTCCTGGCGCCAGATTGAAGAAAATTTGCGCAACCTTACGGATGCCATTCGCCTGGGTGATATGACATCGGTTTCCAGCTATGTTCATGCCATGTCTCGTGCGACGGATGATCTGGTGGCGGCCAATATTCACAATGAAGTAAAGCCTCAGGAGGAAGATCACCTGGTGGCGTCTCTGGAAAATCTGAAAGAGGCCGTGGATGGTTTGGTTCAGGCCAATGAGACAGGAGATAAAGCCGCTATTGAACAAGCGGTGTCTCATGTAGCCGGTGCCATTACGCTGACACGCATTGATGTGCCGCCGGGATTGCTGGAACGTATTTCAGGTGCGGCTGTACGTGCCGAAATTGTCAATACACCGATGCTGACAAAGGGGCAGGAGTCAACAGTGACGCTGCGCCTGAAAAGCGCCGTGAGCGGCAAGCCTCTGACACCTGCTGAACTGATGGAAGTGCACACAGAAAAGGTGCATGCGTTGATCATTGATCCACAATTGAAAGACTACACACATGCCCATCCTGTGGCGATCGATGTGCCGGGCGAATATACCTTTGCTTTCACGCCTCAAACAGATTGCACATATCGCCTTTGGGCTGATGTGACGCCGGTGAAAGGCACGCAGGAATATGCCGTGGTTGATATTCCGGGCAAGGAAGGTTGCGGTACGCTGGCGATTGATAAAACTGAGATCGCTACGGCAACGGCTGATGGATTTACAGTAAATCTGAAACTACCTGAGGCAGCACTGACAATCGGTAAGGCAGAGGAGCTTTCTTTTGAAATTACCAATGCTGCAGGGGAGGCTGTGACAGGTCTCGAGCCTTTGATGGGTGCGTATGCACATGTCGTGGGCTTTTATGATGACAATCGTACGATTGCACATATGCATCCCATGGGCGCAGAGCCTAAGGCCAGCGATGATCGTGGCCAATCACCTATCAAGGTCCATTTCAAGCCTGAGCGTGATGGCTTTGTGAAGCTGTATATGCAGATTCAGCTTGAGGGTAAAATTCACGTGTTCCCGTTCGGTGTTACTGTTCAGTAATCAGTCGTTATAGAACATGGAGAGATATTTCTCACCGCGATCACACAGGAAGGTCAAAACGGTTTTGACGGATTTGTCCTGACGTTTGATTTCCTGTGCGGCCCAGTAATTGGCGCCCGCACTGGGGCCCACAAACAGGCCGCGTTCGGATGCCAGTTTCTGCGCTACATCAACCGCAACTTTGCTATCGACGCTGATAATGTCATCGACCAGTTCGTGGTGGCGTTGATAAATGGTGGGGATGAAGCCGTCGGAAATGCCTTCGATTTTGTGATCGCCGACAATACAGCATTCCAGCGTGCGGGACTCGGTCGGCTCCATCGCGAAGACTTTGAGTTCTGGGTTGTGCCATTGTTTCAGCGCCTGCGCGGTACCGATTAATGTCCCACCGGTGCCAACGCCTTGAACGATGGCATCAATCACTAAACCCTCGGGTAATTGATTGATAATCTCACGACCTAGCCATTCACGGTTTTCTTCGACATTCCATTCATTGTCGAATTGTTGCGGGCAGTAGTGTCCAGGCAGTTTGCCCATGCGGATGGCTTCTTCACGGGCTTCGTTTACCTGAAAGTGGCCGACGTGAATAATTTCTGCACCAAAGGCTTTGGAAATTTTTACACGTTCGCTGGTGTAGCCATCGGGCATGATGACTTTCATCTTATAGCCCTTAACCGCTGCAATCATGCTAAGCGCGTTGCCCGTGTTGCCACTGGTGGATTCCACGATGGTGTATCCGGGTTTCAACAGACCTTGCTCTTCCGCCTTTTCGACCATGAACTTTGCCATGCGGGCCTTGATTGAGCCTGATGGGTTCATGAATTCACATTTCGCCAGAATGCCATTTTCCAGCTCGATCATCGGTGTGTTGCCGATGGTGTCCAGCACATTGGTGATGATGGGGGCGGGCGTTTCGATTTCGTGAGACATGGCGTGTGCTGCTTTCATAATTACACCGGTTTCATGGCTTGGCCTTTCCATTCCATGGGGAAATGGTTGACCTGAATGATATCTGAGCGGGCGTCTTCCGAGTTCTTAAGCTGGACTGCTTGAACAGGTGTGATAATGCCCTTACTGAGTGCCTCATCAATCATGACGCGAGGATCATTGTTTTCAGCAATCTCACCTTTCTTCGCCGCCTTTGAAACTATTCTTTCCAGTGGCAATGAATCTGTCACTACCGATAAGGCTTTCTCAAGACGAGTTTGATAATCGTCAGCATCTGTAGGCATGTACATGCCCTTTGTCAGGCGGTCGCGCAAATCAGAAGGTTTGCAAATTGATTCCGTGATTTTTTTATCCAGTTTATCGAGGGGCTTGTTGATCCATGCTACAGGATGGAACACGCGGCGCAAACCACGCACCAGGACGCTCGGGTGGTTACGGATCAGTTCTTCCATCGCACGTTCGGCTTCGTACAGGTGATGCTGCACAGCGCGTTGCATGACGGGCACGTCATCTGATTGACGGCCTTCATAGTTGAAACGGCGCAGTGATTGCGACGCCAGATACATATGGCTGAGGAAGTCACCGTGGCGCGCTGATGTGCGTTCTTCGCGCACCAGCTTGGGGCCTAGTGTCGCAAAGCTCAGTTCTGCCAGGGTGGCAAACTGGGCGGACATGCGATTGATGTGCTGATAGAAACGCGCATCCGGGCCGCTGACGGGTTTACCTGTGAAATAACCATTTGTCAGGCCGTGAACAAAGCCATAGGCCACACTGGTAAAAGCGTGACGGATATGCTTTTTCAGCAAGCTACCCGCTTCTTTGCTGTCGTTGGTTTCAACAGTTTTCATTTCCCTGAACAGGTATGGATGTCCCACGAAGGCACCCTGACCGAAAATCATCAGGTTGCGCGTCATGATGTTGGCACCTTCGACCGTGGTTGAAACGGGGATGGTGTGACGCAGATGTGAAACCGGATTTTCCGGGCCCTCAACCACGCCTTTACCGCCGTGCACATCAACAGCGATGTCAGCAACCGTACGTGCGGCTTCGGTGGTATGGTATTTCAGAATAGCCGATGAAACAGCCGGACGTGTTGTGTGGGTTTCATCGAGATCGAGATCCTGCAAGGGGCCCATGCGTGCGGCATCAAGACTGTATGTCAGGGCAGCCATCTTGCCGATTTGTTCCTGAATGCCCCCCATTTGATCAAGCGAGATACCGAACTGTTTACGGATGGCGGCATAAGCTGTGGTCACGCGCAATGCATACTTGGCAAGACCGCCAGCGCCTGCGGGCAAGGAAATCGCGCGTCCGATTGACAAGCAATCAACCAGCATGTTCCAGCCGTTGCCAGCCTGCGGTGCGCCGCCGATGATGGAATCCACAGGAACTATGACGTCTTTACCCCAGTGCGGTCCGTTCATGAATGGGTATGGAGGACGGTGACGTTGTTTGTTTTGTACGCCTGCCGTATCTGACGGGATCAAGGCCAGTGTTATGCCGCGATCTGTGCCGCCCCCCAACAGGTTGTCAGGGTCTTTCAATTGGAAGGCCACGCCGATCACTGTAGAAACAGGTGCCAGCGTGCAATAACGCTTATCCCAGTTCATGCGGATGTAAAGTTTGCCGTCCTCGCCTTTGAATACTCTTCCTTCATCAGATTGGTTTGTGGCATCTGAACCAGCTTGTGGGCTAGTGAGGGCAAAGCAGGGTATATCTTCGCCGCGTGCCAGACGTGGCAGCCAATAATCTTTCTGTTCCTGTGTGCCATAGTGAACCAGCAGTTCGCCGGGGCCGAGTGAGTTCGGCACCATGGTTGTCGCACCGGCTGTGGCGCTACGGCTGGCGATCTTGCTGACGATGGCCGCGTGACCTTGGGCGGAGAAACCCTTGCCGCCGTATGATTTAGGGATGACGAGGCCAAAGAAGCCTTTTGTTCTCAGGTATTCCCAGACACGCGGTTCCAGATCTTTCAGGTCTTCGCGCACTTTCCAGTCATCGATCATACGGCAGACTTCTTCAGTCTCGTTATCGAGGAAGGATTGTTCTTCCGGTGTCAGTGAGGGGGCTGGGCGATCCAGCAGACCTTTCCAGTCAGGTTTGCCTTTAAACAGGGAGCCTTCAAACCCGACAGTGCCTTTATCGAGGGCTGCCCATTGCGTCGGCGTAATGGCAGCGCGGTTTTTCTTGAAGAAATCGAGAGCGGCATTATCCCAGTCTTTGACAAAATGCATGGCGGTCTTAAGGAGCTTGCTCATTGATCTATCCCTGTTAAGTTTCTGATTATTAAGGTGTAATTCGATGAAGCCTAGTCAATAGGCCGGGCTTGGTAAAGCTTTGAATCGTGCTGCAATGCAACGATTAAGGTCTTGAATCATAAGGAAGATACAGAAGGTTGTATTTAGGGCTGTATATAAGGGCTTAAAAAGCCGAATTTTCTAGCCTTTTTCAAGGCTTTCCGCTAGATAGTTCACGCGTTTAAACCCTTTTCAAGATTGCGTGCCCTTATGTCCGTAGAAAATATGCGTAACATCGCCATTATCGCCCACGTCGACCATGGTAAAACAACACTCGTGGATGCCATCCTGCAACAATCCGGCACCTTCCGGGAAAACCAAGCCACGACCGAACGTGCGATGGACTCTAACGATCTTGAAAAAGAACGCGGTATTACCATTCTGGCCAAATGCACTGCCGTTCATTGGAAGGGCACTAAAGTTAACATCATTGATACCCCAGGCCACGCTGACTTCGGTGGTGAGGTAGAGCGTATCATGAACATGGCTGACGGCGTTCTGCTGCTGGTCGATGCGGCTGAATCTGTTCTGCCACAAACAAAATTCGTTCTGGGTAAAGCCCTGAAACAGGGTCTGCGCCCTATCGTCGTGATCAACAAGATTGACCGTCCAGACGGTCGTCCGGATGAAGTTCTCGATGAGATTTTCGATCTGTTCGTATCACTGGAAGCAAACGATCTGCAGCTGGACTTCCCGGTTGTTTATGCTTCAGGCCGTAGCGGCTGGGCAGCGCTGACCCTCGATGGCCCGCGTGAAAACCTGCATCCGCTAATGGATCTGGTTCTGTCACATGTTCCGCACCCGAACGTTGATACAGAAGCGCCATTCACAATGCTGGCGACCCTGTTGAACCGTGACCCGTATCTGGGCCGCTGCCTGACAGGCCGTGTGGCATCAGGTCGTGCGAAAGCAAACATGGCTGTAAAAGCGATTGGTCTTGACGGCAAAACCGTTGAAACATTCCGCCTGACCAAGCTGCTGTCTTTCCAGGGCCTTAACCGTGTTCCGGTTGATATGGTTGAAGCAGGCGACATCATCTGCATCGCCGGTATGGAAACAGCGACTGTTGCTGACACCATCTGCGATCCGGTAGTGACCGAGCCTGTAAAATCAACACCGGTTGATCCGCCAACAATGTCTATCACCATTACCGTAAATGACTCACCATACGCTGGTACAGAAGGCAAGAAACTGACGTCTACGATGATCCGTGAACGCCTGATGGCTGAAGCGGAAACAAACGTAGCGATCCGTCTGACCGAATCTGCGAACCGCGATGCGTTTGAAGTGGCAGGCCGTGGCGAACTTCAACTGGGCGTTCTGATTGAGAACATGCGCCGTGAAGGTTTCGAGCTGTCTGTTTCACGTCCGCGCGTTCTGTTCAAGAAGGACGAGAACGGTCAACTGACAGAGCCATACGAAGAAGTGTTCTGTGATGTTGATGAAGAATACACAGGCGTTGTCGTTGATAAAATGACGCAGCGTAAAGCCGAAATGACCGATATGCGTCCTTCCGGTGCTGGCAAGACCCGTATTACGTTCCGTGCACCGTCACGTGGTTTGATCGGTTATCAGGGCCAATTCCTGACCGATACACGCGGTACAGGTGTTATGAACCGTCTGTTCCATTCTTATGGTCCATACAAAGGTGAAATGGCTGGCCGTCACCGCGGTGCGCTGATTTCCACTGACAAGGGTGATGCGGTTGCTTACGCGATCTTCAACCTGCAGGATCGCGGCACCATGTTCATTGGCCATGGCGACCGTGTTTATGAAGGCATGATCGTGGGCGAAAACAGCCGTGAAAACGACCTCGACATCAACGTGCTGAAAGGCAAGAAACTGACCAACGTTCGTGCTTCCGGCGCTGACGAAGCGGTTGTTCTGGTGCCGCCACGCAAGATGAGCCTCGAAGACATGATGGCTTATATTAATGATGACGAGCTGGTTGAAGTGACACCGAAGTCACTGCGTCTGCGCAAGAAGTTCCTGAGCCCAACGGACCGTGAGGTGGCCAAGAAAAAGGCCAACAAAGAGCGCGAAGCCGGCGCAGCCTAGTAATTAAAGAAGTAACCCATTGAAATACATGGGTTATTTTTATATCGTTTATATTTGACATAATGCATGTCTCTCGCACATAATGACACATACTTTTTGAACAGGGGCATTTGTTATGAAACAACTTTTTGCAGCATCTTCTTTGGCAGTTCTTACGCTTTTTTCTACAGCGGCGCAGGCGGATATTGTTCGTGATGCGATGAAGGTTGCTGCAAAATTAGAGCGCAAAGCTGATCAGATGCGTCTAGCGCAAATGAGAGAGGACGTCAGAATACAGACTGACAAAACGACATTGGCGCGCGTTATGGTGTCACGTCCTGTGGATCTGTGGAATGATCAGGTTAAATCTGCTTACTGCAGACTAGACGATAAGCAGGGTTTCACGTCTTTGGTTTCTCGTGCCGTAGATTCTGAGCGTAAGGGTGTAAATTCGTATATTTCCAGAGCTGCGGATTCAAAGTATCCCGGACTTGCGGGTCAATTTGAAATTGCTGAGAAAGCACGTTTCACCTACGCAGGCATAGTACAGGATCTGAATGACAAAAAGGTTGATCTGGCACAGGCAACAAACCGTGCAGATACTGCAGCATTAGATAAAAAACGTACAGTACGAGCTGGCGCTGACGCCATCAATTGTCCTACTCATCTGTAGTAATGCATGATACGCACGGGGATATCCCGCTTACGGGCGCGCTCGATGGCCGCCTCAACTTCTGAACTGTCATTGATCTGGAAGATGATCACTTCATGGACAACGTCGGCAACTGCCTGATTGCGCAAGATCAAGGCATCATTGCTGACCTCCTTTGTCTTCATTGCCTTAAGTGTCGTCTTGTTTCTGGTGCGTAACCCTTGAAGCTGTCTGACCAAATCGTCTGACTCTTCTTTGGTAATCACGTTGCGCACGGCACTTTTCATGACATGGCTTTTATAAATTTCCAGCGGGGCGGGTAACACGATTTCCAGTCGCTCGCCTGAGGCATCCCATTTAAGGCATTCCTGTGCTGCGGTATATTCGACCCCTGGGCCGCCCCCCGTCATGACCGTATCACCCTGTTGGATGATCTGACGTGTGAATTGGGCGACATCATCGGCGATGTCGATTTGAATACTTTTCCAGGTTCCCAGTATGGCTACTCGTTTCATGGGTGACATATTACCATCTCTTTAAGCGATTGAAAGCCTTTATGAAAAGGCTATGATGGTAACGATTTACGGGAGAAAGCGCATGTCCGACATATTTCTGGGTTCCGAAACTGGAGAGCCTGAAAACAAGCAGGTCTTGAGCCTGAAGTGGGCAAATCGTCACGGTCTGATCGCTGGTGCTACGGGTACGGGCAAGACGGTTACTTTGCAGGTCATGACTGAGGGGTTTTCGAACGCGGGTGTGCCCGTGTTCATGGCGGACGTGAAGGGCGACCTGACGGGCCTTTGTATGCCTTCCGAGAAACAGGATTTTCTGGTCAAGCGTGCGGAGGAAGTGGGGTTGGCTCCATACATGCCTCAGGCCTTTCCTGTAACGATGTGGGATTTGTTTGGTGAGTCCGGGCACTCGGTCCGCACGACGGTTTCCGAGATTGGTCCGTTGCTGCTTTCACGCCTGCTAGATCTGAATGATACGCAAGAAGGTGTGATGTCTGTTGCCTTCCACATGGCAGACGAAGAAGGAATGCTTCTGCTTGATCTCAAGGATATTCAGGCACTGCTTCATCATATGGGCGAGCATGCCAGCGAAATCTCCAGCAAGTATGGTCAGGTCAGCAAGGCATCGGTAGGCGCTATCCAGCGCGCGCTGCTGCAATTTGAACAACAGGGCGGCGAGAAATTCTTTGGTGAGCCGGCCTTAGACCTCAAAGACTTCATGCGCACGGACATGGACGGCAAGGGGATGGTCAATATCTTGATGGCGGACAAGCTGATGCAATCGCCCCGTCTGTATTCAACTTTCCTATTGTGGATGCTCTCGGAGCTGTTTGAGGAAATGCCAGAAGCGGGAGACCAAGATAAGCCGAAGCTCGTGTTCTTCTTTGATGAAGCGCATTTGCTATTCAAGGATGCACCCAAGCCACTGCTGGAGAAGATTGAGCAAGTTGTGCGCCTGATCCGTTCTAAAGGTGTTGGTATATATTTTGTCACGCAGAACCCGCAGGATATTCCTGAATCGGTACTGGGTCAGTTGGGCAATCGTGTGCAGCATGCTTTGCGTGCCTTTACGCCACAACAGCAGAATTTCATTAAGCAGGCCGCGCAAACATATCGTGCCAATCCCGGGTTTAAGGTTGAAGACGTCATCGGTGAATTGGTTACGGGTGAGGCGCTGGTTTCAACGCTGCAAGGTAAGGGTGAGCCGGGCATCGTACAGCGCACACTCATTCGTCCGCCATCATCAAGATTAGGTCCTGCTACGGCAGAAGCGCGCCGTGTAGCGATGATGGCCGATGGGGTGGGCAGCAAATACGATAAGTCGCAAGACCGTGAGTCCGCATATGAGATCCTGAATAGCCGCGCAGAGCGTGCCACCGAGCAGGCCGAGAAAGCACAGCGTTCAACAACAAACCGCGCCCAGCCTAAACCACGCGCACGGACTAGCCAGAGCAATGGTGAGGCTTTTGTGAAGTCCATGACACGTGCCATGGGTTCATCATTGGGGCGCACCATCACCCGTGAAATCATGCGCGGGATCATGGGTTCAATGAGACGTTAATAGCCATGTTTTTCAGGGAACTCTTCCTTTGAGTTAATCGTTATCCGTTTGCAGGATTAATGGCTTGTGAAGGGAAAGTTTCATGAATCAAGATAAGCAAATTATGGGATTTGTAGCGATCGCTCTGGCTGCGGTATTTACAATCTATCTGACATCCATGCCGCCCAAAACGGCCGAACAATCATTCCAGCAATCATCCATGCCGAGTGCCGATGAAATGGCAGCGTTAGCGCCAGCAGCAGGTGAAGCTGTGGCGGAAACGGTGCCGGGAAGTGTCGGAACAGTCAATGAAACATCAAAAATTGCTGAAGATCAGTCCCTGAATAAAGGGGAGGCTTATTCTGTTGTTCGTATCTATTCAACGGAAGAGGAATGCAAAGAAGCGACCAATACAGCCTGTCACTTTGTAAAGTGTGAAGATGCCCCGGCTATGGGTGTTGAAACAGAAGAGCAAGAGAAGGCAATAGAGAACGCTTGTGAAGCTACCGAGAAAACAGGTTGGCGTGCTGTGGTGCCAAAACCCGATAATACGGCCGTGCCCGAAGAAATAGGCGAGCCGATTGAAATTAACAGTGAAGCCCCCGCGCCATAATGTGGGCTGTTAATGTAATAAGAAAAAGCCCCGCAATCGCGGGGCTTTTTTATCGATGAGAAATTATTGTGCTGCGCGCTGACGCGGGCCGCCCGGTTTACGGCTGTTACCTTTGAACACGAAAGGTTTCTTTCCTGCTGCTGGCTTGCCTGATTTACCGTTAGTGCGTGGCTTTACACCAAAGCTGTTGCGGTTTTGGCCTTCATAACCATCACCACGGCCTTCGTTGTAATTGCGGCCTTCATTGCTACGGTTCTCGCTACGGTCACCGCGATATTCGCTGCGGCCTTCTGAGCGACCTTGTGGGCGGTCATCACGGCGTGGTGCCGGGCGACGGTCTGAACGCTCTTCGAAACGGCCTTCCGGACGTGGGCGGTATTCACTACGGCCACCTTCGGAACGTTCGTCACGACGTGGACGCTCATGAAAATCGTTGCGGAATTCGCTACGGAATTCTTTGCGACCTTCTTTGGCATTCCAGTTTTTGTCTGTTGGTGTGCGCTTTTCTTCGTTGTTGCGACCTTCAAAGCTTCTGCCTGCTGGTGCTCTGTTATCACGGTCGCGATCACGGAAGCCACCACGATCATTACTGCGATCCGGGCCACGATTGTCGCGGAAGTCACCATCACGGAAATCTTTTCTTTCCGTACGGCCAGCGCTGCGGCTTTCGTAGAAATCGTCACGACCGCCACGAGCACCATCACGGGCGTTATCGTTACGTGGCTTTGCTTTACGGCCATTAAAGCCGCTGGCGTTTTTATAGTCACGTTCGCCGCTGCCGCGTGCCGGACGAGGACCACGGCCTTCGCCGCGGCCTTGGCCACCACGGCCATAACCACCTTCGGAACGCTCTTTGCGCTCTGGTGCGGCACCCGGGTTCAGGATGCGGTTAATTGCATTCCATTTGCCGGTTTCTGACGGGATCACGAAGCACATCGCATTGCCTTCAGCGCCGTTACGGCCTGTACGGCCAATACGGTGGATGTAGTCTTCGGCCACTTGTGGCAGATCATAGTTGATTACGTGCTCAATGTGCGGGATGTCGAGGCCCCGGGCCGCCACATCTGTCGCAATCAGGACGCGTGAACGTTCTTGACGGAAATCACGTACAGCGCGGTCACGGGCGGCCTGACGCAGACCGCCATGGATCACGATGCTTGGCATGCCATCATTATCAAGGCGTTTTGCCAGACGTTCTGTGCCGTGCTGTGTCTTCACGAAGATAATGACCGAGCCTTGACGCAGTTCAAGCTGGTCACGCAGACCATTATACTTTTCGCTATCCGAAATCTTGATCATTTCATGTTTGATCTTCGGTGCGTTGGCTTTCACAGCGCTAACAGCGACACGTTCCGGATTGTTCAGGTATTTCTTGGTGAAACGTACGATTTCTTCCGCGAATGTTGCGGAGAACATCAGCGTTTGACGCTCTTTATTCACGCACGCCAGAACCTCATCGATCTGCGGGGCAAAGCCCATATCCAGCATACGGTCGGCTTCGTCAATCGCGATGAAGTTTACTTTGCTGAGCAGTCTGCCGTTACGACGCAGGTGGTCATTGATACGGCCTGGTGTGCCGATGATGATGCGCGGATTTTGGCGCAACTGGTCGAATTGCTTGCCCATGGCTTCGCCACCGATCAGCAATGCGGTTTTCAGGTCGCGTTGACCGCTGGTAATATTACGTACGACTGTGAGTGTCTGTGCCGCGAGTTCACGTGTAGGGGCCAGAACCAGAGCCATAGCTTGCGGGTTTTGCATCAGGTGCGCGATCATCGGGATCGAGAACGCTGCGGTTTTGCCTGTACCTGTCTGGGCGGAACCCAGAATGTCACGGCCTTGCAGAGCGAAGGGGATGGCCATCGCCTGAATTTTGGTTGGGGTTTCGTAATTCATTTTTGCCAGAGCTTGATGGATAGCTGGTGGCAGGTCGAAATCAGCGAATTTCACGCCCACGGCGGCAGATTCTTTCATAAGGCTGTTTTCAGATGAAGGTGGAGTGTTATCAACAGAGTTATCCATAGCCTGATCGGCCATGTCTTGAAGGGGAGCGTTCATGTACTTTTCTTTCAAACAAAGGTTCTCACGCGCGGGACATTCCAGCGCGTATAGAAGGTTTCGCAGGCGGTTGATGCCGGAAACCATTTAACCCTTTGATATATAAAGGAAAGTTGCCGAGATCGCGGGTGGCACGTCTAGATTACCAATCAAAGCGAGGTAATGCGTGTCCCTGAACCATTATGCTGGGGCTATTAACCACAGGGGTGTGGATAAAGTCAAGGTAATTCAGACTCTGGAAAATTGGCTTGAAAGCACAGGCGTTAGACTGCTGCGGCCTAATATAAAGAGAGTAGGAAGACATCACATGGACCTGATTTACTGGGATCACTATTACAACGCTATTGTTCTGATGAACCTTGCGGTCGTCGTCGCAGTGTTTGTTTCGCTCAAGCTGTTTTCGGCAGCAATCATCCATGTGAACCCGACCAAAGAACTCTCGGTTCGTGATAACCCGGCGTTTGGCATTTCACTTGCGGGTGCGATGCTCGGGATTGCGATCATGCTGGGTGGTGCCGTTTATGGTGATCCAGATGAAAAAGGCCTTCCTTCCTTTGTTGAAGTTGCTGGTCTGGGTGCCTTGGGTATTATTCTCATGATGGTGACCCGCTTTGTTCTCAGCAAAGTTGTGCTGACCAAAATTACACTGCGGGAGGAAATTCTGGCAGGGAACAAGGCCGTGGCCATTGCCGATGCCGGTAATGTCATTGCAGCCGCAATCATTATATATGTGGTGATGATCTGGGTTCCGGATTACTCGGTCGAGGCGTTGATTGCCCTCATCGGCGGCTATGCCATTTCACAAATTTTTCTGTCGATGATGACGGTTGTTCGTATCCGCATTTTTGGCAAGGTCAACCAAGGTGATTGCCTGCAGTCCCAACTCAAGAGCGGCAATATCGCCATGGGTCTGAAATTTGCGGGCCAGAAGATCGGTACGGCACTCGCCATGTCTACCGCTGCACACATCGTTGTGTACGAGGAACTGAGCGTTGGCCCGATCCTGATCGCGTGGATGATTGCGTCCGTTGTCGTCGTGATCGTTTGGGAAATTCTGTGCCAGATCGCCCAGCGCATTATTCTGGTCAATGTTGATCTCAATCACGAGATTATCAACGACAAGAACATCGCTATCGGCGCGATGCAGGCCGCGATCTTTATCAGTATCGGCTTGTTGATTTCACAGGTTTAAAAGGGCTTGTTGTCTGAAATATTATTGTTTACTAGATAATGT
>Ga0247823_10002515_pt1 | contig 15064 bp, 13 predicted proteins | sample 13C_PalmiticAcid_2_FD_192426 | JGI IMG/M metagenome (GOLD analysis project Ga0247823, IMG submission 192426) | Soil microbial communities from agricultural site in Penn Yan, New York, United States - 13C_PalmiticAcid_Day30 | ecosystem: Environmental > Terrestrial > Soil > Agricultural land...
ATTGTTCAGTTTCGCGCTGCTTGGCAGCAAGCTTGTCTTGCGATTGCACCAGGCTCGTGAACCCGGCAAAGCTGTTGAATAGCACCCGTATCATCACCACGGTCACGAGCGCGACGTTGAAAGCGATGGCAGTGAAGACGGGATTGTCCGCGCTGATATAGTGAATGAGGTAGGGCACCATTACGACTGCGGTGAGCAGCAACGCCGCCTGCGGGAGATGCATCAGGCAAAAGATGCAACCGATCACGGTCACGGCAATAAAGACAGCGACATGGCCCTGTTCGTACGCGCCTCCGTACCGATCGAGGGCAAGGGACCAAGCAATATAGGCGGCGCCGAGAATACCCGCGTGCACGGTCGTGCGACGCAGCCGCGCCACAGCATATTCCGGTGTGACATCGATGATGTCGGTAGCCTGCAGCCAGGTCGCGATTCGGACGAGGCACAGCAGCGTCAGCGCAGCAGGGATGCCGATCGTAAGATACTCTGGCGCAAATGGATAATGGGTCGACGCGACGGCGAACGCGTTCATCGTCAGTAATGTGTAAAGCAGCGGAACCTGACGACGAAGTTCACGAAGCTGCGCCACCGCCACGTCGGGCGGCGTATTCGTCAGCCAAAGCCATGCGATCAGACGAATGCCCATGTGCCAAGATATGCCCTACCGGTCATCCGAGTGACCTACGGCCTTAGCAATAACATATCCTTTAACCGTAGCCGAAAGGCCAAGTAATTAAGCTCGGCAGCCACCCTGGCTCGCCAGCGCACTTATAAGGTGACAGGGCATGAAAACCCTCAGCTGTCCGCGATTCATGGCAAACCGACGCAAATTTGCGTTGGCGCTCGGTCAGGCGGGCGCGGCTCGGGAATTCGAGAAGAAACTTCGGCCATCGACGAAACCCGATCAGTCGGGTGGTCCATACACTATGTCCGCGCCGCCTTCAGCTTCAGAACCGCATTGGCTATTTGTGAAAGCAGAGGCCGACGTATTTTCCGGCCAATCTTATCTGTTCCGTAACGGAAACGCATGCAAGAATCGCGAGACCGTTTCGCAGTCGTGGGTGTGGGAGCCCGCTGACTTGACTGGCACTGAACGTAGGTTCCGCGCCGCCGCGACGCGGTCTTGCTCGCTCGAACCCGCGCTCGAAGGAGAGGGTAAGATGCAGCACGCCGGCCAGTTCCGATCGGAAGACGAGGGCAACCACCTGACGCATGCAGCACCAGACCGCCGAGGATCGGACCGATATCGCTCCGTATGCCGCATCGCGCGGGTGCACCGCAAAGACGATGTCGGACTGTGGCTCGTTCGCAATATATCGGACGACGGCATCATGCTCGTCGCCGACCTGTCCCTGGTTACTGGTGAACCGCTTCAGATCGCGCTTTCGGAAACGATGGTCTTTTCCGGCAAAGTCGTGTGGGCTGATGAGGGCCGCTGCGGCGTCGCCTTTGCGGAGACGATCGATGCCGCGGCGACGTTGCGAGCCCTTGCCGAGGAGCAACGCGCCGACGGGTACCGCGCGCTCCGGTTGCCGATCGAGGTCGAAGCGATCGTTGCCTTGCGCGATGGCGCGCGTCCGATCGATCTCGTCGATATATCGCAAAGTGGTGCCGGCTACCGCTACGATGCCATACTCCAGCCCGGTACCGAACTCGATCTCGTACTTCCCGGTGGCGAGGTGCGACGGAGGGCGCTCGTGCGCTGGTCGCGCGGACGACGCGGCGGGCTCTGGTTCACTCGGCCCCTCGATCGTGGCGACCTGGAGAGCCTCCTACGCTTCCGGTCGTAAGAGTCGGCATATGAAATGCGTCACGGCGGCTGCGAAGTAGCTTTAGCATAGAGAGCTCGATCCTCCCGCAGACCCATTTCTCGCAGTCTCGAATCTGAAGTCATCGTACCAATGCTATCGCGATCTATTCCCAATCCGTAATATCGGTCCGCCATCGACAGGGCGACATCGGAAGGCCGCGACGACGAAGAGTTTTGCCCTAACCTGCATCAATTGCGGATGCGCCCCTGCGGATTATCATGATCGGACGACCCACGGGGTGACTCGATGTCCTTCACCTTTTGGCGATCCGGCGGGGTCGCCATTTTTTTGCGCGCAGGCGACTATCTTTTTACAGCCGCAACAATTGCGGAGGCGCCGCGTAGTGCTGGCAACCCCGTCTCCTGGCCCGCTCGTCTCACGGTGATTCAGGAGACGCGGCCTAACTGTTATCCTGGTCGTCAGAACACCGCGACATATCGACGACCGCCTCCTCCTCACGAAGCGGCGGTCAGGCCGGGGCGATAGGTTGGTCCCGATCGCCCCGGCCAACTCGATCAATCGGCGTCCGGCGCGTTGTCCAGCTTCATCGCGACGGACCATCCCCAATTATTCAGCGTCGCATTTTCCGTGCGTCGGTGTCCCGGCTGTACGAGCCTGAGTGCTCTCAACTCGTCGTCTGTCGCGGTCCAAGGCAGTGAGTTGCCGGAGTCTAGCAATTCGACCAGCCTCACCTTCTGGAGAGCGCTGAGCGTGGCCAGTGTTTCGTAAGGGTCGAACATGAAATTTCCTCGGGAGACTAGCCACCGTGCCGAACGCCAGCCGGAAGATTGCTCTGATAAATGTTGCACTGCAACACAAAACGAAAATTCCGTGATCACTTGTGCGCACGCGCTACTTGAGCAGTACGGAGAGCGCGCCGAACAGAAAGCGCGACGTCAGATTTCTTGGTCTCGGGCTCGCGAAGCTGAGCGCGAAGTCGCGTTTTGGACAGCGGTCTTAGAGAGGCCGGTAGAGTGGCCGTTGCCGGTCTCGCGTATCCATGTGCTGCCTGACGAACATAAGAGGCAAGGTCCCTAGTGGACGGTTCGTTCATCGCCGGGCTTGGTCCCAGGATCTTGGGCATCGCTTCCGGACGATAGCGGCAAGACCGTACCCAAAAAGCGCTTCATTCTCATCGCGGCGGCGGCCGCTTGGGCCTCGGCCTCAGTGCTGTATCTTTCTGCGAAAGCGGTTTCCTGTTCGCCATCAACAGCGACCAAAAACCAGTCGCCACGCTCGTCGGGTCCCCGAACCTCTATGTCCGCCATGACAGTCCCTCGGATCGGCGCAGTCCCCACTGCCGGCCGTTTCTCGTCCAGTAAGCTGTTCGTCAGCGATAGCGACCTGGAAATTTCACTATCCGCGCATCTTTTTCGAAAGTCGCGCGATTAATCGAGAGGCCCGCCTGGCGTTCTGCAACCCCACCCTTCGATTCTGGGCGGGCCTCCCCCTCTTGAAATGCGTATTTGCCAAGTGTCGGGGAAATTAGCCCGGCGCAAAAGACCGCAGGCGGCGCAGGCGACCGCAACGATCAGGGCGACATAAAATTTGGGCCTCGTGAACGCCCCAATACGCCCTTTGCGACTCCAGCATGGCGATGCTAAGCACGGCGCGCGACCCAATGGAGAGCTTTCTCCATTTCAACTGCGACGGCTCTACTTGGGCCGTCGCCTTTGACCACGTGGAGGCACCATGACGGCCGACGAACACACCGACCTCCCCACCGTCCGCATGGACTGGAAAGCGCCCGAATTGCGCTCCGTTGTGCCGCTGCGCAGAACTGCCGGTGGTATCGGCAATCTGAATGATCAGGACACGGTCTTCTACAACGCGTCCTGAGGCTGCGATTGTCGCTGTGCGAATTTAGACCGCCGTTTCACACTGCAGCGATGACTCGCGAACCGATTTGGAAAGTCCGCGCGGGAGATGCGAACAATCGCGATGGTAATTGCGCTCGTCGCCGCCGGGATTCCTGGAGGAGCGCAGAAGCCATCCGGGCGGGCGGCCCCCAGATGGTTGCGACAACAGTCGCAAAAATGGGGGCCGGCATTGCTATGGCTTTCCTCTCGGTCTGCGCCTGCCGAGCGGCCGCAACGCCTGACCGGAGGCAATACTTCCTATGCGAGTTGCGCTGCCTCGCGGGCCGCCGGTGCGGCGCCGGCACCCCCACACGACAAAAATTGGCCGGTGGCGGACTGGCCGTTTCCATTCTGAAAACTGCCAAAGCAGACGTACGTCGCCATGACTCCGATCGCCCCGTCTTGCTGCGATTCCTGCTCCGGCGGTTATCGAGCGAATGGTGTTCGCAGTGGCGTTTCCGATGATGCGACCGCGACGTCCATCTACGACTGGCTTACGCTGCGAGCGGGATGACTCCGAAAACCAACGCTGCCGCGATCAGAACGAAACAAAGCATGAGCGCATATTTCCACGCGAAACGCTGTAAATCCCCAAGTTCGATCCCGAGCAGCGCGCATTTCAGATATACGGCGGCCACCAGCGGGCTCAGCGAATGGACGGGCTGGCCAAGCAACGACGCGCGGCCGATCTCCTCGGGAGAGATGCCATAGTGACCTGCCGTCTCGGCGAGCACAGGCACCACACCGAAATAAAAGGCGTCACTCGACAGGAAGAAGTTCATCGGGATCGAGATTAGCGCGGTAATCACGGCCAGATAAGGACCTACAGCAGGCGGAAGTATCTCGATGATTGATTTGGCCATGCCGTCGATCATTCCCGTGCCGGCCATCACGCCCGTGAAAGCGCCGGCGGCCAGCACCATCACACCCACGCTGAGTGCGTTGCCCGAGTGCGCCGTAAGCCTCGCCCGCTGGTCGGCGAGTTTGGGATAATTGACGATCAACGCGGCGGCGAGCCCGCCCATGAACAAGATCGGAAGTGGGGCGAAACGGCCGACCACCATTGCCATAAGTGCCAGCGTGAGCGCGAGGTTGAACCAGATCAGGCGGGGACGCAGGGCGGCGGGGTCGGCTCGAAAAATCTCCGCAATGCGATTGGCGTCGAGGGTGTCATCCACCTCAACCAACATGGCGGTATCGATCGCACCGATCCGCGCGCGCTCGCGGCGCCCGAACCACCAGGCGAGCAAGAAGACGAAGCCAAGCCCCGTCGCAGCGACGGGAAGCATCGGCACGAACAGAGCCGAAGGATCGACATGCAGTGACGCGGCGACGCGCGCCGCGGGTCCGCCCCAAGGGCTCATATTCATGATGATGAAGGACATGCTGCCGATCACGGCAAATATCATGACGTCGATGCCGAGCCGCTTGTAGACGGGGAGCATCGACGACACACCCACCAGCGCCGTCGTCGTGCCATCGCCATCGAGCCCGACGGCGCTGGCGAGAGTCGCATGTCCGACCGTCGCGCGCGCGGGGTCATTGCCGACCCAGGCGATGATGCGATTGACGAGCGGCTGGAAGAGCCCGGCGTCGATCATGATTCCGAAATAGAGGATGGCGAAAATCAGCATCACCGCAGTCGTTGAGACCTGGGTGACGCCCTCCATCATCATCGATCCCGTTTCGGACCCATGCCCCGAGAGGATTGAGAAGACCAGCGGGACGAAGACCAGCGCCGGAACCGCCGTCATACGCCGCGTCATGACGAGAATCATGAAGACGGTGACCATCGAAAAACCGAGAATGGCTGGCGACATAGTCATCGCTCCTGATCGATCTCGACGGAAAGCAGGGGCACGAACAATTGGCCGGCATGCGAGTCCGCATCACCGGGCGAACCTTGGGCGGTAGGGCGCGGAAAGCTTATCTTGAGCACGTGCAGCGATGACACGCGGAACTGGCGTATTTCATTTTCCGAGATGCCGTAAAGGCTAGCGATCGCTCGCGGCGCCAGCTCGGGCGCTTTCGCAATGCGCTCGAAACTTTCGGCGTCAGTGCAAAAAATATCAATCGTAACCCAGAAGGGACCGGCATTCTTCGAGCGGACATATTTCGCGATCTCGCCAAGCTTAGCCATGCGCCGCCTCCCCTATCGCTTCGATTATCGTACGCGACAGCTGGTCAGGCCGATCGACATGCACGACGTGGTTGAGCTTGAACTCGAACTGGCGGCCAAGCTCTACCTCCGCAGGCGAGAAGGGAAAGGCGAAACTCGGGAGTGGGTCGTCCGGATTCAGCGGAAAATGGAGCAGCACGGGGTTACAGTAGCGTGCGATTTCGGTCGCAGTTTCCTGCGTCGGCGCCGACACCAGGGTCATGAGGCCGACTTCGTGCGGCGGCGTCTCCGGCGAGGGAGGAACGAGCGCGCCATGGCCATAGGGCCGAAACTCGAGCGCATATTCCTCTCGGTTGATCCCGAGGACATTGGAAATACCCATGCGCAAAAAGGCTTCGAGATTGCCGAGCCATTCGTCGAAGCGCGCAAGCAGTTTCGGATCGGCGATCGCGCTGAAAACCATCGTCCGGTACCCCGTCCCGCCCGAGCCCTCGAGCTTGACGGTATAGGGTTTGATCTCGGCGCGCGAGCCCGTGACCCGTACCGAGCGGGCGTCGATCGCGGCATATTCGGCGTCACGCGCGTCGAGGACGACGCCGGGCTCGGTCAGGCGATACGGATCCGAATTCTCGTAAAGGAGGTGGGCGGAGACCGTAAATGGCGTGCACCGGTTCGCGGCATGAAGCGGCTCGATGTCGAAACCCGCGGCGTCGATCGTCAGCATCACCCCACCCTGCCGCGTCTGCACCGTACACAGCCCGCCGCATTCGGCGGTCTTTGCCGCATGCCAGGAAGGGCCGACGGGAAAGCCGCGCATCAGTGGCACCGCCGAAAGCACGGCCGTGTCGGTCGTACGCCCAGACAGCACAATATCGGCCCCCGCCGCGATCGCATCGGCGAGCGGCTCATAGCCAAGCAGGCCGACGACATGATCGCATTCGAGCAAGCGCTCGCGCGTCAACGGTAGGGCGGGATCGAGCGGCGTAATCTTCCCGGCGTCGAGCAGCGGCAGCAAATCCTCCGCGCGCTGCTCCGAATAGACAAGCGCGATGCGCGCAGTCAGCCCTTCCTCCCGCGCAATTTCGCGTGCGATATCGGCCATCCAGTCGACACCCGAGTCGGTACCGCAGGTGCCGCACGACCCGACGAGTAGCGGAACCTTCAGCCGGTCGCGCGCCAGCATCAGTTGGCGCAAATCATGCTTGGTTGCGCGCCGCGTCATCTTCGACGTTCCGGTCCCGAGATAATAGGGCCCCGAGTCCGTTGAGCCGCCGTCGACGGAGATGCAGTCGGGTTTGAGCGAGACGCCCCGTTCGAGCGCTTCCTCGGGACAGCCCGAGCCCAGAACGCCCGAGGGAACGAGGATCTTGCAGACGGAAGCCGGATCGGGAGCCGTCACTGGAATTTCGCCCGCAAGGTCACGCCGAACTGCCGGGGCGCGCCATACTGAACATATTGATAGAAGCCGCCGTTCGTCTGCCAGATGCGATAGACTTTATCGGTCAGATTGCGCCCCCAGAGCTGGACCGAATAACGGTCGTCGAGATGATAAGTCAGGCTCGCATCCCACAATGTGCGCGGTTTGCGATACTCCTTGAAGTCATTGATATTATTCTCAAACGCATCGCTTTGGTAATCGGCCGTCACCTCTGCGCGGAGCCAGCCCCATGCCGCGTCGCGCGAACTTTGGAGGCCGATCATGGCGTTGACCGCATGTTTGGGAGTACGGCTCATGCGGTTGCCCGCGCCATCGACGAAGGTCGGGTTGCCAGCAGCATCGAAGCCCGCGGTCTGGATGAAACGGGTAAAATGGGGATGGAGATAAGTGTAGCGGACCGTCGCATCGAACCAGTCGGTCGGCTGGACCACAAATTCGCTCTCGACCCCCTTGATCGTCGCGTCAGCAGAATCGACCGTCACGCGTGTTCCGACCGGCCCCTGCGAGAGGTCGGGCACGACCTTGATCGTCTGGAAATCGCGATAGTCCATCCAGAATGCCGAGACGTTGACGCGCAGCTTGCGACCGAACCAGTCGGTCTTAAGCCCGATTTCATAGTTGGTGAGCCGTTCGGGTGAGGTCGGCGTGCGGGCCAGCACCGCCGATCCCGGCTGTTCCTGAAAAGCACCCGACTTGAAGCCGGTCGAGACCGTCCCGAATGCGAAGACATTGTCGCTGAGGCGATAGTCGGCGCCGAGGCGGTATGTGAACACGCCTTTCTCGAACACGCCGGGCGTGGCGTCGGTATCGTAGCCCACGGTTGGCGCCGCGATCTGCCCCTGCAAGCGCCGCGCCCGATACTCTTTCTTTTCTTGGGTGAAGCGGCCGCCGGCGAACAGGCGCAGCCCAAAGTTGAACCTGTATTGCGCCTCGCCGAACACGGCATAGCTGTTGTTGGTCGAGTTGCCGAAGAAGCGGTTGATCGTCGTCGGTGTCGCCGACTGCTGGGTCTCGCGCTCGCGGAAGATATCGTCGCGATTGTAGAACAGGCCCGCAACCCAGCTGAACGGCCCGTCGTGAAGCGACGAGAGGCGGCTTTCGACCGAATAGGAATCGGCCTGTTCCTTCGCCAGCGTCTGCAAGCCGCTCACGGGAAGGCCGATCGCGGCATTGGTCGCGGCGTTGGTCCCGTCGAGATCGCTCGAAAAGTCGTAATCGAGCGTGCGCCAGGCCGCGACCGTGGTCCAATTGGCGAACCCCAGCACGTCGGTCGAAAGTTCGGCCCGCGCCCCGCCCGTCTTGGATCTGGTAAAACCAAGGCGATCCGGACTGGCACGCCGAGGGTTAGCATAATCGGCGTAACCTCTGCCGGGCGTGAACGGATTGAGCAGCACGTTAAACCGCGAGCTGTCGGACAAATCCTGGCTTGCAATGTCACCGGTCAGGAGAAGCCAGGTGTGCGGGCCAAGATCGGCGCGAACATGCAGACGCGCGCTCAGCTTGTTCTCGTCGTCAAGCGCACGGCCGTCGAAGGTCTTGCGAAACCCGTCGTTGGTCACGGCGCCGAGCGTCAGCCGGGCGGCAAGTCCGTCGGTGACCGCTGCATTGAGCATCAGATTGCCGTTCATCTGGCCATATTCGCCGAAGGTCAGCTGCGCATTGGCCTCGGTGAAATCGACCGGCTTCGCGGTCACGAAGTTGACCGAGCCCGCCACGACATTCTTGCCCCACAGCGTGCCCTGCGGCCCTTTCAGGACTTCGACGCGCTCCATATCGTAGAAATCGATCCCGAGCATGGCCGCGCGCCCGAGATAGACGCCGTCAAGAAACGCAACCGACGAGGGATCGCCGCCCGCGCCCTGATTGCTGCTGCCGACGCCGCGGAAGAAGGGACGCGGCGCGGCTTTCGGGAAGGCGTCGAAATTGATCCCCGGCGTCGCTTGCGCGAGGCGACTGAAGTCGGTGATGCCTTTTTCTTCAAGCTGGTCCCCCGAAAAGGCGGTCACGGTGATCGGTGCACTCTGCAGCGATTCCTCGCGGCGGCGGGCCGTTACGATGATGTCCTCGATCCCCGCGCCTTCGTTAGCGGTATCATCGGCGGGCGGAACCGGCGGCGCCTCCTGCGCCATTGCTGGCACAGCCAATGCCATGAAGCACGCGCTCGACGCGAGCAGGATGTTGCGTGTCGTAGGTACCATATGCCCTCTCCCTCCGTCGGTCGGCTCGAGCCGATCCGGATTCGGGGGCTATGTGCACCGGGCGGCACATGTCGCCATGACACCTATGTTACATGGTGCCGGAATAGATCATGCTATGTCGGGACCAACGGGAGAGAGAAACCAGAAGCGATGCAACGGATCATCACGCATGAGAACTGGATCGGCGGACTGCCCGATCCGGTGCGCGAGGCCGTGCTGGCGCGGATGGCCGAACGCGTCGTTGAGCCTGGCGAGATTATCGCCGAGGCCGGACGCGACGCGACCCGTATCTTCCAGGTGGTCGAAGGCTATGTCCGTCTGACCGGGCTTCACGAAGACGGAAGCGAAGCACTGATCACTATCTATGTCGCGGGCAATTGCTATGCGGAAACCGCGATGGTCTCGCGCAGACCCTATAATCACAGCTCGTTCGCGATGGTGCGCAGTCGCATCCGCGTGCTTCACGAACGGGACTTCTGGGACCTCTATCATAGCCACAGTGCCATTCCCGAAGCCCTTTGCCGCAAATTCGCCGACGCCATAAGCCGCCAGCTGGCTGCCCGAGAAACGCGCGCAACCACGCGGCTTCGTTGCCAGATCGCCAATATGTTCGCCGATTTCGCCGAACGGTGCGCGGGCGGTCCGCACGAGGGCGAGATCAGCCTCGACTTTCCCTTCACCCAGAGCGACATCGCAAGCATCTTTGATGTCACCCGCCAGAGCGTCCAGCGCGAGATTACCTATTTCAAGGAACGGCAGCTGGTCGAGAAGCGCGACGGTGCGTGGGTTGTGCTCGATCTGAAGCGATTGAGGCATACAGCGTAGCTTGGTGCGACTGCTGTCATTTTGGCATACAACTGGCCGGTAGTCGACTGGCGGCTTTTCAACGCAAAGGCAGAGAGCGGCCGCTGCGCCCGGCACCGGCGCGGCTAGGGAAATAACGATGTCAGGGCCAAACTGCTTTCCTGAAGGTCAAAATAGTACCCATCGTCTTCCATGCGCTGCCTGAAGTGCTCATTCTCCGAAGCGGATGCTCCTCCGTTACCGCCATCGCACCGAAGGGGTTCCCCGATAAGATTAATGGCGATTATTGGGCACATGCATGACCGGCAGGTGGAGCAGAAAGTGGCCGTATTGAGACGGGCGGCTTTCAGGCGACAGATGGCGAACGTGTCGCCGAGTTCACCCGTTGCCGAGCTTCACTTTAAATCGCAGCCGTGTAGGCTCTCGGCCCCAACGACGCGCGCCCGCAAGGTTAGACGATAGCCAGCAAATTGGGACGGAAGTGCGTGCTGTTCGCCGAGTGCTCTGCCGAGCGTTCACAACCTCCGATTATTCCGCCGTAGTAGTTGTCACGCTCCGGGCCACTGTGGCTTATGCTGCAGGGTCGGAAGGCAGAGCGTAAATCGGACTAGGGTACGTAAATGCAGACGAGTGATTCAGAAGGGCACACAACTCTATTATCCGCAGGGCGCAGAGAAGTCCGACCGGAATGGATGCAATGACGCCCGCGCAGAAACCGTTCAAGCGCGGATCTGTTAGCAAGTCTCCGACGCAGACTCTTGATAGCCGCCTTTCGCCCCTGCAATCCGACATCCTCGATTTCCTTAAGAGCAAGGCAGAGCCCAGCCCGCGAGTGGACGGCTGCATCGCGCATCTGCAGACGACAGGGCAGATAATGGACGGGATAGGTCGCGACCGTGCCAAATCGACCTATGCATCGGTGTCTCGGGCGCTCGATCGTCTGGGCAGGCGGGGCTACATCGTATCGTATCGCTCCGAAAAAGCGATCCGCGGCAATGGTTTTCGTTATGCTCTTGCTGACGGTGGGGCTAAATCTGTGGACCGTTCTACCTTCCCGACTCGGCGGTTGTCATCGCCACCGAAGACCAAGCCCTGATGCGGCGCTTCGCTGCAACATTCATCTCCAGGCCGGAAGGCCTTTGCCCTGTCGAGGGAGCGGTTTCAGTAAGCAGAACGTTGTCGAACGTGGCCGACTACGGACACGCCGCCATCAGGCGCGAGCTCAGCTAGAGCAGTCGCGCCAGGTCCCTGCGTCATCTGTCGCCGCAAACGCGCGGCAGCGGCGACGTCGTCAGGGTCCAGATGCCCCCGCAGGATACGCATGACGGGAACGCATGGTCTAAGGTCATCGGACGAGGCATATTCGCGGATGGTCACGCTCACGGTGGTTGCCTCCGTTGGCGATGGGTGGAAAAGCCGGTCGCGGCGCATCCCGGCAGCCGTCCATTTCAAGCTTAATGTTGCGTAAGAGGAAATCGACCATACAAACGTCTATGGAATGCTAGCGGTTGTGCGACCGCTTTCCCACGGGCCCGGGGAGGCCTGAGGCAGCTGGTCTTCGCGCTGCCGATGATGTGCCAGCGCAACCACGCCCAATATTGCACCGAAGGACACGGCGCCTGGCGATGCACATCATTCGCCGCGGATTTTGGATTGTCAGCGCTGAGGACGCAGTTGATGCCGGGGAGGCGCGGAAAGCAGCGCCAGCGCATCGATTTGCCGGCGATTGAAACCGAGCGCCTCGAGAGCGGGCGCCGACTGCTCCAACGAGCATTTTCGCGCCGTTGCTGCCGCAATATACTGCCGAAGCGTATGACGCCGATCGTCGACCGGATAATTCGGCGAGGGAGTTCCGAAGCCCCGCGCGAGAAGACGCGCGAACGGGGACGGGTTAGCCGTCATGCCTGGCGACGCAGGCAGTCTCGTGTCGGCCACATCCTCCAGTGCCAGCGCAACTTCGGCCCATTCTTTCCGGTTCAGCTTGATATCCTGACTGGTCATCACACTCTTTTTCAAAAGGAGATTAGAACAACCCAGCGATCCGGATTATCCCGTGCGCAGTCACATGATTGGTACCGACGACGATGGAATGCGAGCATGTTCATATGAGGTAGCGCCGCCCTTGGTGCCGGGTTCGCATGGCGGCAAACCCGGCTTGCGATATCAGGCGGAGGCCCGAGTCTTATTATCGGCGAGCAAGCCCCCCAGTTTGTCGGGAAGAGGGTCGATGGGCTTGGTTGGCCTAGCCGCGGCTCGCGCCGGGCCGGGTCACTTGCTTGGCCCAAGCTTCGATCCCCAACCGGACCGGAACCGTCTCGAGAAGCTTATCCAGCGCTTGTCCGGGGCCGCCGCTGCATCCGCGGCTGTGGGTGGCGATGCTCTTCCTCCCCGCCGCGTCGATCCAGGTGATGCTGTAAGTCGACGTATCCGTAATCATCGACTCGCATGGCACTTTCTCGGAGGCGCCCGATGCCGGGCGATAGGAGGCGAGGTCACGCGCCAACGCCTCATAGGCCGATTTTCCGGCGGATCGGGTACGCGTCCCAAGCACTTCGGTATGTCGTTTTCCGTCGAAGGTAACCGAACCATCCGGCGCGATCGCCACGTCGTAGACCGGGCAGAAGCCGAAGCAGGGCCCGACCGAGACAAGGATCTGGTCTTCAGCCGCAGCGATGGGGCCGGGACGGTCCTCGACCGGTGCGCAGGCGCCGAGCGCGAGCACGGCAAACAGGGTCGGGAGCGTGTATGAAATAGAGCGCATGAGGGATGTGACATTCCTGCAGATGGGTCTGAGACCAAGATGATCAAAGGAAAGACGGATACGCATGCGCCGCCCCTTGATTTCGCGAACCTTGCGGGGCCGCGCGAGAGCCTTCCACCAGGACGTCGGATTGCGACGTTACCGGCAGGTCAGTTGTGCTGGCTTGGCCGTTATCGCCGCCGCGAAAACCAGATAAATTCGGTTGCGCCGCCCCGTTCCTTGATCCGGGCGATCCGATTGAAAGATGGAAACAGGATAAGAGCCACCGCTACAGCGCGATGGCGACGGCCCTTGGCGAGCGATCGGGCTTCGCTTCCAGCAGCGACGATCGGCTTCGGGTCGAACTCTCGCGTCCCGACGACCCCGGCGACGGCACGACGTCCGGCACTAATCCCGGGCAGCTGTTCGCGGCTGCGCAGGCGGCATCTCTTCTCGCCGCCATAAGCATCGTTGCGGCGCGCGCGCTGGGTATCTCGTGACCGACAACACGCTTTTGTATGTCCGCGGCGGCTATGAAAATATGCGCGCCACGTTCCGCATCACCGACGCCACCGGTTCACGCTATTCGAAGGAATCGCTCGACGGCTTTTCGATCGGCGGCGGGGTGGAACGGGCGATCAGTCAGCGCATCTCGGCACGCATCGAATATCGCTATAGCGATATCGGCGGCGGCGATGCCAAGTTCGAACGGCACCAAGCCCCGCTGGGCGTTGCGTATCACTTCTGATGCTGATGCGCGCCGCGGCGCCGAAGGGTTCCCTGCGTACAAAAGCGCAGGGCCCCATTTCCAAAGGAACCGGTGATGGAACTCTCTTTCTCTCGGCAGACGTTCGCAGAGCCTCACGCTATCGATCACCCCGCTCTCGCTGCCCCTGCAAAAATACGCTTGTCGGAAGACGAGCATCGGGTGGTCGCCCTGTCGCACTTCGACAGGCTGACATCGATCGACGGTTGGAAAGAGCGCCTCGCCCGGCACTTCGCCGATGATTCCGGCAACAGCTTAGCCAATGCGAAACTGGAGGAGCCTCGGCGCTTCTCGGTGGTTTTGCGTGAATATGGCACTCCGGATGGCGACGACATCAGCCGGTTCATCGACACGGGATATTCCGAGGCGGACGTCGTGCTGGCGCAGCATTCCCCGGTCCAAACGCCAAACATTCCATGTGAATGTTGCGATTAATGCTTTCTACCTATTCTCGGGACCCCAAGCTTTTCACAAGAACGGGCCGGGGGCACCTAAAATTCTTCGCGCCCCTTCATGAAAGTGATCTACACGCGGTTCCTTCAACCGGAACTGCCGCAGCACGACCTCGTCGGCCGCCGCACTCAATCGGAAATTGCCCCCCTCTAGCAATCCAGCGATCCATTCGAGAAACTGACCGAGGGATTCCGCGAGTACGACCTTTACATCTTCATCCCGCCCATAAAGGATCACTTGCCCAACCCGACCGCCCGGCCATGGGTCGAAGTCGAGACCGACATGATTGCCAGAGCCGTCATTGGTCAGAGGTATCCAACGAGGATTGATATAGGCTGGGTCCACTGCGCCTTTGGGCCACGCTCCGCCTGGGATGGCGTAACGATTGCCTGCAAACCCGGCCAATGTGCTCGCCCAAGACTTCCAGTCTGCCGCTGCGTGTTTGAGCGACAGCAGCGGAAGTCCGTAGATGTGACCCCAGCGATCGTCGTTCTCGCCATCATGCCACTTGTAAAGCTGGCGATACGAATTCGGCATCTTCAAGCCGACGAGCTGTTGAAAGGCATCGAGATCCGCATCGTTGGACGGTGGATTGAACACATATTTATCCGCCGCCAGATTGGCGCCATACCAAGCGTCGAGACGCGCGAGCACCGGAGCAATGTCTTCCTCCAGCATCGGCTTCGCTTCGCCCTCTGGCCGCTTGGGGATGCTGCTCATCGGCATCGCTGGCTTTTTCGCGATCTGAAGCATGGCACAGGCAGAAGGCAGCAGCCCGCCGAGGGCAAAGACTCCGAAAATGGAGCCGCCGATCAGCAGGTTGCGCCTAGTGTGGTCCATGACTGTTCATCGGCCGATCCAGTGTGATGTGAATAT
>Ga0247823_10002516_pt1 | contig 15064 bp, 6 predicted proteins | sample 13C_PalmiticAcid_2_FD_192426 | JGI IMG/M metagenome (GOLD analysis project Ga0247823, IMG submission 192426) | Soil microbial communities from agricultural site in Penn Yan, New York, United States - 13C_PalmiticAcid_Day30 | ecosystem: Environmental > Terrestrial > Soil > Agricultural land...
GCTCGAACGTTCCGACGAGTCCCTCCGTCGGAGCCGCCAGTGCGCGCTTGAGCTGAACGTCGGAGAGCTCGCCGAGGAAGCGCAGCGTCAGGTGCAGGTTCGCCTCGCGTACCCACGCGACGTCGGCGCCGTGCGCGCTCAGGTGCGCGATCATCGACGAGAGATAGGTGATCGTCGGCTCCTCGAATCGGAGCGCGTAGAAACAGCGATGCAGCGTCTGGTCCTGTGCCATGCCGCGAATATGGCGACGTTGTTGCAGTTCGGTTCGATCGATCGCTTCACTCGAGTCCCGAGCCCATGCCCGTCCGACCGAATCCATCCGGATCGAACGCCCCGCAGCGCCGCCCCGTGCGCCTGCGCGGTCGACGGCGCCTGGGCCGCCGACGGCGGCAGTCGGGTGGGCCTCGTGTGCGTCGCGTGCCGTGTGCGCTGTGCCGGCACGTCGGTCGTCGTGGGTCGCGCCGTCATGTGCGCGTCGATCGCTTCGCCAGCGCGCAGCGCGAACTGATCGTCGCCGCGATCGGCGGCTCGCTTGGCGTCGACCCGAACCGACCGTTCTGCGTCGAGTGCCTCGCGGCGCTCGAGCGGATGATCCTCGCACGTCAGATCGTCTCCGACGACGGCCGAACATTCTTCGTCGATCGCCTGCTGTCACCGCACCCGATCATGCCGCTGGCGATGCGTCTGGAGGCGGGGGAGGAGCCGCGCGGTCGCGGCGTCACCATCTGCTTCATCGACAGCGGATTCGTTGCCCACCCTGACCTGGTCCTTCCGGACGATCGCATCGTCGCGATGTACGACGCAAACACCGGCCGTCGTCTCTCGCCCTCCGCACGCCAGCGCGGCGAGCCGCCGATCTCCGCATGGCATGGCACGATGACGGCGGCGAGCGCGACCGGGAGCGGTCATCTCTCCGGAGGACTCTACCGTGGCCTCGCCAGCGAGGCGCGCCTTGTGCTCGTCGCCACGATGACGCCGTGGGGTGGCATTCGGACGCCGCAGGTCGTGCGCGCTCTCGAGTGGGTGCTGAAGATGCGCGAGCGCTACGAGATCCGCATCGTCAATGTCTCGCTCGGCATCGACGAGACGACAGATTCACTCGAGCATCCGGTCGTCGACCTCGTCGAGAAACTGGTCGACCTCGGCGTCGTGGTCGTCGCGGCCGCGGGCAACGGTCCGGACGAGCCGATCGTGCCGCCCGCCTGGTCTCCATCGGCGATCACGGTCGGCGGCATCGACGACGCGAACTCGCCGGAGCCGTGGCGCTGGGGCATCTGGTGGGGCTCGCACGGCAGGTCGTACGACGGCGCGCACAAGCCGGAGATCGTTGCGCCCGCGATCTGGCTGCCCGCGCCGATCCTCGACCAGACGCCGGTCCGCCGCGAGGCCGATGCGCTTTTCGCGATGGCCACGGCCGACGACCACGCGCTGATGCGCATGATTCCCGGACTCGCTCACAGCACGCTCGTCGGCCCGGCGCTCGTCACGGTCCGCTCGCCGCGCCTGGCGCGCTCGATCATCCATCGCCGCATGCACGACGAGAAGCTCATCACCGCCTGCTACAAGCACGTCGACGGCACGTCGTTCGCCGCGCCGATCGTCAGCGCGATCGTCGCCCGGATGCTCGAGGTCAATCCCGCGCTCACGCCCGCGGACGTGCGCGCGATTCTGCTCGCGACGGCCGTGCGGCTGCCCAATGTCCCCGTCGAGCGCCAGGGCGCGGGCGTCGTCAGAGCGGCGGCAGCCGTCGAGGCGGCCGCCACGGCTCGGCGGATGGGGCCGGAGAGGGACTAGCGGCCTCCGACGCTGGCCCGTCGGCAGGTTCGTGCCCAGCAGTTTCGTGCGCATTCGCCCTCGACGTCACGCACCCCGGTCGTTCCGTGCCCTCGTCTTCCCGCGTCTCGGTTACCCCGCGCTTTCGTACGTTGTGCGTGGTCGGTGCGACTCCCCACATCGGCGCCGGTCGGGCATCGGCGCAGCATGCTCTCCACGTCTCCGCACGGTCTTTGGCCATGACACCTTCCGTTGCGACATCGCAGCGCGTGATGAGGCTCCTGCTCATCGTCGCCCTGCTCGCCGCCGTCACCCCGATGGCCCATGCCCAGCTCCCGGACGTCGGGGGCTCCTGGCTCGACATCGACGTCGTCGGCGCAGCGGGGCTTCCGACGCGGACCGAAACCACCCGCGCCGGGACTCTCTTTTTCTTCACGTCAAGCAACGGCGTCCGGGCACTGTACCCCGGACTCGATGAAGTCGGCACATCCGACGGCGGCGAGACATGGCTGCCGCTCGAACAACCGCTGATAGTTCCCGCCGGCGCGCTCGCCGACGGCTTCGCGTGGCTACGCACCGGAGCGACCTCGGACGACTTCGGTCGCACGTGGAGCCGACCGTCAGTTCCGTTCCTCGACTTCACCGCCGTCACGCGCACGCATCATGTCGCGATATCGCAGCCGTTGCCCGCGCCGGGACATCTGCTCGTCTCGAGCGACGGAGGCTCGACCTGGTCGCCGCTCGACGTCGCGGCCGCGACGCCGGCCGGAGACTCCGTTCTCACCGGCTCGATCTTCGGCGCGATGCCGTCGCCGGCGGCGATGGAGTCGACGATTCTCTCGTGGCAGCGCATCGTCAGCGTACGCGCCGACGAAGTCATTGCGATCAGCTCGGCCTCGGGCACGGTCGACGGATCGAGCTCGATCTGGTACTATCTCGTCACGCTCGATCTCGCCGCGCGAACGATCCGCTCGATCGAGCTGCCGATGTACCGTGATCGCGGGGTCGGCTACGTCATCGCGCCGCGCCCGCTCGCCGCGGTCCTCACGCCATCGACCATCCTCATCGGCGACCACGAGTACGACCGCTACTTCAACGAATCGCGTTTCATCCGGCTCTGGCGATCGGAGGATGGCGGCGCGACCTGGCAGAAGCACGACACGCTCGTGTGGTTCGACGAGCCCTCGGTGAAATTCTTCTCGCCGACCTTCGGGATCTCCACGACCGCGAAGACCACCGACGGCGGCCGCACGTGGCAGCATCACGGACATCCTTTCGGAACCGAGTTCTTCGCGCTCGATTCGGCACGCTGGTTCGTCGCCGACTCGCACATGCTCACCGGCCGCACGACCGACGGCGGCCGCACGTGGACGCGCAGCCACTCGAGCGCGCCGTTCCGATCGATCGTCGCGCACCGGGGCAACGTCGCGATCGCACGGTCGCAGCGTAGTGTGCTCGTCAGCAGCGATCGCGGCGCGACGTGGTCCGACGTCGGACGCGGCGCTGAGATGCCCGACGATCTCTCGGTCATCGCCGCGATGACCTGGCTCGACACGCTCGGCTCGCCCGGACACATCATCGGCGTCGGCGGCTTCGTCGACGAGAGGGGCGCGCGCACGGCGCGGATGGTCGCCAGCACGGACTTCGGCCGCACATGGACCGAGCGCGGGCGCCTTCCGATGCTCGACCAGGCCATTTTCAGAAACGACCTCATCGACGTTCCGCTGGTGTTCCAGACGGCGACCGTCGGCGAGGGAGAGGCACGCGTGCTGTTCGTCGGCGGAAGCTTCGGGCTCGCTGCCAGCGACGACGACGGCCTGACGTTCCAGATGCGATCGAGCGAGATGCCGATTCACGGCCTCGCGATGATCGGCGGGCAGAGCGGTGTTGCGATGAGCGGCAACTGGGACGATGCGACGGTCTCGTTTTATAGCACCGGAGACGGCGGCCGCACCTGGCGGCGGACCTATACCTCGCCCGAGAGCTTCGTTTACCCGGCGGGATTCACGCTCACCGATCTGGGCTATCGCGCGCTCGTCACGAGCTTCTCGGCCGGACATCGCGAATGGGTCGCGCTCTCCTCGGTCGACGGCGAGCAATGGTCGCAGCGGCGCGGCTCGCACGACGGACCTCCGCTCAAGGGCGGCGATGTCTTCTGGTCCGAGCGCGATCGCTTCCACGTCGTCGGACGCGGAGCCAGCATTCTCTACTCCGGTGACGGCGGCTCGAGCATGGCCGTGCACCACGACGCCGAACCACGCTTCGTCCACGCGCTGCCGACCGACTCGACCGCCGATCTCCTGTTCCGTCCGCTGATCAGCGCGCGCGACGGACGCGACATCTACGTCGCGGATTACTTCCGCAACACCGGACGATGGACGATCGGCGACGACGTCCTCGACGCGCCGATCGAGGTCGCGACGCGCGGACTCGATGCGCGGCTGCTCGTCGCGCGCGACCGTTCGAGCGCGCGCCTCGAGGTCGATGCCGATGACCCGCCGCAGGTGTGGCTCGTCGACATGCGTGGCATGCGGCGTTCCGTTGAGCTCGTACCTCAGACGAGCGGACGCCATGGCGCGCGCATCGACCTGCGGCCGCTGCCGCCGGGAGCGTACCTGTTGCGCGTCGGCTCCGCAAGAGGCGCAGTCACGATACCACTCGTCGTCACACGATAACCCGCGGACTTCACGCCGAACCCATGAACGGCATACGCACCCCGGCCGCATTCGCGGCGATCGCGATCCTCCTGTTGTGCACGGCCGCTCCGGCCGCTGCGCAGGGATTCTCGTGGGAGCCGATCGGGCCGACCGGCGGCTTCCGCTACGAGACGATCGGCGCCGACTCGACGGGCGTGGTCTACGCCGCGCGCTATCGTCACGCCGGCGTCTACCGCTCGCTCGATAGGGGATCGAACTGGGAGCTCGTCGCGCCGTTCTCGATGCCGTCATTCGCCGCCTCGCGGACGGCGGTCTTCCTCGTCGACGGCGGAGGCCGCCTTCAGCGCTCGAGCGATCGCGGCGCCACCTGGTCGCGCGTCGAGCTCTACAGCGCGAAGGGCGACTCCGCGATGGCGACCATCGCGGCATCTCCGGACGGCGTGCTCTACGCGATGACGCGCGCGTTCTTTCCGACGCCCGCCGAGATTCTCCGCTCGACCGACGACGGCGCAAGCTGGGCGACGCTGTTCACTCCGGGCGAGCGCGGCGTGCGCATCGTCGGCTTCGCGCGTGACGGATCGATCTTCATCGACGCCGACGACTCGTCGTATCGCTCGAGCGATCGCGGTGACACGTGGGCGACGATGCCCGGTCTCGACCGCGCGATCGGCGACGTGCGCCACGACGCGGCCGGACGACTCTACACGGCGTTCGGACGTCTGCTCCACGTCTCGACCGACCACGGCCTGACGTGGACGGCGGGCGATTCGATACTCGGAGGTGGCGTCTCGCATCTGGCGGTCGCGCACGACGGCACGATCGCCGCCGCGGGATCCGGCACATTCGTCTCGAGCGTCGATCAGGGCTCGACGTGGCGCGTCGCGTCGTTGCCGACGCCAGGCTCGTTCGTGCCGAGCGCCCTCGTCGCCGCCGGGAGTGACTTCTATACATCGGGAGTCAGCGTCGCGGGAGTGACCGAGGATGTTGGCCTCCTGCGCTCGACCGATCGCGGTGCGAGCTTCCAGTCGGTGGGCAGGGGGTTGCCGGGGCCCGCGATCGCGACGGTGCAGGCCGTGGGCGACAGCGTGATCCTCGCCGTGTCGAGCAGTTACGTGCGCTTCCGACTGCGCCGCGCCGACGGCGTCTGGCTGCAACAGCCCAACGGCGCGCGCGAGATCGAGCGCGGCGGCGACGGCGCTCTTTACGCGATCGGCAACAACGGCTACTTCCGCTCGACCGACGCCGGGCTGACGTGGGTGCTCTCGGATACCACCGCCGGTGTCTTCCCGCGACTGGGCGCGCCGGCTCCCGACGGTGCGTACGTCGTCGCCACCGGCGGCAACGCGCTCATGCGCACGAGCGACTTCGGCGTGACGTGGGAGCGGCTCGACAGCGAGTTCATCGAGACCGTCACCGCGATGGCGTTCGACTCCAGCGGCGCGCTCATCGTCGGCACAGAGCAGGCGGGAGTCTTCCGTCACGATGCATCCGCGAACCGCATGCGCGCGCTCGACGCGCGCGTGAGCTCGTCGACGGTGACCGACATCGTCGTCGCGCCCAACGGCGACATCGTGATCGCCACCAGCGGACAGGGAGTCCGCCACTCGAGCGACGGCGGCGCGACGTTCCGCGAGGCCAACGGCGGTCTCGGCTCGCTCGTCGTCCACGCGCTCGCCGTCTCCGCGGGCGGCGCGCTCCTTGCCGCCACCGACAGCAGCATCTTTCTCTCGCGCACCGACGGCAGGTTCTGGGGACCCATCGGCGCCGGACTCCCGATCCCCGTCACCTCGATCTCGATCGATCCCGTCGGTCGCATCGTCGTCGGCACGTCCGACGGCGTACACCTCGGACAGGAGTCGGTCAACGCCGCGCCGCTCGTGCCGGACCGCGCGGTCGCCCTGCGTCTTGCGTGCGCCCCGAATCCCGCGTCGTCGGTCGTGCGCTTCGAGTTGACCGTAGACGACGGCCGCACGACCGTGCGCATCATCGACCTGCGCGGTGCGATTGTCGCGACAGTGCTCGACGACAGGATCCCGCAGGGCGCGACGAGCGTCCTCTGGGACGCGAGCGCGACGCCGGCCGGCGCGTATCGTGTCGTCGTCGAGAGCTCCGGCCGAACGCAGTCGCTGCCGCTGGTCGTCGTGCGCTGACGCATCTCATTCCTTCATTCGCGAACACAGCCATGCTTCGCACTCACCTGCTTCCACTGCTCCTGCTCGCGCTTGCGACGACGATGCCGCTTGCCGCGCAGGAGATCCGCTGCGACGAGCAGCCGGCGACGACGCTCGAGGAGCTGCTTCGACCCGACGGCACGTTCCGCGAGGAGATCGGGTTCCGCGGCGCGGTCGACGCGCGTGGCTGGCGCATCACCACCGACTCGGCCGGCCGCCCGCGATTCGTCCGCTCCGACACGATGCATCTCGACGCCGCGGCCGTGCCCGACGACGAGTACTGGAGCGCGTTCGCGCTGCCTGGCGTCAACGGCGTCGTCGAAGCGCTGCTGGTGCGTGACGGCCTCGTCTACATCGGCGGCAACTTCACGAAGGCGGGCGGGGAGGATGCGGGCTACGTCGCGGTCTGGAACAGCGTCAACTACCAGTTCTCGAATCTCTCCGGCGGAGTCAACGGCGCGGTCTACGCGCTCGCGCTCGACGGGAACGACCTGTTCGTCGGCGGCAGCTTCACGCGCGCCGGCAGCGTGACGGTCGCGAACGTCGCGCGCTACGACCTGACGGCGGGCACGTGGCATGCGATGGGCGACGCGGCGGCCGCGGGCGTCGAGACGCCCGCGAACATCGCGTTCGTCCGCGCGCTCGCCGTCGCCGGCGACACGGTGCACGTCGGCGGACGCTTCACGCGCGCCGGCGGACGCACGGCCAATTCGATCGCCGCCTACAGCCGCTCGTCGAACCAGTGGTCGGCGCTCGGCGTCGGCATCGGCGGCCTCGACGCGACGGTCTGGGCGCTGCATCAGATCGGGCCGCAGCTCTATGTCGGCGGACGCTTCACGACGGCCGGCGGCCTGCGCTCGCGCTCGATCGCGATGTGGGATCGCTCGCTGTCGCAATGGGCTCCGTTCGACTCCGGCGTCAACGGCGTCGTCCGCTCGTTCGCCTCGCAGGGGCAGGAGCTCTACGTCGGCGGCGACTACAACCGGATCCAGAACGTGCCGACGCCGAACGTCGCGCGCATGAACATCGTGTCGCGACGCATCACCCGCCTCGGCAACCCGGCAGCGGCCGGCCAGAACTTCGGGATCTACCAGCCGGTGCATGCGGTCGCCCTCGGGTCGCGGGGACTCTATGTCGGCGGCCTCTTCGATCGCACCGCCACGAACGTGCCGGTCCGGCGGATCGTGCTGTGGGATGGCTCGACCTGGCGTGCGCTCTCGAGCGGCGTCGCCGGCGTCGGCGTCAATGCGATCGCGGTGGAGGACGAGCGCGTGTTCGCCGGCGGGGACTTCACCGGAGCCGGCGAGCGCATCGTCAACTACGTCGCGCAGTATGGCGGCGGCAACTGGCAGGGCCTGGCCAACGCTCCGGACAACGGCGTCAACGGCAACGTGTACGCGGTCGCCAGCGACGGCAACACGCTCTTCGTCGGCGGCGACTTCACGGTCGCCGGCGGCGTGCGCGTCAGCCGCATCGCGCGCTGGGACGGGCTCGCGTGGAGCGCGCTGGCACCGGGAGGCGCAGCCGACCTCGACGGCGCCGTGCGCGCGCTCGCGCTCAGCGGCGACGGACTGTACGCGGCAGGGGAGTTTACGCGCGCACGGCGGCGCTCCGGCCGCGCACGTCGCGCGCTGGAGCTTCACGCAGTCGCGATGGACACCGCTCGGCGCCGGCACCAACGGCGCCGTCCGCGCGCTCGCGGCGAGCGGCTCGCGGCTCTACGCCGCGGGGCGCTTCGACAGCGCCGGCGGCAGCGGCGCGCGCAACGTCGCGGTCTGGAACGGCACGGCCTGGTCGCGCCTCGGCGACGGAACGTTCGACGGCGTCAACGATACCGTCCAGACATTGCTCGCCAATGGCGACGATCTCTACGTCGGCGGATACTTCACGCGCGCCGGCGGCGCTCCTGCGCTGCGCATCGCGCAGTGGAACGAGGTCTCGCGCACGTGGGCTCCGCTGGACTCCGGCGTGCGCACGCGCGACGCCGCGCCCGCGGCCGTGCACGCGCTCGCGCGCGACGGCTCGACGCTCTACGTCGGCGGCGAGTTCACGCGCGCCGGTGGGCTGGTCGCCAACTACGTCGCCCGGTGGGACATCGCGTCGAAAGCTTGGTCGGCGATCGGTGAGGAGGCCGGTCGCGGCGTTTGCAACACCGTCTATTCCATCCTTGTCGATCGGGGATCGCTCTACGTCGGCGGACGCTTCGTCGTCGCCGGCGAGATCGGCGCGTGGCGCATCGCGCGCTACGACGCCGGCGGATGGAGCGCGCTCGGGATCGGGCTGAACAACGGCACCGACAACGATGTCTACGCGCTCGGCTCCTATCGCAACGAGGTCTACGCCGGCGGCCGCCTGAGCATCGCCGGCGGCATGCGCGCCAACCAGATCGCGCGATGGGACGGACAGTCGTGGGCGCGCCTCGGCGGCGATCCGCAGCTCGGCGTCGATGGCGTCGTGCGCGCGCTCGCGATCAACGGCGACGACATCTACGTCGGCGGCAGCTTCATCGCCGCCGGCGACGCGGCCTCGAGCCGGATCGCTCGCTGGAACCGCCGCACCGGCGCTTGGACACTGCTCGGCGCCGGCACCGACGGCGTGGTCTATGCGCTGGCGGCAACCGCCAACGAAGTCTACGTCGCGGGCCGATTCACGAAGGCCGGCGGCGTCGCCGTCGGCAACATCGCGCGCTGGCACGTCGCGACGAACACGTGGTTCCCGCTCGGTCCGCTCGGCGACAACGGCATCGACGGCGATGTCTTCGCGCTCGCGGTCGACCGCGGCAAGCTCTACGTCGGCGGATCGTTCACGACCGCCGGCGACGTCCCCGTGCGCAACCTCGCGCAGTGGGATCCGGCCGAAGGCACGTGGTCGCCCATCGGCGCAGGCGTCAACGGCGACGTCAACGCCCTCGCGATGGCGGCCGACGGACTCTACATCGGCGGGGATTTCACCGAGGCCGGCGGAACGCTCGCCAACTACATCGCCCGCTGGGAGCCCGCGACCGACCGATGGGTGCGCCTTGCCGGCGGCCCCGACGACATGGTCACCGCGATTGCCGTCGTCGGCCGTCGCGTCTATGTCGGCGGAGAGTTCCTCACCGCGGGCGTCGCCCGTGCCTCCCACGTCGGCTACTGGGATCTCGACGCGGAGACCTGGCGCGCGCTCGGCGACGGCCTCTCCGGCTCGACGCTCCCTGCGGTCTACGCCATCGCGGCGGACGATCGCAGCGTCTATGTCGGCGGCTCGTTCACGCGTGCCGGCTCCGTCGACGCGAGCAACGTCGCCCACTGGGACGTGCGCAAGGGCGAGTGGAGCGCGCTCGGCTCCGGCGTCGGCAACGCCGCGCTGCCGAGCGTCTTCGCCGCCGCGCTCGATCCCACCGGACTGTTCGTCGGCGGCAACTTCACGCGCGCCGGCGACAAGCTCTCGCTGCACTTCGGACGCTGGACCAAGCTGCTGACGGGCAACGTCTCGTCGATCGATCGGCGCGACGACGTCTCCACCGGACGTGTCGACGCCTCCGCTGCGCGTCTCGACCTGGCGCCCGCGCCGGTCGTCGATCACGCCGACATCCGGATCACCCTTCCCGGTGCGGGGCACGCAACGGTGTCGATCGTCGCCGCCGACGGCCGCATCCTCTCGACCCTGCACGACGGCTCGGCCGATGCCGGAACCCGAACGCTCCAGCTCGACGCGCGATCGCTCGCCAGCGGCGCCTACCTCTGCGTGCTCCGCCACGGCGGACGCGTCGTCACCCACACCTTCGTCGTACTCCGATGACGCGCACACCTCTATCGACGCTCGCGCGTCTCGGCGCGCTCCTCTGCCTGGCGCTCATCACGCCGGCGCACCTCGCGCTCGGACAGTCACGACTCGAGCAGTCACCGGAGCTCGAGAAGCCATCGGGACCCGAGAAGCCATCCGGCCTCATCGCGCCGCTCGGCGAGATCCTCGGCGACGACGGGTCGCTCGTGCTTCCGGAGAACGCATCCGGCAGCTACGATCCGACGGGATGGATCATGACGACCGCGCCCGACGGAGCGCCGCGGTTTCTCCGGCGCGACGATCCGCAACTGCTGTCGGTCCCCGGCGACGAGCACTGGGACGGACGCTTCGGTCCGCCCGGTGTCGGCGGTCCGGTCCATGCGGTCGCGACGTGGGGTGACCGGCTGTTCGTCGGAGGCAGCTTTCGCGTCGCCGGCACGACGATCGCCAGCAACGTCGTCGCCTACAACACGACGACTGGCTCCTGGGAGCTGCTCGGCGACGAGCTGCGCAACGGCGTCGGCGGACCGGTCTATGCGCTCGCCACGTACGCCGGCTACCTGTATGTCGGCGGCACGTTCGAGGCCGCCGGAGGCGTCAGCGCCAGCGGCATCGCGCGCTGGGACATCGCGCGGCGGCGATGGTCGTCGCTCGGCGGCGGCGTCGCGAGCGTTGAGAACACGTGGGTCTATCCGGGGCACGTCTACGCGATCGCGGCGGACAGTCACAGCGTGTTCGTCGGCGGGATGTTCCTGATGGCCGATGCCGACACCGTCGGCAACATCGCGCGCTGGGACATCGCGACGCAGTCGTGGTCGGCCGCGTGCAAGACCGACGTCAACCGCACCAACGGCACGATCCACGCGCTCGCGCTGTACGACGGCTCGCTCTACGTCGGCGGCGCGTTCACGCTCGTCGCCGACATCGCCGCCAACCGCGTCGCGCGCTGGGATCTCGAGGAGAACGTCTGGTATCCTCTCGGCAGCGGCTTCGACTCTGCCGTCCTCGCGATCACGCGCTTCGACGGGCGCATCGTCGCCGGCGGACGCTTCGGCCGCAGCGGCACGACGCCCGCGCGCTTCGTCGCCGAATGGACCGGCACCGCCTGGCGCGAGCTCGGCAACGGACTCGACTCCGCGGTCTACGCGCTGCACGCATCAGCCACGTCGCTGTATGCCGGCGGCGTGTTCACCGCGCCCGGCAACGGAGGCGGTGCGCTCAACGCGGTAGCCGAGTGGCGCGGCGGCGGCTGGAGTCCGGTCGGACTCGGTGTCGCCGACGATGCCATCCCGATCATCCGCTCGCTCGTGACCGTCGGTGACCGGCTCTACGCCGGAGGCAGCTTCACGACCGCGGGCGTCGCCGCGGCGTACAGCGTCGCGCAGTGGGACACGCTCTGGAGCGCCCTCGGCTCGCGACGCACGGCCGTGCTGCACGGCACCGATGCGCCCGTGCACGCCCTCGCGATCGACGGCGACAACGTCTACATCGGCGGCGACTTTACGACGGCCGGCGGCATCCCCGCACGACGCGTCGCGCGGTGGAGCCGCTCGACGGGCATATGGTATCCGCTCGGCGCCGGCATCGACGGCGTCGGCGCGCTCGTGCGCACGATGACGCTCGACGATCGCGGGACGCTGTATGTCGGCGGGATTCTTCCGGGCGCGGGCGGCGTCGCCTCGCGCGGCGTCGTCGCGTGGGATGGCTCGCGATGGACCTCGATGGCGGGCGGCGTCTCCGGCATCGCGCCGTTCGTCTTCGCGCTCGGCTTCGACGGAGGATCGCTCTACGTCGGAGGAGCGTTCGACTCGGCAGGATCGGTGCGATCGCCGCGCATCGCACGGTGGAGCCCGACGACGGGCACGTGGAGCGATGTCGGTGGAGGCATTCGCGGCGACACGACCTACACGTACGTCGCGGCGCTCGCCGCACGCGACGGACGTCTCGTCGTCGGCGGAGAGTTCCAGCTCCTCGACACGCTGCGCGCGAACCGACTGCTCGACTGGAGCGCCGGCACCTGGCGGCCGATCGGCCGCGGCGGACGCTACGGCGTCAACGCGCCGGTGAGCGCGATCGCGATCGACGGCGACGACGTGATCGTCGGCGGCGACTTCACACGTGCGGGCCTGGAGACGATGCGCTACTTCGGTCGATGGCGCGCCGGCGCGTGGGATGCCGACGCCGGCCTCGACGGTCCGGTGCGCACGCTCGGCTTCGCGACGGGCCGCACGCTGCTGGTCGGCGGCGAGTTCACGCGAGCAGCGGGACGCGCGATCAACCGACTCGCGTCGCTCGATCTGGCGACGGGCGCATGGAGCGTTTTCGGCGGCGGCGTCAACGGCCCGGTGATGACGGCGGTCGCGTTCGCGGACGAAGTCTATGCGGGGGGATCGTTCTCGAGCGCCGGCGGCGCGCGCTCGGCGAACATCGCGCAGTGGCGGGAGGGAGCGTGGTCGGCCATGGGAAGCGATCCCTCGATCGGAATCAACGACACCGTGTACGCGATGGTCGTCAAGGGCACGGACGTCTTCATCGGCGGCCGCTTCCGCACCGCGGGCGGCATCCGCACCAACGGCATCGCGCGCTGGGACGGCGAGCGCTGGCGTACCGTCGGCACCGGCTTCACCGGCGGCGATCCTGTCGTCCGCGCGCTCGCGCTGGCGCCGAACGGCGACGTGATCGCCGGCGGAGGCTTCCTCATGGCCGGACGCGACAGCGTCCGCGGCATCGCGCGCTGGGACGGTACGCGCTGGAGCGCGCTCGGCCGCGGCCTCGGAGGCCCTCCGGGTCGCGCCGCATCGATCTGGTCACTCGCCCTCGACGCCGACGCCATCTATGCCGGCGGCGACTTCCGCCGCGCCGGCGACGTCGCGGCGATGAACGTCGCGCGCTTCACGCCGTCGAGTGGCGCGTGGTCGGCGCTCGGCGAGGGCCTGCGCGGCTCGCCGGGATTCTCGCTCGTACGCGCGCTCGCGATCCACGAAGGGAAGCTCGTCGCCGCCGGACGCTTCGACACCGCCGGCACCGAGCACGCGCGCTACGTCGCTCGCTGGGATGGCTCTGCTTGGAGTCCGATGGGCACGGTCGGTTACGAGGGACGGGCACTTGCGGTGCGCGGCGGAGAGCTCGTGCTCGCCGCCGGACACCTCGAGCGGATAACGATTCCGCCGGCGACGGAGATCCTCCGCACCGCCTACACGCTCTCGCGATGGAACGGAACCGACTGGACGGCATTCGGTGGCGGCGGCGGGGTGATCCACGCGCTCGCGTTCGACGATCGCGGCGGACTCTACGTCGGCGGCTACGTCGGCTTCGTCGGCGAGATCGAGATCAACGGCATCGGGCGCTGGGACGGGACGAGCTGGGAGAACCTCGGCTCCGGTCTGATCGGCCTCAACCACCTGCGCGACTTCACGATCGGGACCCCGTTCGCGCTGGCGACCTCGGGCAGCGATCTGTACGCCGGCGGCAACTTCATCATCGCCGGCCGCAAGCCCTCGTACTACTTCGCGCACTGGAACCGCGCGATCAGCGAGACGCCGCTGGCGCCGACGCCGACGCTCACGACCGGCTCGGTCGCGGTGTCGGTCATGCCCAACCCGATCGGCCGCGGCACGGCGCTGCGCATCACCGCGGACGAGTCGATCACCGGCGTGCGGGTGTACGATCTGCTTGGCGCCGAGCGTCTGGCGGTCGTGCCGGATGTGAGCTCGGAGACCATCGTCCTCGACGTCATCGGCGACCTCGATGCGGGTGCATACCTCGTGCGGGTGGAGACCGGGAGCGGAGTGGGAGTGGGAAGGGTCGTCGTGCGGTGAGGGCGCGGTCGCGTCGTTGCGGGCCGAAGAACATCAACGAGGTATGTGCATCGGGGACCGGCGCGGAGCCGATCCCCGATGGACGTTTCGGACTACCGCACGATCGAGAAGCGCGAGGCCACGGTCACGCCGTCGACGGTGGTGGTGACCGTGTACACGCCGGGAGTCCGCGCCGCCGAACCAGTATATCAGTTGTCGGTTGCGGTCGATCGAGTCGCCTGTGACCCACTGCCAGGCGATCGCGCCGGGCGCCTCGCCACTGGACTGGACAGCGGGAAACTGCACCAGCGACGGCCACTGAAACTCACGGATGTCGGGCATCGACGTGCAGCAGCGGGACCAGAACGCTCCGCTCGCCGTCGCGGAGGTTGACGAGATAGATCCCGCCGGAAGCCCGCTGAGGTTGATCGTCAGCTCGTTGACGCCGGCCGGCAACAGCCAGCGACGGAGCTCGCGACCTCGAAGGTCGAGCAGTGCAAGCGCGGTGCTGCCGTGGTCGGATGACCAGATCAGTCGGGCTTGGGCCGTCGCCGGGTTCGGTGCGATCGTCAGTCGCAGCGATGCCGCCGATGCCGAGTCGCTCATTGGCGCCGAAACCGGTCGGTCGCTTCCCTCCGGCAGGCGAATCGGATCGCCTCCTCGCGGGACGTCGCGACTCGGTGTGTAGAAACGGACGTCGCCGCCTCCCCATGGAACGCCGATCGCGTCGCGCCCGCTGCCATCGATGTCGCCGAGTCGGGCGATATGCTGCTGATGATCACCAGCGGGCCAGATGTTGAGCCACGCGTCGATCCAGGAATCGAAGCGGCTGCCACCGTTGTAGCAGACGATGACCGGGTAACTGCCGGCGCAGAAATCTCCGATTCCATCGAGGCCGATG